>Ga0209312_1000026_pt1 | contig 170700 bp, 163 predicted proteins | sample BioC13SIPDNA_4_FD_185744 | JGI IMG/M metagenome (GOLD analysis project Ga0209312, IMG submission 185744) | Anaerobic biogas reactor microbial communites from Washington, USA - Biogas_R1_B C13 SIP DNA (SPAdes) (version 2) | ecosystem: Engineered > Bioreactor > Anaerobic > Unclassified | place... | reverse complement strand
CTTCGGCGGCGCGGATGTCGGGCCGCTGCCGGGCGACTTCCGACGGCACGCTCGCCGGCACCGCCGCGGGCAGTTGCAGTTTGTCCAGAGCGACGACGCCCAGCGGCGCGGCCGCCGGTTCGCGGCCGAGATAGACCGCCAGTTGCCGCCGGAGGCGCGCGCGCTGGTTTTCCAGCGCGGGCAACGCCGCGCGGGCCTGTTCCAGCGCCCAGCCCGCGGATTCCGTTTCGCGCGCGGAAATCCCGCCGGCGTCCCGGCGTTGCCGCGCGATCTCGAATTGCTCGGCGCGCGCGGCGACGACGCCTGCGGCCGCTTCGATCCGCTTTTCGGTTTCCGCCAGGCGAAGCGCCGCCAGCACGACGTTGGCCGCCAGCGTCCGCCGCGCGCCTTCCAGCTCGATTTCGCGCCGAGCGACTTGCGCTTTCAGCGCCTCCAGCGTCCGCCGGTCCTTGCCGAACAGGTCGAATGCGTACGACACAGAGAGCGTCGCCTGGTAGAGCGAAAACGGATCCGGCACCGGCAAGTTTTGCATGCCCATCGCTTCCGGGTTGACCTTCTGGCGCTTGGCGCCGAAACCCGCATCCACGGCCGGGTAGCGCGTCGCGCCGGCCTGGGCGACGTATTCTTCCTGCGCCTGCCGGAGCCGCGCCAGAGCCTGGTCCAGCGTGGGGCTTTTCGCCAGCGCTTCGGCCACCGCCGCGTCCAGTTCCGCGCTGCCGAACCCGGCCCACCAGTCCGCGGACGCGTCCAGCTTCGCATCGAATTGCTGCGCCGCGCCGTTGGTCGCTTCGCCCCACGATTCGTTTTCCGGCGCGGCCGGCGGCCGGAAATCCGGCCCCGTCGCGCAGCCCGCCGCCCAGCTGGCCAGCGCAACCGCCGCGATTCCGTTTTTCAGTCGCTTGTCCATCGTGCCCTCTCAGTCCAGCGTCTTGCGGTAGAACTTCACCGCGATCGCCATGACCACCGCCGTGAAGAGCATCAGCGGCCAGACGTTCGGCCATAGATCCCAACCCGGGGTGCCTTTCAGGAAAATCGCCCGCACCAGGCGGTTGAAATAGGTCAGCGGCAGGACGTTGCCGATGGCCTGCGCCCAGCCCGGCATGCCCTGGAACGGGAACATGAAGCCCGACAGCAGCAGGTTCGGCATGAAGTAGAACACCGTCATCTGCATCGCCTGCAGCTGGTTCTTGGCGAGCGACGACAGCGTAATGCCCACCGTCAGGTTCGCGGCCACGAACAGCAGCGCCGCCAGATACAGCGCCGCCAGGCTGCCCAGGAACGGCACGCGGAAGACGAAGACCGCCACGAGCAGGATCAGCGTGACCTGCAGCAGCCCGATCGCGACGTAGGGCACGATCTTGCCGGCCATGACCTCGAGCGGCCTCACGGGCATCGCCAGCAGGTTTTCCATCGTGCCGCGCTCGCGCTCGCGCGTCATCGCCAGCCCCGTCATCAGCACCATCATCAGCGTCAGGATCACACCCATCAGGCCCGGCACGATGTTGTTCCGGCTGCTGCCTTCCGGATTGTAGAGCCGGTGCACGTGCACCGCGAAGGGCGCTTCGCCCGGCACCAGATAGCCGGTCGCCCCGCCGGCGTCCTTGCGCGCGACGGACCGGGCGATCTGCTCGACCGCGCCCAGCGCCGTGCCCGTCGCCACCGGATCGGTCGCGTCCGCTTCCACCAGCAGCGCCGGCCGTTCGCCGCGCAGCAGGTCGCGCGTGAAGTTCGCCGGCACGTTCAGGACGAAGACCGCCTCGCCGCGCGCCAGCGCCGCGCGGGCGGACCCCTCGTCCGGGGCTTCGCCGACGATCCGGAAGTAGTCCGATTGCTCCAGCGCGGCCAGGAACGACCGCGTGAATTCGCTGTGGTCGGCCGCGAGCACGACCGTGGGCATGTGCTTCGGATCGGTGTTGATGGCGTAGCCGAACAGCGCCAGCTGGACCAGCGGAATGCCCACCACCATGCCGAACGTGATCCGGTCGCGCTTGAGCTGCAGGAACTCCTTGAGCACCATCGCCCACCACCGGGAAAAGGAAAACGGACCGTGCAGGCTCATGGCCGGACCCCCGTGCGATCGACGGCATGGGCCATCAGATGGATGAAGACGTCTTCGAGGCCCGTATCCGTCCGTTCCAGGCGGCCGGCCGTGCCGGCCGTCGCTTCCCGCAGCGTGCGCTCCAGCGCCACGCCGTCCCGGCCGCTCGCGTGCAGCGTCGCGCCGAACAGGGCGGTCTGCTCGACGCCGGGCCGGCCCCGCAGCGCCGCCGCCAGCGGGCCCAAACCGTCGCCGTGGACCGCCCAGGTGCTCAGGCCCTGCGCGGCGGTGACTTCGGCCGCCGTGCCCTGCGCCAGCAACTCGCCGTAGGCGATGTAGGCCAGCTTGTGGCACCGTTCCGCTTCGTCCATGTAGTGCGTGCTGACCAGCACCGAGATGCCCTGCGCCGCCAGCCGGTGCAGTTCCTCCCAGAAATCGCGCCGCGCGGACGGATCCACGCCCGCCGTCGGTTCGTCCAGCAGCAGCAGCTGCGGCCGGCGCAGCATGCAGGCCGCCAGCGCCAACCGCTGCTTCCAGCCGCCGGAGAGCGCGCCCGTCAATTGGTCCGCGCGGTCCGCCAGCCCCAGCTCCGCGAGAGTCTCCTCCACGATCTTCCGCCGCGGGTTCATGCCGTACATCCGCGCGACGAAATCCAGGTTCTCCCGGATCGTCAGGTCGTCCCAGTACGAAAACTTCTGCGTCATGTAGCCGGCCTGGCGCTTGATCTTCGCGCTCTCGCGCCGGATGTCGAAGCCCAGGCAGGTGCCGCTGCCCGCGTCCGGCGTCAGCAGCCCGCAGACCATCCGGATCGTCGTGGTCTTGCCGCTGCCGTTGGGGCCGAGGAAGCCGAAGATTTCGCCGCGCCGGACCTGCAGCGAGACGTTCCGGACGACGTGCTTGTCGCCGAAATGCTTGTTCAGGTCGCGGACGTCGATGACGAGTTCGCCGTTCATGGCCGCCTCAGCGCAAGGCCACCTCGAGGGGCTGGCCCGGATGCAGGTTTGCGCAGTCCAGCGTCTTGGCTTCGACCATGAAGACCAGCTTGGAGCGCGTTTCGTTGCTGTAGATGATCGGCGGGGTGAACTCCGCCTCGGGCGAGACGTAGGTGATTTTCGCCGGGATGTCCTCCGCGCAGCCGTCGCAGCGGACGGCCAGCGCCTGGCCGACGGCCAGCGCGCCCAGCGCGGTTTCCGGCACGAAGAAACGGATCTTCACATTGCCCGCGGGCAGCAGTCGCACGACCGGCCGGCCCGCCGCCACCCACTCGCCCGGCTGGTAGAGCACGTCGAAAACCTGCCCCGCGACCGGCGCGGCGACCGTCTTCTGCCCCAGCCGCCACGCGGCTTGGTCCACGGCCGCCTGCGCCGCCGCCGCCTGGGCTTCCTGCGCGGCGATCTGGTCGGCCCGCGCGGGCAGTTGCGCCACATCGAGCTGCCGCTCCAGTTCGCGCACCCGCGCCGCCGAAGCGTCGGCGGCGGCCTGCGAGCGATCCAACTGCGCCTGCGCGATGCCGCCGCTGGCGAATTGCGCCGCGTCGCGCTCCCGCTCGGCGGCCGCGCGCGTCGCCTCGGCCTGCGCCTGCTCCAGTTGGGCGCGGACGACGTCCACTTCCGGCGGGCGCTTGCCTTGCCGGAGATCCTGCAATTGCGCCTGGGCGGCGGCGAGTTGTTCCTGCGCCTGCCGCACCGCGGCGGCTTCGCGGGCCGCTTCCAGCGCGAACAGCGGCGCGCCCGCTTCGATCGCGTCGCCCTTGGCCGCGCCGAGCATCTCCAGTTGCCCCGGCTCCGCCGGCGCCACGTCGACGTATTCCGCCTCGGCGTAGCCCTGGAAGACGTCGCGCGCCTCGCGGCCGCAGCCCGCGGCCAGCAGCGCCGCCGCGGCAAAACCCAGCATCCAGCCCATCCGCATCGTCTTCATGCTTTTCTCCCCTGCGTTTTCGCCGGCGCGGCGGCCAAGCCGTGTTGCAAGAGCGCGACCACATGCCGGCCCAAATCCTGCTTGCTCACCCGGCCGATGAGCGGAATCCGGTCCCAGTCCTTCGCCATCGACAGCGGCAGCATCGTCAGCGCCATGATCGACATGAAGGTCAATTGCGGGTGGATGCCGGAATTCACGCGGCCCGCCTTCTGCGCCGCCGCGAGCCCGGCCTTGAACCGTTCCGGCTTGCCGAGATCCACGCGCTGGATCAGCTTTTCCCGCAGCGCGCCGCCCTGGCTGATGATTTCGCGCACCCACAGCGGCGGCAGCCACGGCCAGACGTCCGACGCTTCCACGATGCGCCACACCAGTTGTTCCACCAGCGCCAGCGGATCGGTTTCGCCGCGCTCGAACTCACCGGCGATGAAGGCGATGAATTCGCCGACGAGCTTTTCCGCCACGACGGCGTCCAGCAGCTGGTCCTTCGTCTTGAAATAGTAGTGCACCATGGCGGAAGTGACGCCCGCGCGTTTCGCGATTTCCGCCACGGTGGTGCCGGCCACGCCCTGCTCCGCGAAGAGCCGGACGGCGGCGTCCAGCAGCTGGACCCGCACGCCGGGACCGTTTTTGCCGGGTTTCGTTTTCATGCCGCGCAATCTAACTAACTAATTAGTTAATTGCAAGGTCCAAGCGATCGTATTTCTTATCCGATTGTGCGGGAATTTAATACGACTACAGGATCAGCATGCAGTCGCCGTAGCTGAAGAAACGATAGCGCTCGCGGATGGCTTCGCGGTAGGCGGCCAGCACGAATTCGCGCCCGGCGAGGGCGCTGATCATCATGATGAGCGTGGACTTCGGCAGGTGGAAATTCGTCACCAGCGCGTCCACGACCTTGAAGGCGTAGGGCGGATAGATGAACAGGTCCGTGCGCCCCGCCCCCGCGCCGAAACCTTCCGGCCGCGCCGCGGCGCTTTCCAGCGTGCGCACGCTCGTGGTGCCGACGGCGACGACGCGCCCGCCGGCGGCCTTCGCGGCGGCGACCTGCGCGGCGGCTTCCGTCGGAATCTGCCAGCGCTCGAAATCCATTTTGTGCTCTTCGACGTTGTCGGCGGAAACGGGCCGGAACGTGCCGATGCCCACGTGGAGCGTGACGGTCGCGCGGTCCACGCCCTGCCCCGCCAGCCGCTCCAGCACCGCGGGCGTGAAATGCAGCCCGGCGGTCGGCGCGGCCACCGCGCCCGGTTCGCGCGCGAACACGGTCTGGTAGCGCAGCTTGTCGGCCGCGCGCCGCTCGGGCGTGGTTTCCTTGCGCTGGATGTAGGGCGGCAACGGCGTCTGGCCGATGCGCTCGAGCACCTCCAGCCACGGCAAGGCCGATTCCAGGCGGATCTTGACCCGGCCCAGTTCGCCGTCTTCCAGCAGCGTGGCGACGGCCAGATCTTCGTCCAAAATCACCTGCTCGCCGACCTTGGGGCGGCGGCGGGAGCGCATCAGCGCGTCCCACGTGCCCGGCGCGGTTTCTTCCAGCAGGAGGAACTCGACCTTGCCGCCGGTGCCTTCCTTGGCCTTGCGGCCGAACACGCGCGCGGGAATGACGCGGGTGTCGTTGGCTACCAGCAGATCGCCGGCGCGCAGATATTCGGGCAAATCGGCGAAGCGCCGGTGTTCCCAGGTTTGCTTGGCGCGATCGAGCACCAGCATGCGCGCGCCGTCGCGGCGCTCGGCGGGTTCCTGCGCGATCAGTTCGGGCGGCAGCTCGTAGTCGAAATCGGCGACCTTCATCGCAGCAGCAGCCGCCGCTGGACGGCGAGGCCCACGACGACGGCGAGGAAGGCGCCCAGCACGACGTAGCCGACTTTGCCCAGCCAGCCACTCCGCTTCGCGGCGGGTTCTTCGGCTTGCGCCGCGGGTTCGTCGCCGTCTTCGCCTTGCGGCGCATCGTCGAGGACGACCGGCGCCGGCGCCGAAACCGGCGCGGGCTGGACAGCCGGTTGCGGCGGCGGCGCCGAAGCGCGGGCCGCGTCCGGCAGGCAGCGGTTGATCAGTTCCTTCGTCTTGGCGATGTTGGCCGACTTGGTCGCGCTGCCCATCATGACGGAGATCACGCGGCGGCCGTCGCGCTGGACGGTGGCGGCGAGACAGTAGCCGCTGGCGCGGATCCAGCCGGTCTTCAGGCCGTCGCAGCCCGGGAAAGTTCCCAGCAGCGCGTTGTGGTTGCCCATGATCACCGGCTGGGGCGAGTCGGGCCGGAACGGCCGCTGGATGACGGACGTGTATTTGAGCGCTTCGGGATGCGCGGCGAGCAAGGCCTGGCAGAGCTTGGCGAAATCGCGCGGCGTGGTCATGTCGGGCCGCTGGCCGGCGGCCGGCGGCAGGCCGTGGGGCGACTGGAACTGCGTGACCGGCGACAGGCCCAGTTCCCGCGCCTTCTGGTTCATCAGCTGGACAAAGCCTTCGCGGCTGCCGCCGACGTGCTGGGCCAGGGCCATCGCGGCGTCGTTCGCGGACTGCACCATGAGGGCGTAGAGCAGTTCTTCCAGCGGGAACGTCTCGCGCGGATCGAGCCACACCTGCGAGCCGCCCATGTCGAAGGCTTCTTTCGTCACCGCCACCGTCTCGTCGAGGCGCAACTGGCCGGCCTGGACGCGGTCGAGGATCACGAACAAATCCATCAGCTTGAGCATGCTGGCCGGATAGCCGGGCTTGTCCGCGCCGTCCTCGAACAGGACGCGGCCATCGCTGGCGTCGATGACAATGGCGCCCAGATAGGGGTCGCGCGTAGGGTTCTGGCCCTGCGCCGCGGCCAGGCCGCAGAAAGCCGCCAGGAGGAACGGGAGGATATTCTTCATGCGACCCTTCTAGCGGGAGAGGAGGCAAAAATCAACCAGAACCCGCGGCGCCCGCGACCAAAACAAACGGGCGCCGCAGGGCGGCGCCCGTTCGCGCGGAGGCGGTCTGGAGAGCTACTTCGCCAGGGCCTTGACGAGGGCGGCGGCCTTGTCGGTCTGCTCCCAGGTGAAGACCTTGAAGTTCTTGTCGCCTTTCTTGCGGCCGAAGTGGCCGTACTGGTTGGTCAGCGAATAGATCGGCCGGAGCAGGTTGAGTTGCTTGATGATCTCGGCCGGCTTAAGGCCGAAGACGACGCGGACGGCCTTGGCAATCTTGTCGTCGGAAACCGTGCCGGTGCCAAAGGTGTCCACGTGCACGGAGACCGGCTCGGGATAGCCGATGGCGTAGGCCAGCTGCACTTCGCAGCGCTTGGCCAGCTTGGCCGCGACGATGTTCTTGGCGACGTAGCGGGCCATGTAGGCCGCGCTGCGGTCCACCTTCGAGGGATCCTTCCCGGAGAAGGCGCCGCCGCCGTGCCGGCCCATGCCGCCGTAGGTGTCCACGATGATCTTGCGGCCGGTGACGCCGCAATCGCCCTGCGGGCCGCCGACGACGAAGCGGCCGGTCGGGTTCACGTGGTAGACCGTGCGCTTGTCCAGCAGCTTCGCCGGCACCGACGCCTTGATCACCTTCTCGATGATTTCCTTGCGGATCTGCTTGTTCGAGACGTGCGGGGCGTGCTGGGTCGAAACGACGACGGTGTCCACGCGCACGGGCTTGCCGTTCGCATCGTATTCGACGGACACCTGGCTCTTGGAATCGGGACGGACCCACGGCATCTTGCCGGCCTTGCGCAGGTCGGTCAGCTTGCGCATGATCCGGTGGGCCAGGACGATCGGCATCGGCATCAGTTCGGGGGTTTCGTCGCAGGCGAAGCCGAACATCATGCCCTGGTCGCCGGCGCCCTGCTCGGCCGTGGCCTTGCCTTCGGCCTTGGCGGCGTTCACGCCCTGGGCGATGTCCGGCGACTGGCTTTCGATGGCGACGAGCACCGCGCAGATGTTGGCGTTGAAGCCGGCTTCCTGGTGGTTGTAGCCGATGTCGATGACGGCCTTGCGAGCCACTTCGGCGTAGTTGACGATGGCCTTGGTGGTGATTTCGCCGGCGACGACGACCATGCCGGTCTTGGCCAGGCATTCGCAGGCCACGCGGCTTTTGGGATCCTGGGCCAGACAGGCGTCCAGGATCGCATCCGACACGGCGTCGCACAACTTGTCGGGATGGCCTTCGGACACGGATTCGGAGGTGAACACGGTATTCTTGGACATGGAATACTCCTGATGAGGGGTTGAAACGATTGGTTGGCGCACTCTACCGGATTATTCGGCCAGTTCAAGTATTTCCGGTGCGATCCGCCGGACGAGGGTGCGACAGCATTCGAACACCTCCTGGCCGGTGCTCATGCCCCGGGCTGCCTCGGCCAGATCCTGTGCTTCGGCCAGGCGCAGGTGGCGGATGATCTCCTTGACCAGGGGTACGGCGGGAGGGGTGGCGCTCAGCTCGTCAACCCCCATGCCCAGCAACAGGGGCGTCAGGATCGGATTGCCGGCCGTTTCGCCGCAGACGCCGGTCCAGATGCCGTGCCGATGGCTGGCCTCGACCGTGTGACGGATCAGTTGCAGGACGGCGGGATGAGTCGGCTCGTACAGATGGGCCACCCGCTCGTTCACGCGATCAACCGCCAGGGTATATTGCACAAGATCGTTGGTTCCGATGCTGAAAAACTTCACCTTGGGCGCGATCAGGTCCGCCGTCAGGGCCGCCGAAGGAATTTCGATCATGACGCCGACTTCGAGGTCGGGATTGAAAGCGACGCCCTCGGCAGTGAGCTCGGTCTTGCATTCCTCCAGGAGGGCATTGGCCCGGTCCACCTCGCCCGCGCTGCTGATCATTGGATACATGATGCGCAACCCGGGATTGTGGTCGGAAGCCCGCAGGATGGCGCGCAACTGGGTCTTGAACAGGGCCGGCCGGTCCAAGCACAGGCGGATGGCGCGCCAACCGAGGAAGGGATTGGCTTCCTCCGGAATTTTGCCCGCCGCCGAGATCTTGTCGCCGCCGAGATCGAGGGTCCGGATAATGACCGACTCGGGCATGATCCGGCGGGCCACTTCGGCATAGGCCCGGTACTGCCGTTCCTCGCCGGGCTCGCCGCCCTCCCCCATAAACAGATATTCACTGCGGAACAGACCGATGCCCCGGGCGCCCCGTGCCTGGACGGCATCCACGTCCGAGGGCATCTCGATATTGGCCGACAGCACCACCGCATGTCCGTCCCGCGTGACCGCCTCTTCGGCTTTGAGCTTCGCCAACCGCTTCTGGATCACGGCCCGGTTGCGGGCGATCCGGCTGTATTCCTCTTCCCGGGCGGCGGTGGGATGGACAACCAGCCGCCCCCGCACGCCGTCCAGAATGACCCGTTCCCCATCCGCCAGTTTCCCGCACACCCCGGACATGCCCACGATGGCCGGCAGGTCCATGGCGCGGGCCATGATGGCCACGTGGGAGGTGGGACTGCCCAGTTCGGTCACAATGCCGAGGATTCGGCGGCGGTCGAAGGCCACCATCTCGGAGGGGGGCAGGTCGCGGGCGATCAGCACCCGGGGAGTTTCCAGACCGGCCAGGAGGTCGCGGCCCCCGCCGGCCAGGTTGCCCAGAATGCGCCGCGTCACATCGCGGATGTCCGTGGCTCGTTCGCGCAGATAGTCGTCGTCCATCTGGAGCAAGGTCCGGGCGTATCGCTCGGCCACGTCGGAGAGGATTCTCTCGACATTGCGCCGTTTGACGCGGACCTCGCGATAGACTTCGTCCACGAAGCTGGGATCGTCGACCACCTGCAGGTGGGCCTCGAAGATCCCGGCACTGTCGCTGCCCAGAACTTCACCCACGCGCGTCTGGATATCATGCAGCTGGCGACGGGTCTCCAGGAGGGCCGCCTCCAGGCGGAGCATCTCCCGCGGAATCCCGTCGGCGGGGAGCGCGTAGTCGGGTACGGGATGGTCGTCGGCCCGGAGCAGCAGAACCGGCCCCGTGGCGATGCCCGGGGAAGCTCCGATTCCCTTGAGTTCGAGTTCCCGCTGGGCCTCCATTGAATCCGGCCTCCTCAATCCTCGAAAAATTTCCTTTCGAACAGCTCCGCCAGAGCGTCGAGGGCGGCCGCCGCCTCGGGCCCGGTGGCTGTGATCCGCAGCCGGGCGCCATGGTGGCCCTCCAAGGTCAAGAGCCCCATGATGCTCTTGGCATTCACGCAGACTCCGTTTTTCTCGATGAGGATTTCGCATGGGAAGCGGACGGCCTCCTTCACCAGCAGGGCGGCCGGCCGGGCGTGGATGCCATAGCGGTTCAGGACGGTGACCTCGCGGGTCAAGGGAGCAGGGGCGTCGGGAGATTTGGAGGCGTCGGGACTCATGCATCAATCCTTCCGGGACAGGGCCACCTTGAGTTTTTCATCCAGTTCCCGGGCGGTGTTGCGGCCGATCAGCTTCAGGCGCTGGTTCAGGGCCGCGACCTCCACCACGTTGGTCAGGTCGCGCCCGGCGGCCACCGGCACGGTAAGCAGCGGGATTTCCACGCCCAGCACGTTGCGGGTGGCGGTATCCAGCCCCGTGCGGTCAATCTCCTGCTCGCCCAGGGGCGATTTCTGCATGCGGATGATCAGGTCCAGGCGCCGTTCGCTGCGCATGGCGGAAATGCCGAACAGGCTGGGCACATGAATGATGCCCAGGCCGCGGATCTCCATGTGCTCGCGGGTGAGTTCAACCGCGGATCCCTGAATGGCGCCCGTACTGTCGCGGGTCAGGATGGTGGTATCGTCCGCCACCAGGCTGTGGCCACGCTTGATCAGCGCCATGGCGATTTCGCTCTTGCCGATGCCCGGTTCGCCTTCCAGCAGCACGCCGATGCCGTGGATTTCGACCAGGGTACCGGGCACGCGGACGCGGGGGCTGGCCAGGTTCTGCAGCAGCACGGTGCCCGCATTCATGAAGTGCCCGGTCACCAGATGGGTCCGGATCACGGGCACGCGCAACTCCTCGAAGGTCCGGCGGGCGTAGTCCGGCAGGAGCCGCCCGCGCGACATCACGATCGCCGGCACGTGGCCCAGGGCGCGCAGGCGCTCGCTGCGCAACGGCACCGGCAGGCTGCTCAGGTAGGTCATCTCCGCCAGGCCCAGCACCTGAAGCCGGCGGTGGGCGTAGTACCGGAGGAAGCCGGCCAGGGCCAACCCGGGCCGGTTCAAGGCCACTTCGCTGATTTCCCGCCCTTGGGCATGCTCCGCATTGGCCGCCCAGTCCAACTGCAGCAGCCGGCGGCCGGCCTCGAAGAAATCGGCCACGGTGATGCGCGGGCTGTCAGGAATTTTCCACATCGGCTTCGGGCCTCCGTTCCCGGGGGCGGGCGTTCCGCCCCCGGGAAACCGCGGCGAACGGGCTAGGCCTCCGCCGCCTTTTCCACGTCCGCCAGTCGCTGGCGTTCATGGTGCTTTTCGATCAGTTTTTCGCGCAGCTTCCGCAGCTGCTTGGCCATCTTGTCGGCGGCGGCGTCGATTGCCGCGTACATGTCCGTGGTGGTCTCCAGGGCCACTTCGCGCAGTTTGTCTCGTCCTTGCACGACGATTTCCGCCGTGAACCGATATTTCTCGCGCGACAGGATCGCATGACAACTCTCCACCCGCGGAAAATCCGCCAGCACCGGCCCCAGACGGCCGTCCACATATCCCTTCAATCCCTCGTTCACCGTCACATTCCGTCCTGTGATCTGAATGTCCATTTACGGCTCCCTTTCTTGGTTGTTGGTTGGTCTGGTCACAAATGGCCCGGTCACATGCTGAACTCCCGTCCCAGGTATTTTTCCCGGGCCTGCGGATCATTCACCAGGAATTCGCGCGTGCCCTCGGTCAGCACTTCTCCGGAATAAATCACATAGGCGCGGTCCACCACCGAAAGCGTTTCGCGGACATTGTGGTCGGTGACCAGGATCCCGAGGCCGCGCTGCTTGAGGTCGCGGATGATCTGCTGCACGTCATAGACGGCCAGCGGATCCACCCCGCTGAAGGGTTCATCGAGCAGGATGAGGGCCGGATCCGTCACCAGGGCGCGGGTGATTTCGAGCCGGCGGCGTTCGCCGCCGCTGAGGGTGTAGGCCTTTTGCCGGGCCAGATAGCTGATCTTGAGTTCTTCGAGCAGGAATTCCAGGCGCCGGCGGCGCTCGCGCGGCCCCAATGGCAGCGTCTCGAGGATGGCCAGCACGTTTTCCTCGACCGTCAAATTGCGGAAGATGCTCGGCTCCTGGGCCAGGTAGCCCAGCCCCATGCGCGCGCGCCGGAACATGGGCAGGCGGGTGACATCCCGCCCCTTGAACATCACCCGTCCTTCCGTGGGGGGGATCAGCCCGGTGATCATGTAGAAGCTGGTCGTTTTGCCCGCCCCGTTGGGGCCCAGCAGGCCTACGATCTCCCCCTCGCGTACGTTCATGTTCACGCCGTTGACGACCCGGCGGCGGCGGTACTCCTTGACCAGCCCTCGGGCCTCCACAAGCAGATTGCCTCCAACGGCTGCTACCACGAAATGGACCTCATCACAGTGTCACTCTATCCCGCAAATCCCGGTTGGACAAGCCGGAAATGCGCCTAGGGCTTGAAGAAGGAATCCGCGTCGCCGTAGTCTTCCGTATAGACCACCAGGCGGGCCCGGGGCTTGCATTCCAGCCGCTGTTCGTCGCGCCAGAAGGTAATGACTTCCCCCTCCAGGATGTTACGGCCCTGCATCATCTGCGGGGGGCCGCCCGCCAGCACGATCCGGCCCGACGGCACGTCGTAGGTCGCCACTTCCGAGCGCGCCTTCTTGTCCCCCTGCGTCAATCGCACCTTGCCCTCGGCCTTGATCGTCTGGGCCCCGCCGTCTTCGGTAAAGATGATCGTCAGGCGGTTTGCGCTCAACTGCAGGCGCGGATCGTTCACCACTACATTGCCCTCGAACAGCGCAAACTGCTTGATGTAGTCGAACGTCAACTTGTCCGCCGTGACGACTGTCGCATCGGGGGAGGCCTCCAGCGACCGCCCGTCATCCTCCAGGGCAGCCTGCGCCGGCAGGCTCGTGCCGAGCGCCATCCAGGCCGCCGCGAATCCCATGTATTTGCCGATTGGGTTCATGCTCATTCCTCGTTTGCCGCCGGTTCGGCGGAGGGCGCCATCCGCGGCGCCAGCAAATCCTTGTCCATCTGGCTCGCCAGCACCACCTTGGCGTTCTGGAAGATCTGGAACTGCTGGTTCGTGCCATTCCACGCGAATCCGTCGCCCGTCACCACCCCTTTTTCCACGACAATGCGGATATGCTCTTTCGAGGCGGCTCGTTTGCGGGCCTGGTCGTAAGCGCAGGCCGGCGAATAAATCCGAGCCGTCACCTCCCCCTCCCGGAAGAGCTCGATCTTCAGACCTGTCAACTGGATGATGCCATCGGGCAGAAAAGTTGCGGTTTCGCCATAGAGTTGCTGTTTCAGGCGGCCGGCCTCGTCGTACTCCGGCAGGCGGAAGCCCTTGACGGCAGAGCCCTCCTGCGACTGGCCGAAGGCGGCCGCCGCCAGGCTCCAGACGGCTGGCACCGCCATCTGGCGCAACGTCCTACGCCAACTCATTGATCCTCCGGCATTGGCGCCACAGCGGCCCGAGCCAGTCGAGCGGGAGTGCGTTGTCCCGGTCGGACTTCGCCCTCTGCGGGTGACGGTGGGTTTCCCAGAACAGCCCGTCTACGCCGACCGCCGCGGCCGCGCGCGAAAGATATGGCGCCCACTTCCCCTCGCCGCCCGTTCCGGCGTCCCGCCCCCCCGGCAACTGCACGCTGTGGGTTGCGTCGAACACCACCGGATAGCCGAACCCGCGCATGATCAGCAGGCTGCGGAAATCCGCCACCAGGTTGTTGTAGCCGAAGCTCGCGCCGCGCTCGGTCAGCAGGATGTTCCGGTTCCCCGTGCTCTCCACCTTCTCGATCACGTGGCGCACGTCCCACGGGGCCAGGAACTGGCCCTTCTTGAGGTTCACCACCCGGCCGCTCTCGCCCAGCGCCACTACCAGGTCGGTCTGCCGGCACAGAAAGGCCGGCAGTTGCAGGATGTCCGCCACTTCCGCCGCCGGTTTCACTTCCGATACCTGATGCACATCCACCAAAATCGGCACGCCGAACTTTTCCTTGATCCCCGCCAAAATCTCCAGCCCCTTCGCCAGCCCCGGCCCGCGGAACGCCTTCACGCTCGTACGGTTGGCCTTGTCGTACGACGCCTTGAACACGAGGGGGATGTTTTCCTTTTTCGCCAGCGCCGCCAGCCGCTCCGCCAGGTCGAACGCCATCGCACGGCTCTCGATCACGCACGGTCCCGCGATCAGCGCCAGCGGCGCGGCGCCGCCGAAGCGCACGCGTCCGGCCTTGACCTGCTTGACCAGCGCCTTGGGAAAAGGATTCTTCGCCATGCCGTGCTCCTCAGCCCTTCGCCAAGTATCCCTGCACATATTCCCGGATGCCGTCTTCCAGCGCCGTGAACGGCCGGTCATAGCCCGCCGCCCGCAACTTGCCCATGTCCGCCTGCGTGAAATACTGGTACTTGCCGCGCAGCGTTTCGGGCATCTCGATGTATTCGATCTTCGGTTCCCGTCCCATCGCCGCAAACGCCGCCCTGGCCAGATCGTTCCACGACCGTGCCTGCCCCGTGCCGCAGTTGAACAGCCCCGAAGCCTTCGCGTTCTCCCCGCAGAACAGCGTCACGTTCACCGCATCCCGCACATACACGAAATCACGCACCTGCTCGCCGTCCCGGTATTCCGGCTTATAGGACTTGAACAACCGGACCTGGCCCGTTTCGCGGATTTGGCCGTAGGCCTTGTGGACCACCGAGCGCATGTCGCCCTTGTGATCCTCCCCCGGCCCATAGACATTGAAATACTTCAATCCGGCAATCTTCTTCAGCAGCCCGTGGCGCAGCGCCCAGAGATCGAACAACTGCTTGCTCATTCCGTACATGTTCAGCGGCACCAGGGTCGGCGTGGCCGCGTCTGCATCCGAATAGCCCTGTGTCCCGTCTCCGTAGGTCGCCGCACTCGAAGCATATACAAACCGTGCACCCCGTTTCAGGCACCACTCGCACAGTTCCCGGGTATAGCGATAGTTGTTGTCCAGCAGATAGTCCGCATCCGTCTCCGTTGTGGTGCTGCAGGCTCCCAGGTGATATACCGTCTTGACGGCCGGCAGGGAATCCGCCGCCACCTCATCGCGGAAGCGCTCGATGGACCACATGTCCTCGAACTCCAACCCGCGCAGGTTCTTCCAGCGCTCGTCCGCGCCAAGATCGTCCACCAGCAGGAGGTTGCCGGCTCCGCGGCGGTTCAATTCCGCCACCACATTGCACCCGATGAAGCCGGCCGCGCCGGTCACCACTGTCCTTGCCATGCTATCCATCCAAACTGCCTTTCAAGTTTTCCACCCTATCACCCTCCCCGTTTCACCTTCAAGCCGCACACGGCACCCCTCAATCGCGCCCCCCCCCCGCCTTTGCTTGTTCCCCGCCCTGGCCTTGACCTGCATCAGTTCCGGGCGGACCGCAACGTCCGGAGCGTCTCCAGAATTTTACGCAGTTCAGGCGTGAACAGCGCGTGATCGGCGGAGTCGAAGAACTTGGACAGCCCCCCCCACCCCTCCTGTTCGTACACGCTGGCTTGCAGCGCCATTTCCAAACGGTCGATCTCCCGAAGAAAACGCGCCTCGACCGTCTCCCCGGCCTCGAATTCCTCCCAAATGGCCAGATAGTCCGGCCCGTTCGGCAGTCGCGAAAACACTCGCTCCACAGAGGCACGCTCCAGTTCATGCTTCGCCTCGAGCGACATCCGCCCCGGCACGATGTCGCCCGCGTGGATTTCACCGAAGTCGTGCAGCAAGGCCATTTTCACCAGCTTGCTGCCATCCAGATCCGGGAACCAGGCGTCGGCCAAAAACAACGCCAGCAGCGCCACCCCCAGCGAATGCTCCGCCACCGTCTCGCATTGCTCCCGCGAGATGCCGGCGTGCAGCCACCCCTGACGATACAGCGCCTTCAACTGGCTGAATTCATAGAACACCCCGATGACCGGCATTACGGCCTTCCCCTCGAGATGGCGGCTGGCAGGCGGACGCTTGGTTTCCATGGCTTGGGTTCCTTTGCGCCCCTCTATGACATTCCCCGCTATCAAAGGCGAGCCGGCTTTTTCCCGCGGGTCTTCCGCGGTCCCGCCGCGCCCGCAAAAAGTTTTCCACACCGTTGATCCAGCAGCTGCCGGTCCACGCAATGGAATGAATTTTTGCCCGCCGGAAAATCCGGACGCGGGCGCGATCCCGGCCGAATGGACATGCCCCTCAAATGGAGGATAGGGATGAGGTGGAGCAGGCCAGGAGTTCAGCCATGCAGGGCTATGCCAGAATTGAGCGGGGGATGCTTGCGGGGGGGGCGTCGCGCTGGCCGGTTCCGGCCTCGCCGGCGGCGCCCCGAACCTGGAAAATCCCGTCGCTGTGGATCTGGATATCCGCCACGTCGCCGGCTGCGAGGTGTTCACGACCAGCGACACGGGAATTGAGAATGACGGCCTGGCCACGGGGTATTGGGCGGGCATCCGGATGGGCGACGACGTGCCCGTCACCTACTTCCAGATCGTCAGCAACCGGCACACCCAGCAGGAGAACATCACGGTCTTCACCTTTGCCGAGAACATGGAGGGCGGCAGCAGCAAGTGGTGGTATTTCACCGAATGCCAGCACTTCAGCCTCTACCCGCCCCAACCGGAACCTGTGCCGGTCGAAATCCAGTGGACAAGGCTGGCGATCAGGGGCATTTCGCAGTTCGACGTGACCGGCGCCGGCGAATGGCCTTGCACCATGCAGGTTTCCTCCGATCTGAACAACTGGGAATCCCTCGCGACGACCGTACGGGCCGGCGGCCTGCTGCAATTCGCCGACTCCGCCACCAATTCGCCACCGTTGCGCTTCTATCGGCTCCGCGCCGAAAACTGAATCGGTCTTTCCGGGGGCATGCCCCTGCAAACGCCATGCAACCGCCGTTCACGTTCCTTGAATCTCGCCCCGGCCACACTTGGTTAACATGCTTTGTCCGTTTGAGTTACCTAAAATGCACTTGTTTTATAAAACAGTATCATTTTGAACTCAAAAGGACCGACTTGTTTGTTTGCTTTCCCCCGGTTGCGCATGTATCCAGCCCGTTTCAATATTTAATTGAAACAGTTCCAATGTTTATAAACATTGAAACAGTGGATGGGGCTTCGGGAATTTCCGTACCAGGCTAGAACGTCCATTCGGCCTGGACGACGAGGTTGCAGCCGGGTTCGTTCACCCCGGAGCCGTGGATGCGGTAATCTTCATCCGTGATGTTCTCAAGGGCGACGGTCAGATCCAAGGAGTCCAGCAGGGCCATCCCGCCGCGCAGAGTCAACACCGCATAGGCCGGGGTACCGCCGGGCGGGATGCGCTGCGTGTCGCGCTTGTCATCCGCGGACAGACGGTCGGCCTTGTCGGCGGCATCCAGCACGCCTTCCAGCCAGAACGATTTCCCAACCGGCTGCCAGCGCACCGCGGCCTGGCCCGTCAAGGGCATCAGGCGGCTGATGTAATCGCGCACCGCGACCGGATCGGAGGTCGGATAGGCGTCCACCTTGCCCTCCATCCACGAGCCCATCACACGGAGGTGCCAGTCGTCCGCCACTTGCCAGCCCAGGGTCAGTTCAATGCCAGCCAGATAGCCGTCGCCCGCGTTCTTTTTGGTCACTTCCTGCAGGTCGTCCACAAGTGCCCCCGTCGGCGTGCGGACGATCATGTTCTTGATCCAGGTATAATAGGCGGCGATTTCGCCCGAAAAACGATCGGCCTGGCATCGCGCACCGACTTCGGCAGAGATGAAATTCTCTGGATCCAGATCATTCACGGGCGTTTCAATTTCGTTGCTGCGGGCGCTGTCAAGGCGCGTCAGGTCGGAGAGGTTGGGCGCACGGAACCCCTGCGAGAGGCCGGCAAAGAGGGCGTGGCGGCGGTCGGCGCCCAGGGGCGCCAGGGCGCGCAGCGAGCCCACCACGCTGTCCCAGTCGTCCTCCCGCGCCGTCACATTGCCGCTGACGGGATCGAGCACGCGCTCGGCATCCAGGCGGGCGAAGGCATAGCGAATGCCGGGAGTCAGTTCGATGGCCTCGTGGAACAACGGCAGCGTGTCCTGCACGAAAACACCCAGCAGGTCGTAGGAGGCGTTGTCCGCCACAGGTCCCTGGGCATCGGTTTTGTTCAGCGAGCCGTCCGCTTTGTAATGGCGTCCGTAGGAATCCACTTCGTCACGGTAGTAGTCCATTCCATAGACCCAGTGGCCGAGATCCGTCCGGCTTTCGAGCGTGAACGCAATACCCCATGTCGTCACGTCAAAACCCGTTTCATCGCGGCGGCCGTCCGTCCGCACGCGGTGCAGGTCTTCCCCCTGCGCATGCCGCGAAAGGGTCAGGGTATAGGCATCCATCGGCCCGGGGAGGTCCTGCCCCGCCAGCCGCATGTAGGTCAGGGCGCGGTCCTGGTCATAGGCCCGGACCTGGTCGTTGTCCTTCTGAAGCCCTTCCCAATCGATACCGTAAATGGTCTTGTGCGTGCGCCAGGCATCGTCTTGATCCACCTGCTGGTGGACCAAGGTCAGGACGTTCTGTTCGTTCAGGGCGTAGTCGGCGCGCAGATCGAAGTCGATCTCGTCGTAGCCGGTTTTCCGCTGGGTGCCGACCTCGTCGCCGCCGCGCAGATCATTGAAGTCCTTCCAGGTGCAACCGGCGGTGAAACCCAGGCGTTCGGTTGCCCGGCCCCGGAGGCCCAGCCGCGCCTGGGTGGATTCGTCGGCAGTGGCGCCGCGCCACGCCAGGGTGCGTTCGTAGAAAGGCTGACCAGACCAGTCTGGCGGGGCCAGGGTCAGGGCATTGACCGCCCCGCCCACGGCATCGCTGCCATAGAGGACGGACGCCGGACCGAGCACCACTTCGTAGCGATCCACGGACCAGGGATCGACTGTGTTCCAGTACTGGTTCGGCCCGTCGCGGAACACGGAGTTGTTCAGGCGGATGCCGTCCACCATCATGAGGGTGCGGAACCCGGTGAACCCGCGCAAGAAAGGCGACCCCTGCCCGTAGCCGGTTTTTTGGACCATGACCGATGGCAGCCCGGCCAAGGCGTCCGGGGTGGTGCGAGGCGCAGCTTGGCGCACCTCGGCCCGGTCCAGCACACGAACTGTGCCGGGAACACTGGCCAAGGCGGTTTCCGAGCGAAGTGCCGTGACGACCACCTCGGGCATGGCAACAGGCCCTGCCGTCTCCGCCAGGACATTCCCGGCCGCCACCAGCATCAACAAAACCCCTGCCCACCGCATTCCGCATTCCATTATGATCGTCCTCCTTGAATGATGCTATTTTAGAGCACAAGCGTCTCCGGCCTGCGGCAGGTTCACCCGCGCCCTCCAGAATCAACCGCCGGACAGAAAATCCGGGCCGCGAGATCGACTTGACACGATAATCCATTATTGTATCATCCCGTTTCGAATTAACTTGGAAATGGCCATGAAACCGAACCGATCTGCGCCCACCCGTCCAGACTCATGCCCGCCGGGCCTGTTGCCCGCCGGCAGCATGCTGCCCCTGTGGCGGCGCATCTCCCAGGAATTCCTGATCCATGGTCAGCGCTGGAATATCCCGCCCAACGTCTGCCTTACGCTGATGCACCTGTTTTTGCACCCTGGCGATTCCGAACCGGCCGCCCTGGCCCAGGCCGTCTATTTTCCCCGTCAAACCATGACCTTCATTCTGGACGCCATGGAAAAAAACGGTCTGGCAGTCCGCCGCCCCCACGACCGCGACCGCCGCCGCAAAACCATCGAACTGACCCCCAAGGGCCGCACGTTGGCTGAAGACATGCTGCGTGATGTTGTGCAATTCGAATCCGCCGCGCTGCGGGCCATCGAGGATGTCGATGTCGCCCGCCTGCAATCGTTCCTGACGCGCTATGCCGATGCGCTGGCCGACCAGAACAACCGGGATCTGAAATCGTGAAAGGACCTGCCGCCATGCGCCCCCATTTCCACTTGCGCCTCGCCATTCCCGGCCTGCTGGCCGCGCTGCTGTTCTGCGGCTGCCGCAGCTTCGAGCCCGAGCGCGCCCGTCGCGAGCACACGGAATCCTTCACCTCGAACCTCGCGGCCCTCGCCGCCGCCGAACTTTCCAAACCGCTCTCGCTCGACGACTGCATCCGCCTCGCCATGACGAACAACTACGCGGTGCGCAAGGCCGACCTCGACCGCGAACTCTACCGCATCGGCAAAAACGTGGCGTTCACCGCCTTCCTGCCGAACGTCGCCGCATCGGCCGGCTACAGCTCCTACGACAAGGAAATGCCGCAGCAGCACGAGAAGCGGTTCGGCACGGCCGACCTCACGGCCAGCATGCCGATTTTCCTGCCGTCCACCTGGTTCCTCTATGCCGCCGCGCGCCACGGCTACGCCGCCGCGGGCGTCGCCGCCCACTACGTCCGCCAAGGCATCGTCCTGCAGACCAGCGTCGCCTATTTCAACGTTCTCGTGCAGCAGGATACCGTCGCCGCGCTCGAAACCCAGCTCGAGGCCGCGCGCCAGACCGCCGCGCGCGTCGCGGGCCTCGCCGACGAAGGCCTCGTCGCGCAATGGGAGGGCGACCAGGCGCGCTTCGCCGCCGAATTGCGCGAAACCGAACTGAACCGGGCCCGGCGCCAGCTCGCCGTCCTGCGCGGCGAACTGCTCCAAACCCTCGGCCTCTCGCCGGCGGCGGCCATCGAGCTTTCCGGCGAAACCGGCGAAACAACCATGCCCGAGGGCACCGTCGCAGACCTCGTGCTGAAGGCGCTGGAAATCCATCCCGAGCTGGCCTTGGCCGACCGTCAGGTCGTCATCCAGGACCACCAGGTGCGGCAGGCCTTCTGCAATTTCCTGCCGACGATTTCCCTCTTTTCCACCGGCTCGTGGACGGGCAATGAGCTCGCCGCCCACGCCGAAAACTGGGTGTCCGGCTTCCGCGGCGCGTGGACGCTGTTCGACGGTCTCGCCAACGTCGCGCGCTACAAGGCCGCCAAGGTCGAGCGGCAACAGACGCGGCTCGAGCGCGAAAACACTTTCCTGTCCGTCATGGTCGGCGTCGTCGCCGCCGAGGCCGCGGCGCGCGACGCCGCGGAAGGCGCCCGCGTCCGCCGGTTCGCCTACGACGTCGCCGCCGCCAAATGGTCCGACTACGACGCCAAGGCCCGCGAAGGGCTCATTCCCCTCTCCGACGCGCTCGACGCGCGCGCCGCCATGGACCTCGCGCAGGTTGCCGTGGTCCAGAGCCGCTACCAGGAACGCATCGCCGTCGCCAATCTCGAACTGGCCATGGGCCTGACCCTCGTCCCCGCAAACGATTCCGAAACGAAAGCAGAGAAGTAACATGAAAACCGATCGCATCGCCCTTGCCCTCCTCGCCGCCGCCCTGCCCGCCGCGCTCCTCGCGGCCGGCTGCGGGAAAAAAGAAACCGCCGCCGCTGCGGAGGAAACTGCCCATGCCCTCGCCGTGCGGGCTCTGCCCGCCGCCATGCGCGACTTCGAGCGCCGGTTGACCGTGCAAGGCACCCTCGAAGCCAAACGTTTCGCCCATGTCGCCGCCCGGGCCGATGGCAATCTCGATGCCATCTGGGTGGATGAAGGCGACCTCGTTACGGCCGGCGCAACTGCCCTGTTCCAGATCGATCCCGTGGGGCGTGAAAACGCCCGAACCATCGCCCGCCAGGATCTCGCGGTGGCCAAGGCCTCGCTTGCCGTTGCCGAAGCCTCCGCCGCCAAAACCGAAGCCGAGGCCCGCAAGGCCACGCTCGATTACGAGCGTTACGAACGCCTTCATCAGGACGGCAAAGTCAGCCTGAACGAGTTCGAAGCCGCCGAAGTCGCCTTCGCTTCCGCCAAGGCCGGCATCGCCGTCGCCCGGGCGCAGGTGGATCTGGCCGAACGGCAGGTCAAGCAGGCCGAAGCCGCCCTCGCCATCGCCGAGAAAAATCTCGCCGATACCAAGGTCGTCGCGCCGATTGACGGCGTGATCAGCGCCCGTTCCGCCGAACCCGGCGAACACATGTCGGTCGGCCGCACCATTCTGCGCATTGACGATTTGTCGGCCGTCGAGGCCGCCGCCTATCTGCCCGCCCAGTATCATCCCGAAGTCGAACCCGGTAAAACCGTCTTTCGCCTGGGAGTCGGCGGGCGCGTGGCCGGCACCCACCTGATCACCTATCGCGGCCCGACCATCGATCCCACCCTGCGCACCTTCGAAATCAAGGGCCTGCTGGAAAACGCCGGCGACGCCGCGGTCCCTGGCCAGATGGCCGACCTGACCCTGATCTTTGAAGCCCGCAAAAGCCTGGGCGTTCCGTCTGCCGCTGTCCTCGTCCGCGCCGGCCAAACCGTCGTCTTCGCCGTCCGGGACGGCCGCGCGGTGGCCTGTCCCGTTGAACCCGGCCTGCAGAACGACGGGTGGACCGAAATCCTCTCCGGCCTCGAAGCCGGCGAAATGGTCGTGACCGAAGGCCAAACCCAGCTCCACGACGGCATGGCCGTCGAAGTCCTCTAGTCCCGGCCTCATCCGAACAGGAGAACCCCATGTTCCTCGCCACCGCCTCCACCAAACGCCCGATCGCGATGAGCTGCCTGCTCATCGCGCTGATCGGACTCGGCCTCAACTCCTTCCGCAAGCTCCCCATCGAAAACATGCCGGCGGTGGACATCCCCTATGTCGCCGTCCTCACCACCTGGGTCGGCGCCTCCCCCGAAGACATCGAAAAAGACGTCACCAAGCCCATCGAAGACGCCGTCTCCGGCATCGACGGCCTCAAGCACATCGAATCCTCCAGCCTTGATAACGTTTCGCAGGTCATCCTCGAGTTCAACCTCGCGGTCGACGTCGACGTCGCCGCCCAGGACGTGCGCGAAAAAATCGACTTCGTTCTCAGCGATCTGCCCGAGGACGCCGAGCGTCCCGCGATCATGAAGATCAACATCAACGCCTCGCCCATCGCCAACATCTTCCTCTCCGGCGACGCCCCTCTCGACGACCTCTACGACTACGCCGACAACGTCATCGCCGACCGCTTCGCCACCGTCCCCGGCGTCGGCGAAGTTCAGGTCATCGGCGGCAACGAGCGCGAAGTCTGGGTCGAGCTCGACCGCGACGCCCTCGCCGCCGCCGGCCTCACCACCGCCGATGTCGTCGCCGCCCTCCAGGGCGGCATCCTCAACCTCCCCGGCGGCCGCATCCGCGAACAGGGCAGCGAATACCTCATCCGCTTCGACGCCGAATACGAAAACGCCGCCGATATCGCCAATCTCGAAGTCGCCAATGTCGACGGCGCCCGCCGCCGCCTCGCCGACCTCGGCTCCGTCCGCCTCGCCACCGAGGAAGTCCGCCAGCGCGCCATCCTCGACAACCGGCAGGGCATCGTCCTCAAGATCGTCAAGAAAGCCGACGCCAACATCGTCGCCCTCGTCCGCGAAATCCACAAGCGCTTCGAGCAGATCCGCCACACCCTGCCCGGCGGCATGGAACTCACCTGGGTCTCCGACGAATCCGCCAACATCCGCGAATCGGTCAATTCCGCCATTTCTGCCGTCTGGCAGGCCGTGCTGATCTGCGCCATTGTCCTCTTCGTCTTCCTCGTCAATATCCGCACCACCGTCATCGTGGCCATCACGATGCCCGTCACCATCGTCGTCAGCTTCTTCTTCATGCATCTGGCCGGCCAGACCCTCAACATGCCCACGCTGATGGCCATCGGCCTTTCCACCGGCGTGCTCGTCTCCAACTCCATCGTCGTGCTCGAAAACATCGTCGAGAAATTTGAGACGATGGACAACCACTGGGAGGCCGCGCGCCTCGGCACCTCCGAAGTCGCCGTGGCGGTGCTGGCCTCCGCCGGCACCAACGTCATCGTCATGTTCCCCATTTCCATGATGTCCAGCCTCGCCGGCCGCATGCTCGCCCCCTTCGCCATCACGACCCTCATCGTCAACGCCGTTTCCATCCTGATCAGCTTCACCCTCACCCCCATCCTCGCCGCCTTGATGCTCGAGCCCGCGTCCAAGCGGCGCGATAACGCCTTCACGCGCTTCGGCAAGCGCTGGAGCGGCGGCTTCGACCGCTTCGGCCACGGCTTCACCGGCCTCATACGCCGCATCGCCGCCAAGAAACGCTACAACTTTCCCGTCGTCCTCGGCTTCGTCCTGCTGTTCTTCCTCACGATGAAATTCGCCGGCGGCCGCCTCGGCTTCAGCTTCTTCGAAACCCCCGACGAGGCGCGGGTCTTCATCCGCGTCGAGCTGCCGCCCTACTGCGACCTCGAGCAAACCGTTGGGCGCATCGAGAAAATCCAGGAACGCCTTTCGGCCTTCTCCGACCTCGAGCACGTCCTGACCACGGCCGGCAAGGCCGAATCCATGAGCGGGCAGGCCAGCGAAGGCGTCTACATGGGCCAGATCGAGCTGTTCTTCAAATCCAAGCTCGAGCGCGATTGGAAAATCCAGGACCGCCTCTCCGAAATCCGCGCCCTCCTGCGCGACGAAACCGATTGCCTGATTTCCGTTTCCGTCCCCAGCCGCATGGGCGGCCAATCGTTCCAGATCGACCAGAACCTCGTCGGCGAAGATCTCGACGTGCTCGACGCCACCGCCCTGGCCATCCAGGCCGCCGTGCGCAACATCCCCGGCGTGGACCAAATCCAGACCACGGTGCGCGACACCAAGCCGGAAATCCGCGTCGTGCCCAAGCGCCCCGTGCTCTCGGACCTCGGCCTGCCGGCCGCCCGCCTCGCCTCCATCGTCCGCGGCAACGTCGAAGGCATCGAAGCCGCCGACTTCAAGCGCGGCGACCGCACCTACGACATCCGCGTCAAGCTCGCCGAACAGCCCGGCAAGGACCAGATCCGCCAGTTCCTGCTCCCCGGCGCCGACGGCCGCCCCATCCCCCTGGAAACCGTCGCCGACGTCGTCGACGACCGCGCCATCATCCAGATCTACCGCGTAGACAAACAGCGCACCGTCAAGATCCTCGGCGACATCAAGGAAGGCTACACCATGTCCGGCGTCGGCGCCGAAATCGAGCGTACCATCGCCGAAAAAGCCCCGTTGCCCGCCGGCTATTCCTTCACCAGTTCGGGCATGAGCGAAATGCTCGGCGAAGTCGTCGCCGACTTCGGCGAGGCCATCCTGCTGGCCACTTTCCTCACGCTGCTGACCCTGGCGGCCATCCTCGAATCCTGGAGCCGGCCCGGCTTCGTGCTGCTCACCCTCCCCATGGCGCTGATCGGCATCCTCTGGGCTCTGGCCATTGGCCAGTTCGCCATGACCATCCTCGTCCTGCTCGGCATTCTGATGCTCATCGGCATCGTGGTGAATCCCGCGATTCTCATCGTGGACAAGATGGCCCAGCACATCCGCGCAGGCACCTGCCGCCGGGAAGCCATGCTGACCGCCATGGCCGAACAGTTCCGCCCCGTGCTGATGGTCATTCTCGCCTCCGGCCTGGGCATGCTGCCCATGGCCATCAGCCGCGGCATCGGCTCCGAAAACCGCGCCGGCATCGGCACCGCCTCCGTCGCCGGCGTCCTCGTCGCCGGGGCCTTTACAATGCTCGTCCTGCCCCTCATTTACACCCTCTTCACCGGCAAGCCCAAGACCACGCCGGCCGACGATGTTTCGGGTCCCTGCCAGGATTGAGTCCCCCCCTCGCTCCTTGCCAGGGCAACAACATTCCCGGGGGATGCCTGCATCTGCTCGGCCGGCCCCAACGCCCTGCACGGGCCGGTTGATTCCCACGAGTGATGCCCATGGGCTTTGCCAAGGCCGCAAGCCTGGGATATAGTTTCGCCTTCGGTTTGCATCATGGTGTTTTTCCTCCAGATTCTGTGCATCCTGGGCCTGGTTTCGTGCGGTTTCTTCGCGCGGCGGCGCGGACTGCTGTCCGCACCGGGCACCAACGACCTCGCCGGCATCGCCCTGACGCTGACCTATCCCGCGCTCATTTTCGTTTCGATTACGCAGCTGACCTTTACCGACCTTCGGGCCAACCTGGCACTGCCCCTGCTCGTCATGACCATCGCCTTGGCCGGATTCGGCCTGGGCCTGGCCGCCGTCCGCTTCCTTGGCCGCGTACCGGCCGACACCGCCCGGGCATTTCTGTTCCATTGTCTCATCAATAACTATTCGTTCCTGCCCCTGCCCCTCGTTCTGTTCCGCTACGGCGACCGGGGCGTTGCCCTTCTCATCTTCTCCTCCATCGGTTACGAGCTGGTGTTGTGGACCCTGGGTGTCATGCTGTTCACCCGCGCCGAACGGAAACGGGACCGGCTCAAGTCCCTGTTCAGCCCGCCTTTCATCGCGCTGCTGGCCGGGCTGACGGCCGTCGCTGCGCGCGACTTGCTGCCCCTGCCGGTTCCATCCGCCGGATGGGCCCTTGCCCGAGAAACCCTCGTTTCCGGCCTGAAAACTCTGGGCGCCGCCACCATTGCCATCTCGATGCTCGTGGCCGGCAGCCGTTTCGCCGTGATGAAGTTCGAGACCATGCTGGGCTGGCGCATCTGGCTGGTATCCGCCATCCGGCTGGTGGCCGTTCCCCTCGTGATGATCCCGATCCTCGGCCTGATTCCCCTGGATCCAATCGCCCGCGGCATCCTCTGCATCATTGCCGTCATGCCCTCGGCCATGGTCAGCGTGCTCTTTTCCGAACGCTACGGCGGGGACACCGACTTCATCGCCGGCGCCCTGCTGCTGACCCACCTCTGGGCCCTCGTCACCGTCCCCCTCTTTCTCGCCTGGGCGATCTGAAACCCCTGTGGCGGTTGCCGCCCCACCACAAAATCTCCCCAGGTTTCCGAATGGATGCCTGCCTGAGTTCCACCATGGGGCAACCAACGTTACATCCGAATCTTGTTCTTCGTCATGATCGCAATCTGAAACGTAATCCAATCCGCTGCGATTGAAACAACCGGAGGGGTCGCATCTGCCTTTTCCCGATCCCGTGCAACCACGCCGGCCCGCGTGGAAGCAGGCCCTCCAACAACCCAGCTCGCAGGATCGCATCCTGGAGGGACGGGTGACACCCCGTCCGCGTTTCGATCCACATCAAGTCCCTGAATCCAGCCGGATCAAGTCAGTGAATCGGGGATGCGCCCCCCTGCTCAGGGTCCATCGTTCTGGAATTGCATCGGATGGGCGGCTGGCCTATGATCCGTTGGTATTGGCGCAGGAGCATCCCATGACGAAACCCCAATCCCCACCCCGCCGGCTGATCGGCCAGGGAATGATGCGCGTGGACGGCGACGGCAAGGTTCGCGGCACAACCCGCTATCTCAACGACCTTGCCTACCGGGGCCTCCTGCATGGCGCCGTGGTGCGTTCGCCGGTGCCGCGCGGCCTTCTCAAGGGCATCACGCCGGATCCGGACTACGACTGGTCCGGCATCACCTTCGTCACCGCCGCCGACATTCCCGGCATCAATGTCGTGCACATGCACGACCGCACCATGCCCCTGCTGGCCGAACTGGGCGGCGAAATCCGCTATCGCGGCGAGCCGGTCGGAGTCGTCGCCGCCCGCACCCCGGAGCGGGCGGCCGCGGCCGCGGCGCACATCCGCCTGGACATCGAAGTGCTCCCGCCCTTGCTGACCCTGCAAGAGGCCGTCGCCGTCTTCAAGGCCCGCCCCGGCGCCTTTGACTCGATGAAGGACCAAAGCATCGTCAAAGGCGACCTCGCCCGGGGCTTTGCCGAGGCGGACGATGTTCTCGAGGCCGAATACTGGGCCGGCCACCAGGAGCAGCTTTACCTCGAAAACCAGGGGCTCATTGTGTTTCCGCAGAAAGACGGTTCCATTCTCGTCGAGGGCTCCATTCAGTGCCCGTATTTTCCGGTGCACGAGCTGAACGATCCGCTCCAGCTGCCGCCGGAAAAAATCCGCGTGCGCCAGACCCCCATCGGGGGCGCCTTCGGCGGCAAGGAGGATTATCCCACCATGCTGACCGGCTACGCCGCCTTGCCGGCGCTGAAGTCCGGCCGGCCCGTCAAGATCACCTACGAGCGGAACGAGGACATCCTGTTCACGCCCAAGCGCCACCCCGTCTGGGTGCGCTATAAAACAGGTTTCAAGAAGGACGGCACCCTCACGGCCATCGAATGCGACTTCCTCCTCGACGGGGGCGCCTACCTGACGCTGTCGGATGTCGTGATGTTCCGCGGCATCCTGCACTGCGCCCTCGCCTACCGCTGCGACAACGTGACCATCCGCGGCCGGGTCGCCCGCACGAATTCCATGCCCTGCGGAGCCTTCCGGGGTTTCGGCGCCCCCCAGGCCATTTGGGGCCTGGAATCGCATCTCGACGCCATCGCCGCCCGGCTGGGCAAGCCGCCGCACCTGTACCGCCTGCAGGTTCACGCCCGCCCCGGCGATGTCACCCCCACCGGCCAGGTCCTCTCCGGCGAAAACGGCTCGACCGCCTGCCTGAAGCTGGCGCTGCAACGGGCGGATTTCGCCCGCAAGCTCAAGCGGTGCTCGCGCGGACGGCTCCGCCGGGGCCAGGCGAAATGGTATGGCATCGGCTTGGCTTTCTTCGGCCACGGCGCGGCCTTCACCGGCGACGGTGAAGCCAAGTTCAAGGCCAAGGGCCGCGTGGAGCTCACCCGGCTGGCGGATGGCCGGCCCGGGATCGATATCCGCGTGTCCTCCACTGAAATGGGCCAGGGCGTGCACACGGTCTTCACGCAGATCGCCGCCGATGCCCTCTCTCTCGACCCGGGCCGCATCCGCTTCCCGCTGGCCGATACCGGCCTGACACCCAACTCCGGCCCGACCGTCGCCTCGCGCACCACCATGGTTGTTGGCAATGTCGTCCACCGGGCGGCGCTCGACTTGAAACGCCAGATCGAATCATTCGCCTCCCGGCGCCATTTCAAGGGCGCGGCGGTCGAACTGCGCCGCTCCCAACTCGTGGCTCCGGGCCGTCCGCCCCTCCCTTTTGCCCGAGTCGCGCGCGACATGCTCGCCGAACTCGGCGGAGCCAGCGGCTTCTTCCAGTTCGAACTGCCGCCGGAAACCAAATGGGACCAGCAAGCCTTCGTGGGCGACTCCTATCCCGGCTATTCCTGGTCCGCCAACATCGCGGAAATCGAGATCGACCCGCTCACCTGCGAGATCGACGTCAAGCGGGTCACCGCCGTGCTGGACATCGGCCGGGTCATCAATCCTGTCACCGCCAGCGGCCAGGTGGAAGGCGGCCTGACGCAGGCCCTGGGCTACGCCCTGCTGGAAAAAATCGGCACCGGCCGCAACGGGCTCTACGACGCCGCCCGCCTCCAAACCTATATCATCCCCACCGCCCGCGACATCCCCGAGTTCGACGTGCAGTTCGTCGAATATCCCTACACCTTCGCGCCCCCCGGTGCCAAGGGCTTGGGCGAATTGCCGATGGACGGTCTCGCGCCCGCCATCGCCAACGCAGTCGAAGCCGCCACCGGACGGCGGATCCGCACCCTGCCGATCACCCCCGAAGCCATTTTCGCCGCCCTGCACCCCGCCCAAGGAGCCCCCGCGTCATGAGCACCCTCAAGCGCACCTGGAAAGTCAACGGACAGACCGTCCCCATCCGCGCCCCCGCCGGCCGCCGCCTGCTGGATGTTCTCCGCGACGACCTTGGACTCGTCGGCACCAAGGAAAGCTGCGGCGAGGGCGAATGCGGCGCCTGTACCGTCATCGTGGACAACGAACCGGTCGTCTCCTGCCTGATTCCCGCCGGCCAACTCCCCGACGGCACGGCAATCCTGACGATCGAAGGCATCGAAAAAACACGCATTGGCCGCCTGATCCAGCGCGCGTTCCTCGAATGCGGCGCGGTCCAGTGCGGCTTCTGCATCCCCGGCATGGTCGTCAGCAGCTATGCGCTCCTGGTGAAGAATCCACGCCCCTCCACCCCCGCCATCCGCGAAGGACTTGCCGGCAACCTCTGCCGCTGCACCGGCTACACCAAGATTATCCAGGCCGTGAAACTCGCCGCTGCCCGCCTCCCCAAACGGAAATGACCAGGGCCCGTCCATGAAAATCACCGAAACAATCGACATCCGCTTCCCGAAAACGCTCGCCGAAGCCCTGCGCCTGCAGGCCGGCGAAAAGACGCGTGGCCAGCTGCTCGCCGGCGGAACCGACCTCATGGTGCAGTGGGCCTCCGGCGCACCGACACCTGAACGCGCCACCTCCATCTGGAACCTGCCCGAACTGGACGCCATCGAAATCTTCGACGATTTCATCGAAGTCGGCGCCGGCGTCACCCACGCGTTTTTGCGCGACGCCGCGCCGATCCACCGCCATCTCCCCGCGCTGGTCGCCGCCGCCGCCACCATCGGCGCCGCCCAGATTCAAGCCCGCGGAACCCTCGGCGGCAATGCCGCCAATGCCTCCCCCGCCGGCGATACCGCCCCGGCCCTCCTGGTCTCCGGCGGTTCCGTTCTCCTGGCCTCCCGCTCCGGCACCCGAACCGTGCCCCTGGACCGGTTCTGGACCGCCTATCGCCGGATCGACGCCCAGCCCGACGAGATCATTGTTGCCTTTCGCCTGCCCCGCAAGGGCTCCGCCCGGGAGCGGTTCCGGAAAATCGGCACCCGCCGCGCCCAGGCCATCAGCAAGGTTATGGCGGCTTCCCGTATCCGGATCGTCAAAGGCCGCGTCACATCCGCCGCCATCGCCTTGGGCTCCATCGCGCCTACGCCCGTGCGCTTGTCGGCGGTCGAATCCCTGCTCGTCGGCCAGAAACTCACCCCCGCGCTGATCGACGAAGCCGAACAACTCGCCCAGGCCACCGTCCAGCCCATCGATGATATTCGGTCTTCCGCGGACTACCGCCGCTGGGCCTCCGGCCGCCTTGTCCGGGATGCCTTGGAAAACCTGTAGGCGGTTCTTTTCGCCCGCTTTTCGCCCAATAAGCCATTGCTTTTGTCCAGCCGGTTCGGCTATCTTGCACACTGTTCGAAAATTACATTCAAGGAGGCGTTCTATGTCACGCTGGTTCATTGCATTCGTTTGCTCTCTGGCCATTGCCGGTGGTGCCGCCGGCCAGGATGATGATCTTGATGCCCTGCTCGCCGGCCTCGGCGAAGAGCCGGTCGCCGCCGTTGAAGAAGTGGCGGAAGAAGTCCCCGCCGCGGTCGAAGCGGCCGTCGCAGACGTACCCGAAGCCATGGAAGCCGCCGTGGAAGACCCCTTCGCCGATCTGTTCGACGAAACCGAAGCCGCCGCCGAGGAAATCCCCGCCGCCGTTGAAGAAGTGGCGGAAGAAGTCCCCGCCGCGGTCGAAGCGGCCGTCGCAGACGCACCCGAAGCCATGGAAGCCGCTGTGGAAGACCCCTTCGCCGATCTGTTCGACGAAACTGAAACCGCCGCCGAGGAAGCCGGCGAGATCGCCTCCGAGGAAATCCCCGCCGCCGTTGAAGAAGTGACGGAAGAAGTTCCCGCCCCGGTCGAGGCAGCCGTCGCAGACGCGCCCGAAGCCATGGAAACCGCCGTGGAAGACCCCTTCGCCGATCTGTTCGACGAAACTGAAGCCGCCGCCGAGGAAGCCGGCGAGATCGCCGCCGAGGAAATCCCCGCCGCCGTTGAAGAAGCAGTGGAAGAAGTTCCCGCCCCGGTCGAGGCAGCCGTCGCAGACGCACCCGAAGCCATGGAAGCCGCTGTGGAAGACCCCTTCGCCGATCTGTTCGACGAAACTGAAACCGCCGCCGAGGAAGCCGGCGAGATCGCCGCCGAGGAAATCCCCGCCGCCGTTGAAGAAGTGACGGAAGAAGTTCCCGCCCCGGTCGAGGCAGCCGTCGCAGACGAGCCCGAAGCTGTGGAAGCCGCCGTGGAAGACCCCTTCGCCGATCTGTTCGACGAAACCGAAACCGCCGCCGAGGAAGCCGGCGAGATCGCCACCGAGGAAATCCCCGCCGCCGTTGAAGAAGTCGCGGAAGAAGTTCCCGCCGCGGTCGAGGCAGCCGTCGCAGACACGCCCGAAGCCGTGGAAGCCGCCGTGGAAGAAGCCGCGGAGGTAGTTCCCGCCGCCGTTGCAGAGGTGGCCGAAGAGCTTCCGGCGGATATTCCGGAAGCGATTGAGGTCGAGGTCGAAGACCTTCCGGCCGAAGCCGCCAAAGAAATCAAGAAACCAACAGTCAAGCCCCGGGTCGGCATCAAGAATCCCGAATGGGACGATCCTGTGGAGTGGTAACTCCCCGAGGGGATTGTTCCAGCCGGTGGGCCTGCCCACCGGCTTTTTTCATGTCCGCATCATCGGCCCCTGAAAGCAACCTGCCTCGGACGACCCTAGGCGGTTGCCTGCCGACCGGGCGTCACGCCTCCGCGCCGCCGGTTTGTGCGGCCATGGCGGCCCATTCTTCCGGCGTATTGATGTTGCGCAAAACCGCCGGATCATCCACCTCCAGTTCATGCGCCCGGGGCCGCGCCCACTCGTCCACGCGGGCATCCGCAGCCAAATCCAGCAGGTCGCGCGCAGCGGCCGGCGGAATCCACAACAGATTTCCCTTGGCTCCCCGATACACCGGGCGCCAAATGACCTGCGGGGCCTTGCGGGCCGCCGCCAGGAGCGCCCGCACGGTGGCTTCCCGCACCCCCACGGCATCCACCGGCAAAAATAAAAATCCATCCGCCCGGGGAAACGCGCGAATGGCCGCCTGCAGCGATGTCGCCCGGCCCTGTGCCCAGCGCGGGTTCTCGACCTGCGCCAGGTTTTCCGGCAATTCCCGGCGCACTTCCTCCGCCCGGGCGCCCAGCACCACCGCGACCGGACGGCATCCGCCCGCGCGCAGCCGCGCCGCCTGCCGTACCGCCAATACGCCGCCTTCCACTCCGCGCAGCAGCGCCTTGGCCTGTCCCATCCGTTGCGACGCCCCCGCCGCCAGCACGATGCCCGCCGTCTTCATGCCTCCGCGCCAGAGGCGTGTTTCGCCGCCACCCGCCGGTATATCTCCAGATAGCGCTGCGCCGACATCTCCCAATCAAAGCGCACGCGCATGGCTTGCTCGCGCATCCGGGTGATGTGGCTCGGTCGCTCCTGCCAGGTCTCCACCGCCCAGCTCAGGGTGTCGTGGAACGCGGGGGCCGCGGCTTCGTAGAACTTGAACCCGGTGCCCGTGCCTTCTCCCTCGTTGTACTGCTCGACCGTGTCTTCGAGTCCGCCCGTGGCATGCACCACCGGCAACGTTCCGTAGCGCAGCGCATACATCTGACTCAGGCCGCACGGCTCGAACAGCGACGGCATCAGGAAGAAATCCGCCCCCGCCTGGATCCGATGCGCCAGTTCGTCGGCATAGCCGATCGTAGTCGCCACCCGCCCGGGATAAGCCCCGGCCAGCCAGCGGAAGAAATTCTCGTCGTCGCCCTCGCCGGCCCCCAGCACGACCAGGTGCATCCGCAGCGTGTCCAGCGCCGCCGGCAGGACGGCGCGCATCAACCCCGTGCCTTTTTGGGCCGTCAAGCGGGCCACGATCCCGAAGAGCGGAATCGTGGCGTCCTCCTCCAGCCCCATTTCCTCCTGCAGTTCCTGCTTGCATACCACCTTGCCGATCAGCGATTCCGCCCGGTAGTGCGCGGGAATCAGCCGGTCCGCTTCCGGATTCCACACTTCGTAGTCCGCCCCGTTGAGAATACCCGTGAAATCCGCCGCGCGTTTATTCAGATGGGCCGACAGCCCGTTGCCGCCGGGCTCCGCCAGAATCTCCTTCGCATAGGTCGGCGACACTGTGGTAATGGCATCCGCAAATGCCATGCCCCCCTTCAGCAGGTTGATCTTGCCCCACGATTCCAGGGCGTCTGCCGTGAAATATTCCGGCCCCAGCCCCAGATAGCCCAGGGCCGAGGCATGGCTATAGCCTTGATAGGACTGATTATGGATGGTCAGGACGCTGCCGGCCCGGCCCAACGGCGCCCCGGCCCGGCGCCACGCATCCATCTGCACCGGCAGCACCGCCGTGGGCCAGTCATGCACATGCACCACATCCGGCAGCCATTCGCGGTCGCGGCACACCTGGGCCGCCGCCATGCCCAGCAGTCCGAACCGGAACGCGTTGTCGCCGAATTCAATTCCGTGATCGTCGTAGATGCCCCCGCGCGCGAAAAACCGGTTGTGTTCAATGAACCACACGGGAACTTCGCCCGGCCCCGCCCGGCGCCAGACCCCGCACCCGTTGATTTCTCCCCCGCCGGCATTCACCAGACAGGGAGGCTCCGCTTCCAGCCCGAATTTGGCCGGCGCGATGGAATCATACAGCGGCATGGCCACGCGCGCATCCACCCCCAGGCTCCGCAACGCCTTGGGTAGACTCGCCACGACATCGCCCAACCCGCCGCACTTCGCATACGGCGCGCATTCCGAAGCCACAAACAGCACCTTCAGCGCCTGTTCAACCATTTGTTGCATTATAGCCCCCCCTCGTGCGCCGCTCCAGCGATTTCCCGCCCCCTGAGTTATTCGCCGGCCCACCCGATCGTTTCTCCATAAACCGGGAGGAATGCGATTAATAAATCCCGCGCCCCATCCAATCCGCATTGGCCATGCCGGTGTGGCCATGGAGCCAAAAATCCAGATTCGGCCCGGCGAACAATTGATTCATCATAATCAAGCATAGTTAATTAAGTGTGATTAAACATGTTGTTTATTATCACAATCTATCCATGTTGATTATCATTTAATAGATGATAATATTTTAATCATAGTTTATTAAGTGTGGGTCACTCATGCTCTGGCGATCAGCCGTTTTCCCGGCGTTGCTCCCCCAGCGGAAACCGGCTATGATTATCGGGTTGAAAAACCTGGTGCTCAATTTCGAACCCGCCGGCGGCGATCTTCTGTTTTTCTTCGACACGGAGACGACAGGGCTGCCCCGGAACTGGAACGCGCCTTTGAACCCGCGCACCCTGGCCAACTGGCCACGCATGGTCCAACTGGCCTGGTTACTCTGCGACGAGGCTGGCAATGAACTGGTCAGTGCTTCCCGCATCATTCGCCCGCAGGGCTACACCATCCCCCCTGCCGCCGCGCGGATTCACGGCATCACCACGGAGCGCGCGCTGGCCGAAGGCGTTGTCCTCGCCGACGCGCTGGACGAGGTCCTGCCCCGGATCGATCAGGCCACTGTGATCATCGCGCACAACATCGCCTTCGACGAAAAAATCCTTGGCGCCGAATTTCTCCGCCTCGGCCGCCCCCATCCGCTCGCCCGAAAAAAGACCCGCTGCACGATGAAGGAGTCCACCCCATTCTGCGCGCTGCCGGGCTCCTACGGTTTCAAGTACCCCAATCTGACCGAACTGCACCGCAAGCTGTTCAATAAAGCCTTCGCCGACGCTCACGATGCGCTGGCCGATGTCCGCGCCTGCAAGGCCGCATTCTACGAACTGCGCCTGCGGGGCATCCTGTCCTGACCCGGACGGACGCGCCGGATGGCGATCCGGATGGCGGCGGCATCCGGCGCAGGGACCGCCATGGCGCGCGCGACGCGCCAGCCGGCGAGGGCCGCGATCTCACCGCCGCATTCGATGACCATCCACGAGTTGCGTTTTTCGCGCGGAATTTTCAGATCGGTGAAGATGTCCGACAATTTCTTGCTGCCGCTCATGCCCAGCGGTTTCATGCGGTCGCCGGGCCGCCAGGAGCGGAAGACGAGGTCCCGCCCCGCCACCGCCGCAGCCGACAGGCACGTTTCATTCCGCCGCCGGGAAAAACCGCGGCCCGGGCGGATCTGCAGGTGCAGGCCGATTTCCGGAATTTCCACGGTGTGGAAAAAATGGCCTTTTTTTTCCACACAATGGAAAAAATTTTTCGGGTTTTTCCACACAATGGAAAAAAGTTGCGGTTTTTTTCCACACAATGGAAAAAATGTTTGCGGTTTTTCCACACAATGGAAAACATTTTCGACGGCGGCGAAGCCGACCTTCGCCGGCGATTGATGGCGGCGGTAGAGCTCGGCGAGGGCGCGGCGGCGGCGGAGGGCGAGGGGTTCGCGGGCGCCGCGCGGGGCTTTTTGGGCGAGGGCGGACATGACTTCGTCCTCGGCGGCAGCGATGTCGGCCAGGCGCAGCAGCGCCTGCCGGACGGCGGGGTTCAGGCGTTTTTCCAGCAGGGGCAGAATTTCGTGGCGGACGCGGTTGCGCAAGGCGAAGGCGTCGACGTTGCTTTCATCTTCGCGCCATGTCTGCCGGCGGGACTGCAAATAGGCGACGACTTGGGCGCGGGTGGCGTCGCGCAGGGGGCGGATGAAGCGGAGGGAGCCCTGGGGCCAGGCGTAGGGGATGCCGGCGAGGCCGGTCACGGAGGTGCCACGGACGATCCGCATCAATACGGTCTCGGCCTGGTCATCGGCGGTGTGGCCGGCGGCGATATAGCGGATTTTTTCGCGGCGGGCCGTGGCGACCAGAAAACCGCGGCGGAGTCTGCGCGCGGCCATCTCGAGCGATTCGCCGGTTCGCCGCGCTTCGGCCGGCACGTCGCATCGGCCGAAATAAAACGGGACGCCGAGTTTTTTGGCCAGCGCCCGGACGAAGCGGGCGTCGGCATCGGCGGATTTTCCGCGGATGCCGTGGTGGACGTGGGCGAGCGCGATCTGGCCGCCCAGTTCCTTGAGTGCGAGGGCCAGCGCGGTGGAATCGGCGCCGCCGCTGGCGGCCACCAGGACGCGCTTCCCGAGGATCCCGGGGAAGCGGGCGGCGACGGTTTGACGGACCGTGGCAAGCACGGCCGCCTCAGGTTTTGGGGGTCAGGCGATCGAGTCCGCCCAGATAGGGGCGGAGAACCTCGGGCAAGACGACGGAACCATCGGCCTGCTGGCCGTTCTCGAGCAGGGCGACCAACAGCCGCGGCAGGGCCACGCCCGAGCCGTTGAGAGTGTGGACGAATTCGGTCTTGCCCTGGGGATTTTTCCAGCGGATCTCCGCGCGCCGGGCCTGGAAGGACTCGAAATTGCTGCAGGAAGAGACTTCGAGCCAGCCCTGGTGGCCGGGAGCCCAGAGTTCCAGGTCGTAGCACTTGGCGGCGGCGAAACTCATATCGCCGGAGCACAGTTGCAGGACGCGATAGGCCAGGCCGAGTGTCTGCAGCACGTCCTCGGCATCCCCGACCAGGGCTTCGAGTTCGGCGTAGGACGTGGCGGGATCGGCAAACTTGACGAGTTCCACCTTGTCGAACTGGTGGACGCGGATCAGGCCGCGGGTGGCCTGGCCGGCCGCGCCGGCTTCGCGCCGGAAACAGGGCGTATGGGCCACGAGCTTGATCGGCAGCGGGTCGCGGATGATTTCCTCCCGGTAGATGTTGGTGACGGACACCTCGGCGGTGGGAATGAGCCAGAGGTCATCGCCGGGCACGTGGTACATGTCCTCGGCCAGTTTGGGAAGCTGCCCGGTGCCGGTCATGGCGGCGGTGGAAACGAGGAAAGGCGGCGCAACCTCGGTATAGCCATGCCGGGTGGTGTGCAGGTCCAGCATGAACTGGATCAGGGCCCGGGCCAGGCGGGCGCCCGGACCGGTCAACAGGGGAAATCCCGCGCCGGACATGCGCGCGGCGCGCGCAAAATCAAACAGTCCAAGCGCCTCGCCCAGCGCCACGTGGTCCTTGGCGGGGAAATCGAAATGCCGCTTCTGGCCCCATTCGCGGATGACAACATTGCCCGTGGCATCTTCGCCCACAGGCACGCTGGCATGCGGCAGATTCGGAATGGCCAGCAGGAGCCGGCGCTGCTCGTCCTCGATGGCGCGCACATCGGCGTCTAGCGCGGCGATGCGCTCGCCCATCTCGCGCGTCTGGCGCTGGATTCCGGATGTGTCTTCGCCGGCCTTCTTCAGCAGGCCGATCTTGCGGGAGATTTCGTTGCGGGCGTTTTTCAGGCGGTCGCCTTCGGTGATGGCGGCGCGCCGGCGTTCGTCGAGCGCCAGGACGGCGGCGATGTCCACGGGCGCGCGGCGGGTCTGCAAGCCGGCCCGGACAAGGTCGGGGCTTTCGCGAATGAGCTTGATATCCAGCACGGGCGGCCCTCCGGGTTCACTCCGCCGGGGGCGCGGGGTCAGCGGCAACGGGCGCGGCGGCATCCGGAGTCTGGGCCGGCGCCTCGGGTTCTTGCGCAGCGGGAACATCGGGGGTGGCGGGTTCGCCGGCCGGCAATTCTTCGGCTACCGCGGCTTCATTGCTGTCCGGCCGGGGTGGCTCCATGATCCGCAATCCGGCCTTGCGGGCGACGCGTTCGAAGCGATCGAGGCAGGGGGGACAGAAATTGCCGCTCATTTCGTCGAGGTCTTCGAGCTGGTCGTAGCCCACCAGCACGCACAACGGGAAGGGACAGGGCGCCATGCCCAGCAGCATGGACATCACGCGCAGTCCTTCCTGACCGGCGCGCCGTTCGATCCGGGCTGCATCGGCTCCGACTTCCAACCGGGCCAGGTTCAGCACGCCGAAGCGGTCGTCCGGCAGGCAAACGCCCTGGGGCTGATCGAGTGTGGAGCGGGCCAGCACGATGATGCCGTGGTCGTTGGATTCCATGGACATGGCCGCGATCCGCCCGATCTGCTCGAGGTTCTGCCCGGGTTCGCTGGGCACGGCCGGCGCCAGGCGCACCGCCACCGTTGAATTTTCCTCCAGATAGGCCTGAACGCGCGCGAGCAGGGAGGAATCGACCTCGCCGGCGGGGGCCAGGGCAAAAACCCGGTCTTGCGCCGCCGCCGATGCCGTGATCGCCGCCAAGGTCAAACCAAACAGAAGCTGTTTCATCATCGCATGACTCCTTGATCCAACGCCGAAGCTTATAAGCCAGAACGCGGGGGCGGCGCAACCCGTTTCGGCGGGCCAAGGCGGGGGGGGTCGGTTCCGGAAGGATGCCCGCAGGCGGGGCCAAGCAGAAATTGCGGAACAGGCCCGGGGGGGGTCAGCAATTGCCGCAGTATTCGCAGCGCATCTTCTTGTCCCGGGTCACCGCCTCGAGGCAGTTGGCGTCGGAGGGGGCCAGGTCGGAGAAATGGATCACCGTGCGGAAGCGGCCGCCTTCGGGCTCGCTGCTGACGACCACGCCGCAGCATTTCACCTTGAGGGCGTCCGTGGCCGTTCCCAGAGGTTTCACCGCGATTTCAAACTCGTAGACGTTGAATTCCGGAATTTTGCGATCGGAGATGAACTTCATGCCCAGATGGCAAATGTGCAATTCATCCAGCTTGCCCAGGGAGGCTTCCGCTTCCGATGCCAAAGAAACATTATAATCGCCAAACAAATAATCTGTGGTCGTCATACACGCTCAATCTGCATTACACACTCCCCCCCTCCTGAGGGAAGAAATTACCCCACTTTTGCGGCCTGTCAAACTGGATCAAGATTCCGACGGCTATACATTCGGCCTCCGGAGCAGCCGGGGCGTGGCCGGAGGCAATTCCATGGATTCGCACCTGTTGCATGCGCGGCGGAATGGACGGGATGGATAAACCCATGGGACAACCTCCGGGTTTATGCCGGTTCCGGATTCAACAGGCGGTCGCGACAGGCCCGGTGCCGGGCACAAACGCGCTGAGCCCAAGTGGCGGCCTGGCGGACCCGCGCGGCCAGGGCTGCCCAGTCCAGACCCATGGGCGCGCCCAAATGCCGTTTGGCGGCCAGGGCTTGGTCGGGGCTTTGGTCGACCAAACGGTCGAGCTGGGCCTTGACCTGATGATAGGCATCCCGGAAGGGGATGCCTGTCGCCACCAGTTCCAGCGCGCGGTCGGTGGCAAATACCTCCGGACGGAATCCCCGCCGCAGAGCCTCGGGATCCGCTTCCAGCCCCTTGACCAGGGCGGTCAGGATGCGCAGGGAGGAAATGGTCACTTCGAAGCCTTCGAGGAAGGGTTCCTTGATTTCCTGCAGGTCCCGGTTGTAGCCCGAGGGGGCCGCCCGCAGGATTTCGGCCGCCAGGCCCGCTTGCGCCAATACCTTGGCGGCTTTGGCGCGCACCAGTTCCAGCACGTCGGGATTTCGTTTCTGCGGCATGATGCTGCTGCCGGTGGTGAATTCCGCCGGCAGCCGGAAATAGGCGAATTCGGGCATCGAAAACAAAATGAGGTCCTGCGCCAGGCGCGAGAGCGTCAGCATGACCTGGCCCAGCGCGGAGAGGATGGCCGACTCGACCTTGCCCCGCGCATGACTGGCATGCAGGACGTTGTGGACGGGCCGGGAGAATCCGAGCAGGGCGCTGGTCAACGGCCGGTCGATCGGGACGGGCACGCCGTAACCGGCAGCGGAGCCGAGGGGGCATTGGTCGTTCAGGTCGTAGGCGGCCTGCAGCAGGATCCAGTCATCCAGCAGCCCTTCCGCCCAGGCCGAGGCCCAGAGGCCCACGCTCGAGGGCATGGCGGGCTGCATGTGCGTTCGCCCGGCCATCGGCGTGCGGCGGTGCCACCGGCCGAAGGCGATCAGCGCGCGGGCGAGATCCGCGGCGGCGGCCGTCGTTTCCGCCAGGCGGACCCTGGCGAACAAGCGCAGGTCCAAAGCGATCTGGTCGTTGCGGCTCCGGCAGGCGTGCACCCGCCGGCCCAGCTCGCCCAGCTTTTCCGTCAGGCGGCGTTCGACCGCCAAATGCACGTCCTGGTCGGCCAGGGTGATGGCGAACCGGCCGGCCGCGGAGTCGGCCAGAATCTTGCGCAATTCGGCGATCACGCGCTGGACGGCGGTCGGGGTCAACAGCGGGGGCTCGACGGGAACGCGCGCCAGCATGGTGGCATGCGCGGCGGTTCCCATGCATTCCGCCTCGACCAGCGCCAGGTCCAGGATGCGGTCGCGGCCGGCCGTGTAGGCCAGCACCTCGGCATCCACCTCCCCCACCGTCGTCCTGCGGCGCATCCTAGTGCTGGATCCGCTTGATCTTGAAAATGTGCTTCTCGGGCTCCGCCAGAAATTCCGGCGGCAGCTCGATGCGCACGGTCTTGCCTTTGTCGTCGCTGGTGGCGGATGGCGGCGGCGGCGGCGGGGCACCCGCCGGAGCGGATGGGCGGCTGGGAGGAGCTATCTGGCTCTTGGGCATTTCGATGATGCCCCCGGGCACCTCGAAGCCCTTGTTGCAGACCGGGCAGTCCACGGTTTGGCCGGCCAGGTCTTCGGGCCCGTTGAGGTTTTGACCGCAGTGGGGACAGTTGAAATTGATATCGGCCATGATCGGATTCCTCAGGTTGTGGTTGCTACACCATCCTCAACTGCCCGTTACCCTAACACAGGCACTGGTCCTTGGGAAGCCCCGGAATCACCCGGTAGTGAATTTTCCATAGGCACAGGCCGCGGGCCGGGGCGGTTTCCACCCGGGCCGTGCGGCGCCGGCTGGACAAGAGGGCCGGAGTTTCCTCGGCCGGCACCTTGCCCAGGCCCACGCGCAGCAGATGGCCGGCCAGGCTGCGCACCATCTTGTAAAGAAACCCGTCGCCCAGTACGGAAATCACCACCAGGCGCCCCTGCCGGCGCACTTCCAGCCGCCAGAGAGTCCGAACGGTACCCCCGATGTCGCGATGCGGATTCGCGGAAAAGGCCGCAAAATCGTGCCGGCCGATCAGCATGGCGGCGGCCCGGCGCATGGCCGCCAGGTCCAGCGGCTTGCGGACATGGATGGCCTGATGCCGATGCAGCGGCGACATGACCGGTGAATTCCAGATGGCATACCGGTACTCCTTGCCCTGGGCGTCATAGCGCGCATGAAAATCCGCCCGAGTACGGCGCAAATCCGACACCCGCACCGACTCGGGCAGCAGCGCGTTCAGGCCCTGCTGGAGTTTGGCGGCCACCCGGGGCCGGGCCAGGTCGAAATGCGCCACCTGGGCGCGTGCATGCACGCCGGCATCCGTCCGGCCGCAGGAGTGAACCCGGATCCCTTCGCCGGTCAGCCGTTTCAGGGCTGCCTCCAGCGCCCCCTGTACCGTGGGCTTGTGCGGTTGCGCCTGCCAGCCGAAGAAATCCGTGCCGTCATAGGCAATGGACAGGCGGTAGCGCCGCCCGCCCTTGGGCGGCCGTACGCGCGGGGTGGCGCCGGTGTGCGGCGGCACCGTCATGGCGCGTCCCCGCCATCGGGCGCAGGCCCGGCAGCAGCATCCAGATAGCCCTGCAGAATCACCTGCGCCGCCAGTTTGTCCACCACCCCTTTGCGCCGGCGGCGACTGGCCCCCGCCTCGAGCAGGACCGCTTCGGCAATCTTCGTGCTCAGGCGCTCGTCCCATTTCTTCAGCGGCAGGTCCGTGCGTTTGGCCAGTTCCGCCAGAAACTCGTCCGTCCGCGCAGCGCGCGGCCCGTGCGAACCATTCATGTTCACAGGCTGGCCCACCACGATCTCGGCCACCTTTTCCGCGGCGGCGATCCGCGCCACGGCGGCGGCGGCCTGCTCCACGCGGGAACATTCCAGCGTCTCCCGCGGAAAGGCGATCACGCGCGCCTCGTCGCTGATGGCGATGCCGGTGCGGCGTTCTCCGTAATCCACGCCCAGGACCTTGGACATCAGCCCGCCCGCTCCCTAGGGAAGCGCCGGAACCGCGGCCGGGGCCTGCGGATCCGCCGGAGCGGTGGGCTCGGGCATGACCGCCGTGATCGCCGCCCGCGCCCGGTCCCGATAGCCCTGCAATTCATCCACGCGCGCCTGGAGCACCTTGGTCGACGCCTGCAAGTCATTGAACTCGCTTTCCTTCGCCGCCAGGGCGTCCGTCTTCGCCTGGAGATCCTGGTCCGACTGCGCCAACCGGGCCTGGGTCGTTTCCAATTCGGCCGCGGCGGCGGCCAGTTCATTGGTCGCCTGATCCCGGACCTGCTCCAGTTGCGCCATGTTGGCCGTCAGGCGGGCGATCTCATCGCCCTGGGCCAGCCCGGCGAGCCGCTGCTCGTTCCACAGATAGGTCAGCCAGGCCAACGCCGCAATCAGCACGATGTCCAAAATATATTTCATGATGTCGTGATCCTTTTCTGCCCGGTGGAGCCGGCGGTCAGATTCGAACTGACGACCTGCTGATTACAAATCAGCTGCTCTGCCAACTGAGCTAAGCCGGCCAGGGTTCCATGGGACTCGGGGCAATATGCCCCACCCCGGGCCCGATTTCAACCCCGACGCCGCAACGGCTCCTGCCCGGACGCACCCCCGTTTCAGTACTCCGAATTGTGCGGCTCGGTTTGGAGTGCGGGGACAACGACCAACGGGAGGCGGCCCCGCTTTGGCTGTTTGGGTTGTTCCGGCTGACTGTTCGGCTGCCCCCCCAAAAAAAAGCGGCGTGGCGCTCGCCAAGCCTCGCTTCCCGCCGCACTCCAAATTGGGCCGATCCTTGTCAATGAAACAAGAATGCGCCCCTCCTGCCCTCCGCCATAACGCGATTTTCCATTCTGAATCCTAATTCCAGTAATACCCGTCCCCTTGGCTGCAAAACGAATTCTCTTGCTCCCCCCCGCGAACCGTCTATATTCCCCCCTTGTTTCAGCCTCCGGATGAGGCCAGACAATTTAGCAACGGGGCGTGGCTCAGCCTGGTAGAGCGCTTGGTTCGGGACCAAGAAGTCGCTGGTTCAAATCCAGTCGCCCCGATTTTTTGCACCCAGCAACGCGTCGTTGATTCCCCGCCACAGGCGGGCTCGCCATTGGTGAGAAATCCAATCGCCCCGCCCATTTTTCAGTGGTCCAATGGCTCCTGTACGCGCAGGGGCCTTTTATGCGCCAGCAACGCTTCGCTGAGCATTAACAAATTGCAGATGCTGGATGGGATGAGGAACACCTTCCAGCAATAGTTTCCCCCCTCTGCCGCGACCTTTCCTTTCCCCCCCCTGGCCGCGCCTCCCCCCACGCGCCGCCTTCCCCCAAGCCGCGGCGCTGCCGCGCCGCTACGCTGGACCCTCGCGGCGCGTGGGCGCCGCTCGGGGATGGCCGCCCCCGCTGGCGGCCACGGCCCCGCCGCTCGCGCGGCGGTGCGCGGCCTTGGCAGGGGGCGGCCCTTCCTCGCCGCTGGCGCGGCTGCGGGTGGAGCTCGCTCGCGGTGCGCTCGCTCGCCTCCGCCTCGCCCCGACTCTCTTCGAGGTCGGGACTCGGCGGCCACGCGGGCCTGTGCCCTGCGGGCAAAGCGGCCCGCGTGAAGATCGGCGGGGTTCTTCGCGGCGTTCTGCCGCGCTCTTCCGCCCTGCGGGCTTCGGGTGGGGGCGCGCGCGGTTTATAGTCGCTTGGCTGTTTAAGATCGGATTAAGCCTCAAGGCGAGCGCAGGCGATAAAAACGGCCGAATCATTTTCTGCATGACCGATCCATTGCTCCACAAACGGCAAAAAATGCTCGCCAACTGGGAAAAAACGCGCGAAAATGCCTTTGCCCAGTAAGAATTGCAACTCTCAAGAGAGTTACAGGCAGCCCATCGCAGTCTCAAAATGGAGCGGACTTATGAGAAATATCCTGCACATCCCGCCTAATTCTTCCGCTGCTCAGTTCAATGGCCGACATATGGGAGGCAAACTCGGCCCCATCCGCAGCCTGTTGATAGCCTCAGCCCTGTTTTGCGGCGCGGCCATCGCCAAGGAACCGACGGGCGATTCGACGGTGTTGCTCAAGTCTATGGTGGACGCGGGTATGATCACCCAGGAAGAGTATGAGCAAGCCTTGGCGAGTGAAGGGCAGCTTAACGAGGCTGTCGCTCCCGCCATTGCCAATAACAAGGCAACGGCAGCAACGCCAAAAACCGAATATAAAAAAATGACCTACGAAGCGCGGCAGAAAGAAATGCAGGATCGTTTGCCGAAGCTGGCCGAACAGCTGGGCGCGGACTATCAAGCCAAGCGGCAGGCGGCAGAGTTGGCGGCAAGGCAATATGGATTGGAGATGAGGCAGGAATTCACAAATGGCATAGTGCGCGAGCTGGTGGCTTTCGAGAACGGATTGCCCAGATATTTTACAACCCACAACCCAAACGCCGCGCGGACGATTTCTGCGGATCGGGTCTGGCCTTCCGGTACAAATGGATATGCCCTTACGGGCAATCAAACGACGCTTGCCATATGGGATGCCGGGGCGGTGGATAGCCGCCACATTGAATTTCTGGAAAACGGCGTGACTCGCGTACAACAGAAAGACGCCGCCCCTTCGGTGCACTACCATTCGACCAGCGTTGCCGGAACCATGGTTGCCACGGGATTTTATCCCGCTGCCCATGGGATGGCCCCTGTTTCCCGGCTTTCCGCTTACGATTGGAGCAATAACCTCGCCGAAGTGACAATTGCGGCGATCAGCAACGAGATTCGCGTCTCCAATCACTCATATGGTTATGTGCAAGGGTGGTCTTCGAACTCCAGTTTGGGAGTATGGGAGTGGTTTGGCAGCGTTTCCATAAGCACAAATGAGGATTACGAGTTCGGCCGATATTCGAGCGTGGCAACCAATATCGACTATGTGGCCTATGGCGCACCATATCACTTGTGCGTATTTTCCGCAGGGAATGACCGGGGCGAAGGACCGATCACGCAACCCGTAACTCATCGCGTCTGGATACCGGGAAGCGGATGGGTCTACACCAATGTGGTTCATGATAAAGATGGCGGGTTGGCGGGTTTCGATTCGGTAAGCCATTATGCTTGCGCCAAAAACATTTTGTCTGTCGGAGCCATATACGACATCACCAACGGCTACCAATCGACGCAAGATGTCGTCATGACTTCATTCAGTTGCTTCGGTCCCACCGATGACGGCCGCATCAAACCGGATGTAGTGGCAAACGGGTTTGCGTTGCTTTCTCCCATCTGGGTTAGTCCGCCCACAAATTATTGGGATTACTTGACCGGCACCAGCCAGGCGGCCCCCGGAGTTTCTGGCGCAATGGGTTTGTTGCTGGAATTGCAAAACACGATTCGCGGAACGAATCACCCTTTGTTGGCCTCTACCCTAAAGGGGCTTGTGATTCACACGGCGGATGAAGCTGGAAGTGTCGGACCTGATTATAGCTATGGTTGGGGCTTGGCCAACATACTCCACGCGGCGCAGCTGATGACCGAAGATGCAGATTGGAATTCACGACCACACATCAAGGAAACCCGGTTGGTGGACGGCGATTACATCCAGTTTCAAGTTTTAGGAAGAACCAACACGCCCCTGAAAATAACGATCGCATGGACCGATCCCCCCGGACCTGCGCACCCCGTTGCGCTTGATCCAACCAATCTGGTTTTGGTGAACGACCTCGACTTGCGAGTGATCGGCCCGACCGGTGCCACAAATTACCCTTGGATTTTGGACCCGACCACGCCCTCAACTGCCGCCACTACCGGCGACAACTTTCGGGACAATGTGGAACAGGTCGCCATATTTCAGCCTTCCAATGACTGGTACACTATAAAGATCACCCATAAGGGGACGCTGGCGGGAGGGGTCCAGGATGTATCGATAATCATCAGCGGAAATCAGCCAACCAATGCGCCCGAACTGGCCATTGTGGAATATTTCCGCACGACGAATGCAACCCATTGGATAGAATGGCCGGGTGTGGTGGGAAGCCTTTATCGAATCGAGGCGATTGGCGATATGATGGACACCTATGATTGGGGGGCCGTCGCCGACGATGTGTATGCCACAAAAGATGATTTCACCTGGGAAGACTCAAACCCGGAATCAATAACGAATTTCTATAGGGTAAGAGAAATTCAGTAAGGGGGGGCCGCGCCATGCGCATCTTCCTCGCCTGGTCGATAATATGCGGCGTACTGGCTTTGGGCTCCGGCGCAAGTGCGTTCCCGAGCATTGTATGGTCGGGAATACAGGATATCGACACAGGATATTTGCCAATGGATTTGAATCAGGATTCCATCGTGGATTTCCTGTACACATTCACTTTGATGACGGAGTTTTCCGTGAATTCCCAAGGAGATAACAGAACCGGAGGTCCGTTGACCTCTGGAACCGTGATCGATCAATCGCTTGCGGACTATTGGCAAGGCGGTTCGCAGACCATGGTGCAATGGATAAGGTTGCTTGACGACAATACAGTGAGTTTTGGGCCGTGGGCCGGAGTGGACAACGGCTATATGGGGCTGGAATTCGAGGCGGACGAGCAAACGTATTATGGATGGGCGAGAATCACGACGGACTATGACGACATCTATGTAGTCATCCATGAATGGGCATACGAATCAACTCCAGGCATCGGTATAGCCGCCGGAGCAACTGGGGTTATACCGGAACCGGCGACATTCACGCTGATATGGATTGGCGGACTCGGTCTTTCTATTTGCAGACGGCGCAGAACCAATATGTAAGCCGTTCTTACAATGAGGTTTTTCACACTCAATATGGAAAATATTTGGCCGATTTTTCCACACAATGGAAAAACTTTTCGCCGTTTTTCCACACAATGGAAAGAATTTGTCCACACTGTGGAAAACTCTGATTTCAGGCTGTTTTCGGGGGTTTTCGGGCTGTTTTCCGGGGCGGTTGAGCGGAGCGCGCGGGGCTCGTTGAGCGCCGTAGAGCGGGCCGGCCGGCTGTTTCTCGTCCCTACCCGTAACCTTTTGATCTCTGACGGCGACTTCCGTGGGTGAAAGACGAAACAGCCGGAGGATTCAAAATGAAAACAACCCTGTCCGCAAAAACCATCGCCGTGGCCGTCGCTGCGGCCATGGCCGTGCCCTTGGGCGCTTCGGCGCGCCATCATCATGCCGGGGATATCCTGGCCGGGGTCGTCGTCGGCGCCATCGCCGGCACGGTCATAGCGGCCGCCGCTTCCAGCCGCGACTGTGCGCCGGCGGTCAGCGTGGGATGCTACTCTCCCCCGCCCCCGCCGCCCGTGTATTATGGGTGCCCGCGTCCGCCGCCCCCGCGGCGTTACGCCCCCCCGCGGACGTATCAGTGGCGCCAGCCACCGCCACCGGTGTATTATGGCCGCCACCCCAGACACCGCCCATTCCATTAAGATCGATTCATTGAAATCGCAGCCGGTCCCGTTGGGGCCGGCTGTTTTTTTTTGCAGCGCTCCACGCCATTTCGCGCAAAAACCTGCTGACGCCACCAGGAGAAAGAGCTAGGATTCCGAACATGATACCACGGGCATGGCACTGGCTGGCATGGACTTGCCTCTGGGCGACCATTGGCGCTTCCGCCCAGGATGGCCGGATCGAATCCGACCGGTTCCGACAAGGCTTGCAACCCCAGGGCTATGTCAGCGACTGGGCCGGAGTCTTCACCCCCGAGCAAAAATCCGCCTTGGAACAACGCCTCGCCGAAGCCCGGAAAACCACTGGCGCCGAACTGGCCGTGGTGACATTGCCGTCGCTGATGGGCGGCGAAATCAACGACTTTGCCAACAAGCTGTTCCAGCAGTGGGGGATCGGCGAAAAGGACAAAGACAACAGCATTTTGCTGCTGGCGGCGATCGCGGACCGCCGGGTGCGAATCGAACCGGGATACGGCTTTGAAGCGGTACTCACCGATGCCCGCTGCGGACGGATCCTGGATTCCGCCGTGATCCCGAAGTTCAAGCAGAGCGATTATGCCGGCGGATTGACGGCAGGGGCAGAGCTGCTGCTGGACGTCATGGCCGGTCAACCGCTGCCAGACACCATCGCCCGCAATCCGGTCCCCGTGGCCACCATCGTGTTTTTTATCTTTTTCATCGGAATTTTCATCCTGATCGTCGTCGCGGCAGTCAGAAGCCACCGGGAAAGCGGCGGCGGAGGCCACGGCGGCGGCGGCGGAGGCGGCGGCATCCGCCACGGCGGATTTTCCCGTGGCGGTGGAGGCTTCGGCGGTTTTAGCGGCGGCCGGTCAGGCGGCGGCGGAGCCAGTCGCGGCTGGTAATATGAACAGGAACCCAGAACCCAAGGAGAGACGGCGATGAAAGGTGGATGCTTGCTGACGGGAATCGGATTGATCGCGGTGGTTTTGTTGGCGGGCCTCCTGCTCATGGGCCTGTACAACGGGATCGTCACGCAGGACGAGGAATGCAACAAAGCCTGGGGCAATGTGGAATCGGTGCTGCAGCGACGGTTCGATTTGATCCCCAATCTGGTCAATACGGTCAAGGGCTATGCCGAACATGAGAAAGGCCTCCTGGAGGAAGTCACCCGCCTGCGCAGCCAGTGGGGCGAAGCCCGCACGGTCGACCAGAAGGCGGAGGCCGCCTCCCGGTTGGAAGGTGCGCTCGGACGCCTGATGGTCGTGGTGGAAAACTACCCTGACATCAAGGCAAACCAGAACTTCCTCGCCCTGCAGGACGAACTGGCCGGCACCGAGAACCGGATCAACGTGGAACGCCAGCGCTACAACAGCGCCGTGCAAGGCTACAACACCACCATCCGCCGGATGCCCGCCGCCCTCGTGGCGCGGATGGCAGGTTTCACAACCCGCACGGCTTTCGAAGCCACCTCGGGCGCGGAAACCGCCCCCACTGTGCAGTTCTGACCCCCGGCAAACCGCAATCATCCATGCCTGGAGATGGCCAGCCGGCTGTCTCCAGGCAGCGACTATCCACCCAGAATTTTTGGGCCCTGCAGGACTTGAACCTGCGACCAGAAGATTATGAGTCTTCCGCTCTGACCAACTGAGCTAAGGGCCCGTCCACTGCTTGGATAGTGCCGACCGGTGGCCTGAAAAACAAGCCTTTCCCGCCGCCGGCCCATCTCCAGATGCCATGTTTGTTGAGGCAATGCTCAGGCTTCGTTTCGCGTTGTTCGCGGTTCTCTCAATGAGATTTCCCTGCTACAATTCCCTTTAATGTCCGGTTCCCTTCCCATCCTCTTCGCCGCGATCAACGCGCGGCACAGTCACAGCTCGCTGGGCGCACGGTATCTGCTGGCGAACATGGGTGACCTGCGCGCGCAAACGGAACTGGCCGAATTCACCATCCAGCAGTCCGCCGCCGAAATCGCCGACACCATCGCCGCGCGCAAGCCCAAGATCCTCGGCCTTGGCGCCTATATCTGGAACACCGCCCGCGTCGCCGAACTCCTCCCCTTCCTGCGCCGCAAAGTGCCCCGGTTGATAATTGTCCTCGGCGGACCGGAAATTAATGGTTTCGACAGGCCGGACAGTGCGGTGCGCCGTCCCTCCCCATTCAATCCTGAAAATCCTGTTCATCCTGTCAAAACGGCTGTTACGGATTTTGCCGATTTCCTGATCCTCGGCGAAGGCGATCTGGCCTTCGCCGCACTTTGCCGCGACGTTCTTGCTGGCCAACCGCCGGAACGGAGCTTGCACCCGCCGCCGCCCGAACTTTCCACCCTCCAACTCCCCTATGACGAGTACACCGACGCCGATCTCGCCCACCGCTTGCTCTATGTCGAATCCTCCCGTGGCTGCGCCATGCACTGCGACTACTGCGTCTCCGCCAACGACGAATTCGTGCGCTACTTCCCCCTTCCCCCGCTTTTCTCTGCTTTTGACAAACTCCTCGCCCGCGGCGCGCGCATCTTCAAATTCTGCGACCGTTCATTCAACCTCGATATTCCCCACGCCATCAAAATTCTCTCATTCTTTCTTGATCGTCTGCCTCAATATCCCGGCCTCTTTCTTCACTTCGAAATGCTCCCCGACCGCTTCCCTAACGAATTGCGCGATATCCTTGCCCGCTTCCCGTCGCGTTCGCTCCAGCTCGAAATCGGCATCCAGTCGTTCAATCCCACTGTCCTCGAAACCATTCGCCGCCCGCAGAACCTCGAGCGCGCGGCCGACAACCTGCGTTTCCTGCGCGAACACACCCACGCCTTCCTGCATACCGACCTCATCGCCGGGCTCCCCGGCGAAACGCCCGACAGCTTCGCCGCCGGCTTCGATCGCCTGTTCGCCCTCGGCCCGCACGAAATCCAGCTCGGCATCCTGAAAAAACTCCCCGGCGCCCCCATTGCGCGCCACGACGACGCCTTCACCATGCTCTACAACCCCGCGTCACCCTACGAAATCCTGTCCACCCGCGATTGGCCCGCCGAGTATCTCACCCGCACCGTGCGCTTCGCCCACTGGTGGGACGCCATTGTCAACTCCCAGCGCTTTATCCCCGCCGCACCCCTCATCTGGCAAAACACCGCTTCCGTTTTCGGCAGCTTCATAACCTTTTCCGATTGGATGTCCACTCGTTTTCCCCAGCCCCACGGCAATCCGCTCTCCGATCTCGTCTCGGCCGTCTTCGATTTCTTGATGCAAGTCCGCGGCCTTTCTCCAAAACTCGCGGCCGAGGCGCTAATTCGCGGTTACCGTCATGCCGGCGCGAGCGACATTCCATCCCCCCTCGCCCCGCACCTGCACGGCGAGCCGCCACTGCCCACCCGCGGCCTACCCAAGCCCCTCCGCCGCCAATTCCTCCGCTGGACGTGGGATGAAGCGAATTTGCAGTCTCGATGCTGAACGACTTTTTTTCTGTAAAATTTACTGTACAGATGGCATGATATTTAACTATGCTCAAAACGCAATGAAGCCCGAGTTCCCGAGATCTCGTAGACTTCTATTATTTCTCTCTTTCTTCTCTTTATATCCTTATCCTGCCATCCTTTTCACCGGCATCCCTGGCAATTGATCTGTCGGGAGTCCAAGTGGCCTTCTGTCCTGGAGAAACGGCAGAGGCGCTCATCCTGCAATCCCTGCTTTCTGCTAAGAAAAGCGTGGATGTTGCGATGTTTCAGTTCACCAATGAAAAAATGGTCCAGGCGCTTTGCTTTCTTTCCGCTGAGAGCCAACTGCCCGTTCGGGTTTTTGTCGGGCCCGAGCTTTCAAGCCCCGCCCTCGTCAATATCCTCCATCAACTCGCTCGAAGCGGAGTTCAGATTTTCATTACCCGGATCCCCAACGGCAAACTTCATCTCAAATGTGCGGTCATCGACGACAATATCGTGTTGACCGGGGCCGCTAATTGGACCCGCCAAGCGTTCGACACGAATATCGAAGATGTTTTATGCATCGACTCCTCGGAACTGGCCGCCCGCTACCGGCAGCGGTTGAACGAGTTGCTTATAAACGATGGTCCATGGACTGAACACGGTTCAGAAATATACCCACGTACGACAAGGCCAGAAAGCCCGCCGCTGTCCGCCACCGGGGTTTTTCATTGCCCCGTAAAACAGGCAGCGGTCTTTTTCAGTCCGGCTAATGAAGGCGCGGCGATCCTCCGTGAACAAATTCTCTCCGCCACCTCGCGCGTTGACGTGGCCATGTATCTTCTGACTTATCCGCCCCTGTGCGATGCGCTCCGGGAAAAGGCGGCGCAATCGAATGTGGCCATCCGCATCTTGGTGGATTCCGAAATGCTGGCCAGCCCTGATATCCTGCGATCGCTGGCCTCCGCCGGGGCCAGCGTCTTCTGGTGGGGTCGAAAGCAAAGCCTGCTTCACCTCAAGGCGGCCGTGATCGACCACCATTCCGTCTGGACTGGATCGGCTAACTGGGACGCCAGCGCATTCACGCTCAACATCGAAGATCTCCTCTGGCTTGAATCCCCTCAATTAGCAACGACCTATCTCCGCTTCTTTGACTGGATCGAACAACAACCCGATATCCAGCCTTTTCAGGTTTTGGAGCCGGCCGCTGTTCCCCTTACCCCACCAGAGACAGTACTCAAGCCCGGAGAGTACTTTACCGGGTTGCCCCCAACCGGACCCCGAACCAATTGGACAATTATCAGAAAACCGTTCCCCGCCTTTCAAACAACGGCTTCCGTCCAATATCTCGCGGATGAGGCCTACTTCCCGGTCCTGCTGAATTTAGTTAATAACGCGCGCCAGTCCATTCTCATCTCCATGTATGTCATGCCGGCCGGACCCGGACGCCTCCGCCCCCCTGCGGACCGAGCTTCTCGAAGCCCTTGTCAGTGCCGTTGAACGCCGAGGCATCTATGTCTATCTCTTGCTCAACCAGCCTTCCAGCGAAGGCGATTCCAGCAGCCAGGATCATGATCGCTGGGCGGAACGACTCCGAGCTCGGGGAATCGATGTCCGATTGCATGTCCCAGGCATCCCCCTTCACGAAAAACTCGTAGTCGTGGACCTCGCCAAGATCCTTCTGGGCTCGCATAATTGGACCGAAGGCGCTCTATCCGGCAAAAAAGGTGTATGATTCCAGCCTTTTGCTTGTCCTCCCGGGACAGGACATCCGCTGGGCGGATTACATCTTCAGCCGGGAAACCGTCTCCGACATGCGCACCCCAGAGTTGTGGCGCGAAGAATTGCGAAACATCCGCAGCGCCCGCGGTCGCGGCCAGAAATCGCATCTATCAGCCTCCGAACAGGAGGAAGAAGGACTATGAGCGATCGCCCGATCCATCTGTTCGCATGGGCTTGCGTCGCGCTCCTTCTTTTCTCCGTAACGGCCCGGCCGGATGAAATTCATCTCCGCGACGGGACCCACCTCAAGGGCCAAATCATGCGCGAAACCCCGGAGGCATACCTGCTGGTAGCCGATGGAGGCGCCATGCGCAATATCCCCCGCAAGGCTGTCCGTATGACTCTCTACGATGCCCCGCACAAGGCCGAACAGCATCTGGATTTGGCGAAGGCCCGGCGCCTCTGCCGGGATTCCACCCTTGGCACTGTTGAAATCCTCCCCACCCAGGCCTTTGCCGAATCCGCCTTGGAATCTATCTCAACCGCCCGGACTTCCATCTGGATTTCCGCCTACTATATCAGTTCCAGCCAAGGCGGCCCTATCCGATCCATCTTCGATACCCTGAAGGAAAAAGCCAAAGCCGGTGTGGATGTCCGTATCCTCTGCGACAACAGCACCGCCACCGCTCCATCTGTACGTAACGCCAATCGCAACACCGCCGCCCAACTGGCCATTGCCGGCGTCCAAACCTTTTTCCTCTTCAGCAATAAAGCCCAGCACAAGAAACTGATCATTGTGGATGGACTGACTCTCATCCTGGGAAGTTCCAATCTCTCCTTAGCCGGGACCACCGCCAGTAACGAACTCAATCTCCGCACCCGGCACCCCCAACTGTTGAAAAACGCGATGGCTGACTTTCACAGCCTCCTGGCCCGCGCCATCCCTTTGGAAGAACTCGACAACCCCAAATGACAGGAGTACTTATGAACGCTAATTGCATCCATTTGCGCTTTCTCGGTCTTCTATTGCCCCTGCTGATATGCACCACGTTCTCTGCCTTGGCCATTACGCCGCCCCCCGGCCCTACCACCAACTTGCCCCCTATCCAAGATGGCGGATCTGCCGAGCCATGGGATGGCTCCTCTTCCGGCGACACGCCCAAGCCATCCCGCCCACCTCCCGGCCCCTGCTACCAATGGGAAGACGGTTCCCCGGGGGAATGGATCGACTTGTGCGAAAAAGAACGCACCGCCTTCATCGAAGCCGAGAAAATGTTTAAAGATGAGACGGAAGATATACCTGAAGACTTTAACCGCGCCTGTGGCTGGTGGCAAGAAGACCTCAAAAAAGATTACTATGTGAGGATTAATGCGGCGGGGACCCTCAGTACACTCGTGTGCGAGACCATTTCTGGTGTCGCCGGGAATCTGCCGGCAGGATTGCCAAGCGCCATAACGACGGGAATACAAAACGGAAGTTCTGCCGCCAACCTTGTGGAAGCGCTAATGGGATCATATAATCTGTTCTTTCAGTGTTTGACCGCCGTCAAGCTGGAAAAACTTAAGCAAGACATTCAAAAGCAAATGGATGATCAGGTCAAATGCATAGCCGATTTTGGGTTAACGATCCAAGCGGATCAGGACCTCATGGATGAACATAAAACAAAATATGAAAAAGCTGCACAAGAATTTATGGACACACTGGAAGCTTTTCTGGCTTGCTGCCCTGAATTTGAGCCAGAAGCAATCGAGTCTCCCGACTTCAATTGCCCTGAACCAGTTTTTGACCCAATGGTCCCCCAAGGTCTTCGTCTGCCATGTTAGCGAACATATGGAGCAACAAATGAAAATATTATTTTCATTGATTGTATGCACGTTCTATTTCACCTGCTTTTCCGCCAGAGCAGAGCCAACGCCAATGGACCTTGCAGTTGCATCGAGGTCGGGTAATCTCGAAACCATTCGGCAATATTTGGAGACAGGTGGAAACCCCAACCTGCGCTTGCCGCCTCAGTCCCTAGGCGCAAAAGACGGTCGGCTCATCACCGTGGGCGGGACCAGCACCATGCTCGGCATCGCCACCTTGCACAACCATGCGGACATTGTCGAACTTCTCCTCGCACGGGGCGCCGATCCCAACCAGTATTCCCAAGAAGCCACCCCTCTGGTCTTCAATTTGTTGAACATATCTGCGATTTGTTCGCCGATGACCGGCGACACGGAGGAGCGCTCCGCCGCCGGATTATCGCCCCAACTCCAATTTGGACTCCATTATATAAAAGATCCCGTGCTGCGGGAACAGGCGCTTGCACCCCTGCGGAAAATTAGGGGGTTGCTGCTTTCTCACGGCGCCATTTCCGACTGGGCACCTTACTTCCGGCGCCAGGATGCATTGGACTTCCAGAAATTCCTGGCCGCCCAAGACGACTATGTGACATTTGCTTTGTGCAATTCAGATCGGATCATTTTCCGCCACCAAGAACCCATTCAACAGTTCGAGATCCCATCCGACATGGAAAAGGATATTCGGGCCTGGTTTGCCCTAAAAAAGAAATTGACCGAGTGGTTCGACACACAATCCCACGCCGATGATCTTCACATTGCCATTATCGGCCCGGATGAAATGGAGTGGTCCTTGCTCAGAAGGCTAGAATATCTTTGCGAGAAACAAAATATTTCCGTCTCTCTATTTGTTATTCCCCGTAGGATTCCGTGTGATGCGGCGACTCTCTTGCAGGCCTTCACCGATCCCGCCCATGCCCAGTTGGATGTCATGGATATTCTCAACGAGTACTGCCCAGGCCCGCCCATCAATCCATTTTCTGAGGAAACCGAAGCACAACTGCGCGCCTTATGAATATTCCGCCCGCGCGGGGGAACGTTCCTAATCCATATGGCATTCCCCCTCTCTCCCCTATATCACCATCCGATGGAAATCCAACCACGAACCCCATCGGCCAGCGTCTTTCCGCCAATGATACCAGCGAAACGTTCACGCTCTATGGATTCGCCTTCCTTTTGATTCCTCCACTGACCATGCAAATCATTGTCCAGAATTGGGAACTCGTTCCCGTGACCGCCACACTTATGTGGTTCATTCTGTTGGCCGCCCGCTATGCCAAGCGACCCGATATTACCCACCGTTTTTCCAAAGTCCTTAGAAAAGTCTTTTTTGTCACGTTCGGCCATCCGGGAAGCAAGTATCCGTCCAAGCAAATTGTCCGCACCCCGCTCCTTTTGGCCCTCTTCATCCTCAACCTTCTGATTGGCATGCCGCTCGCCATCGGCCACCACCGTCCGCCTCTTATCGACACCCACCGATACTTGACCAAAACCGGATATATGGATTATCTAAACAAGCCTTGACCCCCTTCCGCCGGCAATACCTGCACTGGACGTGGGATGAAACGCATCCTACAATCCCGGCATGAACACCGATCCCGTCCAGGTCAGCCCCTACAATTCCCCGGCCACCGCTTCGATGCCGGGCGGTGCCGCTCCCCGGCCGGGCGGCGTGCCGCCGCCCCCCATCATGCACCCGCGCCACATGGATACCCATGTCATGCTTTCCATGAGCGAAAGCAATGTCTGGGCGCTCCTGATGTTTCCCCTGATCCTCGCCGGACTCCTGAAACTGCTCTTACTCCAATGGTGGCAGGGGTCGCTGATCCTGCTGTTCACCACCTCGTTCCTGCTGGCGGCCTTTTACGCGAAGCGACCGCACGTCACCCATCGGCTTTCCCGCATCCTCTGCGCCTTGTTCTTTGTCACCTTCCGCGATGTGACCAACCAACGCCCGCCCCGGCGCTTTCTCCGGCTTTCCGTGGCGTTCGCAATTTCCCTTCTCTCCGTGCTGCTCTTCGTTTGGCCAAAGAGCGGAACTTCTTCCAAGACCATGGCCCCGACCACGCCCCCGGCGCAGTCCGAAGCCGTCCGCCCCTCGCTCTGATTCAACCAGGACCCCCGCCAATTCCTCCGCTGGACATGGGATGAAACGACTTCTACGATTGATCCATGAACTTGGCAGCCTGTCCAAGCGATCCAAACCGGCACGAGGGCGTGCCGGCTCCAGTTCGTAATTCCGATTCTCTGGAGCCCCGACGCCCTCGTCGGGCGGCTGTTCGCCGGAGCGCGGCCATCTTGGCCGCTCTGAATGCGGGCAGGATGCCCGCGCTCCCAGCCCGGACGGCGCGGCGCGCCGTCCCTACCATTTCCACCCTTTAAATCCTGTTAATCCTGTCATAAATGAATCTTGAATCTCAAATCGCCTATTCGCCTTGCCACCTCTGCCCACGCCAATGCGGCGTTGACCGCGTTGCCGGAAGAACCGGCGTCTGCGGCGAGACCGCCGAGCTGCACATCGCTTCGTGGGGTCCGCACATGGGCGAGGAACCCTGCTTCAGCGGTACGCGCGGCTCAGGAACCATTTTCTTCTCCGGCTGCTCCAGCCACTGTTTCTTCTGCCAGAACTGGCAGATATCCAATGTTGGCAGCAAAGGCAAAACCGTCTCCGCCGACGAATTCCATCGTATTGCCCTCGGCCTGATTGAACTGGGCGTGCACAACCTGAACTTCGTCACGCCCGACCACTTCTGGCCGCACATCGAAGCGCTTTGCATCCAGCTTCGCGACGAAGGCGTTAAAATCCCGTTCCTCTTCAATTCATCGGGCTACCAGTTGCCAGCCCTAGTCTCCGAATATGCCGCGCAGATGGACATCTTCATGCCTGATTTCAAGTTCGCTGATCCGAACCTGGCCCTACTGGTCATGCGCGACGAGCGCTACCCAGAGATCGCCCTCGAAGCCCTGCGCCTGATGGTCGCCGAAAAAGGATTCCTCGAGCCTTTCGATCCCGCCGGCACCGAACCCGCCAGGCGGGGCGTCCTCGTACGCCACCTTGTCCTGCCGGGTCACATCGAAAATACTGTGCGTGTCCTCGACCTGCTGTACGAAGAATTTGGCCGTTGGCTGCCGCTGTCGCTGATGAGCCAATACGTGCCGACGCCCGCCGCCCAGAACCGCCCGCCCTTCGACCGTCGGCTTGTGCCGGAAGAATACCAAGCCGTCCTCGACCACGCGCAGGAACTCGGCTTCGAAAACCTCCTGATCCAGCCCCTCGCCGCCAGCGACGACTTCCTGCCCGATTTCGACAAAGAGAAGCCGTTCAGGGGCAACCCCGGATAAAGGGGACGGGGTTCGGGGTTCAGGCTGGAAAGGATCGGACCTGAACCCTGACCTCTGAACCCTGCCCCCCAAGTCATGGCGCGCCTGGCAGGGATCGAACCTGCGACCCTGGGATTAGAAATCCCATGCTCTATCCGACTGAGCTACAGGCGCCCGGATGCAGGAACAATAGCGCAATTTTGCCCCCCATCGCAATGCACAACCCGGGGCCCCCGATGGCGTGTGCTCGCTCGGGTTTATCCAATGATTAATAAATAATGGAATAATATCGCCAACACCAACTCAAATAACATGTGTTCATTATTCTCATGATTAATTAATGATGGGATTTATGCCCTGCTATTCCTGGACCTTCTGACGCTGAATGAAAGCGGAATATAGATTGGTTCCGCATTTACATCCCGCGCCTGATGGGCTACCAAACAGTGGTCATGAACACCGCCATCGGCATTGCTTCCACCTGGTTTCCCCGTTCGCAGGCGTCCGATTTCTGCGGCAAGCCCCTGCCCTGCGGTGTCTGCGAGCCAACTCCTGTTCCGTCCGCCCCCTTCACCGAACGCCATCTCCAATGCATCTGGGCGGACGACCGTCTGCGGCCGGCCGCGCTCGTCACGACCGCCGGCGAACGCGTGCAGGTGGAGCACCCTGGTGAATGGAACATGGGGCCCGGGCCTGATTTTCTGAACGCCGCGCTGCGTGTTGGTCCGGAATTGCGCCGCCTGACGGGGGATGTCGAAATCCACATCCGGCCCGCCGACTGGCAACGCCATCGGCACGCCCACGATCCGCGCTACCGGCGCGTCTGCGCCCATGTCTCCTTCTATCCGGGCACGCTGCCTGGGGAAGAACTCCCCCCCGGTGCACTGCAGATCGCGCTGCGGCCCGCGCTGGACGCCATTCCCGACTTTTCCTTCGACAACATCGACCTGCTGGCCTATCCCGTGGCCGCCCGCGCCACACCGCCGCCCTGCCGCGCCGCGATGTCACGTCTGGCTCCGCCCCAGCGCGGCGCCGTGCTGGACGCCGCCGGTGAAAGCCGCCTGCGCCGCCGGGCCGAATTACTGCAAGCAGCCATGCATGACCGCGGCCCGGCGCAGGTGATCTACGAGGAAATCATGGCCGCGCTCGGCTACCGGCCCAATAAAGCCCCCATGCGTTGCTTGGCCCGAATGCTTCCGCTTGACCGCCTGCGTGAAAAATCCGGCGGCGCCCCCGTTGGCGCCTACGCGCTCCTGATGGGGTGTGCCGGACTGCTGCCCGACCCCACCACTGCCCGCCGGGCATGGGATGACGACACCAAGAACTTCCTTCGCCGCTGCTGGGACGCCTGGTGGCCGCTGACCGACGAATTCCAGTCCGGTCGCATGTCCCGTACGGACTGGACCATGGCGGGCATGCGCCCGACGAACCGTCCCGAACGACGGCTCATGGCGGCGGCAATGCTTTTCGCGTCGGTCCCCGGACTGCCGGAAGGCGTTACCGCCCTGGTTCGAAATCCGAACGGCGCCCCGATGGCCAGCCTGCTGGCCTGGTTTGATCTGCCGGGTACCCCCTACTGGGCCAACCGTTTGTCTTTCTCCGGAGCCGCTGCCGCGAAACCAGTTGCCCTGATCGGGCCCCCGCGGGCGCAGGCCATCGTGGTCAACGTGCTCCTGCCGACCTTCGCCGCACTGGGCGCGCCGGCCGCCGCATGGCAGAACCTGCTCGACACATTGCCTGCCGAGGAAACCAACGAGTTGATCAAGCAGACGGCCTTGCGCCTGTTCGGTCCGGACCATACGCCGCGGCTCTACCGTTCCGGTTTGCGCCGCCAGGGCCTCATCCAAATCCATCACGACTACTGCCTGGGCGATCGTTCCCAATGCGCCAACTGCCCTTTCCCCGCCGCCCTTGGGGTCAGCCCTTAATTATCAAGTTATCCTGAAATTTGAACATTGAATGCCTGACCCCGGGGGATACATGAAGACACTGCCTGTCCGGATCTATGATCACCGGTTCGCTTTCCCGCCCGAAGCGGAAGACGAGAACCGGCATGTGAACAACATTGAATACGTGCGCATGCTGCAGGAAGCGGCCATCGCCCATACGCACCAAAACGGCTGGGCGCCGGAAGAGCTGCGCGCGCGCGGCTGGACCTGGGTCGTGCGCGCGCACTTCATCGAATATCTCCAGCCCTGCCGGGCCGGCGAGGAAATCCACCTCTACACCTGGGTTGCCGACTTCCGGCGCATCCGATCCCAGCGCCAGTACCGGTTCGTGCGCGCGGCTGACGGCGTCGTACTCGCCAAGGCCCGCACCGACTGGGTGTTCCTGGATCTGCGCACCGGCCGGCCCACCGCGATCCCGCCTGAAATCCGCGCGGCCTACACCCTCGTGCCGGAAGGAGAGCAGATTTAGGTCATTATCATTTTGCGATAGCCGCTGTATACGACCGGGACGAGGTCGTCCCCGGCTCCAAACAGCTCTGGGATCTTTCTTTTTGGAGCCCCCGACGCCCCCGTCGGGGGAAGTGTCATGGCTACGAGATTCAGAAAACCGTCCCAGGTTTTCAGGCCCCGTCGTTCTCACGGATTTCGACGCGCCGGATTTTGCCGCTGATGGTCTTGGGCAATTCCGGGACGAATTCGACCAAGCGGGGATATTTATAAGGCGCCGTCACCTTCTTCACGTGGGTCTGCAGCTCGTGTTTGAGCTCATCCGTGGGTGCGACCCCCTTGGCGAGCACAATGGTGGCCTTGACGACCTGGCCGCGCTCCGGGTCGGGCACGCCGGTCACGGCGCATTCCATCACGGCCGGGTGTTCCATGAGGGCGCTCTCGACCTCGAAAGGCCCGATGCGGTAGCCGCTGCTCTTGATCAGATCGTCATCGCGTCCCACGTACCAGAAGTAGCCGTCTTCGTCCTGCCAGGCCACGTCGCCGGTGTGGTAGATGCCGCCGCGCATGCAGCGCGCGTTGCCTTCGGAATCCCGGTGATAGCCGCGAAACATGCCCAGGGCCCGGCAGCGGTCTTGCGGCACGACAATCTCGCCTTCTTCGCCGGGATCGCACGGAGTGCCATCGGGGCGGGCCAGATACATGGCATACAGGGGTGAAGGCCGGCCCATCGAGCCGGGCTTGGGCTCCATGCCGGAGAAATTGCCCACGGCCACGGTCATTTCGGTCTGTCCGTAGCCTTCCATGAGTTTCAGGCCGGTGGCCTTGCGGAACTGTTCGTAGACTTCCGGATTAAGCGGCTCGCCCGCCACCACGGCATATTCCCATCCGCTGAAATCGTACTTGGACAGGTCCTCCTTGATGAGGAACCGGTAGACCGTCGGCGGGGCGCAGAAGGTCGTGACGCCGTGCCGGGCACACATATCCAGCGTCCGGGTCGCGGAGAATTTGTCGTAATCGTGGACAAACACGGCGCTCCCGGCGATCCACTGTCCGTAGATCTTGCCCCAGGCGGACTTGGCCCAGCCGGTGTCGGCGACAGTGTAATGCAGGCCGCCATCGCGGACGTTCTGCCAGAACCGGGCGGTGACGATGTGTCCCAGCGGATAGGTGAAATCGTGCACGACCATCTTCGGCTGGCCGGTCGTGCCGGACGAGAAATAGATCAGCATCGTGTCGTCGTTGCCGGGATCCGCGGGGTCTGCGGGCCGGGTCCAGGCGCCGTCCGCCGCGGCGATTTCCGCCGCATAGTCCAGCCAGCCCGGCCGGTCGCCCCGCAGACGCATCATCTGCACGGGCGGACCCGGCGTCCGGGCGGCGGCACGTTCGATCGCGTCCTCCAGCACGGGCTCCGGAACGGTCACCACCAGGCGGATGCCGGCGCGTTCGAAGCGATAGGCCAGATCGTGTTCCGTCAGCATGTGCGTGGCCGGCACGGCCACGGCTCCCAGCTTGTGCAGGCCCAGCAGGCAATGCCAGAACTCCAGCCGGCATTTCAGGATCAGCAGCACCCGGTCGCCCTTGCGGATGCCGTGCTGCCAGAACACCTGGGCGGCGCGGTCGCTGGCCGCCTTCAGGTCGGCAAAGGTCTCGGTCCGCTCCTCGCCCTCGTCATTGCACCACACGATCGCCCGGCGTTCCGGTTCGGTGCGGGCGTAGGCATCCACCACGTCGTAGGCAAAGTTGAAACGGGCCGGCACGCGGATTTCGAGGTGGTCGCGAAAATCCTCATAGGACGAAAATTCCGTGCGGTTCACGAATTGGTTCAGCAGCGACATGGGCGGTCTCCCTCCGGTCTAGACGATCATGGCCAGGAAGCGTGCCGGCCGGCCGTCGAGCGCCTCCATGGAGTGACCGTGGGTTGAGTCGAAATAGATGCAGTCGCCGGCTTCCAGTGTCAGTTCGTTGCCGTGGATGCGCACCCGCATGCGGCCTTCAAGCATGAAGTCGAACTCCTGTCCGGGATGCGAGTTGGCATGCGTGCCCGACGGACCGGTTTCCGCCGGGACGGTCACCTCGAACACATCCACCTTGCGGCCGGCGAAATTGGCGGCGAGATTGCGGTACTGGTAGTCCCGGCGGCGCTCGACGGTGACGCCCCCGCCGCGGCGGGTGACGCTGAAGACTTTCATGCGCGGCGCCTCGCCGATCAGCAGTTCCGTCAGGTCGGCCTGCAGGATCCGGGCGGCGTCGTGCAGGGCGCTGGCGGGAATATCCGCGTCGCCCGCTTCGAAGGCTCGGTAGTCCGCCAGGGACACACCCAGCGCCGCCGCCACCTCGTCCTCCGTCCGGTCCTTGATCTCCCGCAGTTCCTTCAACCGCGCCGCGATATCCTTCCGCTGTTCCGCCATGGTCAGGCTCCTTCTCCTGTGATTGGTCTGCTATCTTGCGCCAAAGGCCCCTTCGGCGCCAGTGGATTCGTTTCCAAATGCGGCCTGGTCCTAAAGAAGCTGAACCAGCGCGCGCGCCAAGGGGTGGGCGCACGGCGCCAGACGATAGGTGTTTCCCTCCCGCCTGACCAGCCCGGCTTCTTGGAGGATCCCGCAATGCAACACGGCCGCGTTCAGAGGAATGGACAATGCGGCTTGAATTCCCATCGGGGTCTGCGGACTATTCTTCAAGGCCCGGGCCAACGCCAGCCGCCGCGGATGCGACAGCCCCTTAGCAATGCGCAGGATGTCCTCGTCATGCGGCGTCAAGGCACACGCCGCCTTCAAGGCCTTGAGCAGGGGCGCCGCCGAAGGCACCTGGGGATCTGCGCCGATCCGGTAGAAAACGTACGCGCCCTTGCGCTCGGCCTGCAGTAGGCCCCGCGACTGGAGCCGGCGCAGTTCCTGGCTGGCATCGGACACCCCGACCCCGACCCGCCGCGCCAGTTCGGTCACCGGGCGGGCGGGCTCAGCGCACAACTGGCGGAACAATTTCAGGCGGGTTCTGCCGATCAGCACCCGGCACGTCCGCCACAAGGTTGGATTCAACTGCCTCATCTTGCTTGAGCGTACTATCGGACTTTATAAAGTCCAGGATAATATTTTTAACATTTGCTGAAATGACCTCCGGCAAAGACTGAAAACGACTATCCGGACTTTATAAACTCCGGAATATGATTGGGGAACCACATTTTGCCGCACCATGGAAAAGCCGGGAGGCCGGGATGCCTGGCGGGCGGGATCGCCCCCGGAGAAAGACAATGGGCGGATTCGACGCGCCCGGGTTTGCCGGGCGGGGGCGGTGGGGATCAGGTTTCGCGTTCGCCGCGGGCCATGATCACCTTGCCGGTGCGCACGATCTCGATGATCCGGAACTTGCGCAGCAGGTCCACCATGGCATCGAGCTTTTCCGAACTGCCGGTGGCCTCCAGCACGATGGAGGTTTCGGAGAGGTCCACCGTCTTGGCGTGGAAGTGATCGGCGATCTGCAGCACCTCGCCGCGCCGGGCGCTGTCCACCGCCAGCTTGACCAGCGCCAGTTCGCGGGCGACCACTTCCTCATCGGTATGTTCGCGGCAGGCCAGCACATCCACCAGCTTGGAGCATTGCATGATGATCTGCTCCAGCCCGGCCGCATCACCCTTGGCGGTGATGGTCATGCGGGAGAAATCGCCGGTGACGCCGGCGGACACCACGAGGCTTTCGATATTGAATCCCCGCCGCGAGAAGGTCTGCGCGATGCGCGCGAGGGCGCCGGGGCGATTGGCCACGTAGATGCTCAGGTTGTGGGTCGGCAACGGCTTGTTCATGATTTCCTCCCTTGGGCTCCCCCGGTTTTCTTCCCGGCGGCGGCGGGCTTGCCCGGACGCCCGGCGGGGCGCCCGCGCCGGCGGCGGGGATGTTCCATGACGGTTTCCTCCAGCGGCTTGCCGGGCGGCACCATGGGGAACACTTCCTCGTGGTGCACGACCTCCGCATTCACCAGGACCGGGCCGGGATGCGCCAGCGCCTTTTGGAGCACCTTGGGAATATCGGCCGCCCGCTTGAGGTTGAGGCCCAGGATGCCGTAGGCCTTCGCCAGCGCCACGAAATCCGGATTGCCCTCGAGATCCACGCCGCTGTAGCGCTCGTCGTAGAACATATCCTGCCACTGGCGCACCATGCCCAGGTAATGGTTGTTCATCAGGATGACCTTGACCGGCAGCTTATGGATCGCCGCTGTGGCCAGTTCACTCATGGTCATCTGGAAGCCGCCGTCGCCGACGATGGCGACCACCAGTTCCCCCGGCCGGCCGAACTGGGCGCCGATGGCGGCCGGCAGGCCGAAACCCATGGTGCCGGCGCCGCCCGACGAAATGAACTGCCAGGGGTTGTCGCAGTGATAGAACTGCCACGCCCACATCTGGTGCTGGCCCACATCCGTCACCATGATCGCCTTGCCGTCCGTCAGGTGGTTGAGCGCGTCGATGATCTGGGGCGGATGCAAGCCGCCTTTCCGGGAGTAGCCCATGGGCCATTTCTTCTTGAAGCCCTCGATGCGCTTGATCCAGTCGGCCGTGTCGCCCTTCTTCACCAGCGGCAGCAGGTCCTGCAGCACCGTTTTCGCGTCGCCGCGGCAGCGGATATCCGGTTTGACCAGCTTGCCGAATTCGGCGGCATCGATGTCGATATGGATTTTGACGGCGTTTTTACAGAACTGGCTCGCCACGCCGAGGATCCGGTCGTCGAGGCGCGCGCCGACCGAGATCATCAAATCGCACTCCACCACCGCGCGGTTGGCGAAGGCCGTGCCATGCATGCCCAGGCCCTGCAGGCTCAGCCGGTGGGAGTCCGGGAACACGCCCTTGCCCAACAAGGTCGATGTCACGGGCGCCTGGAGCGTTTCCGCCAGTTGCCTCAGTTCCTGCTCGGCGCGCGAGATTGCCGCCCCGTGGCCGGCGATGATCACGGGCCGGCGGCTGTGGGCCAGCGCGTCGGCGATCTGCCGGATCGTCTCCGGCGTATAACCTTTCGGTTCCGGATGGTAGCCGGGCAGGTTCATGTCGGCCTCGAGGCCGACTTCGCACAACTCGGTGCCCACGTCCTTGGGCACGTCGATGAGCACCGGCCCCGGCCGGCCCGTTGTCGCGATGTGGTAGGCCTCCCGCACGATGCGGGGAATGTCGTTGGCACTTCGCACCAGGTAGCTGTGCTTGACGATGGGCATGGTCAGATTGAACACGTCCGCCTCCTGGAACGCGTCCTTGCCAAGCATGCCCCGTGCGCTCTGCCCGGTGATGACAATCATCGGCACCGAATCCATGTAGGCCGTCATGATGCCGGTGACGGTATTGGTGGCGCCGGGGCCGCTGGTCACCAGCACCGCCGCCGGCTTGCCCGTCGCCCGCGCATAGCCGTCCGCTTCGTGCGCGGCCCCCTGCTCGTGCCGCACCAGCACGAATTTCATCTTCCGCCGCACCTTGTACAAGGCATCATAAATCGGAATGGCCGATCCGCCCGGTATGCCAAAGGCTAATTTAATGCCAGCATGTTCCAGGCTCCGGATCAACGTCTCGGCGCCGTTTGTATGGTTTTCACTCATTTCTTTACTCCAAAATCACGTTTATCATCAGATTTGGCAAAATTTTCATCCTTTTTTGACTCATTGCAAGAAAAATAATCGGTTTTTTGCCATTATTTTGTCTTTTGTGTGCATTTATGATCGAAAATTGCGATTTTTTAACCGATTTTTCGATTTTTAGCCGATTTTTTTCAAAAATTGGGGAGTGCATGGCTGATTGGACGGCCCAACTCATTCATCGGGAGGTCAAACGGATGACAGGCGGGGGTTCCGCGGCTATGACTGCCGGCCACGGGGCGCCGAATGGCGGGAAGCGTGGCGGAAGCCGCGAACGCAGATCGGGCGGTTAAAATTTCCATCCGGCGCCGGCGCCGAGCTTCAACTCGTCCACATGGGCGATCTCGCCATAAATGGAGAATTGCGAGCCGCAGCGCACCCGGATGCCGGCGGCTGCGGCCAGATCGGTCTCGTTATGGGAATTCTTGCCTTTGTGCTTTTCTTTGAGGTCCAGTTCGGCATCCGTGAAACAGAGGCCCAGGAAGGCGTAGGGCGTGATGATCCCGACCGAGCGGCTGGCCAGCGCGCCGGCATTGAAGGCCTGCATGCGCAGGTCGCCGGCATCCAGTTCGCAACTGGCCAGCCCTCCGGCAGCCTGCAAAGCCACATCCAGCGGACTCTCGTCCCGGAAAGGCAGCGTGAATCTGGCGCCGCCCTGGAATGCCGGGCCCCAGTCGCCCCGATCGGGATTCAGGATGCCCAAATCCGCAAAAAGCAGCAGCCGGGGAACCGGCGCAAACAGAAGACGCCCGCCGCCCGCATCGAAATCATCGCCCATCATCATCCCGGCCACCGCCTGCACATCGCCTGCCGCCGGGGAAGCGGCGCCATCGGCGACCGGCAGGCCGAAGAACTGGGCCTGCACGGGAACGGCCAGCGTCATTGCGGCCAGCACAACAAGGCGACGTTTCATGGCGCACCTCCGGTTTCCACCGCATTCTATCGCAGCCCGGCCCGGAGTCGCAAACCCGAATCCGGCTACCGGGAATGGCGGGGCGTATCCCCGGGTTGGGCTATTTTGGAGTGCGGGGACAAGGCGCCTGGCGCCGCGGCTCCGCTTTGGCTGTTTGCGCCGGGACGGCGCCGGTTATTCCGGGGCGAGTTCAACGCCCAGGCGCTCCAGAACGGCGCCTTCGGCCAGGGCCAGGGCGGCCAGTTGCCGGTTATAGTCCGCCAGGGCCTGGATCTCGGTGTTGCGGGCCGAGGTCAGGTCGCGCTGCAATTGCAGCACCACGAAGCTGGTGCTTTTGCCCCGCTCCAGCTTCTGCTGCTCCGCCTGCAGCGCCTGCTCGGCGTATTCGCGCGCCTCGCGCGTGGCCTGGACGCGTTCCAGCCCGGCCGCCGCCGCGCGGGCGGCATTGTCCACCTCTACCAGCACGGATTCTTCGCTGCGCCGGTATTCCAGCCCCATCCGCTCCTCCATGGCGCGGCTTTGCACCAGGCGGCTGCGGGCCGACCGGTTGCCCAGCGGAAACGCCAGGGTCACGCCCGCCGTCCAAAACGGCTCGTCCGCCGCTTCCATCTGGTCCAGCGCATCGCGGCGACTGTCCTCGTCGCTGGCGGCCACGCCATAGCTGCCCACCAGATCCAGGGACGGCAGGGTCTGGTTCTTCAGTTGCCGCACGGTGATGCCCTGCCGTTCCAGCGCCAGCCGCGCCTCTTTCAAATCCGGCCGCTGGTCCAGTGCGCGCGCGCCGCTGGCCGCCGCATCAAGCGCAACGGGCTCGTCCGACAGCGTCCCGGCGGCATCCACCTCCACGCCGCGGTACTCCCGGTGATTCGCGTAGATCAGTTGTTTCAGGCGGTTCTGCGCCTCGGCGTGGGCCTGCCGCGCCGAACTCAGGTCCGCGCGCGCGGCGGCGGCCTGGCTTTCGGCCTGTTTTTCATCCAGGCTCGACATCGCCCCGATCTGCACCTTGCGCCGGTTGTCCTCATACAGTTGCGTGGCCAGGCGAACGGCTTCCTCCTGGACCCGGATGCGCTCGCGGGCCTGGATCAGGCCATACCACGCCTCTTCCACATCCGCCAAAATGCTCTGGATTCGTCCTTCCAACTGCAGCGCAGCTTCGGCCGACTGGCCCCGGGCCAGCGCCACCTGGTAGCGGGTGCCGCCGGTCCGGAATCCCTTCAGCAGCGGCTGGGTCAGCGTCAGGCTGGCGCTGCCCGTATGCGTATCGAACGGACTGCCCTGCCGCGTGCCGTCCGACTGGCCCAGACGCGCCCCGAGGTCATAACTCAAGCCGCCCAGCGCCGTGGCCCCGATCAGCGCGGCTTCATACGAGTCGTTGTCCGTCTCCGCCCCCAGCAGTTCCAGGGCCCCTTCCGCCGTCCCCGCGCTTTCCCCGGTCGTCTCTTCATGCCGCCGCCGGGCCGACAGCCGCAGCTCCGGATCGTAGCCGCCCAGGGCCGCTTCCACCTCCTGCCGCGCCATCTCCCGCGTCACGTTCGAAATCTTCAGCTCCAGGTTGTTTGCCAGCGCCAGCCCCACGCAATCTTCCAGCGTCAGCGCCACCCCTTCCTGCTCCGCCGCGCCCGCCGCCAGGGCCAAGGCGGCCAGCAGCGCCCAGACGACCGCGCCCCTGAACCCTGAACCCTGAACTCTGACCTCCACCCTCCGACCTCTGCTCACTCTATTCATATCGCAGCGCCTCGATGGGATCCAGCCCGGCCGCCTTGCGCGCCGGATAGAAACCGAAAAAGATGCCGATGACCGCGCTGAACAGAAACGCCAGCGCGACGGAGTCCAGGGAAACCAGGGTATTCCAGCCGAACTTCGCCGACACCAGGTGCGCGGTGCCGTAGCCCAGCCCGATGCCGAACAGTCCGCCGCCCACGCTCAGCACCACCGCCTCCACCAGAAACTGCAGCAGAATATCCGCGCTCCGCGCGCCCACCGCCATGCGCACGCCGATCTCGCGCGTGCGCTCCGTCACGCTCACCAGCATGATGTTCATGATCCCGATGCCGCCCACCAGCAGCGACACCCCGGCAATCGCCCCCAGCAGGATCGTCATGGTCTGGGCCGTCGAGGTCGCCATCTCCAGCATGTCCTGCATATTGCGGATCAGGAAATCGTCCTCCCGTCCCTCCGGAATCCGGTGCCGCTGCCGCAGCAGCGTCGTGATCTGTTCGACCACCTCCGGAATCCGTTCCGCGCTCTCCGCCTGTACCGAAATCGACCGGAAGGAAGTCTCTCCCGTCAGCCGCACCATGGCGCTCGTCCACGGCACCAGCACCAGGTCGTCCTGGTCCCGCCCCATCATGTTCGCCCCTTTCGCCCGGAGCACCCCGATCACCTCGTACGGCGCGTGCTGAATGCGGATCATCTGGCCCACCGGATTTCCCCCGCCGAACAGATTCGTCGCCACCGACTGCCCCAGCACCGCGACTTTCGCCGCCCCGCGGATGTCGGTTTCGGTGAAATGGCTCCCGCGTTCCAGGCGCCACGCCCGCACCGCCGGATATTCCTCGCTCACGCCGTAAATCGTCGTATTGACGTTTTGGTTGCCCGCCGCCACCTGGGCGCTGGCGCGCACCTCCGGCGTCGCCCCCGCCAGCCCCGCGACCTCCTGGCGGATGGCGTCATAGTCCTGCTTGGTCAGGGCCACCCCGCTGTCCCCGCCCAGATGCACCCGCCCGCTGCGCGCCGCCCGCGAAATCACCATCACCATGTTCTGCCCCATTTGCTCGATGCTCGCCGCCACCTCCGCTTTCGCCCCCGTGCCGATCGCCACCATCGCGATCACCGCCGCCACCCCGATGATGATGCCCAGCATGGTCAGCCCCGTCCGCATCGGGTTGCGCCGCAGCGCCCGCAGGGCGATCGTCCAGGTCGCCGTGAACTTCATGCCCGCTCCTCCATCGCCGTCCCGCGCCACTTCGCCAATTCGTCTGCGGCCTCGAGACGGTCCGCCACCGGCCGGTCCGTGACGATCCTCCCGTCGCGCATGACGATTTCACGCCGACAGTAGCGGGCGATGTCCGGTTCATGCGTCACCATCAGAATCGTCATGCCCTTGCGGTTGAGCTCCTGGAAAATGGCCATGATCTCGATGCTGGTGCGGGTGTCGAGGTTCCCGGTCGGCTCGTCCGCCAGCAGCAGGGCCGGCTCGTTGACCAGCGCGCGCGCGATCGCCACCCGCTGCTGCTGTCCGCCCGACAGCTGGCTGGGCTGGTGCCCCGCCCGGTCCGCCAGTCCGACCCGCTCCAGAGCCTCGCGGGACCGCCGGCGCAATTCCCGCGCGCGGTGCCCGTGCGGCGAGTACAGCAGCGGCAGCTCCACGTTCTCCAGCGCCGACGTGCGCGCCAGCAGATTAAAGCCCTGGAACACGAACCCCAGGCGCTGGTTGCGCACCCGCGACAGTTCGCTTTTCGTCAGCGCCCCGACTTCCTCCCCGTCCAGCCAATAGCGCCCGCCCGTGGGCCGATCCAGGCAGCCAATCAGATTCATCAGCGTGGACTTGCCCGAGCCGCTCGGCCCCATCACCGCCGCAAATTCACCCTTTTCCACCGTCAGCGCCACCCCGCGCACGGCATGCACCGCCACCTCCCCCGTCTGGTACACCTTGTCCAGCGCCTCCAACCGAATGACCGGCGGACATGTCATGCCCCGGCCCTCAGCGCATCCTGCCCCGGGGCGGCCCCGGCATGAACGGAGAACTGTTGCCCGCGGCCGGCGCCCGGTGTTCCGGTGCGCTCAGAATGCCCGTCACGATCCGATCCCCCTCCCGCAGCCCCGGGCCGGCAACTTCGGTCCAACTGCCGTCCGTAATGCCCGTGGCCACCTGGCGGGCCGCCAGCCGGCCGCCATCGCCCAGCACATAAACCCGTCGGAGACTGTCGCCGCTGTTTTTTTTCGTTTTCTTGCCGGGCGCGCCCGCCGGGGTCCCCGGGCCAAGCTCCGGCCCCGGACGGTCAGCAAAATCCGGCGGTTCCGGCGCGTCGGCCGGTGGTGGTGCCTCCCGCTCCACCTTCATCTCCGCGCCGTCCGGCGGCCGGAACCGCAGCGCCGCGTTGGGCAGCCGCAGGACATTTTCCCGCCGAGCGGTTTCCACCGCGGCATTCGCGGTCATGCCCGGCCGCAGCATCAGGTCCGGATTCTCCACGTCCACGATCGCGATGTAATTCACCACGTTCTGCATGGTCACCGGCTCGTAGCGCACCTGGCTGACCGTTCCCGTGAACGTCAGCGCCGGATAAGCGTCCACCGTAAACGTCACCCGCTGCCCCTCCGCCACGCCCCCCACGTCCGCTTCGGAAATCTGCGCCTCGATGCGCATCTGCCGCAGATCCTGCGCCAGGGTGAACAGCGTGGGGGCGTTCAGGCTGGCCGCCACCGTCTGGCCCACGTCCACCGCCCGGGAGATCACCACTCCGTCCATCGGCGAAAAAATCGTGGTTTTTTCCAGGTCCACCTTCACCTTGTTCAGGCTTGCTTCGCGCATCCGCAGCGAGGCCCGGGACTGCGCCAGCGACGCCTCCGCCTGGTCGTAGTCCGCCTGGCTCACCAGCTCCAGCTCCCGCAGCTCCTTCGCCCGCCGGTAATTCGCCTCCGCCAGCTTCAGCGAGGCCCGGGCGCTTTCCAGCTCCGCCTCCGACTGTTCCATCTGCCGTTCATAGGTCGAGGCATCCAGCTTCGCCAGCACCTGGCCGTTCGTCACCGCCGAGTTGTAGTCCGCGAACAACTCCACGATCTTCCCCGACACCTCGCTGCCCACCAGCACCGTCTGCACCGCCCCCAGCGCCCCGTTCGCCGTGACCGTCTGCACGATCTCCCCCCGCTCCAGCGCCTGCGTCTGAAATCCCGCAACCCCGCTGTTTTCCGCGCCGCGACCCCGCCACCACCACCAGCTCCCGCCCGCCAGCGCCAGCACCAGGAGCCCAACCATCCACCGCCTGCTTGTCTTTTCCTGCATTGTGTTCTCCAAAGGCTCAATGCGTCGGTCGCAACCACACCCGCAATGGTTACACCATCCGTCCGCCGGAATCCATTGCGAATGACAAGAAGCCCTGGGCCCCCGGCGCATCGGCGTTCCGACTTTTCCCTTTTCGGCTGGCCATGACCTCCCCTATACTGCCGGCCATTGATATGCCCCACCCAAGGAGCCGCCCATGAAATTGTGTGAATTCCTCCGCCCGGCCAGTCTGCCCGCCGCCCGCGACAACCTGCGCGAGCTCGGCCCCAAGGGCATGGCCCTGGCCGGCGGCACCGCCCTGCATTTCATGCAGGACCACACCCCCGTCACCGCCGTGGACATCACCCACCTCGGCCTGTCCTACATCCGGCCCGACGGCGATTTTTACCGCATCGGCGCCACCACCCCGCTCGCGGACATCCAGCGCTACCGCGCTCCCCGCTGGGCCATGCACGAAATCTGCCGGCGCATCGCCACCCACCAGATCCGCAACATCTCCACCCTTGGCGGCAACGTCTGCCGCGTGTTTCCCTGGGCCGACCTGCCCGTCGTGCTGCTCGCCATGAACGCCCGCATGGTCGTCTACACCGGCCACGACCAGGAACTCGGCGCCGACGAATACTTCAAGACCCAGCCCGCCAAGCGCTACCTGAAGGGCGACCTGCTCCGGGAAGTCAAGGTGCCCGCCCTCCGGTCGCATCACGGCTTCGGGTCCGTCAAGGTCGTGCGGACCGCCGCCGCCTTCAGCATGGTCACCATTGCCTGCGTTCTGGAACTGGACGGACAAAACATCAAGTCCGCCCGCGTGGCCGCCGGCAGCGCCATCCCCTTCCCCCGCCGCCTGCCGTCCGTCGAAGCCGCCCTGACCGGCAAGGAAGCCCGCGCCGGGGTCTTCCAGGAGGCCGCCGCCCAGGCCGGCCACGACGCCCCCTGGCGCGGCCGCGAAGGCATGAGCACCGATTATTCCCGGCACCTCGCCGAAGTTTCGATCCTGGACGCCTTGGAGCGGGCCGCCTCCTTCGCCCGCGAAAGGACTTAATAATGAAGAAAAATCCCCATACCGTCACCTTCACCATCAACGGCGAACTCAAGACCTTCCTCACCGAGCCGGACGAGAAGCTGCTCGCCCTGCTGCGGCGCGAAGGCTACCAGGGCGCCAAATACGGCTGCGGCCAGGGCACCTGCGGTTCCTGCACCGTGCTGATGGACGGCCGCGCCGTCTATTCCTGCCTGCTCTACGCCATGCAGGCCGAAGGCCGCGAAATCCGCACCATCGAGAGCATCGGCACCCATGACCAGCCCTCCGAATTCCAGCAGGAGCTCATCGCCGGCGGCGCCGTCCAGTGCGGCTACTGCATTCCCGGCATGATCATGTCCGCCACCGCTCTCATGGAAAACGAAACGACCTTCGACGACGAAACCGTCCGCGAATACATGGACGGCAATCTCTGCCGCTGCACCGGCTACGAGAAAATCTGGACCGCCCTCCGCCGCGTCCTCGACCGCCAGGAAGCCGCTGGCAAGAAGAAGTGATTTTCATGTCCGCCATTCTGAATTCTGAATCCTGAATTCTTGAAAGGATCTCCCATGACCAACCCCGCCGCCCACTTCAAGCAGGTCAACCACTCCGTCACCAAGGTCGACGCCAAGCAGCTCGCCCTCGGCAAGAATTCCTATGTCGGCGATTTCGTCCCCTCTGACGCCCTCATCGTCAAGATGCTCTGGAGCCCCCACCCCCACGCCCGCATCAAGGCCATTGACGTCTCCAAGGCCGAGAAAATGCCCGGCGTGAAAGCCGTCCTGTGGCATGGCAACGTGCCCCGGAACATCCACTGCACCGCCGGCCAGGGGTTTCCCGAACCCTCCCCGTATGACACGTTCATCTTCGACACCAAGGTGCGCTTTGTCGGCGATCGCGTCGCCGCCGTCGCCGCCGAGACCGCCGAACAGGCCGAGGCCGCCCTCGCCCGGATCCACGTCGAATACGAACTGCTCCCGCCCGTCTTTTCCATCGACGAAGCCATGGCCGACGGCGCCCCCGTCATCCACGACGAGCCCGAGGCCCACGTGCCCATCCCGATCCCCTACGAGCCGAAGAAAAACCTCGTGGCCCGCGTCGGCTGCGAGGCCGGCGACTTCGAACAGGGGATGAAGGACGCCGATTTCACCTTCGACGACACCTACGAGACCCCCTACGCCCAGCACTGCCCCATCGAACCCTACACGTCGCTGGCCCACATCGACTCCGCCGGACGCATCATCATCACCACCTCCACCCAGGTGCCCTTCCACTGCCGGCGCATCGTCGCCCAGGCCCTCGGCATCCCCGTGCAGAAAATCCGCGTCATCAAGCCCCGCATCGGCGGCGGCTTCGGCTCCAAGCAGGAAATCCTCCTCGAAGACATCGTCGCGCTGTTCGCCCTGCGCACCGGACGCCCCGTCTTCTGGCAGTTCACCCGCGAGGAAAACTTCCGCACCGGCCGCACCCGCCACCCCATCCGCGTCCGCCTCCGCACCGGCGTCAAGAAAGACGGCACCATCACCGCCATCGGCATGGATTGCTGGAACAACACCGGCGCCTACGGCGGCCACGGCCTCACCGTCGTCTCCTGCTGCGGCTCCAAGGTCCTGCCCCTCTACCGCTGCGACAACATCCACTTCCTCGGCCTGGTCTACTACACCAACCTGCCCGTCGGCGGCGCCTACCGCGGCTTCGGCGCCACCCAGGCCTTCTTCGCCATGGAATCCACCATCGACAAGATGGCCGAGGCCATCGGCATGGACCCGCTCGAATTCCGCCGCAAGAACCATATCAAGACCGGCGAGGGTTCCCCCGTCTTCGCCGCCCTCGGCGAAGGCAAGGAAGGCACCCCCATGACCGTCGGCTCCTGCGCCCTCGGCGAATGCATCGAAAAGGGCGCCGCCGCCATCGGCTGGCAGAACCGCACCGACTGGCGCACCAAGACCGGCCGCTACCGCCGCGGCATCGGCATGGCCTGCCTCATGCAGGGCTCCTCCATTCCCCACATCGACATGGGCGGCGCCTCCATCAAAATCAACGAAGACGGCTCGTTCAACCTCCTCGTCGGCGCCACTGACCTGGGCACCGGCTCCGATACCGTCCTCGCCCAGATCGCCGCCGAGGAACTCGCCACCACCACCGACAAGATGATCGTCTATTCGTCCGACACCGACATGACGCCCTTCGACGTCGGCGCCTACGCCTCCTCCACCACCTACCTCTCCGGCGAGGCCGCCCGCAAGGCCGCTGCCGACGCCAAGCGCCAGATCCTCAAAACCGGCGCCGAGATGCTCAACCTGCCCGTCGACCAGGTCGTCTGCCAAGACGCCCACGTCCAGACCCCCGACGGCTCCCAGAAGGTGTCCTACGGCGATATCGCCTGTTACGCCCTCTACCAGAAAAACCAGTACCAGATCATCGGCACCGGCTCCCACATCACCGAAAAATCCCCGCCGCCTTTCGCCGCCCACTACGCCGAAATCGAAGTCGATACCTGGACCGGCCTGATCAAGGTGCTCAAGTACGTTTCCACCATCGACTGCGGCACCGCCATCAACCCCGCCCTGTGCGAAGGCCAGACCGAAGGCGGCACCCTCAACGGCATCTCCTACGCCCTGACCGAACAGTACCTGTTCCAGAACGGCCGCATGACCAACGCCTCCTTCGCCGACTACCACATCTTCTCCATGCGCGACAAGCCACCCATCCAGGCCATCCTCGTGCCCTCCTACGAAGACACCGGCCCCTTCGGCGCCAAGAGCGTCTCCGAAATCTGCATCAACGGCCCCGCCCCCGTCTTCGCCAACGCCCTCTACAACGCCACCGGCGCCCGCCTCTACGAATTCCCCTTCACCCCGGAACGGGTGCTGAAGGCCATCCAGGCCGTGAAGCGCTAGGAAACTTCACCACAGAGCCACAGAGTTCACAGAGAGGAATCACAAGCAGGCCGGAGAAAAACGCAGGCCGCCTGCCTTTTTCTCCGGCCCCTCTCCTGCCCCCTTTTCGCGCCATTCGAGTGATTCGTAGTTTGCCTCCCCGGCCGCTTCCCCTCTTTTCCCGGCTCCACTCTTCCTCTGAGCCCTCTGTGCCTCTGTGGTGAATCCTTCCCCGGCTGTACACTTGATCATTGGATATTGGACATTGAATATTGGATATTGAGATTCTTCGCCCCCCCCTGCTGTCTCTGCGCCCTCTGCGGCAAATTTCCCCGGCTGTACCCCATGCATTCCGGTTGGCCCCGCAGCCCGCATCCGGTATTCTGCCGCCCATGACTCCGCTCCCGGACATCGAGATCGCCGGCCTCGATCTGGCCTTCGCCGGCCGGACCATCCTGCACGACTTCTCCCTGCAGGTGGCGGCAGGCGAGAAGGTCGTGCTGGCCGGCGCCTCCGGCAGCGGCAAATCGAGCCTCCTGGCCTGCCTGCTGGGATTCCTGTTCCCCCCCGCCGGACGCATCGCCATCCGCGGCGAACTCGTCACGCCCAAATCCGTCTGGCGCCTCCGCCGCGCCATGGCGCTGGTCCAGCAGGAGCCCGACCTGGGCGAGCAGACCGTCGCGGAATGGATCGAGGAACCCTTCACCTTCCGCGCCAATGAATCCCTCCGTGGCCATCTTGCGCAGCTCCCCGGGCTGCTGCGCCGCCTCCGGCTTGATCCCGCCATCCTGCGCCAGAAAGGGCCCGCCCTCTCCGGCGGCGAAAAACAGCGCATCGCCCTCGCCTCTGCCCTCCTGCTCGACCGCCCCATCCTGCTCCTGGACGAACCCGCCTCGGCGCTCGACCCCGAATCCCGCCAGGCCGTTTACGACGGCCTCGCCGATCTGGAGGGACAGACCCTGTTGATGGTGTCGCACGACCCAAGCTCCGCGCTGCGGTTTGTCGACCGCACCGTACGGCTCTCGCCCCCGGAGGACGACCATGGGCGCGCTTGAAATCGGCTACGGCGGCCTGGCCGCCGCCCACCTCCTGCTGCTCATTCCGCTGGCCGCCATGCTCTGGCTGCGCATCCCCCTCGTCGGCCAGACCCTGGTCTCCGTCGTCCGCATGACCGTCCAGCTCCTGCTGGTCGGTTTCTATCTCCAGTTCCTGTTCCGACTCGGCGACTGGCGCCTGACCGCCCTGTGGCTGCTGATCATGATCGGCGTGGCCGACCTATCGATCCTGCGGGGCAGCCGCCTGTGCGTTCGCTGCTTCGCCGGCCCCCTGTTCCTTTCGCTTGCCGCCGGCACCGCCCTGCCCTTGTTCTTCTTCCTTGGCGCCCTGCTGCGGCTCCCCGACTGGATGGCCCCCCAATACGTCGTGCCCATCGCCGGCATGATCCTTGGCAACTGCCTGCGGGCCGACATCATCGGCATCCGCACCTTCTACGACGCCATCCGCAAATCCAACCGCGACTATCTCCGGCGGCTCGCCAGCGGCGCCGGTCGCGCCGAAGCCATCCGCCCCTACCTGCGGGACGCCTGCACCGCCGCCCTCGCCCCCACCGTCGCCACCATGGCCACCGTCGGCCTCGTCTCGCTCCCCGGCATGATGACCGGCGTCATTCTCGGCGGCTCCGGCCCGCTCGTGGCCATCCAGTACCAGATCGCCATCATGATCGCGATCTTCTGCGGCACCGCCATCACCGTCGTCGCCGCCATCCTCCTGACCCTCCGCTCCGCCTTCGCGCCCGCCGGCACCCTCGACCCCCACATCTTCCGCTGACCCCGGATCCACACCACAGAGCCACAGAGTTCACCGAGGAATCGGCCATATTCCGGAAGAAGAACATTGGGCCGGAGAACAAGGCCGGTTGCCTGCGTTTTTCCCCGCCCCCTCTATTCCGGGTTTCCATTCTCCCTCTGTGCCCCTCTGTGCCTCTGTGGCGAATCCTTGCTTTCGTAGTTCCCCCGCCGCCGCTTGTTTTGTAGGGCGGGAACGGTCGCAGACCTTCCCGCCGCTGAACCTTCCCGCCGCCGCCCAAGGCCATTTTTGCCCATTTCCCAAGCCCTGTAACGCAAGAGGCGCGAAAGGAACGCAAACGCCGACTCGAACAACCCGACGAACGGCACCCTCGACCCCACATCTTCCGCTGACCCCGAATCCTCACCACAGAGCCACAGAGTTCACCGAGGAATCGGCCATATTCCGGAAGAAGAACATTGGGCCGGAGAACAAGGCCGGTTGCCCGCGTTTTCCCCCGCCCCCCCCTTTTCCGGGTTTCCAGTCTCCCTCTGTGCCCCTCTGTGCCTCTGTGGTGAATCCTTGCTTTCATAGTTTCCCCGCCGCCGCTTGTTTTGTAGGGCGGGAACGGTCGCAGACCTTCCCGCCGCCACCCAAGGCCATTTTTGACCGTTTTTGTTGTTTTCCGAACTTTTCAGGCCATTTTTCGCCCCCCCCAGGCCCATCCAGACTGATAAGATTATCTTACATGCACAGCAAACCGCAGAGGAGACCGGCAGAACGAAGAATTCGTGGTTCTTGGTTTTCCACATCGTGGAGCGCGCGGTTCGCGCACGGATCGACGCCCGGCAAACCCCGCAGAGACGATGACCCCGCGTGGCCCGAAGACAAACATTCTTTCCATTGTGTGGAAAACCGGCAAAATATTTTTCCATTGTGTGGAAAAAAACGCCCGTTTTTTCCACACCGTGGAAAATCCGAACCCCTGAAGCCCTCCGCGCCGAAGTTCCCTTCTCGGTGCCCGCCCAATCCCGCCCCCCGCACACGCTCCACCCCAGACTGCCCCACTCGCTTGTTCGCATATACGCTAACCTTGCCCTCTCGCGGCATGGTTTAAGCAGGTCTTTTTGATCACACTCATCGTGTGTGGTTGCTCAATCTGTCCGGGGCTAAACTCCAGGCAAATGAGCACGCCTATTCTTGAAGTTTTTGGGGCCAATGCCCGGCGACTCCGTCTCAAGCGCAAACTCACCCAAGAGCGCCTCGCCGAACTCTCCAGCCTGCACCCCAACTACATCGGCGGAATCGAGCGTGGTGAGCGCAATTTGTCCCTCATCAATATCGTCCGCCTGATCCGAGCCCTCCAATGCCGGATTGGTGATTTATTCGATGGAATCTCGACCTCTGAAAAGCCGGGCAGATAAACGCCATGGCTAACGAGATCATTTCATATATGGAGATGTGTATCCGCGAGGGCACAAGCCTCCAACGTGGCATGAATTTCGAGCTCCGGGATAACCATTCGGTCATTCTTATGTCCGTCCGCCCCGGCGCCCCCTACGAGGACCAGATTTCCGAGGATGGCTCCACGTTAATCTATGAAGGCCATGACGTGCCCAAATCCGTACAGTGTCCCCGACCCAAGGACCACGATCAGCCAAGGATAAGTGCCAACGGCAAATTGACGCAAAATGGCATGTTTCACCAAGCCGCCCAAGACCACAAAGCCGGCAAACGCCCACCCGAACGCGTCCGCGTCTATGAGAAAATTAAAAACGGCATCTGGTCCTACAACGGCGTCTTTCACCTCGTCGATTCACGGCGTGAAGCATCTCACGGCCGAAAGGTCTTCAAATTCAAGCTCATCGCCGTTGAGGGCGAAGAAAACTTCCAGATTCCCGTCCCGAGAAAGTCTACCCATCGCCGGATCATCCCAACCATTGTGAAACAGGAAGTCTGGAAACGCGACGGTGGGAAATGCGTGAAATGCGGATCCACCATCAACCTTCACTTCGACCACATCATCCCTTTCTCCAAAGGCGGCGCTTCCAACACCGCCGACAATATCCAACTTCTTTGTGGTACCCACAACATCCAGAAACACGACAAGATCGAATAGCCTGCACTCTGTGCTTCTCTGTGCCCTCTGTGGTGAATGTTCTTCCTGCGCCGTGATTTTCGTCCATGGCTGCTTCTGGCACCGGCTCTTTAATGGGTTGATCGTTGTTGGTCCATCGTTGATGGCCGCTCCACCACAAACCATCCACCACCAACCACGCCCATGGCCACCACCCCCAAGACCCACCGGAAGTTCTGGTCAGAGAAATTCGCGCGGAACGTGGCCAACGACCGGCGGCACGTCCGACGCCTCCGCCGCCTGGGCTGGCGGGTGATCGTCGTCTGGGAATGCCAGCTCCGGCATCCAGACAAAGTCCAGACCCGCCTCCGGAAAGCCCTCCGAACCACTTCACCACAGAGAACACAGAGAGCACAGAGATAGATACAGTGGGAAACCCAGGTTGGCCGGAGAAAAATGCAGAAATCCTGCGTTTTTCTCCGGCCCCTCGTTCTCCGGTTTTGGCCCCCCTCTGTGTCCCTCTGTGCCTCTGTGGTGAATGATTTCCCCGGCCCCTTTCGCGCCATTCGCGAATTTCGTAGTTACATCTCCGTCTGGGAATGCCAGCTCCGACACCCCGACAAGGTCCTGGCCCGCCTCCGGAAAACCGCCGAACCACTTCACCACAGAGAACACAGAGAGCACAGAGATAGATCCAGGGGGAAACCCAGGTTGGCCGGAGAAAAATGCAGAGATCCTGCGTTTTTATCCGGCCCCTCTTTCTCCGGTTTCGGCCCCCCTCTGTGTCCCTCTGTGCCTCTGTGGTGAATGATTTCCCCGGCCCCCTTCGTGTCATTCGCTCAATTAGTAGTTGGCTGTTCCGGCTGCGTGTTCGCGGGGCCATCAATGATGCTCGCCATCCCCGGCAAGAGGCGTATGGTGGTTGCCCATGAATTCAACCATCCCTTCGATCATCCAGGGCGGCATGGGCGCCGGAGTTTCCAACTGGCGGCTGGCCAAGGCCGTGTCCCGCATGGGGCAGCTGGGTGTCGTGGCCGGCACGGCCCTGGACCAGTTGCTGTCGCGGCGACTGCAGGACGGTGATGCCGATGGCTGCATCCGCCGAGCCCTGGAGCACTTCCCCTTTCCGCGCGTGGCCAAGCGGATCCTGGATGCCTATTTCATCCCCGGCGGGCGGGATCCGTCCAAGCCCCGCAAGCCCGGGAAAATGCACACGGCCGGACGCAACCTTCCGGCGCAGGAGCTGTGCATCGCCGCGAATTTCGTCGAGGTCTTCCTGGCCCGGGAGGGGCATTCGGGGCCCGTCGGAATCAATTTCCTGGAGAAAATCCAGATGCCGCACCTGGCATCGCTCTACGGCGCGATGCTGGCCGGGGCGGCCGTGATCATTGTCGGCGCGGGTATCCCCATGGAGTTCCCGGCGGCCATCCAGGCCCTGGCCAACCACCAGCCCGCGTCCTATACACTGGTTGTCAGCGGCCCCAAGGCGGCGGAACCCGTCGTTCTGACGCTGGACCCGGCGGACTTCGCGGAGCCCGGGCAGACCCTGCCCCCACTGGAGAAGCCGGCGTTCCTGCCGATTGTGTCGTCGGCGACGCTGGGCACGATGATGGCCCGGCGGCTGCCCGGGGGAGTGGACGGTTTCGTGATTGAAACCGCGGTGGCGGGCGGGCACAACGCGCCCCCGCGCGGCCAGATGCAGTTCACCCCCGACGGCCAGCCGGTGTATGGCCCGCGCGATGTGGCCGACCTGGACGTCTTCCGGAAGATCGGCCTGCCGTTTTGGCTGGGCGGCGGCTATGGATCGCGGGATAAATACCGCGAGGCCCTTGCGCTCGGCGCGGCGGGCATCCAAATGGGCACCCCCTTCGCCCTGTGCGTGGAATCCGGCCTCGCGCCGGGTCTGCGCCGCGCGCTGGTGGCCAAGGCCCTGGCCGGGAAAGGCCGGGTGTTTACCGATGCCCTCGCATCCCCGACCGGTTTTCCTTTCAAGGTGGCCGAACTCGAGGGCACGCTGTCGGATCCCGCGGAGTATGCCCAACGACAACGCGTCTGCAACCTCGGCTTCCTGCGCGAAGCCTACCGGAAAGCGGACGGCTCCCTGGGCTACCGCTGCGCCGCCGAACCCGAAGCGGCCTGGATCGCCAAGGGCGGCAAGCCCGAAGCCGCCACCCGGCGCAAGTGCCTGTGCAATGCCCTGGTCGCCAACATCGGCCTGCCCGGCCTCCAGCCCGACGGCTCCCCCGAGCTCCCGCTCGTCACCCTGGGCGACGACCTGGCAGGCGTCGGCCGCTTCTGTGCCAACGGACAGACGGAGTATACCGTCGCCGATGTCATCCGCACTCTGCTGGGCTGACGGAGATTCCAAAGCGGCATCTTGCCGCCGCACTCCCAAGTTGACCCCCATCCCGTTGTTCCCCCCTCTGTAGCTGCGCTCGGTGAGCGCGGCGCCCCCTCCTTTTCATGCCTGTCTTTCTCGGTTGGCTGTCCCGGCTGTTCGCCCCCGACGCGCCCAACGGGCGCATCTACAACCGATCCCTTCTCTGTTCACCTCTGCGCCCTCTGCGGCCAACATCCTTCCTCATTCGCGTGATTCGTTCTATTCGTTGTTGGCTGTTGACGGCTCTTCGATCCAAAGCGGCGTCTTGCCGCCGCACTCCAAAACCGATCCCTCTCCGAATCCGTGAAATACCGCTTGCCATTCCCGGTGCGGATGGTAGTTTTTCCCGCGCTAGGTGAGAGTAGTTAGCTTGAGTTGGCAGGTAGTCCATCGTCCGCATCGGCGGTCCAGGGGGACATCTTCACCCGAACGAATCGGGACATTCATGAGAACCATCCCCGGAGCATAAGGAAGAGATACCATGGCTACCAAACTGTATATCGGCAATCTGTCATTTGACACCACGGAAGGCGAATTGCGCGATGCGTTCGCGGCCTTTGGCGATGTGACAAGCTGCAACGTCATCACGGACCGCGACACGGGCCGGCCCCGCGGCTTTGCGTTTGTCGAGATGGCCTCGGCCGACGCGGCCACCAAGGCCATCGCCGAACTGAACGGCAAGGAACTCGGCGGGCGCGCGCTCGTCGTGAACGAAGCCCGTCCCCGCGAAGACCGCCCCCGCGGCGGCGGATTTGGCGGCGGCAATGGCGGCGGGTACGGCGGCGGACGCCGCAACCGCTACTAGGATCCGCCCCGCCCGGCGGGCTGCGGCCCGCCGGTGGAACCAGGAGTCGACATGGGTCGAACCAACTACTCGTTCGCCAAATATCAGCGCGAACAAGCCAAAAAAAAGAAGCAGGAGGCCAAGCGCCTGCGCAAGGAAGCGCTGAAAGCCGAAAAGGCGGCGGTTCCGGCGGCGGCGGCCCAGAACCCGGCCGGCGCCGAGCCGGCCTCCGGCCAATCCTGAACCCAGCCGGAACTCCGGGCCGGATTTCCGGCCCGGGGTCATCCGGTCAGGGGTGGAAATCAGGCAGCCGGCGGGCTTCCGGAATGAAGCTGGCGTCGGCGGCGGCCCGGTTCATCGCCGCGAAATCCGTTTCCGTCAGTCCGTGCTGTTCCGCGAGCACCCGATACTCGTGGTTCAGGTCGTAGTCGAATGTTCCCGGATCGTCCGCATTCACGCACACCTTGACACCCGCCGCGCGGATGGTCTGGATGGGATACTGTTCGATCGAGGCAATGCATTGGGTCCGGATGTTGCTGGTGGGGCAGAGTTCGAGGATGATGCCGCGCCGCGCGACCTCCTCCATGAGGGCGGGATCCCTGTAGATCTGCACCCCGTGGCCGAGGCGTTCCCCGCCCAGGTCGTCCAGCGCGCTCCGGATGGATTCGCTCGACGAGGGAATCCGGGACTCCCCGGCGTGCACCGTCAGGTGCAGTCCCGCTGCCCGCGCCTTCCGAAACAGGCCTGCGAATGGTTTCCCGCTGAAGTTGGCCTCGTCGTTCGCCAGATCCATGCCCACGAACGTGTCCCGGTTCGCGAGGATGAAATCCGTGACCTTGGTGGCCGTGGGGATGTCCCACTCCCGCCCCAGGATGCCGATCAGCCCGACGGCCATGGAACACGTTTTCCGGGCATCTGCAATGCCCGTCAGGATGGCGGCATGGATCGCATCGAAGGTCAGGTGGAGCCGCTCCCCCTGGATGAAGACCGGCGAATAGCGCAGTTCCAGCACCCGGACACCTTCCGCAAACGCGTCTTCGCAGGCCTCCCGTGCCATCCGTTGGATCCGCGCCGGCGTCGACAGCACCTGGTGGATCACCCCGAATTTCTCGAGGAAGACCTTCAATCCCTCCACCGGCCGGGTGATGAGGATGAAATCCCGGAGCTGGGCTTCGGAGGCGGAGGGCGGCAGGAGGCCATCCGCCAGCACCCATTCCTTCATGGTGGCATAGCGGATGGCGCCTTCGACATGGCGGTGGAGTTCGACCTTGGGCATGGCGGGAATGTTCATCGAAGCTGTCTCTAGAAAAACCCGGCCGGCCTGTCAAAACAATCCTGTTTGTTCCCCTGGCAGATCGACCTCGGCGGACATTGGCTCTCTGTGGTGACATGGTCTTCCGTCATCAGCGAGCCAGGGAGGCACCCATGTGCATGAAGGGGCCGGTGCGCAGAACATCGATTTTCGGGCCTGCGGCGACGTGCCGCAGCCGACGGCGGCGGCGCGGCGGGATCAAGCCGGGGCCAGGCGGCCGTCGTGCATGGTCCAGTGGATCATGCCCGGGGCAACCCATTCGGGATTGTGCGTGACGAGAAGGATGGACATGCCGGCGCGGTTGAGTTCGCGGAAGAGTTCCATCACGCGCGCGGCGGAATCGGGGTCGAGGTTGCCGGTGGGTTCATCGGCCAGCAGCAGCTTCGGCGGCAGGGCCAAGGCGCGGGCGATGGCCACGCGCTGCATTTCGCCGGCGGAGAGCAGGCGCGCGGCCTGCCGGGCCTTGTCCGCGAGCCCCACCCGCGCCAGGGCGGCCAGGGACAATGCCTGCGCCTCGTCCGCCCCATGGCGGAGGTAGCGAAACCGGAACCGGACATTGTCCAAGGCGCTCCGGTGCGGCATCAGGCAGAACTTCTGGAATACCATGCCGACGCCGTGCTTGCGGATATCGGCCAGTTCCCCTTCGTCCAGGTCGGAGACATCGCGCCCGTCAAACCAGGTCCGGCCGCCGTCGGCCGGCAGCAGGAGTCCCGCGATCATCAGCAGGGTGGTCTTGCCCGACCCCGAAGGTCCGGTGACGACCCCGAAGCCGCCGGGCGCCAGGCGCAGGGAGACCTCGCGCAGCACCTCGACAGGGCCGGCGGCGCCGCGGAACGCCTTGCACACGTTCTCCAGCCGCAGCCGTTCCTGGATGGCGCCGGCCATCAGATCGGTTCGCCCGGAAGGACATCGCGACGGGTTTGCGCATGGCACAGGGCCAACGCAAAAGCGTCGGTGGCATCGGCCGGCGGGATTTCGGCCAGCCCGAGCACGGCCTTGACCATCTTGGCAACCTGCTCCTTGGGGGCGGCGCCCCAGCCGGTGACGTTCTGCTTGGCGCGGCGCGGGGAATATTCAAAGACCGGGACGCCGGCGGCGGCGCAGGAGGCGATGGCCACTCCGCGCACCTCGCCGAGCACCATGGCAACCTTGGCGTTCTTGAAGAAAAAGCCGCCTTCGACGGCGGCGGCGGCGGGGCGGTGTTCGGCCAGTACGGCATCCATCCGCGCGCGGATCGTGCGCAGGCATTCGGAGTGGGGCGCTTTGGGCGGCATTTTCACGACTTCCCAGTGGCGCGCGGCCAGGCGCGAGCCCTCCAGCTCGATCACGGCGAGTCCCGTACCCCGCAACGAGGCGTCTATGCCCAAGACCTTCATGCCCCGCCCCGCTTGCACATGGAAGATTGGATATTGGACATTGAGATTTCTTCCGGCACGAAGGCGTGCCGACTCCAAACAGCCCCGCGCCCAGCGGGCGCGGCTACAACCGATCCGAAAATGTGTCAGCCCTCGATGGCTTCGTCGGCGATGTCGCCGTTCATGTAGACGTACTGGACGTCTTCGAGCTCTTCAATGGCCTCGACGAGCTTCAAGAGGGAAGCGGCCTGGGCTTTATCGGTCACGGGCGCCCAAACGGTCGGCACGAAATTGACGCCGGAATCCTCGGAGACGTTGTAACCGGCGGCGGTCAGCTTTTCCGAGACCTCGTTGTAGGCGTTCGGGGGGGTGAGCACTTCGAACTGTCCGCCCTCGTTGGTCACGTCGTCGGCGCCGGCGTCGAGCGCCAGTTCGATCAGCTGATCCTCGTCCACGCCGGCGGCATCCAGGAGGATCTGGCCGCGGCGCTGGAAGTTCCGCAAGACCTGGTTGGAACCCGCGAGAGTGGCGTTGTGGCGCTGAAGGACATGGCGAACATCGGCCACGGAGCGGTTGCGGTTGTCCGAGAGGCATTGAATGATCAGGCCGACGCCGCCGGGGGCATAACTTTCAAAGAGGATCTCCTCGATGGCGGCGCCCTGCAGGTCTCCGGTGCCCTTCTTGATGGCGCGTTCGATGTTGTCGGAGGGCATGTTCGCGGCCTTGCACTTGGCCAGGATGGTGCGCAAGGTGATGTTGGCGGCCGGATCGCCGCCGTTGAGACGGGCCGAAACGGTCAGTTCCTTGGCCAGCCGGCTGAAGATCTTGCCGCGCTTGGCGTCGGCGGCGCCCTTCTTGTGCTTGATGGTCGACCACTTGCTGTGTCCGCTCATATTCTGCCACTCCTTTCCGAGCCGCGCGCCGAACGGACCGGCGGCTATTCCTCTTCCTCCGCCTGCCGGTTTTTCGCGGCCTCCGCGATGATCTTTTGCGCCACGTTCGACGGCACGACATCATAGCGGTTGAAGCTGATTTCGAACGAGCCGCGGCCGCCGGTCATGGAACGCAGTTCGGAGGAGTACTTGAAGACCTCGGCCTGCGGCACCTCGGCCACGATGACCTGCATGCCGTCTTCGGACTCCATGCCCATGATGCGTCCGCGCCGGTGGTTCAGGTCGCCCGTGCAGTCGCCCATGAACTCCCCCGGAATCGTGACGCGGATGTTCATGATGGGCTCCAGCAGGACGGGCCGGGCCTTGGCCATGCCATCCTTGAACGCGGTGCGCGAGGCGATTTTGAAGGCGATTTCGGAGCTGTCCACGTCGTGGGAGCTGCCGTCGTAGACGGTGACCATGGTATTAACCACGGGGTAGCCCGCCACGGCGCCGCGCTGCATGCCCTCGACCAGACCCTTTTCGATGGCCGGCAGGAAATTCCGGGGGATGCTGGTGCCGACGATGCCGTCGACGAACCAATGTTCCACGCCGGGCTTGATCGGCTCGATGCGCAGATAGACTTCGCCGTACTGGCCGCGGCCGCCGGACTGTTTCTTGTGCTTGTAGTGGCCCTCGCCTTTGGCGGTCACGGTCTCCTTGTAGGCGACCTTCGGGGTATTGAGAACCACCTCGACCTTGCTGCGAGCCTTCATGCGCTCCATGGCCACGTCGATCTGGACATCGCCCATGCCGGTGATGATCAGTTCGTGCGTCTCGTCGTTGCGCTCCACGTGGATGGTCGGATCGTCGTCGGCCACGCGGTGCAGCCCCTGGCCGAGTTTGTCTTCGTCGCCCTGGTTCTTGGGCAGCACGGCAAACGAGACCACCGGGCGGGGAAAATCGATCGGCGGCAGCCGGACGGGCTTGCCGGGAACGCACAGGACGTCGTTCAGACCGGTGGTCTTCAGCTTGGCCAGGGCGACGACATCGCCCGCCTGCGCCTCGGGCGCGGTTTCCTGCTTCTTGCCGTTAAGCAGGTAGACCGCGCCCACGCGCTCCTTCTGCTCCTTGGATGCGTTGAAGACCTCGCTGTTTTCCTTGAGGGTGCCGCCCCAAACGCGCGCGAGGGTCAGCTGGCCGACGAAGGGATCGTTGATGGACCGCCACACCTGCGCCACCAACGGCGCGTCCGGGGCGGGGTTCACGTCCTGGCCATCGGCGTCGCGGGCAGGCCGGTCGGCGGGGCTCGGCATCAACCGTCCGAGGCCTGTCATGAGTTCTTCCAGGCCGGCCGGCTTGCGGGGCATGGCGGCGAAGACGGGGATGAATTTGGCCTGGGCCACGGAGGAGCGCAGGCCGCCGGACAATTCGTCGGCCGAGAGCGGTTCGCCGTTGAGCACCTTTTCGATGAGCTCATCGCTGGATTCTGCGGCCACATCGGTGAGCTTGGCACGGATTTCGTCGGCGCGACCGCCGGAGGCGGCCAGCGCATCCACGACGCCCTGCCGGTCGTCGGTCGGGTAGGTCACGACTTCGCAGCGGGGACCCCAGAGCTCCCGCAGGGCGGCGACGGTGCCGTCGAAATCGGCGTTTTCCTTGTCGAGCCCGGTAACGACGATGGCGCGGGGCAGATTGAGGGCCTCGCAGCGTTTCCAGGCCTTGACGGTTCCGACCTGCACGCCGGCGGTGGCATCCACAAGAATCAAGGCCGCATCGGCCACGCTGGTGGCGGCGACAACCTGGCCGTAGAAATCGGCGTATCCGGGCGTGTCGAGCATGACCAGCCGAAGGACCCGGCCGCCCTTGGGACGCCAGACCACGTCAAAAGGCTTGGCCCAGATCGTGATTTTGCGCCCCTTCTCCTCGTCGGTCCAGTCCGCCGCGCTGGTGCCGTCCCCGGGATTGCCCTGGCGGTCATTGACGCCCAGTTTGAAAAGCAAAGCGTCCACCAGCGTCGTTTTGCCGCTGCCCGTGTGGCCCACCAGAACGAAATTGCGCACGTCGGCGATCGGGATATCCTTCATGATGCTTCTTGCCTTTCCTTAAACCAAGCCGGCCTGACTCCGCCATCCGCCGGGACGTTCAGCCCGGCCATGGAACTGCGCACCTTATACAAACAGGGGCGCCCCCGCAATCGCGAAATGACCGCGGAAGATGGGGTGGATAACGGGATTTGAACCCGCAACAGCCAGAACCACAATCTGGTGCTCTACCAAGTTGAGCTATATCCACCAACCAAACAAACGGCGTGTTCTACCCCATTCACGCCGAAAATGCAACCCCGGGCCGGGCTCAATCATCCATGGCATCGAGCAGGTCGCGGTAATCGGCCGCCGCCGGGGCGGGCGGAGGGGCGGAGCCCCAGTCCGTCGCTCCAAGGTCCACCAGGAACCACTGGTCGCCGGCATCGATCAATTCCACGTGCAACCCGGTGATCCGGGGCCCGTTCTCGACCTTGACTTCCGCCGCGCGGCAATCGACATGGGCCACGCGCCGGCCATTGGCCGCCGCCATTGAAATCCAGGACAGTTCCAGTCCGGAAACAGCTGCCTGCAGGTTACCGGCGGCGTCCTGCCAGCGGACGGAGCCCCAGCGCACTTCAACCGGTCCCACCACGCGGACCGGCGAGGGCCGCCCGCCCGCGGCCGGAGCGACGGGTCCGATCAACGCCCCCGGCGAATCGGTCCCGGCGGGCCGGGTGCCGGTGGACTCCAGCAGCATCCGCGACATGCCGCCCAGGACGGCCGGCTGGAGTACGCCGTCCGCATCCGGCGCCAGGGTCACCGCCAATCCCTCCACCCGGAGGGATTCCAGTACCGATACGTCGCGGGGTCGGAACCAGCGCCAGCGGATACGCACGGTCCGGGCCCCGATGCCCGCATCCCGCGACACGCTGATGACGTCGCGCAGCTTCAGGTTCAGCGAGGGGGTGGCCCGCACGCGCCCCACGTGCATTTCCATGCCGGTCAGGCGCGAGAGTTCGGCCTCGACGCGGGTGCGGAAGCAGACGGTGCGCACGAACAGATGCAGGGCGCCATAGCCCAGCACCGCCGCCAGAACCAGTGTCCACAACAGGGCCCACAGGACACGCCAGCCCAGGGCGCCGCGCGGGGCGGTTTGGATACTTCCATCGGTTCCGGAATTGATCTTCGCATCCATAAATTCACCTCGCCAGTTCCGCGGCACGGTCGCGGGCGGCCTTCATGCCCGCCGCCACCGCGGCCGAAAAGCCGCCGGCCTCCAGCGCGGCCAGGCCCGCCAGGGTGGTGCCGCCCTTCGAGCTGACGCGGCGCCGCAGCTCGGCCGGTTCCTCCCGGGTCTGCACCGCCAGTTCGGCCGCGCCGCGCACTGTTTCGACCGCCATCCGGCGGGCCGTGTCGGGGGGCAGCCCCATGGCAACGGCGGCGGCCTCCATGGCTTCGAGGAAGGCAAAGACATAGCCCGGCCCGCTGCCGCTGAGGGCGGTCACTTCGTTCATCAGCTTTTCGGGCAGGCGCACCACGGCGCCGACGGCCGCGAAGAGTTCTTCGGCCAGGTCCAGATCGGCGGCGGTCGCGCGGGCCCCGGCGCAGATGGCGGTCAGGCCCCGCCGCACGAGAGCCGGCAGGTTGGGCATGGCCCGGACCACGCGCCCCGGCACAAGCGCCTCCACGGCCCGGGTCGGCAATCCGGCGCAGATCGAAATCACCAGTTGGCGGCCGGTCAGGGCGCCAGACGCGGCCGTCAGGGCCTCCGCCGCCTGTTGCGGCTTGACCGCCAGCACCACCACATCGGCCTCCCGTACCGCCGCGCCGTTTTCGGCCACGGCGTCAATGCCATACTGCTGCCCCAGGAGGGCCCGACGGGCGGCGGACACGTCCGCGGCGACCAGGTTCTTTTCCAGGGTCAGGCCACCGGCCAGGAGCCCGGCAATGATGGCCTCCGCCATGTTCCCGCCGCCTACGAATGCAATCCGCTTGGTTTTCATGCTTCACCTGCTTCCGCCGCGGCGCGAATCCGCGCGCCGAAAATCCCCGTGCCCACACGCACGATGGTGGCGCCTTCCTCGATGGCAACCTCCAGATCGTGGGTCATGCCCATCGACAGTTCCGCCAGGTCCGCCCCCGTGCCGGCGGCCCACTCGTCGCGCCACTCGCGCAACTGCCGGAAAAACGGCCGGGACCGTTCCGGATCTTCCGCCAGCGGAGGAATGGTCATCAGCCCGCGCACCTCGACGTTTCGCAGCCCGTCGGCGATGCGCAGGACCGCCGGCACGGCATCCGGGGCCAATCCGGACTTGGACCGCTCGCCGGACACGTTGACCTGCAAGAGGACCGGCAGGGTGCGTCCGGCCTCCGCGGCATGGCGATCGAGCGTCTCCAGCAGCCGGGCGGAATCCACCGAATGCACCCAGTCGAACAACCGGGCAGCCAGGGCGGCCTTGTTGCTTTGGAGATGTCCCACCAAATGCCACTGCAACGCCCCGGGGCATTCCGGAATCTTGGCGGCGGCCTCCTGCACGCGGTTTTCCGCGAACAAAAGCTGCCCGCAGTCCGCCGCCGCGCGCACCGCTTCCGGGCCGTGCGTTTTCGACACCGCCAGCAGCCGCACCGATTCCGGCGCGCGTCCCGCCTGCGTGCAGGCGGAGACGATCCGGGCCTGAATCGCCGCCAGGTTCTCCGCAATGCTGCCCATGCCCTCCATCCTACCCGCCCCCCAAGGCCCGCTGCAACACCGCCGCCACATACCGCCGGGTTTCCGCCGGCAGCCCCAGCGCCCCGAAGCTGAAGGTCCGGCCGGCGCTTTCCAGCCGGATCTCCTCCTGCGGCACGTCATTCACCCGGATTCCGGAACGCGCCAGCGTCACCCGGCGTTCCGGGCCGATCACCATTTCGCGGGTCCGGCCCCAGCCAAACACGCCGCGAAAAATCCGCACCCGGCCCTTGGCCAGTGTCACGGTCGTCCGCCCGAACAGATGGTAGAGGATCGTACTGCACAGTCCGATGCTCGCGAGCAGGAACGGCAGTCCGAACAGACTCAACCTCCAGTCGAAGCGGCCGGATGCCAGTTGCGGGCCGTAGAGTGCCGCCAGGGCGAAGCCGGACCACACGACGGTGAACGGAATCAGCACCACCAGCGCCTTGCGCTGGGGGGTGCAGACAATGGTCAGGGTGTCGCCGAAGCCCCGTTCCAGGCGTACGCCCGGAGGCGGGCGCGCCAGTTCCTCGTCGGTCATGCGGGTCAAGGGGGGGGCGGCCATGTGCGGGGTCATGGAGCTCCTCCGGCGCCGGGGCGTCCGCCGCGCCGCACCTGGATCAGTTCCGCCAGGATGGCCACGGCGATTTCCTCCGGCTCCAGGGCACCGATGGATTTCAGCCCGATGGGCCCGTGAATGCGCGCGAGGTCCGACGGCGCAAAACCCGCCTCGGCCAGGCGCGCGCGCCGGTCGGCCTGCGTGCCCCGGCTGCCCAGCAGCCCGATATAGCGGCAGTGGGCCTGCAAGGCGGCCGCCAGCGCGGGCACATCGAGTTTGACGTCGTGCGCCAGCACCGCCACATAGCTATGCCCATCCATTCCCGCTGCCGTCAATCCTTCCGCCGGCCAGGCATGCACCACCCGCTCCGCCTCCGGAAACTGTTCCGCTCGCGCAAAATGCCGCCGCGGATCCACGAGCGCCACCCGGAAGCCCGTCCGCACCGCCAGCGCACACAAGGCCGCCGCGATCGGCGACGCCCCCACGATCAACAGCAGCGGATCCGGCTCCAGTGTCTCCGCAAACCACGCCCCATCCGCCGCCGCCAGCCGCTTCACGCCGCCGCCCATCCGCAGATCCGCCGCCGCCTCCGCCCAATCCGGCCGCGGCGCGTCGCCCGCCCGCAGCAAAACCTGTTGGGAATCCCCGCCCAGCCGCGTCATTAAAATCGCCGTCGCGTCGCGCGGCAGGCTGCAGACGCCCCGCCAGGCCTCTGTTGCCGGATCGTGCCGCCGGATCCACACGTCGATTTCACCGCCGCACGACAGTCCCACCTCCAGCGAGGCCTCAAACGCGGCCCCGTAGTGCAGCATCCGCGCACCCCCCTCCCCGCGCAGCAATCCGAGCATATGTTCCCGCAAATCGCTCTCCACGCAGCCCATTGACACCGCGCCGCCCATTTCCCCCTTCTCGTTCACGACCAGCCGCGCCCCCGGCTGCCGCGGCGATGAATGCTGCGTACCGACCAGGATCGCCTCTGCACACGCCACGCCCGCCGCATCCCAGGACCGGATGATTTCCATCACCTCTTTCATTGCCCGTCATGATAACGGGCCCGGCCGCGGCCTCAAAGCGCAAATCGTGACCTCGCCCGGCCCGGGGCTGAGCCGGCGATTAATCTTTTCCGATCCGGAGCCTTCCGCTACGGTCGTCCGCATGAGCCTGCGCATCCTGCATTTCAGCGACGTGCATCTGCCGGCGCCCCCCGGCGCGTTCCGCACGCCCGAGATCCTTCACCCCAAGCGCCTGCTCGCCCTGCTCAACTTCCTGCTGCGGCGCGGAAGCAAGTACGCCGACGCCCTTCAGAAGCTCCATGGATTGCGCGACTTCCTTGTCCGCGAACCTGTGGATTACATCTTGTACACGGGAGACACGCTCAATTTCGGCCTGAAGCGGGAATTCATGGACGCGGCGCCGCGGCTGGCCGGGATTCTGGCGCTGGCGCGGCGCGGCGCACTGGCTGTGCCGGGCAACCACGACCTCTACACCGGAGCCTCCCCGGTGCATCATCGCCAGCATTTCACGCCCCGGCCGTCCGGCGACCTGCCCGAAGCCGCCACCCCCACCGGCTATCCCCTGGTCCGCTGGCTGGGCGAGGAGGCCGTCGCCATCGCCGTCAATTCCTCCCGGCCCCGATTCGCCTTCTGGGATTCAAGCGGGCGCGTGCCGGATCTCGAACTCGATGCCCTCGCGCGGCTCCTGGACCGCCCCGAAATCGCTGTCCGCCGACACGTGTTTGTGATGACGCACTATCCGTTCGACGACCACGGCTTCTTTCACGGCCTGCGGAATTCCCGTCAACTGCTCGCGCTGCTGCAGAACCGGGACAACCTGGTGCTGCTGCACGGTCACAACCACCAGCCCTATGCGCGCCGGATCCCTGGCACATCCCTCCGCCTGTATTGCGCCGGCAGCCTTTCCAAGGCCGGCGCGGAATCCTTCTGGCTGTTCGACCTTCTCGGCGACAGTCTCCATCCCCGCCGGGGCGCCTGGCGCAACGCGCGGTTCATCCTGCAGGATGATCCGGCTCCCTGAGCCTCCGCCCGCTCCGCGGCGCACCTTACTTGCGCACCTTACTTGGCGCTGGACTCTGTGTCCGCCTCCGCATACAATCCAGACGCATTTTCGTAGGAGGATTGGCGATGCCTAAACGATTTTGGCGGATTCGGGTTCTGGTCCTGGCGGTCTTCGTCGCCGGCGGACCGCTGGCCGGCTGCGACGACGGGGATGACAAACTGGAAAACCGGAATCCCGGAAACAACGATCTGCAGGTCGTCGTAGCCTTCGGCGACAGCATCACCAACGGCAAACATTGCAATTGCACACCCTATCCCGCGCGGCTGTCGGGCCTGATCGGCAAGACGGTCCACAATGCCGGCATCCCCGGCAGCCGGGCGACATCCAGCACGGGCCGCGCCCAGCAGCTCATCAACCAGCGCCGACCGGCCTTCATGCTGATTCTCTACGGGGTGAACGACATCATCATGGGCGGCAGCGTGGACGGCATCCTGGCAGCGCTCAACGAAATGGTGGCTATCTGCAAGAACAACAACGTGGTGCCGGTGTTGGCCACCTATCCGGTGCCCATCACCGATCATCAGGTGTTCGGCCCCGGGACCCTGGCCCTCAACGCCGGCATCCGCTCCGTGGCGAGTTCGCAGGGCATCCGCTGCGTTGACCTCGAACGGGAATTCGGGGGCGATCCCTCCTTGTACCTATCCGACGGACTGCATCCCAACGACGCCGGCACCCAGATCATCGCCATGGCCTTTGCCGACCTGTACTAGCACAAGATGGCAAGAGCCAGGAAGCAAACGAAGAGGTGGGCTTGGACGCGGGGTTCCAACTGTGCGGTAGGCCGGGTGCAGCCCGAGGCGGCGCCACAGGGCCAGCGCCGCGTAGACCTTTCCGAACTCCCGGACGCACTCGACCCGCACGCCCGACAAATCCAATGTGCGCCCATTCAGGCGCGTCCGGCTCGCGGCCAAACAAATCCAGCTGTGTCCCCGAACGCGGCCGGCCATCGAGCAACCGCTCGATCTCTTCCCCGCCCGCACGCTCGGTGGAATTCGATTCTTCTTTGCCGGGGCGCCGACTCCGGCCATGGGACCGACTGGCGGCGGCCGGGTTACGGCATGGACTGGTCCAGCTCCAATTGGCGGTCGATCAGAGTCGCCGCGAGCCGGGCACGGGCGGCCAGTTCCGGATAGGCGGCCGCCGCCTCTTCTCCGGCGAACTCCCGGTAGAGGTCCCGGGCCTCGGCGAGGCGTCCCTGTCGAAACACGGCCAGGGCCAGGTTGACGCGCGCATTGGGCGTATCGGGTTTTTCGGCCAGCAAGGCACGATAGGCGGCCTCGGCCTCCGCCCAGTGTCCCAGATGCATCCATTCTCCGGCGAGTTTGTAACGGAAGTAGAACGCGTTGCCGTGGCGTGCGGCCTGACGATACATGGCGGCAGCCCGGTCGTGGCGGGCCTCCGCGCAGGCCAGACGGGCACGCCATTCCAGCTCCGCGACGCCCCCCCCGGACGCGTTGTCCCGCAGGCACGCCGCGCGCGCGAGCAGCACGAGCACCAAGACCGCCGCCGCCGCCAGCAAAGCGCGGGCCATGCTGCGCCCATGGCGATCCAGCCAACGCACCGGACGGGGAATATCCTTCAAAAACGGCCCGCGCGTAGCATCGGCGCCCGTCGCCAGGACCGTCCAGGCCGCCCGGTCCGCGGGGGCGGCATCCGGCGGCAGACGAAACCGGCGCATCTGCGCAAGGACGGTGTTGTGGGGCGTGCGCAGCAGCAAGGCCAAGAACAGGAGACGGGCGCGGCCGGGCCAGGACGAATAATCGGCCTGTGCCGCGCGCGGCCGCAGGGCTTCTACCATGGCCGCCGTCCGGTCCTCCCATACCAGGGGCAGCAGTCCGCAGGGCGAATCATCCGGCACGCCCTCGGCTCCGGCGTCGCACCGCAGAAACGTCGCGGCCGACTCATCCCAGAAGTTGTTCCGCAGCCAGTCATCGAGTTCCTGCTGCTCGTCTTCGGCCATCTCCGCGATCCGGGCATAATCCGGATGTCCCACCGCCAGGCGGCGAAACGCGGCGGCTTCATTGGAGAGCAGCACCGCCAGATCCACGGTAAACCGGCCGGGCGAAAATTCCTTTGGGAACAGGGCCTCGTCTGCCGTGGACCACACGGGCAGGCCGGTGCCGCGGGCATCATACCGTTCGAACTCCCCAGCGAGGCATTTGGCCAGCACCGGCAGGATGCCGACCAGAAACTTTTCCGGATCCGGCTGGGCTTCCGCCACGCGCTCGGCCCATTGACAGACCACGGGACATGCCGGTGACAAATGGCCGGCCGCGTCCGCGGTTTCCAGCCAAGCCATGAAAAGATCCGCGGCGGTTTCCGGATCCGCCAGGATCCAGGCCGCAATGATCGCGGGCAAGTCCGGCCCCGCAGCCGCGGCCGTGGCGGGCAGGTCGTCCAGGGCATCCGCCGCGACGCGGGCCGCGCGTCCCCTCAGTGCAGACAACCAGGCCTGTCCGCGGGGGCGCTGCACTGCATCTCCGGCCATCGCATCCATGCGCATCACTATACCGCCAGATCCCGTCCTGGCTCCAACCGAAAAAAACGCCGTAAAAAAAAACGTCGCGTGGGGGGAGCGCATGGGCCATTCCGCGCAGCGGACTTCACAGCGGCGGACTTCACGGTTGATTCCCCCGGAGGCCGCCGCTACACTCCCGCCCATGATCAGTTTTCACCGCGCAGGACTTTTCGGGCTCGTGCTGCTGGCCGCAAGCCATGCCGCTGCGGAGACGCGCATGCAGGTCTCTGCCGGCTCCACGCCCGTCTATGCCCGCCCCGCCGCCGATGCCCCGCCCGTCGGTTCGGCCGGCGCAGGGGAAATCCTGTTTGTCACTCGCATTGAAAACGACTGGGCCGCCATTTCCCCGCCCGACCGCATCGATCTCTGGCTCAACAAGGATTTCATCGAGGGCAACCGCGTTGTTGCCAACACCATTCAAATCCGTTCCGGCCCGGGCATTCAATACGACATCGTCGGCCTCCTCGAACGCGGAGCCCCCGTCATGCCGCGCGGCGAGGATGGCGACTGGTGCAAGATCGCCCCGCCCTCATCCGCGACCTTGTGGGTCCGCAAAAACGATTTGACCGAGGTGCGCGCCCCGACGACGCCCATTCGCGAAGTGACGCCCGTGGCGGCGCCCGCCCCCGTGCCGGCCGCCCCCAGCGAGCCGGCGGCGGCGGCCGCCGCGCCGGAAGCCAGCCCGGCGCCCTCCAGCGCAAGCCTTGCACCCGCGCCATCCCCGGCGCCCCAGGCTCCGGCAATTCCGCCCGCCCCCGCGCCCAAGCCGGTTGCAGCGTCCACCCCGAAGGTCGCCCCATCCACGCCGCAGACATCGGCTGCCCCGCCCGCCCGGAGACCCGCACCGGAAACTTCCCCCGCGGTCGCGCCCATTGCCACGGGCGCGGCGCCTCCCCGACCGGTCACGGATGCCGCCCCGCCGGCTCCGGCGCCAACCGCCAAAGCCCCGGCCCGTCCGCAGCCCGTTCCGCGGCCCTCTGCGGCGCCCCCCCCCGCGCCGGCCGCATCCGCACCGGCAACCGCCGCTCCGCCGGTAGCCCGCGCCCCGCGTCCCGCGTCTCCGGCACCCAGCCGCCCTCGGACGGCCCCGGCCGCGCGAACCGTGCCCGCGCCCGCCGCCGTGGCGGCGCAGAAAGCCCCGGACCCGGCCATCCACGTTGATCCCGAACTCGTGGAGGATCTCGACCTGGCGGAAGGCATGCCGAACCAGGGCAAGCCGGTGCAGGTCTCCGGCGAGCTGCGCAGCGCCCCGTTCCTCGCCGCCTCGCCCTCCCGCTACCGGATCCTGGACACGAATCCCGACGGCATGCTCGAAATGGTCTGCCACGTCCATGGGAATTCGGAAGAACTTCGTCAATACATCGGCAAGCGCGTGTCCATCCGCGGCCGCGAATACTGGGTCGACCGCAGCGACATGCCCGTCGTGGTGGTCGGCCAGATCGTGCCGCTCTCCCCCGTTTACGAACCGGTGATGTACTGATGCCCGCATCCGTGCCCGTCGCCGGACAGCCCCGTACCATTGGCCTGCTCGGCGGCACGTTCAATCCCGTGCACGAAGGGCATCTGTCCATCGCCCGCGAGGCGCTGACGCTCTTCGGACTGGATGCCGTCTGGTTCATTCCCTGCGCCAATCCGCCCCACAAGCCGGCCGCCGGCCTGGCTTCCAACGCCGATCGCCTGGCCATGCTGCGCCTGGCCATCGCCGGCGAGCCCCGCTTCGATGTCGACCCCATCGAATTCGACCGCCCCGGAAAATCCTACACGATCGATACCGTTCGCGCCCTGCAGAAGCGCCATCCCGATGTGACCTTTGTGTTCATCATCGGCGCCGACACCCTTCCTGAAATCCATGCCTGGCACAAGCCCCTGGAACTGCTCGAACAGATCCGCATCGTGACCCTCTCCCGGCCCGGCCATGCCCCGTCCGCCGCCGAACTGCACCTGCCGCCGCCCTGGCCCGAAAAACTCCTCGCCGATCTCCGCACCGGCTTTCCCCTCAATGTCGCCTCCCGCGACATCCGTGCCGGCATCGCCGCCAACCGCCCCGTTCCGCTTGTCCCCGAACCTGTCAGACGCTATATTGAGGATCACAAATTATATCGATGAAACCCACCCCTGCCTCCGCCCGGAAGTCCGCCGCCCGCCAGACCGCGGCGCGGAAAACTCCTGCCTCCAAACCGTCTGTTCGCGCCCCCGCCGCCCGGAAGCGGGCCCCGCGCCCGGCCGGCCGCGCCGGGACGCCCGGCCAAGCCCTGCGCACCCAAGTGGAGCTGGTCCGCACCGCCCTCGAAAACAAGAAAGGCGAACAGATCGCCGTGCAGCATCTCGCCGGCGTCTCGAGCGTCACGGACTACATGATTCTCTGCAGCGGCCTGAACAGCCCCCACCTGCGCGCGTTGGCCGACGAAGTGGTCAAGCAACTGCGTCACGCCATTCCGCCCATCGCGCCCCATCGTCGCGCCGGCTCGCCGCACAGCGAATGGCTCGTGCTCGACTACATTGATTTTGTCGTGCATCTCTTTACCCCCCGCATGCGCGCCTACTACGCCCTCGAACAGCTCTGGAAAGACGCCCCGGTCGTCCCCTGACCCCCCGGCGCTAGTCCACGAAAAGATCCGGGCGGTCGGCATCCCCGTCGTCCGTCAGCCGCCAGACCCGGCCATCGGCCACCCGTTGCGCCAGGATATCGCGCCGCGGCCCTTCGCGGACCGTCATGATCCATTCCGGGCGATTGGACCATTGCTGATTGTCGAGCATGAACCCGGCCGGCGCCGGCACGCGGCCGCGCTCCTCCCCCGTCCGGCTGTCCCGCAAAGCCAATTGGTCGTGCCCATCGAGATTCACGGTCACCAGCCGGTCGTCGGGGGAAATGCCGGCGGAGCAGCCCCGCCCGATTTCAGTTTTGCGCCCCGCCGGCAGATCGAAGCGCCAGACGCGGTATCCCCGCGATTTCACCGTCGTCACCAGGAAGTCGCCCGTGCTCGAAACATCCAGTTCCAGAAACGCGGGCCCGGTGACCAACGTCGTCGCGGAACCGCCGGCCACGGGAACGGACTTGACGGATTTTCCATCGGTGAAGAGCACGCGCTGCCCGTCGGGATGAAACGCGACCGCGCGCGCGTGGCTCGCCTCCGCCAGCACCCGTTCCTTCCTGGTTTCCAGATCGCAGTGCAGGATGCGGGGACCGCGCACGAAGGCGAAGGATTTTCCGTCCGGTGACCAGCGCGGCCAGGTTCCGTCCGCCGCCAGCCGGGTGGCTTGCGCCTGGCCAAGCACCCGCAGATAGATCCCGTCCGGGCGCTGATAGAGCAGCCGCGCGCCCGCCAGCTCCGGCGGCGCGGCAAGCGGCACCGGGTCCGCCGCGGCGCGGGCCCGCGCCGGGGTCGAGTCGCAGCCGCCGGCCGTTCCAATGGCCAGCGGAACCAGCAGCATCCGCCCGATCCATGAATTTATCATCGTGTTCCGCCCTCCGGAATGATACGAAATCTGCCGGCCATGCATGTTGACCGCACCCGCCGGAAATCGCTTGTTTATATCGGATTCAGCCTGCTGCTGACAACCGGCGTGTTCGCCTGGCTGTTTGCGCATGTCACCTGGCGGCAGGTGGCAGACCTGATCCTGGCGATTGATCTGCGGCTGGTCGGGCTCTTTGTCTTCCTATCCCTCAGCATGCATTTGGTGCGGACCTGGCGCTACCGCGTGATCCTGAATTCGGTCGGGGAAACGCCCGGTTTCTTCCGTTTGTTTCTGGTGGTGTTGGTGCGCAGCCTGTGCGTGGATCTGCTGCCCGCCCGCACCGGCGAGCTGGTGTACATCTATCTGCTGCGGATGAAACTCGGCGTGGAACTGGGGGCGGCCACGGCCAGTTTTGCACTGGCTTTTCTTTTCGATCTGATGGCACTGGCGCCGCTGCTGGCGGTGGCCCTGGTTTTGGCCGGCCGCCACCTGCCGCTCTCGCCGCTGACGCTGCTGGGGGCGGGGGCGGCCTTGCTGGCTCTGGCCGCCCTCGCCTTGCATTGGCTTCCGGGCCTGCTGCGCCTGGGCTTCCGGATCGGCTCGCGCCTGCCCGACTCGGCGGCGCGCCTGCGCCGCTGGCTCCGGCGGTTCCTGGCGGCCACTCACCGGCAGGTGCGCCGGGCCCGGGCGCGCGGCGTCTACGCACCCGTCTTCGGCCTCTCCCTGGCCGTGCGCCTCCTGAAGTACACGGCATTGTACGTCCTGCTGCTGGCCATGCTCCACCCGCAGGGCTACGCCCCCGGAACCCTCCCGTTCCCCAAGGTCTTCCTCGGGTTCAGTGCCGCGGAAATGGCCGCCAGCCTGCCGCTGTCGGGCATCGCCGGATTCGGCGCCTATCAGGGCGCCTGGGCCCTGGTCTTCATCCTGCTGGGCTTCCCCGCGGAAATGGCGCAGGCCACCAGCATCTCCCATCATGTCTTCACGCAGGTCTATGGCTACCTCCTCGGTCTGATCGGCGCGGCATGGCTGCTGCTGCTGCCGCGCGCCCGTCCTCACCTCCCCACCCCCCCCGCCCCATGAATCCAAACAAGCCCCGTCTCTTTTCCCTGACATCGGTCGATGGCCGGACACGGGCCGACATCGTCCCGGAGCTGGGCGGCATCGTGTCGTCGCTCCACCTGCCGGATGCCGCCGGCACCTCTCGCGAATGCCTTTTCCGTTATCCCTGGTTCTGGGATCCGCACACGGCCGAGCTGCGCGGCGGCATCCCGCCGCTCTTTCCCGTGTGCGGCCGCCTGATGCGCGCGGATGTGCTGGGCGGCTACGAAATCAACGGGCGCGCCTTCGTCCTGCCCCTGCACGGCTTCGCCATGCGCCGGTCCTGGACCGTGGCCGACGCCGCCCGGCCCGACCGGATCCGGCTGCGACTGACCGACGATCCCGAGACGCGGGCCATGTATCCCTTCCCGTTCGAACTGGAGCTGGTCTACGCCATATCCAACGCCGGGCTGACCTGCCGCCTGACCGTGCGCAACCCGGGCCGCGACCGGCTGCCCTTCTACGCCGGCTTCCATCCCTACTTCCTCACCCCGCCGCCCGGCGCGGGCAAGGAACAGACGCACTTCACCGCCCAGCCGCACACCCGCCACCTCTACAACGCCACCAAGTCCGATCTGGTGGCCACCGCGCCGGTCCCCGAATTCCCGATGTCCGTCGCCAACGTGGACATCAACGAACTGCTGCTGGAAGTCGGCGACCGCGGCGAAACCCGCCTGCAGTGGCCCGACGGCTTCGTCCTGGTGCAATCCGCCTCCCCGGAGCTGCCCTACCGCCAGTTCTATACCCTCCCCGACCAGCCCTTCTTCTGCGACGAACCCTGGATGGCCCCGCCCGGCACCCTCAACCACCTCGAACGCACCCCCGGCCTGCCGCCTGGGGCGGAAATCACCTGCTCCGTCCGCATCGCCGCCCGCCGCGCCTGATGCCCCCCGGCAGGATTTTTCCACACCGTGGAAAAAAACGGGCTTTTTTTCCACACAATGGAAAAAATGTTTCCACGGTGTGGAAAACTGCTCCGACCGCGCCCCCGGGGGCCGGTCTTGTTTCTTGTTTTTCCGCACCGGTGCGTTATCCTGCCGGGGTGCATTCGGACCAGAGCCATGTGACCGCGGACATCCTGATTGTCGGCGCCGGCCCGGCGGGGCTGGCCTGCGCCATCCGGTTGGCGCGCGCCGCGACCGAACCCCGCAGCATCATCGTGCTGGAAAAATCGGCGCACGTCGGCGGCCATCTGCTTTCCGGCGCTGTAATCCGCCCCGAGCCGCTGAAGCGACTGCTCACGCCCGATGAATTTGCCACCCTGCCGCTGGGTCCGGTGGTGGCGCGGGATTCTTTTCATGCCCTGACGCCCCGCTGCGCCTTCCGGCTGCCGTTTGTCCCGCCCAAAATGCGAATGAAAGGGCTGCCGCTCGTCTCGGCGTCTGCGCTCGGGCGCGCGCTGGGAAAAATCGCCGCCGACCTGGGCGTGGAAATCCTGACCGCCCAGACCGCCAGCGAAATCGTCTGGGATGGCGACCGCGTTGCCGGCGTGGTGAGCGACAACGAAAAGATCCTGGCCGCCACGACGGTCCTGGCCGAGGGCCCGGCGGGACTGCTGACGCGCGATCTGCTGGCGCGGCATCCGGAGCTGGGCGGAGCGAATCCCCAGACCTACGCCATTGGCTTGAAGGAACTGCTGGAGGTTCCGGAAAATCCGGAGGCCGCCGCGTCCGTGGCACATACCTTCGGCTATCCCCTCGGCCTGCACGTGTACGGCGGCGGATTCATCTACCACGTGGAGGCCACCCGCGTGGCCCTGGGCCTGGCCCTGGCCATTGACTACGCGGATCCGGCCGTGGATCCGCACGAGCGGTTCCGGCAATGGAAGCGCCACCCGTTCGTGCAGCGCCACATCGCCGGCGGCAAGGTCCTGGAATACGGCGCGCGTCTCGTGCCCGAGGGCGGCTGGCATTCGCTGTCCCGCTTCAACGCCCCGGGCGCGCTGGTCATCGGCGATGCGGCCGGCCTGGTGGACACGATGGAACTGAAGGGCCTGCACCTGGCGGTGGAATCCGGAATGGCCGCGGCGGAGGCCCTGTTGCGCGGCGAACCGATGCGCCCGCAAGACCTGCCCTCCCTCGCCAGCCTGCGCCGCACCGCGAATTATCGCGCCGCGTTCCGCGGCGGCTTGCCTCTGGGCATGGCCGCCGCCGGCCTGGCCTGGGTGACCGGCGGGCGCATCCCGTGGGGCCGCATTCCCCAGCGCAACGATCGCGACTCCCTCCGGCCGCGCCCGGGATTTTCCCCGGTGGCCCGAACGCCCGACAACGGCCCGCTCGATCTCGGACTGGATGCCGATTTATACCTGTCGCATCTGCGCATCCGCGAAGGTTCGCAGCACATCGCCATCGGGGACCCGGCCCCCTGCCGCGAATGCTTTGACCGTTATGCCGCGCCCTGCACGCGCTTCTGCCCCGCCGCCGTCTACGAAGCGGCGGACGAAAAAACCATCCGCATCCGCCCGGAAAACTGCGTGCAATGCCGCTGCTGCACCTTGAAATGCCCCTTCGACAACATCCGCTGGCAGACCCCGCTCCACGGCGTCGGCCCGGATTACCGCGAGCTGTGACCGATGGCCGGTCCGGCGGGTGCCTGGCTCAGGCCGGTTCCAGCAGCGACGAAATCAAGTCGCACACCAGCGGCGGAATGCCGGCCGCGGGGATGAATTCATCGAACGCGGCAGAGGCGTTGTCCGGCGCGCCCGGATCGAGCGGCCCATCCACCCAGGCGAAGGGCACCGGATCGGAGGTGTGCCCGCGCCGGGCAACCGGCGTGCGGTGGTCGGTGCAGACAATCAGCCGGTACGGATGACCGGCCGCTTCGAGGGCGGCCCAGACGGGCGCCACCACCTGCCGGTCGAAGTTCTCGATGGCCCGGACTTTCTCGGCGGCCAGGCCCTTGTGGCCGCATTCATCGGGCGCTTCCACGTGGACATACACGAAATCCGACCGCCGCAGGCAATCAATGGCCGCCCGGGCCTTGCCGGCGTAGTCGGTGTCGATCCAACCGGTGGCGCCCGGAACATGGATCACCTCCAGGCCGGCCAGCACAGCCAGGCCGCGGACGAGATCCACGGCGGTAATCACGCCGCCCTGCAGGCCGTAGCGCGCCGGATACGGCGGCAGCGACATGGCCTGGCCAAAGCCCCACAGCCAGATCTGGGTCGCCGGACGCCGGCCCCCCGCCACGCGGGCTTGATTGACCGGATGATCCGCGAACACTCTGCGGGACAGCTCCATCAATGCCCGAGCCTCGTCCTGGCGCGGGCCCCGGGGCAGATGGTCGGCCACGGACTTTCCGGAAATTTCATGCGGCGGAGTCAGGACCAGGCCGGTGGGCCCGTCCCGCCAGATCAGGAGGTGACGGTAGCTCACTCCGCCGTGGAATTGCAGTCCGTCGCGCGCAGCGGCGGCGTTGAGGGCGGCGATCAACTCATGGGCTTCGCCGTTGGAGATGTCGCCGGCGGAATAATCGAGCATCCGGCCGTCCTGGATGGTGACCAGGTTGGTCCGGTAGGCGACGTCGGCGGGATCGAGCGGGAGGCGCTGGCCGGCGGCTTCGATGGCCGCCCGGCCGGTGTAGTTTTCCCTGGCGTTGTAGCCCAGCAGGCCCATGTTGGCGACATCGCTGCCGGGGGCCAGTCCGGGGGGCACCGTATGGACCAGTTGGACGTGGCCGAGCGCCGCGGCGCGCCGGATGGCCGGAATGCCGGCCGCCTGCAGCGGGGTTCTGCCGCCCAGCTCCGCCACCGGTTCGTCGCCCATGCCATCGCCCACCAACACCGCGATTTTACGTTTTACGCTCATCGAAGCCCTACAACGTACCCGACACGCCCCCGAAAATCAACCGAAGCCCGCCTGCCTGGGGCTGTTCGGTTTTCGCAGCACGCGGCGCATGGCGCGTGTTGGGCTGGTTTCTTTCCGGTGGTTTCACCCCCCGAGTCCGCGCGGGACGGGAGCCCCGCGCTACGCGGTCTGTTCTCTGGCCTCTGTCAGCTGGCCCGGCTGTTCCCGGCTGTCCATTCCCGCGAGGGAATCGGGAACCAAGCGGGAACACGGGACACACAGGAAAACAGGAAAGGAGTTGGCGGGTGGTTGTTGACGCCCCCGGCTCGACAGGCCGGGGTTCGGTTTTTTGTCATTGTTCGGCCCAAATGGCCCGTCATTCATGACGTCTGCATGATCTCTTCGATAAAAAACTGTGTTTTCGCGGGAATCCTCTCATGTGGATAATATTTGGCCACCGCGTCCACCACTTGTGTTGCGGTGGTCAAGCCGAGATGCCGCACCAAAAAGCGCACATCGTCCGCGTCCGTGGTGTCATATCGCGCCGCCACACATTTCATCGCCAGCATGAAGTCGGCCGGAGGAACCCACACGCGCAGATTCGACCATTCCCGAAACAGGTTCCGAGCTGGCACATCGCTAAAAAAGCCTTTGGCGGCATCATTCAGCCAGTCATCCGGCAATCCCTTTTTCTGTGCAATGGATTTGGCTGCGTCGCGAATAATCCCTGTCGGCGCGAAAATGGCATCCACATCCCTCGTGCTTTCACGGGCATTGAACACCAGGCACATCACCGCCCCGCCACACAAACCGATTTCTCCAACAACCCCGCGCGTCTGCAGCTCGTCATTCAGGACAGCCAGCAAGTCCAAAATCTGCTGTTTATTCAACATGGTCACGCCCTGGCCAAAAAATTGCCCAGCACGAAGATGTTCCGCCGCCGAAAATACACCGGGGACTCCACCAAGGCCGCGGCCTTCAAATTCTCGATGCCCGACACAAACCAGGGGTGGGCCAGAGGCGGCACGTTCACAGCCCACGGGGGGGCCGCATCCTGACCACGTTCCGCGGCCAGCGCTTCCACCGTCGCCGCCGCCAAGGCCCGCAATCGGGGATCTCCCCGCGTAAATCCAGGCTCCACGCGGGCCGCGTCCAGATTCTGGCGAACGTCGTCAATGAACTGCTGAATCTGCAGTTTCCAGGAAACATCCATATCCGTAACTTTCCTGCCAATCAATATAGCACCCGGAATCTGCTTTTCCACGCTGATATTAACCGTGTATTTTACGCTTTTCGCAGTTGGCTGTATCGATCCCGACCCAAATGGCGTTCAGGCTCAGCGGATGCCGTGGGCCAGGGCGGCGATGCTGACGGTCTCCCACCCCGGCTGGGCGAGGCAGTGTTCCAGGATCAACGCGCTGGCGAAGGCATCGAAGAGCGCATCGTGCCAATCGCGGCCGGGGCAGAACTCCCGCACGCGGGCGACCAGCCCCATGGCCTCGCAGACATCGGACAGGGAATAGACGGCCAGATCGGGGCGGACGTGGCGGGCCAGTTTCAGGGTGTCGATCCAGGGTCCGAGCTGGTGCATCGGCGCCGCCCGCCGGAGGAATTTGCGTTCGGTGCCGACGTTGTGGGCGGCCAGCGGGCGGCCCTCCAGCCAGGGCCGCCAGACGGGCCACAAATCAGTGACGGCCGGCGCAACGGCCAGCACCTGGCGGATTTCCGCGTGGCGGCCCGGCGCATAGGGATTGAAGGGGCGACCGGCGGGCACGCGGAGGTAGCTTTCGTGATAGCGGCCGCTCACGATCCCTGCCTTCATTTCCACCATGCCCACCTGCCAGGGTTCGTCGGGGTGTCCGCGGACGGATCCGGTGGACTCGAAATCGACGACCGTCAGGATGGCCTCGCGCGCCTTCATGCCTGGGGCCGCGCGAGGGCGGCCTCCAGTTCGCCGAGCACCCGGCCGAATTCGGCAAAGGCTTCGTGCAGGACGGCAGGCTCGCGCAGATCCACCCCGGCCGCCGCCACCGCGTCAAGGGGGTCCTGGCTGCCGCCGGAACGCAGCAGGCCCAGATAGGCCTCCACCCCTTCCCCGCGGCGCAGGCGGCGTGCGAAAACCAGCGCCGCGCAGAAACTCGTGGCGTACTTGTAGACGTAGAAGTCGTAGTAGAAGTGCGGAATCCGGCACCACTCGTGGCCGATGGCCGGATGCGCGGCGAAGCCGGAGCCGTAATACTTTTTGTTTAAATCGTAATACTGCGCGCACAGGAATTCAGCGGTCAGGGGGGTGCCCGCTTCCTCCCAGCGGTGCAGGTCGCGCTCGAACTCGGCGAACATCGTCTGCCGGAAGACCGTGCCCTTGAAGGAATCGCACAGGTGATTGAGCAGGTGGGCGCGGATATCCGCGCCTTCCTCGCGCTCCAGCAGGTGATGCGTCAGGAGCAGTTCGTTGACGGTGGAAGCGATCTCCGCCAGGAAGATCGGATAGCGCGCGGTGCGGTGGGGCTGCGCGCGGTTCGCCAGCCACGAATGCAGCGAGTGCCCCAGCTCGTGCGCCAGCGTGAAGGCGTCGTCGAGCCGGTCGTGATGGTTCAACAACAGGTAGGGCGGACTGTCGTAGCAGCCACTGGAATAGGCCCCCGAGCGTTTGCCCTTGTTTTCCAGCCAGTCGATCCAGCGCGACGAGAACGCGGTCTGCAGCGCCGCGCCGTAGTCGGCGCCCAGCGGCGCGCAGGCGGCCAACACCCACTCGCGCGCTTCGGCCATCGGCACCTTCCGGGCGCACGCGGGCACCAGCGGCGCATAGAGGTCGTACATGTCCAGGTCGGCCAGGTTCAGCGCCCGCCGGCGCAGAGCCAGATAGCGGTGGAACAGGGGGAGCGCGGCGCGCACGGCCGCGATGAGCCCGTCATACACGGCCACGGGCACCTGATCGTCGAACAGCGCAGCCTCCAGGGCGGAAGGGAAATGGCGGACTTCGGCCAGGTAAACGTGGGCCTTCACCGTCGCCGCCAGCGTGGAGGCCAGGGTGTTCTTCCATTGTCCGTAGGTCGTCAGGAGCGTCTCGAAGGCCGCCCGGCGCACCCCGCGGTCCCCATGCTCCAGATAGATGCGGTACGTGCCTTCCGTCAGCGGCAACGGAGCCCCCTCCGGCCCCGGAATGTCCGGGAAGGAAAGGTCGGCATTCGTCAGAAGGCCATAGGTCTGTTCGGAGGCGGACAGCACCTCCGCGCCGCGGGCCAGCAGGGTTTCCTCCGCCGTGGACAGGACGTGCGGCTTGTTGCGCAGCACCTTCAACAGGGTCCGGCGGCAGTCTGCCAGCCGCGGGTCCGCCAGCCACGCGCGCAGCTCCTCTTCCGGATGCGCCAGCAGTTCCGGGGTGATCCAGGCGCATTGCGCGGCGATTTCGGCATAGCGGGCGCGGATGCGCGCCTCCCGGGCCTGCGGCTCGGCCTGGGCCGTGTCTTCATCGTGCCGGAGATGGGCGTAGGTGTGCAGCCGTTCCAGCAGCCGGTCGAGCTCGGTTTCGGCATCCATAAGACGCAGGACGGATTCCGCCGAAGTCAATTGGCCTTGCATCGCCAGGACCGGCGCGGCGACTTCGTCCAGCCGCGCGAAATCGGCCTCCCACACTTCGGGCGCGGCATACAGCGGGGAGAGGTCCCACGTCAGATCTTCGGGCAGGTCGCGGCGGGCGGGAACGGCGGAAGCAGTCGGTGTCGGATTCATGCGCCATACCCTCCACAAAACGAACCCGATCTTCAAGAACAGACATCTTCTCCTTTGGCATTCGTCAGCCCATGCCCTATGCTTGCGGGATGGGAAAAGCGCGCGGATTCATTCTGTGGCTGGCGGCCGTGGCGCTGCTGTTGCTGCTCACCGCCCACTTCACGCTGCGGCACGCCCTCAACACGCCGAAGTTCAAGGCGGCCGTCACGGGCTTTCTTGCCCGCACCACCGGCCGGACCGCGGACTATGAACGGATCGACTACTCGATCCGGCCTGTTTCCCTGATCGTGCGCAACGCCACGCTCACGGAACGGGATGCCGCCCAGCACTTCGCATCGGTGCGCGCCTTTTCCCTCGTCCTTGACTGGCGTCGCAAGGAGCTGGCCGCGCTGCGCCTGGAGCGCCCGACCCTGCGCATCCGGCAGCGCCCTGACGGCACGTTCAATATTTCGGACTGGTTTGCCGGACCGCCGCGGACGACTGAGGCCGGCGTCCCTGCCCCCGGGGCACCGCCAACGTCTGGCAGCGCCACTCCGCCCCCGGCATCCAGGCCAGCCGCGTCCCCGTCACCGTCTTTTTCCCTCCGCCGGGTGGAAATCCACGAGGCCCGGATTGAATTCCTGCGCGAAGCCGCCACGGAAGCCCGGCCGCCGTTTGTCGTGTCAAACCTGACTGCCCGGCTGCTTGATCCGGGGCAGGACAAGGCCCTGCGGCTTACCGGCAGCGCGCGCATCGGCCGCGCTTCCACGGTGCAGTTCGACCTGTCGGGTCCCGCCCCCCCCGCCTTCGTCGGGCGACCGGAAGCCTGGCCGCTGGCGCTGCAGGCGCAGCTCGACATCGGCGATTTCGCGGATATCCGGCCGTATTTGCCGCCAGGCGCCCGGCCGTTCCACAAGCTGTCGGCCAGGCTGCATGTGCAGGGCGCCCTGGCCGACCGGCTGGATGTGCGGCTGCATGGCCAGACCTCGCCCGCCTCCGCATCTCATCCGGCCGCGGCCCGCTTCGCGCTCGCCGGAGATGTCGTCTGGCCGGCACCCGAAATCCGTCATCCGTCCGGGGACGCCCTCCAGCCGGAGAACATGCCGCCCCATCCGGACCCCGGGAAATTGCCCGCCGGAACCATTACGCCGGCCCCCCGGTCGAGGTTGGCCGCGGCACTGAAAAATCTGCGGGCGTCGTTTTAACTGACCATTCCGGAACTGGTCCATGGCCCGCATCGCCTGGAGAACGGGTCCATCTCTCTCCGGCTGAGCGACGGCACGCTCGAAATCCCCGCCGCCGCCGGCTCGGTTCATGGCGGCACGATCACGGCACGGGGCCGCATTCCGCTGCTGGCCGGTCCGCCGGCTTGGCAGCTTGAATGCCTGACCGTGGAGGGGGTGGAGATCGGCCCGATGCTTGCCGCCGGGGATCCCGGACGTTTCGCGGGGGTCTCGGGAACGCTCCATGTGACCGGCAACGCGAAGGGCCATGCCCTTGCCAAAACCGGCATCCGCGCAGTGGAAGCCGATGCCCGGGTGCGCATTGACCACCTGCAAACCATCGGAACCGGCGGATCGCTGATGGACCAGGTCTGGCGGCAACTCGACCATCCTCTGCTATTGCGGCTGGTTCCGCGGTTGAATTCCAAGGTGGCGCAGGCCCGGCAGGCCGCCGGCAGCGTAACCACCTCCCGCTACGACGAGGCTGCCATGACCCTGTCCTTGCGCAATGGAACGGCCACGCTTTCGGAGGCGCGCCTGGCCATGCCGGGCTATCGCCTTGATCTGTCCGGCACCATCCGGCCCTGCGATGACCAGCTCGATCTGGCCGCCCGCTTGCTGGCTTCGCCCGCGGAGACGGCGTTGTTGACCGGCGGCCAGGATCTCTCGGCCTATCTGCCATATGAAAACGGAGGCCTCGCCATTCCCTTCTTCATCCGCAGTCCTCTGCAAGATCCCCAGATCCGGCCCGACCTGGATCGCCTGCTGCAAAACGCAGTGGGTGGAGCGACGGTCGAGGATTTGGGCTCCCAACTGATCAAGTCCCTCGGCGTCATTCTCAACAAACCCTGACGCTCCCGCTCCGGATCCGGCGCCATTTTCAGATTTGACGCCTTACGCCCCGGGGGCCTATTCTTCACGAATCGCACAGACGCAAAGCCTTTGGCTGAAGGAGCGCACGATGGAAGAACTCACCTTGGACCAGATCCCCCGGAAAATCCGCGATTTGTTTGAAAAAGCCGTGGCGGCCATCGAACGCGGCAATGTGGGCTATGGCACCGACATGCTGAAGCAGGTGATCGAGCTGGAACCCCGTTTCCGGCAGGCGCGCCGCACCTTGCGCATCGCCCAGGTCAAGGCCATGCTGGCCACCAAACCCTCCGCCATGACCCACCAGATGTCGTCCCTCAAGGGCATGTTCGCACTGATGGGGGCCCAGGGCAAACTCAAGAAAAACCCCAAGGCCGCCCTCGAAGGCGCCGAAAAGCTCCTGGCCATGGACCCGTTGAACCTGTCCTTCCTGAAGTTCTTCGCCCAGGCCGCCGAGGCCGCCGAAATGCCCGAAATCGCCGTCGAAACCCTTGAAATCGCCCGCCCCTACTACTCCAAGGATGTCGAATTCCTGCGGTTGCTGGCGCGCCTCTATATCGCCACAAACCAGCCCGGCGGCGCCAAGGATTGCTACGCCGCCGTCGCCGAGCTGCGCCCCGACGACCAGCTCGCCATCAAGAACCTCAAGGACGCCGCCGCCCTCGACACCATGAAGACCGGCGGCTGGAACGACATGAAAAGCGATTTCCGCGCCAAGCTCAAGGACAAGAAGGAATCGATCCTCCTCGAGCAGCAGGCCAAGTCCGTCAAGGGCGATGCCGATGTCGACTCGCTGATCGCCCAGCGGTTGCGGGACATCCAGCGTGAGCCGCAGAATATGAATTTCCGCCGCGCCCTCGCGGATCTGTACGTGCGCGCCGAGCGCTACGACGACGCCCTGCAGGCCCTCGACGAGGCGATCCAGGCCGCCGGCCGATCCGATCCGCAGATCGAACGCACCATCTCCGGCATCAAGGTGAAGAAAATCGACGCGGCCATCGTCGCGGCCCGCGAGGCCGGGGACGAAGCCGGCGCCGCCGCCCGGGAACAGGAAAAGGCGACGTTCATCTACGAGGACGCCCATACCATGGTCAAGCGCTACCCCAACGACCTGCAGTTCCGTTACGAACTCGGCTATCAGTATTATCTGCGCGAAAACTACAACGAAGCCATCGAAGAATTCCAGCTGGCCCAGCGCAATCCCCAGCGCCGCACCCTGGCCCTCTATTACCTCGCGCTCTGCTTCGCTCAGAAGGGCCAGGACGACATCGCCTTTGAGCAGCTCCAAAAGGCCGCCGCCGAACTCACCCTCATGGACGACACCAAGAAGGACGTCGTCTACCAGATGGGCCTGCTCGCGGAAAAAATGGGCCGCAAGGATGAGGCCATTGCGTTCTTCAAGGAAATCTACTCGGTGGACATCAAGTACCGCGACATCGCCCAGCGCATCGAATCGGCCTATCAGAAAAAATAGCTGTCCGCCGATGAAGCGCCGCCTGCCGCTGAAGATCTGGTGTTGGGCCGGCCTGGGGACCCTCCTGTGGTTCAGCGGCTGCGCGCAACGCCCCGCCGCGGACCCCGACCCCGATGGGCCGGTCTTTCCGCAGCCCGCCCCCGGCGAATTCTCCGTCATGACCTTCAACCTGAACCAGTACGCGCTGGTAGACCGCGACGACTTCCCCGAAACCCTCGAACCCAAGCCGCGCGAAGAGGCCGACATTCTCATCGATATCATTCGCGGGGTTGCACCCGACATTCTCGCCGTCCAGGAAATGGGCGATCCGGCCGCCTGGGCCGAATTCAAGTACCGCCTTCGCCAGGCGGGCCTGGAATACGGCCATGAGGAGTACCTGCGCCGGGGCCGCTCGGAGCTGAACATAGCCGTCCTTTCCCGCTTTCCCATCGTCAACCGCAACTCCCATGCCGACGACACCTACACCATCGGCCCCGCCCAGTTCCCCGTCATGCGCGGCATTATTGAAGTGGATATCCAGATCTCCCTGGAATACCGCTTCCGGCTCATGGTCGCACACTTGAAATCCAAGGTGTTCCACTCCTTCGGCCAGGCCGAAATGCGCCGCAACGAGGCCCGCCTCCTGAGCAATCACATCCGGGATTCCCTTGAGGAAGATCCCGACATCAACCTGCTGGTAGTGGGCGACCTGAACGACACGCCCCACTCCGCCCCCCTGCGGGAAATCCGGACCTACAAGGGCCAGACCCTGCTCCATGACCTGCGGCCGGCCGATCCGCTCGGAGACGCCTGGACCCACCGAGCGAACGACGACACCTGCCACCGCATCGACTACCTGCTGGTCAGCGACGGCATGCTGCCGGAGGTGGTGCCCGCCAAGACCTTTGCCGTACGCGCGCCCGGTCTCGCGCGGGCATCCGACCATCGGCCGCTGGTCGCCACCTTCTCGGCCGCCGAACGCCACCCCGAATCCGCCCCCGATCTCTCCAAGGACCTTCCGCCCGACGTGCCCCAGAACGATTAACCGCCCGAGGTCCAGCCATGACCCCATCCCAGCCCACCGCCATTTTGCTCGTGTCCTGTCCCGACCAGCGCGGCATCGTCGCCGCCCTGTCCGCCTTCATCACGCAACACAATGGCAATATCATCGCCCTCGACCAGTACGTGGACTCGGAGGAAAGCGCCTTCTTCGCCCGCATGGAATGGGAACTGGACGGATTCGCCTTCCCGCTGGAACAGTTCGCCGCCCGCTTCGAGCCCGTGGCCCGCCCGCGCCGGATCGAATGGCGGTTGCACCTTTCGGACCGTCGCCTCCGCATGGCCGTGATGGTCTCCCGGCAGGCCCATTGCCTGTATGACATCCTGGCCCGCTGGGAAAGCGGGGAATGGCCCATCGAGCTGTCCCTGGTCCTCTCCAACCACGACGACCACCGCGGACTCGTCGAACGCCATGGCCTGCCGTTCCACCACATCCCCGTCGAGGCCGCCACCAAAGCCGAGGCCGAGGACCGGCAGATCGCGCTGTTGAAGCAGGCCAACGTGGATTTCATCGTCCTCGCCCGCTACATGCAGATCCTGGGGCCCAGCTTCGTGCAGACCTTCCCGATGCGCATCCTCAACATCCACCACTCGTTCCTGCCCGCTTTTGCGGGCGCCCATCCCTATCGCGCCGCCCACGACCGCGGTGTCAAGATCATCGGCGCCACCGCCCATTTCGTCACCGAAAAACTCGATGAAGGGCCCATCATCGAACAGGACGTCATCCGCGTTTCCCACCGCCAGGGCGTGGACGATCTCGTACGGCTCGGACGTGACCTCGAAAAAATCGTCCTGTCCCGGGCCATCTACTGGCACGTCCATCACCGCATCCTCGTCTACAAAAACCGCACCGTCGTCTTCAGTTGACCCACCCCTGCCCGCGGCGCGCCCAACGGGCGCGCCTACAGTTATCGGTTTTGCTGTAGCCGCCCACGTTGGGGGCGGCTGTCAAAAATAGTACTTCCCGTACAGAAAGAACAAATCCGGCACCCCGATTCCCATGCCGGTGGCTTCGTCGTTCCAGCTCGTGAATTCCCCGCTCGCGTTTCCCATGCCCACGTCCGCGCCAAGGATCAAATCCAAATCCTCCCACACCGACCATGACAGCGTCGCGAATTCGCGCAAGCTTCCGTCGTGGAGGTTGGCGAGCGTCGTGGCTTGGAACGTCAGGAGCGCATTGGGCTGGACGCGGAAGGTGCCGCCGAGATAATCCCGCCCGATGTTGTAGGCGATGCCGCGCTCGAACACGCGCCGCACGGAACTTTCCATGCGCCGCACCGCATAGTCGGCCGCGTCGTTCTCCCCCAGCCCGTTGTAAAAGTACTCCAAGGCAACATAGGGATTCCAAGCCGCCGCAAAGGCATAATCAACTCCCAGCAGCCCGCGGAAATAGTCGCGCTGGTCCTTCTCGTCCACCCAGGTCTGCAACGCCTCGCCGTGGAACCCCGCGTCAAACAAATTGCCGGCGAAATCCCCGCCCAGCACCATATCCGACTGCACCACCCCGGCACAAAGATGCAGGTCGTATTCACCCCAATGCGTGCCCAGCCGTGCCGCCAGTGAGGAATCGTCCCCGTTGGCCGTCCAGTGGTCTTCCACGTCCAGCGGTTCGCCGACCAGATCCAGGGAGAGGTTTTCGAGCGGCTGCAGGATCAAGCGCACGACATCCACGCCGACTTTTTCCTCACGATCAATTTCCGTCGGCGAAAACGCCGTGAACAAATCCATCGGGCTCCAGATCAGCCCGGCACCCCAGCTCACCGCCTGCCGGCCGATCGTCAACTGAATGCGATGGTCCGGCTCCAACCGCAACCAGAGACGGTCCAAGCCGTGCGTCAGCGTGGCGGAATCCTCGGCGATAATTTCATCCTCCAAATCCATGAAACGCGGCCGCGCCGGCAAATTGGCAACCTCCGCCAGTTCCCGGCGCAGCTTCACCGTGTCGCCCCAATGCAGAACCGCCTCGTAGTGCGCGCCAACGGCAATTTTGTCGGACGGCGAGTACTGGACCTTCAGCCGCACGCGCTCCACGTCGTCGAACAGATAATCGTCGTCCCAGAGGCCCAGCCGCCGATAACTGTCCTCCACGTCGGTGGCCGACAAAAACGATTTCCAGTAGCCCGTGAATTCCAGGGGTTCCGCAAACACCGAAGCGCCCCACAAGGCAAGACTGAGGACTGCCGCCCGCCTCATCATGCGCTCGCGGGCCTCCGCTCATCCGAGGCCACCAGGCCATCGTGCAGCCGGATCAGGCGGCGGGAATAATCCATCACCATCGGATCGTGCGTGGAGAACACGAAGGTCATGTTCTCCGCGCGGTTCAGCTCCCGCATCAGGTCGAGCAGCTTGGCCCCGGTCTCCGAGTCGAGGTTCGCCGTCGGCTCGTCTGCCAGCACCAGCCGCGGCCGCGTGACGATAGCGCGCGCGACGGCCACGCGCTGCTGCTGCCCGCCGGAAAGCGTCGGCGGCCGGCGATTTTCAAGCCCCTGCAGGCCGACGCGGCCAAGCAGTTCCATGGCCCGCCTGCGCCGTTCACCCGCGGGCACGCCCTGCAGCAGCATGGTGAATTCGACGTTTTCCCGCGCAGTCAGCACCGGAATCAGGTTGTACGACTGGAAGACGAACCCGATCTTGTGCAGACGCAGCCGACTGAGATCGGCGCAGCGCATTCCCGAAATCTCCTCGCCGTCCACGCGCACCTCGCCGGCCGTCGCACTGTCCAGCCCGCTCACGATGTTGAGTAGCGTTGTCTTGCCGGAACCCGACGGGCCGGCCACGGCAATGAACTCGCCCTCGCCGATCTGCAGGTCCACCCCGCGCAGGGCGTGGACGTCCGTCCGTCCCTCGCGGTAGTCCTTGACCAGCCCTTTTGCCTCCACGATCGTCATGCTGCACCTCTTTACCTATCCCGCCTGCCGCAGCGCCGCCACCGGGACAAGCCGGGACGCCCGCCACGCCGGCAGCAGCGAAAATAAAATCGAAATCGAAAAGGTGCCGACCATCGCGGACATCACGTCCCCAGACACCAGCACCGGCCGGATGACGTGCGCCATGCCGAACAAATCCAACCCCTCCGCGAACGCGCTCAGGTCAATGCCCTGCGCGTGATACCAGCCCACCAACGCGCCGCCCGCCGCCAGACCGGCGACCACCGCCACCACCGCAATGAAACATGATTCCAGCAGGATCAACAGCATCAGGCGCCCCCGGGTCATACCCACGGCCATCAACACGCCGATCTCGTGCGTGCGCTCGCCAATGGATATCATCAGCGTATTCACAATGCCGAACGCCATTGCGAGATAGAAAATGGCGTAATAGATCCACGTATATTGATCCATCATCTTGAGCGATTCGCTCACGTACAAGAGACGCTGCCGCCATGTCACCACATCGAGATCCGGATCGTCCAGCCGCGCCGCTAAATCACCGGCAACGGCTTCGCTCTGCTCGATATCGTGGAGGAGGATGGTGATTTCGGTGATGCGTTGGCCGAGGTTCAGCATCTGCTGAGCCTCGGCCAGCGTGACATAGACGTTGCCCTCGTTGAACGCCCCGTTGCCGACGTCGAAGATACCCGCCACCCGGAATGCGCCCGTGCCGATCTCGCCGCCGAGCTGCTGCGACATCAATACCACCTTCTTGCCCAGGCCCTTCTTGATCTTTTCCGACAAATCCTTGCCCAGCAGGATTTCGCCTTGGACCGCGCCGGACAGCGAATGCCCCGCGGCCAACATCCGGCACGCGGTTGACACCTCCAGTTCGCGGACCGGATCGGTTCCGATGATGGTTACCACGAGGGAATGCTCCGGCGTGGAGAGCAGCCCCTGCACGGCGACGCGCGCGACCCAGCTCTTCACGCGCGGATCACCCGCCAGTACCGACAGAATGCGTTCCGAAGGCTCGAAGCTGTTTTCGATCACCGGGTTGTCGTTGTAGCCCTTGGCGAGGATTTTGACATGGCCCTCATAGGTGTTGACGGAGTCGGCCACCAGTTGACGAATCCAGCCGTTGACGAACGCCATCGAAAAGAGGATGCCCACCAGCCCCGCCGCCATCGCGCACAACAGGATGACGGTCCGGCGCGGGTTGCGCCACAGGTTCAGCCACGCCATCTTGAGGAGCGTCTTCACGTCCGCCGCAAGGCCTCCACCGGTCGGATACGCGCCGCCTTGAGCGCGGGATAGATGGCCACCGCCAGCGAAATTACCAACACAATGCCCCCTGCCCACGCGAACACCAACGGCTCGAGCTGTGGATGGATGATGGAACTCATGCCATACTTGGCCGTCAATTCCTCGTTGATCCCGAAGTCAATACCCTTGACCTGATAGTACCAAGTGATCGGCAGCCCACCCGCCAGGCCGGCCAGAATCCCCAGCCCCACCAGCAGGACCGATTCGAGATAAACCATCCGCGACAGGCGCCGCGGCGGCATCCCCAGCGCCAGTAGCACTCCCAGCTCGTGGATGCGCTCCATGTACGCCATCAAAAAAGTGTTGGCAATGCCGAACCCGACCACCAGCACCAGCGCTGCATACATGATCAGCCCGCTGTTCCAATCAATCTTGATGCCCTGCTCCACGCCCGGCATCAGCGTCGGCCAGCCCAGCACCGCGGTATCGTGTCTCCCGATTTCGTCGAGCGCGGCGCGGATCCGCACCTCGGATTCCAGCCTTCGGCGCTCGCTGTCCAGTAGGACGGCGATTTCGGTGACATCGCCCGCCATGGAAAACGCCTCCTGCACCGTCGCGATATTCGCCGCCAGCGCGGAACGGTCCAGCTCGCCCATGCCCAATTTGAACAGGCCGCGCACGATCAGCTTGCCCGCCGCCATGGAGCCATCGGCCCCTTGCCCGATGAACACGATTTTGTCGCCCACCGCCGCACCGAGATTCTTCGCCAGCGTCTGCCCCAGCAAAACACCATCGCGGTCTCCGGGCTCGAGGAACGCGCCCTCCCAGACCACGCTTGCCAACGTGGAGACGCTTTTTTCGCGTTCCGGCTCGATGCCGAGCACGGCCGCGCCGAAGGTGTGTTCCCCCTTGCTTACGAGCGCGGCCGTCGTCACCCGCGGCGCCGCCCCGGTGACGTGCGGCAGCTTGTCCACCACCTCCAACAGCCCCGCCGGATCGAGCTTTTCCGACAGTAACCGTTCCGGGAAGTGGCCTTCCTTCTGGATCTGAAAGTGTCCCGTCTGGACGCGCACCGTGTTCTGGATCATGTCCACATATTGGCCGCGTTGGAGTGCCATCGAGAACACCAGCAGGCCGAACGCGAAACCGATTGCCAGCGCGGAAAGGATAGACCGCCGCTTGTTGCGGCCGATGTTCCGCCATGCCGTCTTCAGCAGCATCATCCGTTCCGCCTAGCGCCTCAGGTTCTGCACCGTGAACGTGTCCGGCTTCAGGTCCGGTTGGAAGGTCAGCGCCCCGTAGCGGATTTCGGTCTGGTGCCCCGGCCGCGACCGGTCGTGCATCGTCGCCCGCAGCGCCAGCCGCCGCCCCTCCACCTCGGCGAAATCCGCCGTTTCGTAGTATTTCACCAGCGCCCCGTCCTCGTCGAAGTAGTCCACGCGGACGGGGATGAAATCCTCCTTCCGGATTTTCAGGTCCACGCGACCCCAAACCACCGGCGCATCCGGCTTCGGCCGCGCCGCCACCACCCAGTACGCCACGCTGTCTTCCTCCGGTTCGGAGCTGATCTCATGGTCGTAGTCCACCACGATGCTGTCCGCCCGCACCATGTCGTCGTTCGTGAAATCGCTGCCCAGCCACGACTGCAACATCATCGACGGCGGAATCTTGATGACGCGGTCGATGGCCGGCGCGTATTGCCACGCCTCGCGCCCCTTCTTCAGGAACGTCACACCCTGCTCTTTCGGCGGCGAGAGCACGCGAATGAACGACTCCTTGGTGCCGCGCGTCCACGCCTCCATCGAGACCGTTCTCGACCATTTCGGGCGCGTGACCGTCATCGTCAGCTTACAGTAGCTCTCCTCCCCCCGCAGCAGATCGTCACACCGTCGCACGATCTCCGTCGCCGTCAATTCCTCCCCCCGCGCGGAGGCGCAAACCAGCCCCGCCACCAAAAGCCCAATTAGTCGCCGCCTAATGCCGCGCCTCTTCATGGCGCACAGACTACCCGAGTTTTCCACGCTATGGAAATAAGTTTTCCACACCATGGAAAACGGGAAGGCAGCGGCATCCCGGGCCGAAAACTACCGGGTGATGACACGGTAATAGGAAGAGGGTGCGCCATGGTTGGTCGCGCTCCAGACATGGTTCGACACGCCTACTGGCAAGGTTTCGACCTCCGCCCAATTTGTATCGGCGGCGGATCCAGACTGCTGCACGGCGTTCGTGGCGTAGATCGGCAGCGAGGAAATCGTCAGGTGCACCTGTCCGGTCGCCACCTCCACGTCGTCGATGCGTACCGGCTCGGCGAGGATTTGCATGCAGCCATAAGAAGTGTTGCCGGCATCGTAGCGGGCGGTCAATTGCCGGCCGGTCACAGTTCCGTAATAGTATTGCCCGGCGGTCCCGGCTATTCCCTGGGTCACGCCGCTGCCCCAGCTCCAATAATCGACTCCGTTGATGCCCCAGCCGCCGACCTGCGCGGAAAACCCCACGTAGATGTCCTTGGGCACTTGAAGCCGCATGTCGAAATCATACGTCGACACATCGAACTCGTTGGCGGCGGGGATGCTCGTGAATGCCGTTTCGTGGATGGGCGGACGGTTCAAGGCATCGAAAACCCACAGTTTGCAGGTCTGCGTCCCCGCGATGGCCAAGCGCATGCGTATCTTGCTGACGAAGGCGGCGGTCTCGAAATGGACGTCGTCCGCCAGGATATTCACGTCCCAGGCGCCGACCACTTCGCCGGCGACTTCCGGAACCTCGTAGATCGACGCGGCGAAGGCCGGCGTAGCCAGTAAAGCCGCTAGAATTCCAATCAGCCGCCTCATGCCGCCTTGCCTTCTCATGGCGACCAAACTACCCGAGTTTTCCACGCAATGGAAAGAGTGTTTCCACGGCATGGACAAAGACGGGCGACTATTCCACGCGGTTCAGCACGCCATGGAACGCCAGCGCAGGCTGGCCCGCGGCCCGGAACCGCGTGAATTCCACTTGCAGGCGGTCGGGCGTCAGAATCTTGAACGCGAACTGCGCGCCGGCCTTCACGAGGATGCCCGACGTCCCGTCCGGATGCAGGCTGCCGACCATCGGATCCCGCACGGATTCCGCGCCGGGCTTGCCGGTGACGGGATCGAGCAGATGCCACACGTTGTCGGCCCAGAGCAGGGCGCCGTCCTGCTTCGTAAATTCCAGGCGGCACGGTCCGGTGACCGCGCCGTCGGCTTCCGGATGGCGGCAGATCCCCTCCCACGCGCCCGCCAGCGCGGGCGGGTTCGCGGCCTCCGCCAGTTCGGCAAGTCCGTCCCGCTGGAGCATCACGTAAAACGCCGTGGATTTCTCGAGGGTGCCGCCCACGCGCGCGAATTCCACCGCCAGCCGGTTTTCGTCCAGCACGCGGAAAGCAAAGCGGGCGTCGGGCTTGACCAACACGCCACGCTTTCCGTCCGGCCCGAAGGCACCGACCAGCCGATCCTTGACGACCGTGTCGCCGGGCTTGCCGGTGGCCGGATCAAGCGGATGCCACACGTCGTCTACCCAGAGGCACTCGGCGTCTTGCCGCAATATGTCCCACTGGAATACGTCGTCCATCGGGCCTGCTACCGTTGGATAGCGGTAGGCGCCGCGCCAAGTGCCGGTCAGGTCTGGAATCTCCGCCTCTTTCTCCGCAGGGACGCGATGCAGGACGGCCGTGAACGCGGAGGGGTTGTCCTGTCTGATGGCGACAAGTTCCATCTCCATGCGGTTCTCGTCCAGAAGGCGGAAGGCGAAGCGGGCGTCTTCCTTCGCGAGCACGCCGCCGGTGCCGTCGGGATTCACGCTGCCCAGCAGGGAATCCCGCTGGTAGGTGGCGGGAACCGAACCATCGGGGTTCGTCGGATGCCACACGTCGTAGGCCCAAAGCAGCTCGCCGTCCTGCCGCGCGATCTCGATCCGGAAATCCGATTCCATCCGCTGGTCCCCGCGGATTTCGCTTGACCGGCCCTCCCACGTGCCGACGAGATTCGGCGGCATCCCCCCCTCCCCGCAGGTGGCAAAGGGCTGGAGTAACAAACTCGCCAGGAACATAAACCCCAGGACCCTTTTCTGTCCTCCCGCCGCCCATTGCATCGTCGCGCTCATGGTTGCCTCCTCATGTTCCGTGTCTTCTTTCAGTGAAGAGATTAGCACAAGACTTGGCGGCGCGGAATACTTATTGAACGATTCCCGAACGCCGGTTGTGTTTCCTGGAAAACAGTGCCAAGATTTAACCCATGAAGCCGCAACGAGAGTCAGCATCATGGGGAGCCGCCATCGCGGGTGTGCTGGCGTTGGCGCTATCGGCATGCGCGCACAAGGCGCCCATGTCCCTCTCCGGCTCCGCCGCGACGGTCATTGCCCAAGCCGCCCAAACCCGGGCGGAACGGATGGATGTAATAGCAGCCAAACGGGACCTTCCCATTCCCCGCGATTTCCGGCGGCTCATGAAGGCGGCGGTCAACACCAATTGGCCCGCCGTCTCCAACGCCTACGCGCGCATCTGGCCGCACAGCCACCAGTATGAAAACACCCGGCCCGATCCGCGCATCACGACCGAACTGTGGAATCCCGTCCACGAAACGTACTGGATCGCCTATTACTTTGCCGAAGGCTGGAGCCCGGAGTTGGCGCAGAACTACGCCTCCGCCTTGCTCGAAAACCTTCCCTCCAACAGCGTCTTCTTTGCGGGCACGGATGCTTCCCGTTTTGTCGCCGCGCCCCTGGCCGAAAACGGCCTGCGGCCGGATCTCTTCTTCATTTCGCCCAACGCGCTGGCAGACAGCCTGTACATGGATTACATGGAAGACCTCTACGGAGCGCGGCTGTGGATTCCCAATCCGGACGAACGCAGCGCGGCTTTTCAACGTCTCATTGCCGAAGTGAAATCCGGCCGCTATGCCACGCCTTATATCCAAATCGAGGATTCAACATTCCCAATCGTGGGCATCGAAGGCATTGGCGAAATCAATGCGGTGTTGATTGAAGACATTCTGGGAAACAATCAATCCAAACACTCGTTCTTCCTCGACGAAGGATTCCCCCACCCCCGCCTGCGCCCCCGCCTCAAACCTCACGGGTTGCTGCTGGAACTCTGCCCCGAACCGATCGCATCCCTATCGCCGGAAGAAGTGGCAGCAGACATGGCATATTGGGAGCAAACGGAAAAGTCGTTGTTCGCCACCCCCGGTTTTGCCGAAAGCCAGGCCCCGCGGTTGACCTACGCTGTCATGCGGGCCGCCATCGCCCGGGTGTATGCCGTCCGCTCCATGGCCGAACCCGCCGAAAAGGCATTCCAGCAAGCCATGCGGCTCGCGCCCTTTGTCTGCAACGCCCATTACGACTATGTCATGCTCTGCTTGATCCCGCGCGGAGAAACCGATAAAGCCGTTGAGATTCTCAATCAGTTGATCGAACAATATCCAAATCACCAAGCCTTCCGGGATGTCTTGAAGGGTCTTCGATAGACATGCCGCGGCGCGCCGTCCCTACCAAAAATAACACTGCAACTCTGCTGCAAAACGGCTGCTATGCCTTCTGGCGAAAGCGACGGATCAGCTCGTTGGTGGAGCTGTCGTGCGCCAGCGGCGAGTCCTTGCTCTTGAGCTCGGGCAGGATGCGGTTGGCGAGGACCTTGCCGAGTTGCACACCCCATTGGTCGAACGAGAATATGTTCCAGATCACGCCTTGCGTGAAAATCTTGTGTTCGTAGAGCGCGACGAGCTGGCCGAAGGTCTCCGGCGTCAGTTTTTCCGCCAGCAGCGTATTGGTCGGCCGGTTGCCGGGGAAGGTCTTGTGGGGCACGAGTTTTTCAGGCACGCCTTCGGCGCGGCATTCGTCGGCGGTCTTGCCGAAGGCCAAGGCCTCGGTCTGCGCGAAAAAGTTGCTCATGAGCTTGGCGTGGTGGTCGCCCACCGGATTGTGTGATTTGCAGAACCCGATGAAGTCGCACGGGATCAGCTTGGTGCCCTGGTGGATGAGCTGGTAGAACGCGTGCTGGCCGTTGGTACCGGGCTCGCCCCAGACCACCGGGCCGGTCTCGTAGGTCACGGCCTTGCCGTTCTTCGTCACGCGCTTGCCGTTGCTTTCCATGTCGCCCTGCTGGAAATAAGCCGCAAAGCGGGAGAGATACTGATCGTAGGGCAGCAGCGCCGTGCTCTGCGCGCCGAAGAAATTGCCATGCCAGATGCCCAGCAGCGCCAACATCACCGGCATGTTGCGCTCGAACGGCGCGGTTGCGAAATGCCGGTCCATCTCGTGGTAGCCTTCCAGCATTCGCACGAAGTTTTCGGGGCCGATGGCGATCATCAGCGGCAGGCCGATGGCGCTGGCCAGCGAATAACGTCCGCCGACCCAGTCCCAGAACTCGAACATGTTGGCCGGGTCGATGCCGAAGGCCTGCACTTCCCTGGCCGCGGTCGAGACGGCTACGAAATGCTTCGCCACGGCCGCCGGATCGCCCAGCTTCTCCAGCAGCCACGCCTTCGCCGTTTCCGCGTTGGTCATGGTTTCCTGCGTGGTGAAGGTCTTGGAGGCCACGATGAAGAGCGTCTCCGCCGCGTCGAGATCGCGGGTGGCTTCGACGACATGCGTGCCATCGACGTTCGACACGAACCGGACCGCCAGGTCGCGCTGGCGGTAGGGCTTGAGGGCTTCGCAGGCCATGGCCGGTCCCAGATCGCTGCCGCCAATACCGATGTTGACGATGTTGCGGATGGGCTTGCCGGTGAAGCCCAGCCACTTGCCCGCGCGCACGAGATCGGCGAACCCGCTCATCTTCTCCAGCACCGCGTTCACGGCGGGCATCACGTCTTTGCGGTCGACGAGGATCGGCGTGTTGGACCGGTTGCGCAACGCGATGTGCAGGACGGGGCGGTTTTCCGTCTCGTTGATCTTCCGGCCAGAGAACATCGCGTCGATTTCGCCGCGCAGATCCGCTATGGGGCACAGGGCCTGCAGCAGCTTCATCGTCTCGGCGGTGGCAAGGTTCTTGGAATAGTCCAGGTACCAGCCCCCGACTTCGAGACTGAAGGTCTTGCCGCGCTCCGGATCCGCCGCAAACAGCTCCCGCAGCGAGGCGCCCTTCATCTGCGCCGCGTGCGCCTTGAGGGCTTTCCATTCCGGGGTGGTGTCGAGTCGTTTGCGGCGGGGCATGGGGGCTCCTTGGTTTTAGGACGGACCTGTCAGAACAGTCGGATCGGACAGATCCGATGGATGCCAACTACTTCTTCACCGGCACCCGCTTGAACCGCCCGATGAGCGGCAGCTTCCCGACGATGGGAGCCGCGTAGTCGAGGAAGGCCTTGGTCACGTCGCAGCCGTTCGCCGCGATGAACTCGTCGGGCATGTGGCGGGTTTCCTTGGCCACGCTGGAAAGAGGCACGCGCTCGAAGAAAACCTGGTACTTTTTCCCCTTTTTGCGGCGAATGGCCACGCTGCCATCCACGTCACCGCTGGTGGCCAGCTTGACCGCCTCGCGACCGACCGCAAAGGCCTCCTTGGCATCGTTGGCCGAAACCACGCCCGGGAACGAACGCTGCAGGTAGCCGAAGGTGTCGGCCCGCACGCGGGTGATGTCCGTTTTGGTCTTGATCAGGCTGGCCAGTGAATCGCCCAGGGCGCCGGAGCCCGAAAGCTGCACGTTTCCGTGGCTGTCCACTTCCTTCGTGAACGAAGCCGCAATGGCTTTTCCGGAGGCGTCGGAGATGCCTTCGGAAACCGCCACGATGCAGCGGCCATATTTCTCGACGACTTCCTTGACCTGCTGCGGGAACTTTTCGAGGTCGAAGGGCCGTTCGGGCAGGTAGATCAGGTGCGGGCCGGCGCCCGGATAGGTGCGCGCCAGCGCCGCCGCCGCCGTCAGGAAACCCGCATGGCGGCCCATGACGACGTTGATTTTCACGCCGGGCAATGCCGCGTTGTCCAGATCGTCGCCCATGAAGGCCTGGGCCACGAACTTGGCCCCGCTGGCGAAGCCGGGCGTGTGGTCATTCTCGCGCAGGTCGTTGTCAATGGTCTTCGGAATATGGAAGCAATGCAGTTCGTAACCCGCCTTCTTGGCTTCCTCGTTGATGATGTGCGCGGTCTCGGCCGAGTCATTGCCGCCAATGTAGAAGAAATAGCGCACGCCGTACTTCTGGAGCTTCTCGAAGATCTTCGTGCAATCCTCGGGCGTGGGCTTCTTGCGGACGGAGCCGAGGCCGGAGGACGGCGTCTGGGCCACGGCCTTGAGCGTCGCCACGCTTTCGCGGCCCAGATCGATCAGATCCTCGTTCAGGATCCCCTTGATGCCGTGCAGCGCGCCGTAGATTTTCTTGATTTCCTTGTGCTTCTTGGCTTCGAGCAGCGCGCCGATCAGGCTCTGGTTGATGACGACCGTAGGGCCGCCGCTCTGGGCAATCAGCATGTTGCCGATGATTTTTTTGTATTTCGTGGCCATAGATCGTTTTCCTTTATGCACGGGGGTTGGACATGTCCGCGGATGAAACCAAAAGATGTCCCTCAATTGCAAGCTGCATTCCGACCGTTCAACCGAGCCGGCGCGACCGCATGGGTTCACCCGATTCGGCCTCCATGTGACGGCTTTGGGGTTCCATATCGCGCGGCTTTCTCTCCCACGCCAAATCCAATCGGTTTGTGGGGCGGAGGGGGCAGTTCTGGCGGATCGATGATTTCCATAAACCTGCGTAGAATGTCCACGATCGCAGTGTCGTGGGCATTCAACCGTGATTTGACTTCGCGTTCCAAGGCAGCAAGCTTGCGCGCCAGATCGCGGGTACTCGTCAATGCTTCCCTCATCCGCACAAAAGCCCGAACAACGAATACGCTCATCTGGATTGCTCTCGGACTATTCAATACCGCGGCTACCATGATTGCCCCGTGTTCAGTAAAGACAAAGGGTCTATATTTTGGTGAGCGATAGCGTGAAGATGTGGTCACAATTTGTGACCGCATTTCCGCAACCTCATGTGGCGCAATCTGAAACATAAAGTCTCGCGGAAACCGTTCGGCATTTCTTTTAACCGCTTGGTTTAATGCCTTGGTGGTCACCCCGTACAGCATCGCCAAATCGGAGTCCACGATTACTTTTTCTCTCCGAATCGTGATGATTTGAGGCCGGATGTCCCGCCCATCATATTTCAGTAGCGCTTTTGGCTTCATTCTGCTTTCACCTTGAGCTTTCCGCCTTCAACCTGCCCCAGATGCTGGCCGCCATCCACAAAGAGGATTTGTCCGGTCACCGCCTCGTTTTGCGCCAGAAATGCCACGGCCCAGGCCACCTGTTCCGGGGTGGGACGCCGAGCCAGCGGGAGGAAGCCGGCCGGCTCCCGCCGCCCTTCCGGGGCCAGTACGGGCCCCGGCGCGATCCCATTCACGCGCGTGGCGGGGGCCCACTGCCGCGCCAAACGCGGAACCGACACCGCCAGTTCCTGTTTCGTGGCCAGGTATTCAAGAAACGGGGCTTCGGCCGGCAGGCCGATCCGGCTGTCCAGCATCTGGATCACGCAGCCTCCGCCGGCCTGGGCGGCCACCAGCCGGGCCAGGCGCAGCGGAGCGTCGACGTTCACCGCCCGCAGTACCGCGGGATCGAGTTCGCCGTCGCGCGCGAACCGGGCCGCATTGTTCACCAGGATGTCCACGTGCCCCATCCATTCCGCCGCTTCGCGGAACACCCATTCGCACTCCCGGGGGTTCGCCAAGTCGCCGCGCACGGAAAAAACCCCGCCGCCCAGGGTGCGGTTCATGGCGATGGCCCCGGCCTCGGAATGATGATAATGCACCACCACGCTGGCGCCCCGCTCGGCCAAGGCGCGGCTGATCGCCGCGCCGAGGCGCCGCGCCCCGCCCGTCACCAGGGCCACCTTCCCCGACAGGCTGCCAGAGATGTTCATCGGGCAAGAGCGATTCAAACCCGTTTGTCCAGGACCCGCACCGCCTTTCCCTCCGAGCGGGGCGTGGAGCCGGGCTCCACCAGCCGCACCTTGGCATGCACCCCCAGCGCGACCTCCAGCCGGCGTTCGATCTTGTCCTTCATTTCCTGCTGCTTCCACATCTGGTCGAAGAAAATGCCTTCGGTGGCTTCCACCAGCACTTCCAGTTCATCGAGCGCGCCGGCGCGGCTGACGACGATCTGGTAATGCGGGGCCACGCCTTCGATGGCCAGCAGTGCCGCCTCGATCTGCTGCGGATAGACATTCACGCCGCGGATGATGAGCATGTCGTCGCTCCGGGCCGAGACCTTGCTCATGCGCCGGCCGGTCCGCCCGCAGGGGCAGTTGCCGGGCAGGAAGGTGCACAGATCGCGGGTGCGGTAGCGCAGGACCGGGATGCCTTCCTTGGTCAGGGTGGTCAACACCAGTTCGCCGCCGGCCCCGGCGGGATCCGGGGCGGGCGCGCCCGTGGCCGGCTCGATCAATTCCGGCAGGAAATGGTCTTCCGCAATGTGCATGCCGCGCTGTTCGATGCATTCGCACGACACGCCCGGCCCCATGACTTCGCTCAGCCCGTAATTATCCGTGGCGAAAACGCCCAGTCCTTTCTGCAATGCCTGGCGCATCGGCTCGGTCCAGGCCTCGCCGCCGAACAGTCCGAGGCGCAGGCAGAGGGCATCGCGGGCGCCCATCCGGTCCGCCACCTCCGCCAGGTACAGCCCGTAGGACGGGGTGCAGATCAGGACCGTCGAATGATAATCCTTCATGATCTGGATCTGGCGCTCGCTCTTGCCCGACGACACCGGCAGCACCGCGGCCCCCACCTTTTCGATGCCGTAGTGGTGGCCGATTCCGCCGGTAAAGAAACCATAGCCGAAGGCAATCTGGACAATATCGCTGTTCGTGATCCCGGCCGCGGTGTGCAGGCGGGCCATCAATTCCGCCCAGGTCTCCAAATCCTTCCGGGTATAGCCCACCACCGTGGCCTGCCCGGTGGTTCCGGAAGAGGCGTGGATGCGGACGATCCGCTCCATGGGAACGGCGAACCCCCGGTAGGGGAAGCAGGACCGCAGATCGTCCTTGGTCGTGAACGGCAGCCGGGACACATCCGCCAGCGTGCGGATATCCGGCGGCCGCACGCCGGCCGCCTCCATTTTCCGACGGTAGTAGGGCACCTTGTCCCAGGCGGTCTTGACCACCTTTTTCAGCCGCTTCAGTTGCAGGGGCTCGAGTTCCTCCCGCGGGAGACACTCGCAGGCCGGATTCCAGATGCGGTTCTCGGGCTTGGTCGCGTTCATAGACCGGTCACTGTATACCCCGGACCCGCCGCCGTTCAATCCCGAATCCCCTTTATGGCCGGTTGGGACTGCGGCATCATGCCCGCGCGCCCCAAGGCAAGCCGCGCTTGAATTTTCCACGGTGTGGAAAAAAAGGCCGATTTTTTCCACACAATGGAAAAAGTTTTCGGCGTTTTTCCACACAATGGAAAAAAGTTTTGCCGGGGCTTTTTCGGCGACGAATCGGGCCCCGGCAAAGGATTTTTCCGGGCTGGATTTACTTCGGCGCGGGGACGGGGGTCTTCGCGTATTCGATCGCGAAGCTGGCGTAGAAGGCGGCGGCGCGAGTCAGGTGTTCAATCTCAATTTCCTCGTTGGGGAAATGCGCGAACTTTTCGTGGCCGGGGCCGAAGCCGATCACCGGGATGCCGAACATGCCGCAGATGGAGACGCCGTTGGTGCTGAACACCCAGTAGGAGACAACGGGATCCTCGTTCAACGCGGCTTTGTAGCCGGCGACGGCGCTGGTCACGTAGGGCGTCGTTTCCTCGATGTGCCAGGTGGGGAAGTATTTCTTGGTCGGATAGACCAGGCCCGTCCAGCTCGGAACGGCGTACTCCAGCACGCGGACTTCGGCGCCGGCCTTTTTCACGCCGGGCAGGGCCTTGAGTTCGGCCACGCTGGTTTCCTCGTTCTCGCCCGTGGTCAGGCGGCGGTCGAGGTGGATCGTGCAACTGTCGGCCACAGCGCACAGGCTCGGCGAGGTCGAGCGGATGTGGCTGATGGTGACGGTGCCTTTGCCGAGGGGCTGCTTCGGTGGCAGGCTCTCGTTGAGTTTCTCGATGTCCTTGATGATGTCGGCCATTTTGTACACGGCGTTGACGCCGCGTTCGGGGGCCGAGCCGTGGCAGGAGACGCCCTTGGTTTCGATCTCGATTTCCATGCGGCCGCGGTGGCCGTGGTAGATTTGCAGGCTGGTCGGCTCGGTCGAAACAACGACTTCGGGGCGCAGCTTGCCTTCCTTGACGATGTACTGCCAGCACAGGCCGTCGCAATCCTCTTCCTGCACGCTGGCGACCACCCAGATGGTCAGGTTTTCGGGCACCAGGCCGAGTTCCTTGAGCATGGCGATGCCGCAGATGGAGCTGGCGAGGCCGCCCTTCTGGTCGGTGACGCCGCGGCCATAGACCTTGCCATCCTGGATGACGGAGGGATAGGGCTGGCACTTGTTCCACAGGCTGATGTCGCCGATGTCCACGGTGTCGCAGTGGCCGTCGATGGCGATGACGCGCGGGCCGCTGCCGATGCGGCCGAGCAGGTTGCCCATGCCGTCGATGACGACTTCCTCGTAGCCCATTTCCTTCATGGCGGCGGCCATGAACTTGACCACCTCGCCCTCCTGGCTGCTCAGGGAGGGGATGCTCGCGATGTCCTTGAGGAAATTTGCGATTTTGCCTTCGCGCTTTTGGGCTTCTTCGTACAGTTTCGAACTCATTTTCTTTCTCCTTACTTGCTTACAGGGATTTCAGCAGGCCGGTGGCGTCGTTGAACTCGTTGATGAGCTGATCCCACTCGGCGACCTGCTCCGGCGCGAACGTTTCCTGCCAGAACTCCTCGTCCCACATGGCGCGCAGGTCGTCGCTGTCCTTGGCCTGCTGCTCGACCCAGGTGAAGTACTTGAAGTTGTGGAGGGCCTTCCGCTCGAAGTAGTTCAGCTCGCGGAAGGTGGTCGGATCGCACCCCTGCAGGTAGCGGGCGTAGTGGCGGGCCGCCAGGTCGGCGTTGTAGGCGCCGTGCTGCTCGGTCATTTCGGCCTGGCGCGATTCATACAGGTCCATGGAGTCCGTCAGCGGCAGGAAGATGACGTCGCGGCCGTCCATGTCGAAGTAGCGCGCGGCCCAGATGGCGCTGACGAGATTGCAGATGCTCGAGATGCCGGCGGCCGGCAGCTTCGCGATCGTCTCGTCCTTGACGCCCTGCTTGCGCAGGTAGTCCTGGCCGACGGGCTCGTTGAAGAGGCGCAGGATCTGCATGACCTGCTCGTCGTCCACGGCGGCGATGGCGTCGGTGTTGCGAATGTTGTGGATCCACGGGATGTGCTTGTCGCCGATGCCTTCGATGCGGTGCGCACCGAAGCCAAACTGGTAGAGCGTCGGGCATTGCTGGGCTTCGCTGGCAATCACCCGGATGTGCGGGTGTTTCGTGCGCAGGTAGTCGCCGGCCGCGATTGTCCCGGCGGAACCCGTCGCGCTGGCATAGCCGGCCAAACGGCTGCGGTCGGTCTTGAAGTGGTTGTTGTAGATTTCCTCGATGATGCCGCCGGTCATGTTGTAGTGCCAGATCGAGTTGCCGAACTCGTCGAACTGGTTGAAGATGACGATCTTGTCGCCGCGCTCCTTGCGCAGCTTCCAGCACATGTCGTAGATCTCCTTCACGTTCGACTCGGTGCCGGGCGTGGCGATGATCTCGTCGGTGTTGATGCTCTTGAGCCACTGGAAGCGCTCCTGGCTCATGCCCTCGGGCAGGATGGCGATGGCCGGGCAGGCCAGCAGGGCGCAGTCGAACGCGCCGCCGCGGCAGTAGTTGCCGGTGGAGGGCCAGACGGCCTTCTGGGTCGTCGGATCGAAGTTGCCGCTGACCAGGCGCGGAACGAGGCAGCCGTAGGCCGCGCCGACCTTGTGCGCGCCGGTCGGGAAGTAGCGGCCCATCAGGCCGACGATCCGGGCGTCCACGCCCGTGATTTCCTTCGGGAATTCCACCCAGTTGCCTTCGCCGAAACCGCCCGTCTTGGGGTCGTTCTTCCACGTGATGCGGAAAAGGTTCAGCGGATCCACCGCCTGGTCGTCGATCTTCTTGAGCTTCTCCACGATCTTCGCCGGAATCTTCCGGGGGTCCTTCTGCTGGGCGAAGGTGGGCAAAATGATGTTGCGTTCTTTCGCGCGCTGGACGGTCCGAGCGAGCACTTCTTGATTGATGGACGAGATGATTTTCATGTTTCGATTTCCTCGAGTGGATTGCAGGAGAACAAACGGGGGCCAGTGTGGCCTGCGGTATTGTCCGAGTCAAATGAAATGAGGTCTCCGGAAAAAAGCGTTTTAACCGGCCGGGGGAGGCCCGATTCCGGGAGCTAGCGCAGCAGCAAAATGCCGAGCACCGTGGCGCCATAGAACGCCACGTCCGCCATCAGGGGCAGGTCGGTCAGCAGGATTTGTTCGGGCCGGTCGCCCTTTTCCTGGCGATAGACAATATCCATGTAGCGGAACAGGCCGAAGACCACGAAGGGAATGGTCGCCCCCAGCCAGGGCGTGCCGAACTTGGCAATGGTGTCCGGCCAGAGGGTGTAGATCGAATAACAGACCAGCGTGGAAGCGCCCATCATCGTGATGAGCATGTCCAGCAACTGCTCGTGATAGCCATCCAGGGCGACGCGGGTCCCCAACCCCTCCAGGTTCACTTTTTCGTGCCGCCGCTTGCACAAGCCCAGGAACAACGCCAGCAGCATGGCGCACAGCAACAGCCAGGGGCTGATCACGACATGGATCACCACGGCGCCCGCCAGGGCCCGCAGCACGAAACCAAGCGAGATCACTATCACATCCACCAGCGCGATCCGTTTCAACCAGAGGGTATAGACCACCTGCAGGAGCAGATAGCCCCCGACCACCACCAGCAGGCCGGCATCCAACCGCCACGCCCCGCCCAGCCCCATGGCCAGCAGAACCGCCGCCACGCCGCCGGCGGACGCCGTTCCCACCTCCCCCGCTGCGATGGGGCGTTGCTTTTTCAGGGGATGCAGCCGGTCCTGCGGCGCATCCCGCAGGTCGTTGAAGATATAGACCGCACTGGAGACCAGGGAAAATGCCAGCGCCGCCAGGCACACCTTCCACAATTCCCAGGCCGCCAGATTCTGGTTGCGATCGCCCAGGGCGAACACGAACGCGGCGAAGACCACGATGTTTTTCGTCCATTGCTTGACCCGCAACAGGCGGGCCAGCGTCAAAACCGGTTTCATGCCCCCACCCCCGATCCCGCCGGCCCCGGCGGCAAGGCGGCCACGCTCCGGGGGTGCACGCGCCGCGGCCGGCGGCGGAATCCACACCGCGCCAGAAGCTTCCAGACCATCCACAACGCCTCATTGATGATGCCGCCGCTCATCTTTGACTGTCCTTCGCGCCGTTCCTCGAAAATGATCGGGGATTCCACGATCCGGAATCCCAGGTGCCAGGCCGTGTGCGTCATTTCGATCTGAAAGGAATAGCCGTTGGCATGAATCCCGTCCAGGTTGATCGCCGCCAGCACCTCGCGCCGGAAGCACTTGAATCCGCCCGTGGGATCGGAGAACGGCATGCCCGTGATCAAGCGAACATAAAGCGCGGCGCCCGAGCTCAGGATCAGCCGGTTCAGCGGCCAGTTGATCACCCGCAGCCCCCCCACATAGCGCGAGCCCAGCACCAGATCGGCGTTCTGCGCCACCGCGCGCAGTTGGGGCACGGCTTGCGGATCGTGCGAGAAATCGGCATCCATTTCCATGATGAACCGGTAATCCGGCCGTTCCAGGGCCCAGCGGAAGCCGGCCACATAGGCCCGGCCCAGCCCCTGCTTCTGCTGCCGGTGCAGGACGTGAATGCGGGGGTTTTCCGCCGCCAGCCGTGCGACCAGCTCGCCCGTGCCGTCGGGGGAATTGTCGTCCACGAAAAGGAGATCCGCCTCCGGACAGGCCGCCAGGACGGCCTTGGCCATGGGCTCCGCGTTTTCTTTCTCGTTGTAGGTCGGAATGATGACGAGCGTGTCGCTCATGGTAGGGCCATCTTATCGGGACCGGTGGCGGGGAACAATCCCAAATCCATGGAAAGCGCGGTTCTGCCCCCTTGGCGTCCCAAGGCGGCCTGCGCGGAACCGGCAATGTCCGCCAAGGCGTTGACCCAGGCCGTGGCCTCCTCCAGCCGCTGCCGGCTGGACCGGGTGACCCCGCTGTTCGGGATCGACTGCGCCAGCCGGGCATAAGCCACCGCATCCTTGGCCACCCGATGACTGCGCGCGAGATCCAGCCACGCCGCCGCCCCCGCGGATCCATCCACCGCGGCCGCCCAGGCCGGGGTTTCGGCCGCTTCGCGCTCTTCGGCGGCGGTCTGGGCCAGCTTCTGCAACGCCGCAAGATTGCTCGAGGCCAGCAGCCAGCCATGCAACACCACATACGCCGGGCGGTCCGAGGGCGACAGTTCGTCCACCCACTCGTCGCCCCCGGCGCTTTCCAGAACGTAGATCGTGGCCGGGGGAACCGGGACCGGGCGTAAGGTGAACGCGGCCCGGTACCGGGCGTTGTTCACATCCAGTACCCGCTGGATGGCTCGCTCGGCTTCGGCGGGATCCGCCACGGGCGCCGCCACCAGCAGGGTCGGCACGCGGAACCCCGCCAGCCCCAGCCGGCGAATCCAGCCCCACGCCAGGCGTCCGCCCAGTTCGCCATCCATCACCACCAAGGCCAAGCGGTCGTTCGCGGCCACGTCCAGGACCATGCGCAGGACATGGCGGGCTGTCGGGTCGAGGTCCAGTTGCATCAGGGCCTGCAGGAGCAGCGCGCGCCTCACCAAGGCGGCCGCGCACGGGGCGCCGCCCAGCAGGCGCGCCAACTCGCCAATGGCAGAGGCCGCCGGCCGGTCTTCGGGCACCCAGTCAACCCCCGCCGACGTTGCCGTCAACTCCACGCCACGCCCTTGCAGAACTGGAATGTCCACGGTGATGCCCGATGCGGAAAATGCGGCCGGATCACTGGGGTCCCGGAACCACAGGCGGTCCGGCACACGACGGTCGTCTTCGGCCGCGAACTGCGCGAAGGAGGGCTCCTCTTCCAGCAAGCGCCGCACATTGCCGTCGTACGCGGCCAATATCTCGGCAATCGCCAGGGGATTGGCCGATAGACAGGCCATCAGAATTCCTTCGCCAAACGCGATGGACAGCCGCTGGCCCGGGTCCAGGTCCGGTGTGTCCACCCGCCAGACGGACCGGCCGGGAAATTGTTCCATCCGGGTGAAACCGGGAAGGTTGAACAGCGCAAGTTGCCAACGCAGCTTCTGGCTCTGCCCCCCCAGATGACTGACTGCGATCCAGGCTGGCGGGCCGCCCCGACGACCGGGCAAATAGGCAAGCGTACCCTCGCGACCTGCCAGTTTTTCAAACCAGTCCCGTGATTCCTCGTCCTCGGCCAGGCCGGATAAATATTCAGGCTCCATCTGCAGCGCCCTCATCGCCACCCGCGCCAGGGGATTGGCCAGCAGTTCCGCCCACCGGGCTGGCAACGCCAGATGGCGGCCGACCAGGGAGGCTGAACCAGGGATGGGCCGATAAATCGCCATGGGATCATAGGGCACATGCCCCGCCCACCATACGCCGACGGCAATGGACACCCCCAGCAACGCCAGCGTCAGCAGCCGCTTGGGGCGAAAAAATCGCGCGCCCATGCGATCAGCCGGCCTGCCCGGACTGGGAACCGGCCTCGGAGTCGGCCTCCGGCTTCTGGCCGGCCGCAGGCTCGGCTGGTTTTTCGTTCAGGGTTTCAACATAGTTCAGTTTCAGCTCAGCCAGAATGTTCTGGAGCAGCTTGGTCTCCGCCTCGGTCAGGTTGCCTTTGGTTTTGGCCGCGAGCATGTCCAGCATGTCGATCGTGGTCTGGGCGGCCGGCAGGTTCTTTTCGATTTTATTCGTCAGCGGATTCAGCGTCTTGCCCAAGTGCTGCATGACGCCCGCCGCCAGGGAAATGACCAGGCCTTGGAAGAGGTTCTCATTCTGTTGGGTGTCGCTCATCATTCCACTCCTTCAGGAAAAGCCTTCTTCTCATACCCGAAGCCCGGCCCCCGATCAACCTGTTTCCACAGCAACCGGACCGGAAAAAGGCCGGGGCCACGGCCCCGGCCTGATGATGCCGCCTGAAATTGAATTCACTCCGCCGCTGCGGCGCCCTCGGGCACTTCTCCGGCGGATTCCGCTTCCTCGGGCGGCGCCTCTTCCGGCAGCTCCGCAGCCCGCACGTCGGACCGGACCGGCCGATAGCGCTGCCCCTGCCAGTACTTCCGGATCACGGCGCTGTCCAGCGGCCGGCTCTTATAGACGGATTGAATCTTGAAACGGAAGAACATGTCCATGCCGTCTCCGGCCGCCACCAGGTCTTCATAGATTTCCCTGGGCACATCCAGATACGTCAGGGACTGTCCGTCGTGCAGATTGCAGAACAACGTCTGATCTTCCGGCGAATAGCGCAAGACCGAAAACATCTCCGAACGGCCGATAACCCGCAGGCTCTCGTCCTCTTCGGGCAGGGTCTCGGGCATCGCCGCCGGTTCCTCCCCGGCCACCGCTTCCGCCCCCTCGGCTGCGGGTGCGGCCGCTTCCATCTGTTCCATTGCATCGAGCTTCGCCTGCAAAGCCGCCTTTTCCTCGGCGGCCTGCGCCTGGAAGGATTCGAGGGACGCGGCCAATTCCGCCTTCTCCTTTTCGGCAGTCTCCTGCGCGGCCTTTGCCTCCTGAACGGCCTTCTCCCCCTCGGCCTTGGCCGCCGCGATCGCCTCGTCCTTCGCCGCCAAATCCTTCGCCTGGGCTTCCGCCTGGGCTGCCTGTTCCTGGGTCTTTTGCGTCAGCGTCGCAACTTCCGCCTTGGCCCCCGACGCCTCGGATTGAACCGCCGACAGCGAATCCTTGGTGCCCGCCAACTCCATTTGCGCCGCCTGGATCGAATCCTGAACCTGTTGCACCACGCCAGCCAGTGCGGCGGAATCCTGAAGGACAGCAGCGGTCAGCGGCACGGGCTCAACCGGAACCGCGGCGGGCGCCTGGGCCTCGCCGGCTTCCGCACCTTCTTCCGCCGGAACCGCAGTGGTCTCGGGCTCCGCGGGCGCCAGTTCCTGAATTCCCGCAGCGGCCGCCACTTGCACCAGAGCCTCGCGCAAGGCGGCGGCCTTCTGGGCCTGCTGCTGGTTGACAAACGCCAATCCCCCCACGCCGATCGCCAATATTCCCACCAGTACCCACGCCACGACCGTCATCGCTTTCATCGGAGTCTCCTTTTAAACATGGCTGTCTCGACTTGGAAATTGGAACGCATGCGCCCTGTTATGTCAAGAATTCCCGTCCCGGGCTCATATCCAGCGGGTCACATCCAGTATTGGCGATCCAGGGAACGGTATTGCACCGCTTCGGCCACGTGATCCGCAGCAATCTCTTCCATCCCGGCCAGATCCGCAATGGTGCGGGCCACCTTCAGGATGCGGTCATAGGCCCGGGCGCTCAGATGCAGGTCGGCCATCGCGGCCTTCAGCAGGCCCTGGGCATCGTCGTTCAGCCCGCAATGCCTGTGGACATCCTTCGCCCGCATGCCCGCGTTGCAATGGATGGCATGCCGGCCTTTGCTTTTCTCGAACCGCCCGGCCTGGACCGCCCGCGAGGCCACCACCCGTTCGCGGATCGCCGCGGAGCCTTCGCCCTTCTCCAGCGACGCCAGCTGCTGGTAATCCATGGCGGGCACCTCGACGTGGATGTCGATCCGGTCCAGCAATGGCCCCGAAATCCGGTTTCGGTAGCGTTGCATTTGGATCGGCGTGCACCGGCAGGGCTTGCGGGCATCCCCGTAATGCCCGCACGGGCAGGGATTCATCGCCGCGACCAGCATGAAGCGGCACGGAAACGCCACCGAGGCCGCCGCGCGGGCAATGGTCACCACACCATCTTCCAAGGGCTGGCGCATCACTTCGAGCACATTGCGGTGAAATTCCGGCAGTTCGTCGAGAAACAACACCCCGTTGTGCGCCAGGCTCACCTCCCCCGGCATGGGGTGTGTGCCTCCACCCAACAGCCCCGCATCGGAAATCGTGTGGTGCGGAGAGCGAAACGGCCGGCCATGAACCACGGCCTGATGCGCCGGCAACACCCCGGCAATGCTGTGAATCTTGGTCGTCTCCAAGGCCTCTTCCAGCGTCAGCGGGGGCAGGATTGTGGGCACCCGCTTGGCCAGCATGGACTTGCCCGTCCCCGGAGGTCCCACCAGCAGGATGTTGTGCCCGCCCGCCACCGCCACCTCAATCGCCCGGCGGGCGAATTCCTGCCCCTTCACATCGGCATAATCTTCATCATAGAGCGTGCCCCCGGCAAAGGCGGCCTGCATGTCCACGGCAAACGGCGGAATCGCCTTCCGGCCTTCAATGAAATCCGCGGCTTCGCGCAGGTTTGCCACGGGATGAACCGCGATGCCGTCCACCACGGCCGCCTCCTCGGCATTTTCCGGCGGCACCAGGATGCCCTTGCGCCCCTCGGCACGCGCCCGCAGCGCGATCGGCAGCACGCCGCGCACCCGCCGCACCTCGCCGCTGAGCGCCAGTTCGCCCGTCACGCAGTAGTCCGTCAACCGCGAACCATCCATTTGGTCTTCCGCGGCCAGCATCCCCAACGCGATGGGCAAATCAAAGCTGGGACCTTCCTTCTTGATGTCCGCCGGCGCCAGGTTCACGGTCGTCCGGCCCATCGGCGGCGAAAACCCCGAATTGATCAGCGCGGTCCAAACCCGGTCGGAACTCTCCTTCACCGCCGCGTCCGGGAGTCCCACCACCACCACCTTCGGCTCCCCGTGCCCCGCATTGACCTCGATCTCCACCTCGTAGGCATCCACCCCGAACACCGCCCCGGAATAGACTTTTGCCAACATAAGGGGTCAGTCCTATGATTTAATGTTTTTGATTTTGGAGAAGGGCTCGAAACCCCACTCTCCGCGCTTTGCCGTTTCGATTCTTTTCAGAAACTCCGAGAAGTTTGTGGCCTTGCCCATCTGGAGCCGCTCCTTGATCCAGCCTGTGCTGACGGCAGAATGTCGCCGCGCCAGCCAAGCCAAGGCATATTTCTGGGGACTGTTCTTGATCATGGAGGCCAACGCGGTCTCTTGTAACCCCAGCTTGGCCATCCCGGCAACAATCAAAGCGTCCGCTTGGCTTTCGTCGTGGGTCCGCACTTCCTCCCCGCTAAAGGAACTCCGCTTGCCCTTTCTCAAGGCGCCTCCCAGCCGCGCGAGCATTTCCTGCCGGAATGCGGCGCCCCCCACCATCCACCCGCGCCTGATTTTCTGCCAAGTCTCGTCGGCCAGCCAAGGTTTGTCCCCGTGCCAAACCTCTTCCACCCGAGTGCCCATATACGCCCCATACTTCCTCCGCCCCGCGGAAGTGTCGGCCAGGCCAAGGCAGCCGAGCACGCGGTCTGCAGTCAGCCAACCGGGCCGCGGAGCCGTTCCGATATAGGCGGGATAACTACTCCAGCGGTAGTCCTGCAGTTTTGACGTCTTGAAGTTGTACCCCCTCATGCGGGCCGGGTTGAGATGAATATAGGTTGCCACCGGCAGGAAATACTGGGCGCCCGGCTCCACCGGAATTGCCTTGTAGCGCCCTTGGAATAAATGCCCCGACTCGCGATGCGACACGTTGAACCGCTTGGTGTAGGTGCTTTGCAGCCATTGCATCCCGGCTACCAGATTGGGCTCCGGAGTTTCCAGCAGCAAATGGTAGTGATTTCCCATCAGAACATAGGCATGTACCTTCCAGCCTGTCCGCTCGCACACCTCGGCCAGCGCGGCCAGAAACATGGCGTTATCCTGATCCGTCCTGAATAGTTTCTGCTGGCGATTCCCCCGGCTCATCACGTGATAGACCGCCCCCGCATATTCCACTCGTGGTTTTCTCGGCATGCCCTCCACTTTCGCCCCATACGCGTCGCCCCGTCAATCTAATAACATTAAATCATAGGACTGACCCCTTTTGCTACTTTTTCTCCTTCTCCACTCCCTCCAGCTCCGCCTGGCGGTCGCGGGACAGATCCACTCCCGCAAAATCCTTCGTGGCGGGCAGCTGCATCACCAGGCGGTCCAGCATGTCCACCTGCGCCATGCCTGTCACGACTTCAAACCCCAGCAAATGCCCGCCGAACGACCGGTCCCGACTGATGAAATGAAAATGCCAGCCCGACACGTTCACCCCGACCACGTATGGCGGACACCGGAACCCAACGATAGTCCCGGGGATGTCCTTGCACGTGAATACCGGCTGCGACGCCGCCACATCCTTCAGCAACGGATACGGCCGGCTCTGCGCCGGTACGCTGCGCGTGCGCACCATCTTGAAATGCCCGTCCATCCGGATCGCCGCAAACCAGTTCTGTCCCGCCGCCTCGCGGTCCAGCAGCTGTTCAACCCCCTCCATGTCCAGCCCCGAGGGAACAGCCACCTGCCGCTCCGGCTGAAACCGGCAAACGGCCGCAAACGGCGTTTCCCCGTCCAGATCCGGCGAATACACCCGGCCATCCGCGCGTACCTGGTGGAACTGACCGTCCAGCAGCACCATTTCACCGTCCAGATCATCAAACGTGCCGATTCCAAAATTCCCGTGCCGCCGCAGCTCCCGCAAGGACAGGTCCCCGTCATAGACCCCGGCCAACAGCGCATCAATCGTGGACGTCTGGAACAGCGTGTTCCGCGAGGGTCCCGCACACCCCGCCAGCGCCACTGCCATCCACCCCCCCGCCAACACAAGCCATCGCCTCGTCATCCTGCACCTCCAAAACTAACGCCGACTGTAAAAAGGGGGCCGAAACGGGGTCCGTCCCATGAATAAATTTTATTGGAGACCGACATCTTTTAATTTGGTGAATTCGGGAAGATTGTCGGGTGAGACTTCGGCCAACCGGGGCAGCAGCTGGTCCTTGGGCGAGACGACGGGGGCTGCCGGATCGTCCCAAGGGATGGCGAGGGAGGGGTCGTTCCATAGAATGCCGTATTCGTCGCCGGGGGCATAAAAATCGGTGCACTTATAATGAAAATCCGCAATGTCCGTCAGGACGCGGAAGCCGTGGGCGAAGCCTTCGGGAATGAAAAGCTGGCGGCGGTTTTCTTCCGACAGTTCGACGATGACATACTTCCCGAAAGTCGGCGAACCGCGGCGGATATCGACGGCCACGTCGAGCACCGCGCCGCGCAGCACGCTCACCAGCTTGCCCTGCGGGTGCTTCAATTGATAGTGCAGACCGCGCACCGTGTCCTGGCGCGAGCGCGACAGGTTGTCCTGTACGAAAACGCAGTCGAGTCCAGCGGCGGCGTATTCCCTGGTCTGGTAGGTCTGGAGGAAGAATCCGCGCGAGTCGCCGTGGACTTTGGGCGTGAACAGCAGCACTTCTGGGAGGGAGGTCTTTTCGCAAGCCAGTCCCATTGGATCACCCCCGCCCCTCGTCCGCTAGTTGGAGCAAATACTGGCCGTAGGCGTTTTTGACCATTTCTTCGCCCAGGCGGCGGAGCTGGGCGGCATCGATCCAGCCTGAACGGAACGCGATTTCCTCGAGGCAAGCGATCTTGAGCCCCTGGCGTTCTTCGATGGTTTGCACGAAATTCGAGGCCTGCAACAGAGACTCATGCGTGCCGGTGTCGAGCCAGGCAAAACCGCGGCCCAGCAGTTCCACGCGCAGCTGGCCTTTTTCGAGGTATTTCCGATTCAGGTCAGTGATTTCGAGCTCGCCGCGCGGCGAAGGCTTAAGGGCGGCGGCCATGTCGCACACCGTGGAGTCATAGAAGTACAGGCCCGGCACCGCGTAGTGGGATTTGGGCTTCTTGGGTTTTTCCTCGATGCCCAGCACCTTGCCGGTGGGGTCGAATTCCACCACGCCGTAGCGTTCGGGATCCTTCACCGGATAGCCGAAAATCAATCCGCCCTCGGTCAGCTTTCCGGCGCGGCGCAGAATTCCGGTAAGCCCCATGCCATGGAAGATGTTGTCGCCCAGGACCAGCGCCACTGGCGAGCCGGCGACGAATTCGCGGCCGATGAGGAACGCCTGCGCCAGGCCTTCCGGCCGCGGCTGCTCCGCATAGGCGAACCGCAGGCCAAGCGCCGTGCCATCCCCCAGCAGCGCACGGAACCGGGGCAGGTCTTCGGGGGTACTGATGATCAGGATGTCGCGAATGCCGGCCAGCATCAAAACCGACAGCGGATAATAAATCATCGGCTTGTCGTATACCGGCAGGAGCTGCTTGCTCAGGGCTCGGGTAATGGGATAAAGCCGCGTTCCCGAGCCGCCCGCCAACACGATGCCTTTCATCCGCCGTTTCCTTTCGAATGCCACCACCGGTCAGATTCGTCAAACCCGGGTGTTTCTTCAAGCCGTTTCCGCCATTTCCCGGGGAGGAAATGGACGACCTGGTGTGCCTGGCGGGGGTCGAACCCACAACCTTTAGCTCCGGAGGCTAACGCTCTGTCCAATTGAGCTACAGGCACTCGTGCGGTCAAATCGGGGACACTACGAGGCTCCCCGGGAACTGACAAGTGCAAAAGCGCCTCCGGTTGGGCATGGGGCCAGCCGGTAGATGTTGGAATGAATTGTCAACATTGTCAGTGTCTGACACTGATAGTCAACGGTTCCGGTGCAGCAGACTGAAGCCAACCACCTGACAGCTCATGACGGGAACCCAGGGGATCAGGTCGGGGCGCCACTGGGGCCGGTCCACCATCGCATCTGAAAGGATGATGAACAGATAGAAAAGGAAGAGCAGGACCAGCGCGATCCCGATGCCGATGCTCGATTCCTTGCGGTGGGACCGAATGCCCAGGGGGATGCCCAGCAGGGCAAAGGAGAAGCACGACAGCGCCAGGGCCAGCCGCTGGTTGGCATCCACCGCCATCTTGGCGCGCATCCGGGAGACATTCTGCTCGAGAATGTCCGGAAACACCTGGCGCACATTCCGGATGGCATGCACCAATTCGCCAAAGGTCATGTCGGAGGGTTTCTTGAAAATCCTGGTTTTCTTGAGCATCTGCTGGAGGTCGAGGGTGACCGGGTAGCTTTCCGCGCTGAGCGTCCGGGCTTTGGACAGGTCATGCGGATCGGCCTGGTCGAATTCCGTCAACCGGACATGTTCGAGGTCGATTTTCATCACGCGCGATTCTTCCTGGAACGCCACGCGTCCGGACCGGGCGCGCACTTCGGCCAGCGCGTTCGTCCCCTCGAACTGATACAGAATGATATCCTCCAGTTGCAGGCCATTCTTCTTCCCCACATAGATTTTCAGGCCGGGAAAATCACTGACAAACCGGCCTTCGTCCAGCAGGGCCAACGGATCTTCCTCGCCCAGGGCGCGGAGCATCTGGCGGCGGGCGAAATGGCTGCGGGGCGAGAGTTCCGCGTTGATATACAGGCAGAGGAGCGAGAGCAGCACCGCGCACAGGAGGATCGGCGCCGCCACCTGCCACAGGCTCACCCCGCAGGCTTTCATGGCCACGATTTCCCCATCGGCCGACAACCGGCCGAAATGCAGCAGCACAGTGGTCAGCAGGCTCATGGGAATCACGAAGGACAGGGTAAAGGGAATGTTCAGAGCAAAGATTTTCAGGATCAGCGGCCCCGAAATCCCGCGGGACATATAGTCGATGGCCTGCACGACCGCGCCCACGTACATCACGAAGGTCAGCACGACCAGGGCCACGAGGAAGCCCTTGATGAAATCACCCAGCAGATAGCGGTTGAAGACACGGATCATCGTCCGCCACCCTCCCGCCGGCGGGCAGCGTCGAGGGTATTGCGCAGCAGCATGGTTACGGTCATCGGGCCCACGCCGCCCGGCACGGGGGTGATGGCCGAGGCCTTGGCGGCCACGGCTTCGAAATCCACATCCCCCACCAGCCGGTAGCCGGCCGGACGGGCGGGATCCGGGACACGGTTGACGCCGACATCGACGACCACCGCCCCGGGGCGGATCATGTCCGCCGTCAGGGTACCGGGGCGGCCTGCGGCCACCACAACAATATCGGCCGTCCGCGTGAAACGCGCCAGGTCGAAGGTGCGGGTGTGGCACAGGGTCACCGTGGCATCCACTCCTTTTTGGGACAGCAAAAAGGACAGGGGGCGCCCCACGATCTGGCTGCGTCCGATCACGACCACGGCCGCACCGGCGAGAGGCACTTCTGAACGGCGCAGCATTTCCAGCACCCCTAGCGGAGTGCAAGGGACGAAGGTGGTTTGGCCCAGCACCAGGCGTCCGATGTTCAGCGGATGGAAACCGTCCACATCCTTGGCCGGATCGATGGCTTCAATGATGTCCCGTTCGATGGCCGGGTCCGGCAGGGGCAGCTGCACCAAGACCGCATCGATGGTCTCATCCGCGTTCAGCGCCTGCACGGCGGTCAGGATACCGGCGCGGCCCGCCGCGGCTGGCAGGTGGATTTCGCGGGAGAGAATGCCGGCGGCGGCACAAGCTTTTTCCTTGCCCGTGACATAGGAGCGGGAGGCGGGATTGTCTCCCGCCAGCACCACGCCCAGGCCGGGCGCGCGACCGGATTTGTCCTGCCAGGCGGCTACCTCGGCGGCGATTTCAGCACGCAGGCCGGCGGCCAGCGCCTTCCCATCCAGGATGCGGGCACTCATGGGGATTTCCTCCCTCAGAAGCGATAGCGCACGGTCAACTGCGCAGAGGTGCCATCAAACCAGTCTGCGCGGGCGCCGAAGGACAGGTTTTCCAGCAGCCACAACTCTACGCCGCCGACAATCCCCAAGGCCTGGGACTCCTCGAAATCCTGTTGGAGATCGCCGCGGGTCCAGGTTCCGTCCAGCTTGGACCAGGCGGGCCCGGCATAGACCGCCAGGCTGTGGAACTCGCCCATGTAGAAATTACGAAAGCTGCGGGCGAACGTCAGGTGATAGTCGATCGGAAGCATGCACCTTGTCTCGCTCCATTCGATTTCGCCGGCCCCGCCATCGTCGGTGGTCCGGAAGGCGTATTCGCCGGCCAGAGCCACCGTCACACGCCAGGAGGTACGCGCCACCCCCTCATAGATCTGCCAGAGGTTTACCCGGGCGCCGGCCAGGCCGCCGGCCCCATAGTCGAACTCATGGTGTATGGCATTGTCCAGGCGCGCATCGGAGACGCCGGCCTGCCCGTAGAGCAGCAGCCAGGCCCAGGGGGCAACGCCGACGGTCACGTCCGCCAGATGGCCGCGCAACTTCCATTCCGCGCCTTCCAGTTCGACCGGGCGCGACAAGCGGGCATAGACCAGACCGGCCTGCCATGGCACCGGGTCGTGCCACGTCAGCAAGGCATTCGGCGCGCTGGAATCTTCCGTGAGGTTCTGCTGCCCCGCCGCCCTGGTGACCCCCAGCGCCAGCAATAACAGCCAACATGCCGTTCTTCTCATGGGATTTCCTTTCCAGGGGAGTCATCGGATTCCGCGGGGGCCGCATCGGCGGCCGGAGATGGCTCCTCCTCCCCGGGTTCCACCAGGGTGGCGCTCATCACGACGTCGTCGTCTTCCAGATTGATCAGTTTCACGCCCTGCGCCGAGCGGCCCGTGATGCGCACGCCGTCCACCGGCATGCGGATCATGGTGCCCTGTTTGGTCACGATCATCATGGCATCCTCGGCGTGCACGCTCAAGGCCGTAACGAGGTCGCCCGTTTTTCCGGTGAGGTCGTTGGCGATCAGGCCCTTGCCACCGCGTTTCTGGACGCGGTACTCGGAAAACGGCGTGCGCTTGCCGAAGCCTTTTTCGGTCACGGTGAGCAGCATGGCGTCTTCGCGCACAACCTCCACGCCTTCGACGACATCGCCCGTCTCGAGCGAGATGCCGCGAACGCCGCCGGTGGCGCGGCCCATGGGCCGCGCGTCTGACTCGCGGAAGCGGATGCCCTGACCCCGGCGTGTCACCAGCACCAGATCGTCCTGGCCTCCGGTCAGCTCGACGCCGATCAGCCGGTCGCCCTCCTCGACGTTGATGGCGATGATGCCCGCCGCGCGCACGTTCTGGTAGGCATCCAGCGCCGTCTTCTTGACGGTTCCCTTTTCCGTGGCAAAGAACAGGTACTTGTCCGGATCGAAGCCGCGGATGGGGATGATGGCCGCGATTTTTTCGCCGCCCTGCATGTCGAGGAGGTTGACGAGGGCCTTGCCGCGGGAATCGCGGGCCCCCTCGGGGATTTCGTAGGCCTTCTTGAAGTACATGCGGCCCTGCTCGGTGAAGAACAGCATCCAGTCGTGGGCAGAGCAGTTGAACACGTGCTCGACGTAGTCCTCGTCCTTCGTGTCCATGCCCACGACGCCCTTGCCACCGCGTTTCTGCTCGCGATAGACGCTCGTCGGAGTACGCTTGACATAGCCGGCGTGGGAGAGCGAGATCACGCAATCCTCGTCTGCCACGAGGTCCTGGATGTCGATTTCGCCCTCGTCGGCCACGATGTCCGTGCGGCGCTCGTCGGCGTAGTCCCTGCGGATGGCCAGCAAGTCGTCCTTCATCACGCCGAAGAGCTTGGCGTTATCGGCCAGCAGTTCCTTCAGATAGGCGATGCGTTCCTGGATGGCTTGGTATTCGGCCTCGATCTTGTCGCGCTCCAGCCCGGTCAGCTGGTAGAGGCGCATATCCAGGATGGCGTTGGCCTGGATCTCGGAGAAGCCGAACCGGCCGATCAATTGGACGCGGGCCTCGTCGCGATGGCGGGCGGCGCGGATGATGCGGACCACCTCATCGAGGTTGTCCAGCGCTTTCAGCAGGCCTTCCAGGACGTGGGCCCGGGCTTCCGCCTCGCGCAGCTCGAACTTTGTCCGTCGCGTCAACACCTCGAACCGGTGCTCGATAAAGCACGCCAGCAGATCCTTGAGGTTCATAACCCGGGGCCGGCCGTGGTCGATCGCCAGCAGAATCGCCCCGAAAGTGGTGCCCAGCTGGGTCTGCTTGAAGAGGTTGTTCAGCACCACCTGGCCGATCGCCCCGCGCTTGAGCTCGACCACCACGCGAATGCCGTCCTTGTCGGATTCGTCGCGCAGGTCGCTGATGTCCTCGATTTTCTTTTCGTGCACCAGCTCGGCGATTTTTTCGATCAGTGCCGCCTTGTTCACGGCGTAGGGAATTTCGGTGATGACAATCCGCTCGCGCTCGGCCTTCCACGGTTCCACGGCGGCCTTGCCGCGCAGCCGCAGGTGGCCGCGGCCGGTTTCGTACATGGCGCGGATCGGGCCGAGCCCGCACAGCGTGCCGCCGGTCGGGAAATCCGGTCCCTTCACGAACCGCATCAGGTCCGCCACGGCGGCCTCGGGGTGGTCGATCAGGTGGATGGTGCCGTCGATGATTTCGCCGAGGTTGTGCGGGGGGATATTGGTGGCCATGCCGACCGCAATACCCGTCGAGCCGTTGACCAGCAGGTTCGGGATGCGCGCGGGCAGCACTTTCGGCTCATCCAGGGATTCGTCGAAATTCTTCTGCATTTCGACGGTATCCTTGTCGATGTCCGCCAGCAATTCCTCGGCCAGTTTGTCCAGCTTGCACTCCGTGTAGCGGTAGGCCGCCGCGGGATCGCCGTCGATGCTGCCGAAGTTGCCCTGGCCCTTGACCAGCCTGTAGCGCATGGAGAAATCCTGCGCCATGCGCACGAGCGTGTCGTAGACTGCGGCATCGCCGTGGGGATGATAGTTGCCGATGACCTCACCGACGACCTTCGCGCACTTCACAAACGCCTTGGCATGCGTCCAGCCCCGCTCGCGCATGGCAAAGAGGATGCGCCGGTTGCCCGGCTTGAGGCCGTCGCGCGCATCCGGCAGGGCGCGGCCGACGATGACCGACATCGAGTAGTCGATGTAGGCCTTCTGCATTTCCTCTTCGATGTCGATCCGCTCGATGCGGTCGGGCGCGTTCTGGGGGGCGGCCGCCGCCGGGAGATTCTCGCCCGCGGCCTCGCCGCCGGCTTCGGGTTTCAGTTCGTCGCTCATGAGGGGGCTCTGCTGCTTTCGTTATTCACTGGCTCGTTTTCTTTCACCAGCACAAAGGGGACCGGCACGGGCCGGTATCGCATCCGCTCGGCCGGCTCGTCCAGCCGGAGCGTTTCTTCCAGAAACCGGTCGTACTGTTCCGGCGTCATCGGCGGCGCCGGGGGCGGCGGCGCCGGCCAAACCGGAAAATCCAAGGCGGGCGTTTTCATGCCAGCTCCCGGATCAGGCCCAGCCACTTGGCCGAAGCATGTTTCAAGCAAAGCGCTTCAAATCGCGGGGAGCGCACGTCCACGCCGTTGTTTGCGATCAAGGCCAGAATATCGCCGAGATCCTTGCCGCGGGTGGAGGATTGCGCAACAGAAAACAGTTTCATGGCCAGCAAATGATCCAGACAAGGCACGCGCACGCCCACCCGGGATACTTCGGTCGCGATGGAAGCCGATTCGAGTTGCCGGAACGTATCGGCGGACAAATAGATGAAATCCACGATTCGGTAACCCGGTTTGTGGAAACGGGAATACAAGTCCGGTTGTTCGTGCAGGACCGCATAGCCCAGTTCCGCCATGCGGCGCGCGACCGCGTCCTGGTTCGTCTTGTCGCAGGCGAAATCGATATCGCCCGTGGCGCGCTCGACGTGGTGCGCCAGCAAAGACAAGCCGCCCACGAGCAAAAACGGGAAGCCGCCGGCCCGCAAGGCTTCCACGAGCCCGGCGAATTCGGTGTGGATTTTGTTGTGGCTTGCGCTCATGGGCTTTCGGGACGCGTCCTCAGACGTCCAAATTCCGCACGTTGAGGGCGTTTTCCTCGATGAAGGCGCGGCGGGGTTCGACCTCGTCGCCCATCAGGACGGTGAAGGTCTGGTCGGCGCGTACGGCGTCATCGAGCTGCACCTGGAGGAGCTTGCGTTTGGTGGGTTCCAGGGTGGTTTCCCAGAGCTGGTCGGGATTCATTTCGCCCAGGCCCTTGTAGCGCTGGATGCTCAGGCCGCGCCGACCGACCTCGCGCACGAGATCCAGCAGGTCGCCCAGCGCGAAGACGGGCGCCTTTTTGCCGTCCACTTCGGCTTCGTAGATGGGTGCACCGTTGCGCAGCAGGGCCGGGATGCCGAATCCCAGCGCCTGAAGCTGCGCGAACTGCTTGACCAGGCCGGGGGCCAGATGCAGTTCGTCCCACTTGAACTGGGATGGATCCAGGGGGCCCATGCGGGCTTCGGCGTCCTCGCGAATCTTGCGCATTTCCTCGTCGGTGAAGGCCAGGTGGATTTCCTGGTTTTCGACGTCGCCGCCGGGCGGAATCACCCGCACGCGGTAGAGCGGCAGGCGGTTGTTCGCGGCGTCATAGCGCTTGACGTATTCATCGAAATCCACGCTCTTGCGGGCCATGGCTTCGGCGATGTGCTCGACCTCCTCGAGGATCTTGAGCACTTCGGCCATCTTGCCGTCTTCCAGCGCGGGCGTGCCGTCGAGGTTCAGCATGCACACGTCCTCGATGCCCAGTTCGATGAGCACCCGCGAGAGATGGCGGTCGTTATCGATGTAGCGCTCCTGCTTCTTGCGCTTGATCTTGTAGAGCGGCGGCTGGGCGATGTAGACGAACCCGCGCTCGATCAGCTGGGGCATCTGCCGGTAGAAGAAGGTCAGCAGCAGCGTGCGGATGTGCGAGCCGTCCACATCGGCGTCGGTCATGATGATGATCTTGTGGTAGCGCGCCTTGTCCACGTCGAACTCGTCGCGGCCGATGCCCGCCCCGATGGCGGTGATCATCGTGCGGATTTCCTGGTTGTTGAGCATCTTGTCGAGCCGCGCCTTCTCGACGTTGAGGATCTTGCCGCGCAGCGGCAGGATGGCCTGGAACTTGCGGTCGCGGCCCTGCTTGGCCGAACCGCCGGCCGAGTCGCCTTCCACCAGAAACAGCTCGCACAGCGCCGGGTCGCGCTCAGAGCAGTCGGCCAGTTTGCCGGGCAGGGAGCCCGAATCCAGCGCGCCCTTGCGGCGGGTCAGGTCGCGCGCCTTGCGCGCCGCCTCGCGGGCCCGTGCCGCCAGCACGCCTTTCTCGACCACTTTGCGGGCAACCGCCGGGTTTTCCTCGAAGTGCGTCGCCAGCCCCTCGTTGACGATGGAGGACACGATGCCTTCAACCTCGCTGTTGCCCAGCTTGGTCTTGGTCTGGCCTTCGAACTGCGGATCGGGCACCTTGACGCTCACCACGGCCACGAGGCCCTCGCGGATGTCCTCGCCGGACATCGCATTCTCTTCCTTGAGGATCTTGTTCGCCCGCCCGTAGGTGTTCACCACGCGCGTCAGCGCACTGCGGAAGCCGCTGAGATGGGTGCCGCCCTCGATCGTGTTGATGTTGTTGGCGTAGGTCAGCACCGACTCCGCGTAGCCGTCGTTGTACTGCAGCGCGATCTCGACGGCGACGCCGTCCTGTTCCTTTTCGAAATAGATCGGCTCGGGATGCAGGGTCACCTTGTTCTTGTTGAGGTGCTGGACGAATTCGCGGATGCCCCCGTCGTAGCGGAAGGTTTCTTCCCGCATCGTCCCGTCCTGCTGCTCCTGGCGGAAAACGATCTCGATGCCCTTGTTCAGGAACGCCAGCTCGCGCAGGCGCGCCGCCAGGATGTCCCAGGAAAATTCGAGCGTGCTGAAGATCTGGTCGTCGGGATACCACGTGACCCTGGTGCCGCGGTCCGTGCACGAACCGATGACCTCCAGCGGGGACTTCGTCACGCCGCGCTCGAAGCGCATGCGGTAGATTTTGCCTTCGCGCCGGACTTCCACTTCCATCCATTCGCTCAGGGCATTCACGCAGCTCACGCCCACCCCGTGGAGGCCGCCCGACACCTTGTAGCTGCCGTGATCGAACTTGCCGCCCGCGTGCAGCATGGTCAGCGCCACCTCCACCGCGGGCTTCTTCAGTTTCGGGTGCGGATCCACCGGGATGCCGCGGCCATTGTCGGACACCGAAATGGATCCGTCGGCGGCAAGTTCCACCTCGATCCGCGTGCAATGGCCCGCCAAGGCCTCGTCGATGGAGTTGTCCACCACTTCATACACGCAATGGTGCAGGCCGCGCTGGAACGTGTCCCCGATGTACATTGCAGGCCGTTTCCGGACCGCTTCCAGCCCTTCCAAAACCTGGATTTTCGACCCGTCGTAGCTTTCGCGCTTCGCCGGGGCTTCCCCACGACCCAAATCAGTGTTTTCCTGCGTAGCCATGTTTTGTCTTTTTGCTATACAATTAATTAAGAGAATCTATCGAAAATCCGCCGCCCGCACAATAAAAAAAGCACCGGAACCCGATCAAGTAAAACGGTTATGATTTTTAGCTGTCCCAAGGGGTCGCGAAGGCCCAAAAATCCGGTTTTAGGCCATTTTCAGGCTGTTTTTCGCTTTTTTACGGTTTTTTGAGGCCGGATTTTGCTAAAAATGTAGAAATTTTACGGAAAATCGTCCGAATTTTTGTTTTCCATCCGCCTTTTTCTGAAAAAATCCTTAATCAAGGCCGTACATTCCTCTTCCAGGACCCCCGACATTACCTCGGCGCGGTGATTCAGCTCCCCAGACTGCAGGATAGGGAACCGGGAGACGGCCCCGCCGCGCAAGGGATCGGTCATGCCCCAGACCACCAGCGGAATCCTGGCCAGCACAATGGCCCCGGCGCACATCGGACAGGGCTCCTTGGTGACATACAAAATGCTGTCGGTCAGCCGCCAATCCCCCGTCGCGGCGGCGGCTTGGGTAATGGCAATCATCTCCGCGTGAGCGGTGGGATCGTTCAGGGTCCGGGTCTGGTTCCAGGCCCGGCCGGTCAGTTTGCCGCCGCTGTACACCACCGCTCCGACCGGGACTTCGCCCGCGGCGGCAGCCTGATGCGCCTGAGCCAGGGCCAACCGCATCCGCGCCACATGAACGGCTCCGTCCAGATGCGGGCCGCTCATGGCGCGCCCTCGGGCCCAAGGACCCAGCGTTTATTGAACCAGAAGTAATCCTCCGGATGCGCCTGCACCGACTCGCTGAACCGGTCCATGATATATTGCATGATCCGGCGCCCATCGGCTTCCTCGCTCGCGTTCTGGTCAGGCTCGATCCGGCCCGTCAGGCTCCACTCGTGCCGGGTCCAGCCGCTGCGAACCACCTGGCCCGTCAGGATCGGCAAACCGGCCGAACGGGCATAACGGACCGTGCCCAGGGGAACGAGCGTTTCCGCCTCCAGGAAACGCACGGACACCCCGCCGCTCTTGGCGCGCACGTCGGGCAGGATGGTCAACACTTTGTTGCCGGCCACCAACTTGCGTGCTACTTCCCCGATGTCCCGGCTGTGGGTATCGATGGCCTCCACGCCCGTTCGCGTGCGCACCCGGTTGAGCCACGCATTCACCAACGGATTCTTCTGCTTGCGCACCAGCGTGATCAAGTGCACGCCCTGGGATTGCAGCGCGATGCCCGCCAGCTCCCAGTTGCCCATGTGCGGCACCGCGATGATCAGTCCGCGGCCCCGGGAAAGTTCCGTCCGGACCTGGTCCACCGGGCCCTGCGCCATGTGGCGCGTCACCCACTCCCGGCGGATCCGGGACAGTTTCATGCCCTCGACCACCGTAAACACCAGGTTGCGGTAGGCCAGCCAACCGATGCGGGCCAATTCCGGCGCACCCAGTTCGGCGCCGAGGGCCTGCCGCAGGCGGCGAAACGTGCGGACCCGCAATTGGCGATTGGCGGCATAGGCCACGCGGGCCGCGCCCCAGGCCAATGCCAGCGCCACGCGGTGCGGCAACACCCCCACCAGCCAGGAGACACAACGCAGGGCCGCGTATTCAATTCTGTGGGTCAACCTGACTTTCATGGCTCCGGCGTCCTCTCGCGCAGGACGCGGAATCCCACATCCCGCCCGCGGTAATCCTCCGGAAAAAGCTGCCGGTGATCGATCCGCAGCAGGACGGGATCCCGCTCCGCCCAGCTCCCGCCCCGTGCTATCCGCTGGCCGGCGGGAATTCCCGGTTCGGCCGCATTCCATTCAAATAAGTTGCCGGCCATGTCGAACAATCCGAAGCCGTTGGCCACATGCCGGCCGCCCCGGGGCGCGGGTCCGGGAGCATCAAACCGGGCCAGTTCCGAAGGATGGCCGCCCCACCCCCAGGGATAAGGCGCGCCGTCAACCCCGCCCCGGGCCGCGACCTCCCATTCCGCCCCGACCGGCAAACGCACCCGGCGGCCGGTCTGGTGCGATCGCCACTGGCAATAGGCCTCCGCTTCGGCCGCCGTCACCTCCGCCACCGCCTGGCGACGCATTCCTCGCCTGGCAACGTATTTCCCTCCGGCGCGACGGATAATCTGTGCCGTTTCCGGAAAATCGATGGCCCCGGAGTGGTTCAGAAAACGAACAAACTCCGCGACGGTCACCTCGCAACGCCCCAGGTCGAACCCGCCGGCGGGACCGGAACGGGCCGCGTGACAGGGCACCTGCACCCACCCCGCCGCCCAGCAGGCTCCGCAGGCCAGCCAACCACCCATCCACAGGCTCCATCCTCGATTCATGGCCACATTTAAGCGCATCCGGCTTTGACATTCCATTGCTAAATCCCCATACTGATTTGTTGAAAGTCAATTTGACGCGAAAGGTGGCGTACGATGGAAACGCACAAGGCAAAATGCGGCGGGTATGGCATGGTCACCGGAATCTACTGGGTCACGGGGCTGGGAATTCTTTTCGGCGCCCTGCTGGGTCTGCGATACCACGGCGATGGCGAATGGCCCCCCTCGTTGATTGCCGCCCTGCTGGCCACCGGCATTGCTTGTGCGTACATCCTCCTGGCCGCCTTGGATTGGCTCATGCAACGGCTGGCCCTGTCACGCAATCCGTTGCCCAACGACCTGGAGATCGCCGACCGCGCCGTGGCCCGGGAACAGGCGACAGGCCTGAAAGGCGGCGGGCTGCTCGCGCGCCAGCTTCGTCGGCTGCTGAACGCCTGGGGCGCCGGCGCCTCCGGCCCGCAGATCGCCGCCATGGCTAACAGCCAGACGCTGCGAACATTGCTGGTCCTGGCCGCCGAAATCGCGGTTGTACTGGTCTTGTTGTCTGCCGCTGCCGGATTCAGCGTCCCGCAGGAATTGCTGACCCTCGGGACCGGCCTGATGCTGCTGGCCGTCATCATCGCAGTGGCCCGCTTCCAATTGGCAACCCAACTCGCCGGTTATGTGGATTCCCACCTCCTGGCCCGCATCGGCAACGACACGCCGGCCGCCGCCGGCGCCGAATTCGCCCAGCAGGCCGCCAAATCCGTCGGAGACTCCATCTCCTCCCTGACCGCGGCCCAGGCCAAGTTTACCGAACAACTGGCCAAGGCGCAGGACACCGCCACGGCTCAGTACGCCAAGGCGCAACAAGAAGCCGCCGCCCAACTGGCCAAGGCCCAGCAAGAGTCGGCGTCCCAAATCACCAAGGCCCAGACAGACGCCGCCGCCCAGGTTGCCAAGGCCCAGGCCGACATGGCTGCCAGACTGTCCGCCGCCCAGGAACAAGCCGCCGCTCAACTCGGCAAGGCCCAAACGGAAGTGGCCACGCAATTGGGCCGTGTCAGCGAACTCGCCAGCAGCATCGACCATGTGCTGAAGCTCCAGCAAGCGGTCGATGGCACGTTGAAGGGCGTCACGGTCACGGAGGAATTCAAGAACACGCTGCTCGAACTCAAGCGGCACCTGGCGGAATCCGACACCCTGCTAAAGAACGTCTCAAAGCCGCGTGCCATCCGGCTGGTGGAAACCGCCAACGAGTAGTTTCCGCCCCATGTCGGAGCGCCCGGCGGATGCCGGTTCCGGCCCCGCGGTGGCGGCGGGGATGCCTGCTTCACCGCTGGTACCCGGTTTGTATCTGGTCGGCACGCCCATCGGCAACCTCGAGGACATCACCCTGCGCGCCCTGCGCGTCCTGCAGTCGGCCACCCATATCCTCGCCGAAGATACCCGCCACACCCGCCGGCTCCTCGACCGCCACGGCATCGTCACGCCCATGATCTCCTGCCACAAGTTCAACGAGCGCGCCCGCGAGGAAGAAATCCTCCGCCGCATCCGCACGGGTGAAGCCCTGGCGCTCGTCACCGACGCCGGCATGCCGGGCATCTCCGATCCCGGTGCCCGCGCCGCCGCCGCCGTCCGCGCGGCGGGCCTGTTCGTCACCGTGATTCCCGGCCCCTGCGCCCTGTCCGCCGCCGTCGCTCTCTGCGGCCAAACCGAAAGCCGCGGATTCCTCTTCGAAGGCTTCCTCGACCACAAGACTGCCGCGCGCCGCCGCCGCCTGCAGGAACTCGCCGCCTTTCCCGCCCCAATCGTTTTCTACGAATCCACCCACCGCATCCTCAAACTTCTCGATGAAGTCGAAGCCGAACTCGGCCCGGAGCGCCGGCTTTTCATCGCCCGCGAACTCACGAAGAAATTCGAAGAAACAGTGACCGGCACCCCCGCCGAACTCCGCGCCCACTACCAAACCCGTTCACTCAAGGGCGAATTCGTCGTCATCCTCCTGCCTCGCCAGCCTCCGCGCGCCCCCCCCGGATCTCCAATACTATAATATTTGCAACTATTAGCCCTGCCCGGATCTTCCTGTCACGCTTGACAGAACCTATAATAGTTGCAACTATTATAGTCATGAAAACCACACCTTCGCCCCGCCTCCCCGTGCAAACGTTGAATCCCACGCTATGGCGCACCTGCCGCGTGTTGGCCGGCGCAAACCGCATCAAGCTGTTGAGGCAAGTGCATGACCATCCCGGGCAACATGTCGCCGCCCTGGCGAAAGCGGCCGGCATCGGCCGGCCCTACGCCAGTCAGGAAATGCGCCGCATCCAATCCCGCGGGCTGCTCCGGCCGGTCAAGCGCGGCATCGCCGTCGTCTATTCGCCCATTCCCGATCCGCAAGTACCCACCGCGGCCCCCCTGCTCAAGGCCATCCGCGCCGCTTTGGAATCCCGGCCCGCCGAACGCGATGCCGACATGGCCCGCATCGCCGCGGGGCTGGCCCACGAACGCCGAATCGCCTTGGCCCGGTCGCTGATGCAGCGCCCCAAAACCCAGGCCCAGCTGCTGGCCGAATGCCCCATGGCTCCGTGCAGCCTGCAGTTGCATCTGCGCACGCTGGCCAAGGCCGGATTCGTCGCCACGCGAGGCCGGGTATTGTCGTTTCAAACGCCCGACCATCCGCTCGGCCAAGCCCTGGCCAAGCTCTTGCGCCAGGGTGTCGCCAGATAAAATGGCTTTTCCCTTTTCCCGCGTCCGGAAATACGCCACTCTGTCCGCGTCATGACCACAGGAAAGCCTCAGCCGTTCTTCCTCCTCGGCCATCCCGTCGGCCATTCGCTTTCCCCGGCCATGCACAACGCGGCGTTCAAAGCCCTGGGCCTGAACGCGATCTACGGCCTGCTGGACGTGGCCCCCGGCGAGGTGGCTCGCACGCTTGCGGAACTGCGCGCGCACGGCTGCGGCGGCGCCAACGTCACCATTCCCCACAAGGAGGCCGCTTATCGCTTCCTCGCGGCCAAGGGCAAGCTGTCCGACGGCGCGAAACGACTGCATTCCGTCAACACGGTCGTATTCCGCCCGGACGGCACGCTCTACGGCGACAACACCGACGCACCCGGCTTCCTTGATGCGCTGAAAGAGGCGTTCCGGGCCACGCCGCGCGGCCGGCGCGTCCTCGTGCTGGGCGCCGGCGGCGCCGGCCGCGCCCTTGCGTTGACCTGCGCCATGCAGGGCGCCGCGGAAATCCTCGTGGCCGACATCCGTCTCGGCGCGCGCCGCCGCCTGCTTCTCGCGCTGCGCCAAACCGCGCCGGGCCTGCCCGTCGCCGGCATTTCCCTCGACCGCGCCCGCGCTGCCGCGCGCGACTGCGACCTGATCATCCAGGCCACGCCGGTCGGGATGCGCCCCGGCGATCCGGCGCTGCTGCCGGCCGAATCCTTCCGCAAGGACCAGCTTGTTTTCGACCTGATCTACAATCCCGCCATCACGCCATTGCTGGCCACCGCGCAGGCCGCCGGCGCGCGCACGGGCAATGGCCTCGGCATGCTCCTGCATCAGGGCGTGCGCGCGTTCCGCCAGTGGACCGGCCGCAAACCGCCCGTTCCCGTCATGCGCGCCGCCCTTGAAAAAGCCCTGAAAGCCAAGCGCCCATGATGCCCCTTCCGTCAGAAGCCTTTTTCATTGTATCGATTTTCATTTTTCTTGCCGGCCTGTGCATCGGCAGCTTCCTCAACGTCTGCATCTGGCGCATCCCGCGCGACGAATCCATCGTCAGGCCCGGCTCCCATTGCCCCGCCTGCAACCACGCCATCGCGCCGTGGGACAACATTCCGCTGCTCTCATGGCTTCTGCTGCGCGGCCGGTGCCGCCACTGCCACGCGCCTATTTCCCCGCGCTACGTGGTGGTGGAACTGCTGACCGGCGCGCTGTTCGCGGGAATCTGGCTCGTGCACGGCTGGACCGTGCAGACTCCGGTTTACTGGCTGTTCGCCGCCGCCCTGATCCTGGGCACCTTTGTTGATCTGGATCATCTGATCCTCCCGGACCGCGTGACCATCGGGGGAATGATCGCGGGTCCTGTCCTGGCCCTGGCTTTTCCCGAATTACATGATCAAACCGAACGCCTTCCTGCGTTGATCCAGTCCCTGACGGGGCTGGGGCTGGGCGGCGGATTGCTCTGGCTGGTAGCGATCCTGGGCCGCGCGGCCCTCAAGCGCGAGGCCATGGGCCTGGGTGACGTTAAGCTGCTGGGAGCCATCGGGGCATGTCTTGGCTGGCGGGCGGTGTTGTTCACCGTGTTTGTGTCTTCGTTTTCGGGCACCCTGTTTGGCCTCGGGCTGATTGCCGCCGGACGCAAAGAGCTGCAGAGCCGGATTCCCTACGGGCCGCACCTGGCGCTGGCGGCGATCCTCTGGATGTTCTGCGGCCCGGCCTGCATTGATTTCTACCTGGCGTGGGCCTTTCCCAGCCGCCCTCCCGGATTTCTTCCATGAATCCTGCCACCGGCACCCGGCCCCAGCGCGTCAGCGCCACGTCTCTGTCGCTCGGCATCCTTGCTGTCATCGCCGTCGGTTTCGTGCTCAAAGTCGCGCAGGGTGTCGTCATCCCTCTGCTCATCGCCTGGCTGCTGAGCTACCTCCTCGCTCCCGTCGTCAATTTCCTTGTTTGCCGCCTGCGCTTTCCCGCTTTCCTCGCCGTCGCCTGCGTCGTCGTGCTCCTCCTGCTCGCGTCCTGGGGCGCGGGCATCGTCATCCAGCAGCGCCTCCTTGCCTTCGCCAAGGCTTTCCCCGAATACCAAGTCCGCCTCTCCGAGACCCTCGACCACTACGGCAAGCTCCTCGACATACCCGCCTTCGCCCTCAAGGACCTCGACTGGACTTCCCAGGTCGGCCCTGCCGTGGTCAAAACCTCCAAGTTCTTCATCTCCTTCATCTCGAACGCAGTGCTCGTGCTGATTTTCCTCGTCTTCATGCTCATCGGAAAGCCCTATTCCAGCGACAAGCTCCGCGCCGCCTTCCCCGGCCGCGCCGATGCGATCCTCGACGTCACCAATGCCATCTCACGCCAGATCGGCGCCTATCTCGGCGCACTCTTCGTGATCTCCCTTGTCACCGGCCTGTGCGTTTGGGGTGCGCTCGCGTGGATCGGGGTGGAATTCGCCTTCGCGTGGGGCCTGCTCGCCTTCGTGCTCAACTTCATCCCCACCGTCGGTTCCATCGTCGCCAGCATCCCGCCCGTCCTGATGGCCCTCGTCCAGTTCGCCCCGAGCATCTGGCCCGCCGTCGGGGTCGTCCTTGTCCTGCTGGTCATTCAAAACACCTTGGGCAACTTCATCGCCCCGAAGGTATACGGCGACCGGCTCAATCTCTCGCCGGTGGTCATCCTGCTCTTTCTGCTCTTCTGGGGCTGGCTCTGGGGCATCGTCGGCGCGCTGCTTGCGGTCCCCCTGGCCGCCGCCATCCAGATCGCGCTGGCCCAGATCCCGGCCCTGGCGCCTCTCGCCGTCATGATGGGCTCCGGCCAGCGCTACGCGCGCCGGAACAAACGCCCATCTCCGGCGCCCGTCACGACCGCCAATCCGGAGAACCCCGCGGAATGAGCGCCTGGACGCGGCGTGCGCTGGCCGGCGGCCTCTGCGTCCTGGGATGGTCCACCTCCCAAGCCGTGATGCCCCGCGACGTCGAACCGGCCGACGGCAGGGCCCCGGCCAAAGAGGATCGGGACCAGGCGAATCCCGACGAAGTGCGGCGCATCCGGGAACGCCAGCGCCTGGTCCGCGAACTCCGCGACCTGACCGCGCACCGGGACGGGCCTGACGCCAAGCAATCCGCCCGCAAGGCGGAGTTGGAATCCCGCCTGGCCATGCTTGCCAAGACCGGCACTGACCGCGTGCTGATCATCCTGGTCGAGTTCAACGGCACCAATACGTTCACGTGGACGCCCGGGGTGTCCACCTGGGATCCGTTCGGCATCGCCGAGCAGACGGAATACGACGGGACCAACTCTGGCAATGCCGCCGCCTCGTCGTTCTTCGCCGCCAAATACGGCATCACGGCTCCCACCAACTGCCGCTATGCGGGTCCGCTGCACAATGAAATCCCGCGCCCGCTCTCAGCCGCGGACATTTCCGGCGAAACCATCTGGACGCCGGATTTTTCGCCGGACTACTACCGCAATATCGCCTTCGGCGATGGCTGGACCTTCTCCTACGACCGGGCCGACGGCTCTCCCGTGGCCGCCGACTTCCCAGGGCAGTCCGTGCGCGATTACTACCGTGATTTCTCCTCCGGGCGCTACGAGATCATTGGTGACGTGGTCGGCTGGGTCCAGGTGACCAACTCCATCTGGTACTACGGGGCGGACGCGATTCCCGGCCGCAAATCGGGCGCCACGTCCGCCGCCCACAACGGGGCTATTCCCGGCGCAGGCAACACCCGCCGCCTGGTCATGGACGCGATCGACGCGGTCAATGCCGCCTATCCCGACTTCGATTGGGCCCCCTATGATCTCAATGGCGACACAATCATCGACCGCCTGTGGATCATCCACGCCGGCTATGGCGAAGAGGACAGCGCCATCCTCCTCAACCGGACTTCCTACGGCGAGTCCGCGATCTGGTCCCAGTCCTCCAGCCTGACCAGCAAATATCCGGTCGCCGAAGGCCTCTACGCCTCCCGGTTCATCATCATGCCCGAAAACTGCGGGATCAGCGTCCTGGCCCACGAATACGCCCACAATCTGGGCGCGGATGATCTCTACGCCTACGGCTACGGCGACACCTCCGCCGGCTTCTGGACCCTGATGGCCGACGATTGGACCGGCTTCCCTCTCGGGTTCCTGCCGCAGGCACCCGATCCGCTTCACCTCGATAATTGGGGCTGGCTGGATCCCTGCGTGATCTCCGATCCGGCCGTGGTTCATGAAATCCATCTGGGCCAGGCCAGTCGTTTTCCCGGCGGCCCCGGAGTGCACCGGGCCGCCAAGATCGAACTTCCGGATCATCTGGCGCCGCTGGCGGTTCCCCCGCGCGGCATGCGCAGTTGGTGGAGCGGCACAGGTGTCAACATCAACGGCAGCATGGTGCTGTCCCTCCCGCTGGCCATTCCAGCGGAGGGCGCGGATCTCGTCTATGCCGCCGCCTATGACACGGAGGCGGGCTATGACTTCTTCCGGGTGCTGGCCACCACCAACACAGGCGCCGACTGGGTTGTGCTCGGGTCCTCCAGCGGCAAAAACCCTGGATATCCCGCCTACCAGATCCGGACCAACAACCTCGCCGCCTTCGCCGGCCAGAACGTCCAACTCGCCTTCCAGTACACCACCGACTACGCGATTCTGGGCGCAGGGGCTTTTGTCGATGACGTGCGCGTCATCTCCGGTTCCGCCCTCCTCCTGCACGACGATGCCGAAACCAACTCGGGCCTTTGGACTTATTATGCCCCGTGGGCGTGCACGGACGGGTTCGTTCGCTATCCCCAGGCCTATTACCTGCAATGGCGCAATACCGAGGCCGACGGCGGCTACGACCACAGCCTGGGAATCTCCAACTGGCGCTTCGGGCCCGTGAACGGCGGCCTGCTGGTCTGGCACTACAATTCCTTCTACAAAGACAACGAAATCGCCACGTACCTGACCAACCCGCCTTCCTTCGGCCCGAAAGGCCGCCTGCTGGTCATGGATGCGCATCCCGAGCCCTATCGCGACCCGGCCGCACTTGCGGAAGGCATCGCCTGCGAACGGGCCAATGTCAGCAGCCGCCTGCTGATGCGGGACGCCCCGTTCGGCCTGTCCGACGCCGCCCCTTTCTCCCTGCAGCCGCCATACGTGCGCGCCGCGGAGGATTTCGCCGGTCGGCCCGCCGTGCCGCTGTTCAGCGATGCCCTGGGGTACTACCCCGGACTCGAGCGGGCGCTTCAGCCCGGCAGCGACACCAACCGCTGGATGACCGTGCAATGGGACGCCAGCGCGATCGTTCCTTCCGCCACCGACTACGGCGTCCGCGCTCGCCAGTATCCCGCCGGCAGCGATATTTGGTACCTCTACCAGCAGAAAGCCACCAGCGGCACCAACCAGTACATGCACTTCATCACCAACCGCGTCGCCGGAGGAACCGCGCTGGCCGGCTCCGGAAACCCCGGTGCAACGGCCACTCCTCACGGCTGGAACGTCCGCATCCTTTCCCAGACATCCACCCAGGCCTGCGTGCGCATCTGGAACGGCCCGCCCTTCGCCATCACCTCCATCACCCGCCCCAGCACCTCGTCCGTCGCGCTGCATTTCGATGCCGTGCCCGAGCGGCCCGTCGTCCTGAGCGCCTCATCCGACCTGGCCGCCGGCGGCAGCGGCTTCGTGCCCCTGATCGCCGACTGCACCAACAACCCCGTCACCCTGCCCGCCGATCAGGCCCACAGCTACTACCGCCTCGGCATCCCGTGAGCCGCCCGGACAATAAAACCCGCCCCTGATCCGTTGTCCGTCATGAAAGGCCCCGTTCCAAAGAAGCCCGTGATGGATGACGACAATGCGAAACTCCTGGCAGCCTATCGCCGCGGCAACGCCGAAGCCCTTGGCCAACTTGTTGCCAAGTACCAGCACCCGCTCTTCGGGTTCTTGCAACGCTTTGCCACCCACCCCGGCGAAGCCGATGACTGGTTCCAGGAAACCTGGGTGCGCGCCATCCAACACATGAATTATTTTCGCCAGAAGAATCTGCCCGGCTGGTTGTTCCGCATCGCCCACAACCTGATCATCGACCAGGCGCGCCGTAAAAAACCCGACGGTTCGCTCGACGAACCCGGCACCGAGCCCGTTCCCTCCGCCGCCCTCTCCCCCGCCGACGAAGCTGCCGGCCGCGACCTCGGACAACAGATCCAAACCGCCACCACGAAGCTCCCCGTCGAGCAGCGCGAGGTCTTCTGGCTCCGCATGGACGCTGGCCTGCCCTTCAAGGAAATCGCGCGCATCCAGCGCTGCTCCGTCAATACCGCCCTCGCCCGCATGCAATACGCCCTCGACAAGCTCCGCGCCGCCCTCGGCCCCATTTACCGCGAATTGCAGGATCTCCGTCCATGAACACCATACTACTCAACCGACTCCTTCTTCTCGAACAGTCCGGCGAACTCTCCCCGCAGCAACGCCGCCGCCTGGATGCCGAGCTGGCCCGCTCGGATTCGGCGCGCCAACTCCGGCAGGAACTGCACACCCTTGCCCGCGTTCTTCCACCACCCGCCATCCATCCCGCGCCCGATGCCGCCCTGAAAATCGCCGCACGGCTCCGGCCGCCCCCGGAAAAACCGGTTGTCTCGTGTCCCCCCGCATGGAAGCCCCTGTTGGCCGCCGCCGCCGTCCTGGCCCTCCTGCTGGGCATTCGCGCTTTCCACGCAACCGAGGCACCACCTGTTCTCGCCGTCACCGCCATCGCCGGAGAAGAAGAGGAATGGACGGATCCTCTCGATGCCGATTTCACCGAACTTGAAACACTGCTTCTGGCCGTTGCCGCGGACATTGAATTCCAAATCACGGAGTTTTGAAACAAGAATCCCGAAACAGGAGAAGACCATGAAATGCACCACACTGATGATCGTCGCCGCTCTTGCGGCTGGCGCCGTCTTTGCCCAGGAAGACGTTTCCGAATCGTATCCTCTGCCGCCCGCCCGCCCGGGCATGTGCGGCATGACCAGTCCGCATGGCGGAGCCAAGCAGGCCACGCGCGGTGACCGGGACCGCTCCGGCGGCCCGATGTCCCCCGAAATGAAAGAACAGATGCGGGCCGAACACCGCGCCATCCGCCAGCTCGGCGCTGCCGCCCGCGCCGAGACCGACGAAACCAAGAAAGCCGAACTGGTCGAACAACTCCGCGCCAAACTCGGCGAAGCGGCCGATCGCATGCAGGCGCACCAGGAAGAGCGCCTGGCGCAGGCCGAGGAACGCCTTGCCGGGCTCAAGGAGCGTGTGGCCGACGGCCAGGCCAATCGCGACGCCCGCATCGAAGAACAGATCCAGCGCATTCTATCCGGGGAGCGGCCTCCGGTCCCCGACGCCTTCCGGCAATTCCCCTATGCCAAGAGTGGCCGGCGCGGCTACGGTCCCGGTCCCGCAGGCGGCCCGGCCCCGCCGCCGGACGAGGCCAGCGACGAACCGGCGCCGCCCCCGCCCGGCGAGATGCCAGACGACTTGCCTCCGTCCGCCGTGGAGTAAACTCCGCCACGCATCCGGCCCCGCTCCGCGGCGGGGCCTTCATTTTTCCGGGAATTGGGCTTTTCCGGACCATTTCATCCGCCATACTTTTTATCCATGAGCTATTTGGTGATGGTGTCGCTGGTGTGGGCCTTTTCCTTTGGCCTGATCGGCAACCATCTTGCCGGCTTGCCGCCGGCCTGGGTGGGCTGGATCCGCCTGGCGCTGTCGGCGGGGGTCTTCCTGCCGTTTGTCCGCCGCGTGCCGTGGAAAATCGGCCTCGGCCTGTTTGCCACCGGCGCGGTCCAGTTCGGCCTGATGTACCTGGCCTATCTGACCAGTTTCCGCTTTCTCAAATCCCATGAAGTCGCGCTCTTCACCGTGACGACGCCCATCCTGGTCGCGTTGCTCAGCGATCTTGGCGCCCGGCGCTGGCGGCCGTGCAATTTCCTGGCCGCATCGCTGGCGGTGGGCGGAGCCGCCATCCTCCAGTGGGTTGAACTGGAAAGCACCGCGCCGCTCATCGGGTTCCTGCTCATGCAAGCCTCCAACTTGTGCTTTGCCGCAGGCCAACTAGCCTACCGCGTGCTCATGGCCCGCCTTGTTCCCGCCATGCCTGACCACCGGATTTTCTTCTGGATGCATCTGGGCGGCTTTGCGGTTCTGACCCCCATGATCCTGACGGACCGCCTCGGGCAGGAGCTGCCCGTCCCGACGCCCATGCAATGGGCCATACTCGCCTACCTCGGCGTCATGGCGTCGGGGATATGTTTCTTCCTGTGGAACCGCGGGGCCCGCTTCGTTTCCGCTGGTCAGCTCGCGGTGATGAACAACCTCAAGATCCCGCTTGGGGTCGCGGTGTCGTTGTTCGTGTTCCGCGAAGCCGCCGACCTCCGGAGCTTCCTCGCCGGTGCGCTTCTGGTTGCCGTCGCCCTCCTCTCCGTCCGCAAACCCTAGCATCCGCTACGGTTTTTCCTCGCCTTGGACCGGCTCTGGATCGATAGTGGCCGCGTGCGGGGCAAATCCGCCACCCTGCCACCGGAGAACGCCATGCAGGAATACATCCTTGCCCTCGACCAAGGCACGACCAGTTCGCGCGCGCTGCTTTTCAACCGCGAATTGCAGTGCTGCGCAGCGGTGCAGCAGGAATTCCCCCAGATGTATCCGCGCCCCGGCTGGGTCGAACACGATCCGGAAACCCTTTGGGAATCGCAACGAACCGTGATGATCGAGGTTCTGCGGCGCGCCGACTGCAAAGCGGACCGTGTGGCGGCCCTGGCGCTGGCCAACCAGCGCGAAACCGTCGTGGTCTGGAACCGCCGCACCGGAAAACCCATCCACAACGCCATCGTCTGGCAGTGCCGGCGCACGGCGGACCGGTGCGAGGCGCTCCGGCAACAGGGCTTGGAAACCCGCATCCGCGAAAAGACGGGGCTGCTTCTCGATGCATATCTGTCCGCAACCAAAATCCAATGGATCCTCGACCACGTCGCCGGCGCGCGCGAATCCGCCCGCCGCGGCGACCTGCTGTGCGGCACGATCGATACCTGGCTGGTCTGGAACCTTTCCGGCGGGACGCGGCATGTCACGGACTTCACCAACGCCTCTCGCACCATGCTGTTCAACATCCACTCGCTGCAATGGGATGAGGAGTTGCTCGCCCTGTTCGACATTCCGGCCGGGATGCTCCCGGAAGTCGTGCCGTCCTCCGGCCTGTCCGCCGCCTGCCAGTTGTCTGAATTCGGTTCGCACCGCCCCCCCGTTGCCGGTCTCGCCGGCGACCAGCAGGCCGCGCTGTTCGGCCAGGGATGCCTGGAGCCCGGTCAGGTGAAAAACACATATGGCACGGGCTGCTTCCTGCTGATGAACACGGGAACCGTCCCGGTTCTTTCCCGGCACGGACTGTTGACCACACTCACGGCCCAATCCCGGCCCGGCGCGCCGAACTACGCACTGGAGGGCAGCGTATTCATCGCCGGCGCCGTCATGCAATGGCTGCGCGACGAACTGCAAATCCTCGCCCAAACCCCGGACTCGGAAAGCATCGCCGCCTCGATTCCGGACACGGGCGGAGTGTATTTCGTACCCGCGTTCGCCGGCCTGGGCGCGCCCCACTGGGACATGTATGCCCGGGGTGCGCTGCTGGGCCTGACCCGGGGCACCGGCCGGGCCCAGGTCATCCGCGCCGCGCTGGAATCCATCGCCTACCAGTGCGGGGACGTTGCCGACGCCATGCAGGCGGACCGGGGCCGCCCGTTGACCGTACTGCGGGCGGACGGCGGGGCCGCCAGCAATGACTTCCTGATGCAATTCCAGGCCGACGTGCTGAATTGCCGCATTGAACGACCGGCCTGCATGGAGACCACGGCCCTCGGGGCGGCCGCGCTCGCCGCGTTGGCGCTCGGCTGGCAGACCCCTCAAAATCTGGCCGCGCGGCCCGCGGCCCGAATCTTCACGCCCGCCATGTCGCCGGCCGTGCGCAGCCGGCTGCTGGCGGGGTGGCACAAGGCCATATCCCGAGCCGCGCAGTGGGAAGAGCCGGCTTCGGGCACATGATGAAGATTCCACCGCCAACCTAAATTCCACATCAGAAGGTTCAAATGAACCAGACCGCTGGAGCCGCCCTGGTGCTTGCGGTATGCCTTTCAACCGCTGGATGCGTCTTCTTGTCCATATCCCCCTGGCTGTCCGACGACACCCGGGCACGCATCTGCTCTTGGCGGGACCCAAAGAGTTCCCTGGCCCTGGCACTGGCGGGAAGTGGGCCGCGCAATTCCGGATTCTCCTCCGGCACGCGGCTCGCATCCAGACCCACTACCGGCTGAATTCAGCCAGGTTGCGCCAGTCGCGCCGCCAGGGATGCCGCAGGAGCCGCACCGGCCGAATCACCCAATACAGCGGAAACAGGGCGGCCGGCAGCGGTACGGCCTGAAGATCCCCCAGCGTCGGCCAAAACACCCAACCCAACATCATACGCAGACGCCGCCACAGAGAATCCTGCGCATCTTTTTCAAACCGCAACCGGGCAATCATCGGAGTGGCGGTGACCATCATCGTGGTTCCGGGCCGGTTCACGCGATGCGCCAAGTTCCGGACACGGGCATGCTCCGCCAATTTCAGCGGGCCCTGCTCCAAAGGAATGCCGAAATCATGCGTCATGAACCGCAACCCCAGGCCCAGCGTGGTCTCCATGTGCCAGTGCCGCGCCAACCGGCAAGCCGTGTCGCGCTCGGACCGGGACAACCGCAGCCAGAGCCCGGCCACATCCGCCAGCCAGATGAACCGGTCCCAGCCATGGTGCGCGCCATGCGCGCAGGCCAACAGAAGCGCGTGAACGGCGGCCGGGGCCTGAATCCGCGTGCCCGCGATTTCCAGGCTCACGGCAGAATCCCGGATGGCCCGCGCGGCCGGACGGGTCGGCCCGAGCGCGCGCCAGCCGTGGGCCAGTTCGATCAGCCGTCCGCGTTCAGGATGCCTCATGGCGACTTCAATCCCGGCGCGATGCGCGCAGGCCGCGATGCGGCTACCCAAGGACTGCCAGCGTTGGTAACCGCCTTTCTCCAAGGCGTGCAGCGCTGACACCAGATCCCTGGATTCAACCCAGAGATCCAAATCGTCATAGACCCGCCATTCGGGCACCGGATAGGCTTGGCGCGCCAGGGCCGGACCTTTGCACACGAGGAATCGCACGCCCGCGCTTGCCAGCAATCCGGAGATAAACGCCAGTTCCTCTTCGGCATGAGCAACCTGCCGGGCCAGCGCCCGCACGCGGCGGCGCAGTTGTTCGCGGTCAATCGCTTCGGGAAAGACTCCGGCCTGGTCTGCCAGGATGAGTCCGGCAGCCAGCAATGGCACTACGCGCTGGCCCTCCGCCCATTGCACCGCGTTGACGCCGTCCAGCGACAGGGAAAGATCCCTCGGGCTTGCCAGCCGGCCTGTAACGACAGCGGCACACAATTGCGGCAGAATCTCGCGGCTGTCGATGGCTTCATCCATGGCGCAGGCAGATGCCATACGTCGAACAAAACCGATTGACGAACCGGCGCGGAGCCTGCAGGGCCAGATAGATCCACCGGGAAATGGCCGAAAGTTCGACCACTCCCATCACGGCGGATGCTGGCACATCTTCGGGCGCAGCCAGATCGGCGTCGCCGTAGCATTCGTAGATCGCCGGCCCCTCCCCCCGGCCGATCCCCACAACCCGGTGCAGGATGGGCCGCCCCGGTTTTCGCCAGAACAGGGCGATATCCCCGCGGCGGATTGTCCGGCCCGCCGCCGGAACAATGCGGACCCGGGTGTTGGCGCGCAGCCAGGGGAGCATGCTGACACCCCGTACCCGCATCTGAACGGTCTCTCCGCGCGCGAGCGCATCCGCAATCACGCCGCAAAACAAATCGTGATCACGCATCTTTTCGGTGGACCGCATCCGCAATACCTCGTCCATGCGCAATATTCCCCGTGGCTCTTTATGTGGGTCGCCGGCCGGCGTCCTCCAGCAGGGGAAGCAGGCAATCCACCACGTCCGGTTCCGGACGGAATCCCAGCCGAAACACGGGCACCGCAAACACCAGTTGTTCCAGCAACGGCAAGACCCGGTCACGCAGTTCAGGCAAATACCAGGGGATAGAAGTTGTCGCGGCCAGCCGGCGCAGGGCATCGGCCGGCTGGATCGGACGCACATAATTCACCGGGGACTTTTCAATGAAGCACAACGCGGCCAATGGGGCAGATTCGTTCCGAGCCTGGAGAGCATCCCCCGGCCAAGGGGTACCCCAGGCGCGGAAACCATCCGGCCCATTCCGCAGGACCATGCGGTCATCGGACAGCACGGCACCTGCGCCGGCCGCCATCAACTGCCGGCTCAGCGTGCTCTTGCCGGCTCCGGACACCCCGGGAAAGACAATGGCATGGCCCTGGCAGTTCCAGCCACAGGAATGGACGATGCATCCGCTCCGGTGCGCCAGCACGCCCATGAACAAGACTTTGTCCACGGGATACCGCAACGGCACAGGGCGCCGCCCGGCTTCCGCATGAGTCCAGATATCAACCCGGCCATATTCCGGACCGGGCACGGCCCAGAGATAACTGCTCCCGTCGCGATGATGGAAGCGATACGCACCGGTCCCATCCACATGGCCATAGCGCCATATATCAAGGTCGCAAGCGCAGACAAACCGGTCATCCGCGGGGCGATGCTGCTCCGATCCACAGGCGAACGTCACCTCAGAGGCTTGACGAAGCCCATCGGACAGAAAAGCCTGATACACGCCAGGCCAACTGGAAAAGGGGGGGCACAGCGCATCCGCCATGCCCACGGTAATATCCCCCAGGGAAAGAGTTGGATTGCCTTGCAAAAGGGATGCGGCCGCGCCGCCCGCCGGCATCAGGAGCCCTCAACCTCGCACAGTCCGCCTTCCGCAAGCAGGCAAGCCTGATCTTCCAACCCATCGCGATTGGCGGTCTTGCAGTTGGTTTCCAGCACTTCATCGCCTTGCAAGGACATGACTTCCAGACGCGGCGGTTCGTAAGCCTGTTGGGCTTTCTGATCCTGTGTGTCGTTTGTCTTCATAGCCGTCCCTTCTATTTCAATCTTAGTCACATCTGTCCCCCACTGGAAAGCCCTATTTCGCGTTTTTTTCTCTTTCTTCAACCTCTGCCAACCGGCGACTCCGCTCCTTCGCCAGAGAACAGGCATAGGCAAAGCGGCCGGCTTCATCGCCGCAATCCATCTCGGCCAGGGGCGGGCAGGAGTTGCAGATGGGCCGGTCGGCGCAACTGGCGCATAGAAAGCCTGCGGGGGCATGCCGGGCTTCCAAGGCTCGCCGTCCCTCCCGGAAGGCCGCCCGCAGCCCCCCCCTGGCATAGGGAACGCCGTAGCGGGTGGTGCTGGTGCAGGGCTGCACCATGCCTTCGGCGGTCACATAGCAGGACGTCAGGCCCGCCCCGCACCGATACAGCGGCTTGGAATCTGACGGCTTGATGGTTGCTTCCCGCGCCTTCTGCAGAAGCAATTGGCGCGGCAGGTCGGAAACGTGGCAAAACTCCAAGTCCGCGACTTCTGCGGGCGGCAACCGCAGATGGTCCACTTCCTTGTCACCCGGAAAGCGCGGATGAACGGCCGGGTCATAGCGGACATTCGGTTCACCTGCGGCGGCCATGGCACGGATAGCCAGAAATTCGTGCTGGTTGCAGGTCATTAAGATCGTTTTCAAACCGACCCGCAAGCCTGCCGCCCGCAGCAGCCCAATGCCCCGCATGGCCTCGGCATAGGCGGAAGCGCGGCCGGTTACCCGCCGGTAGGTCTCTGGAGTGGCCCCATACACGGTCACTTCGATCAGCCTCGGGGGGGCGGCACAAAGCGTCTCAATGGTGAGCTCATCGACCAGCGTGGCATTCGTAAACAATGTGACATGGATGCCCATCTGGCGAATGCCCAGGTAGATGTCGGCAAAATCGCGCCGCAACAGAGGCTCCCCGCCGGTCAGCAGCATGGAAAAACATCCGGCCTCGGCGGCTTCCTGCGCCAAGGCCAGCCAGTCGCCGGAGGACAGTTCGAGTTCCGGCGACCGGGCATTGGGCAGCACATAGCAGTGGAGGCATCGCAGGTTGCAGCGATGGGTCAAGGCCAGCGTGACTTTCAGCGGAATGCGTTCCTCCCGGGCGCGCCGGCGCAATGCCTTGATGCGAGCGGGGCCGGACAAGGGTTCGCAGTCAGGAGCCATGCGCCGCGACGATCTCGACCAGGTTCGATTGCAGCAGATCTGCGAGGAAGGCTGTGACATCGGCCTGAGCCGCTTGGGGATCAATCGCGAAAGTATCGGCAATGTACTGACAGGCGTCGCCGATTCTTTCGCCCCCATTCAAATGCTCCCAGACGGCAACCCCCGTGGCATTCAGGAGAAACAGGCTTTCAAGATCGACTATCCGGGTCATAGTCGGCACCAGCATGTGTTCCCCGGCGACATGCCGCAGAACCACGCCTGCCCGCCGGCGCAAACGCATTTCCGGTTCCAGAGCCCGCTCCGACATGACTACCCTCCGTCCAATACTGGTCGGGGAAAACCGCGGCGATTTCTCCGTTGGAATCCGCCTTCAACCAGCCGCGGAATCAACCTGAATGTTCAAGGACATCACTATATCCCCTCCGGGAGTGAAAGCAAGCAGCACCGATGGCCGGGATCGCGCCGCGCCCCCTTTCCGGAACAATGCCCCGCCCCGGGCCGGGCAGGGGGTTGAGGCCGGAAATAGCCCTACCATCCCCCGGCCAGTTCCACCAGCCGGTGTTCATGCAGAGACGACAGGAAAAGAACTACATCCTGGGTGGCGGCATCGCACTCGATGCCAAAGGCCTTGGCCATGGCTTTGCCAAGCTCCTCCACATGCCGGTATCCATTGAGTTGTTCCCAGATGAAGGCCCCGGTTTCATTCAACAGAAACAGGCTGTCGAGGTCGACCTTGTTGGTCATGGCGGGAACAAGCATGTGTTTCTCGTTGACATGGCACAACACCACCCCGACTTGGCGGCGCACCTTGGTTATTGGCGAGATGCAACAGGCGGAACCATCCGAGGAAACGGCAACGGCATCCATCGTGTTTTCTGCTCGCATCATGGTTCACCTCCAGAATCACTTTTGCCGCTCATGCGGATGGGGGCAGGAGTGATCTCCACTGGTTCCTCGGATTGAATGACAAAGTCGTAGGACCACTTGAACGCATAGGGCACCGCCCGGCCGCGCGAATTGGTGTACTGGCTCTTGTCCGTCCACAGGAAGAAGCCGCGGCCTTCAATGCCGTCCTGCGGATCTGCGCGCCGGGGCGTCATCACCCCGGCAAAGGAAATGCTTTTCGCCGTG
>Ga0209312_1000019_pt1 | contig 191838 bp, 184 predicted proteins | sample BioC13SIPDNA_4_FD_185744 | JGI IMG/M metagenome (GOLD analysis project Ga0209312, IMG submission 185744) | Anaerobic biogas reactor microbial communites from Washington, USA - Biogas_R1_B C13 SIP DNA (SPAdes) (version 2) | ecosystem: Engineered > Bioreactor > Anaerobic > Unclassified | place... | reverse complement strand
GGGGGGGGGGGGGGGGGGGGGGGGGGGTGGGGCGGGGGGGGGGGGGGGGGCGCCGGGGACCGCCCGGGCGAGTTCGCGGTCGCGCCGGATCCGCCTGAAATCGGCGCGCAGGTCGGCCGCGGTCTGGTAGCGCAGCTCCCGGTCCTTTTCGAGCAGGCGGCAGATGGCGTCTGCAAGCCTCGGGGAAATCTCCGGGTTGAGCCGGTTCGGGGGGGCGGGGACGCGGGTCAGGATCTGCTGGAAGAGGACGGGGTGCGACTTCCCGGTGAAGGCCGGGAGGCCGGTGGCCATCTCGTAGAGGACCGAGCCGAGCGAGAAGAGGTCCGAGCGCCCGTCGAGTTCCTCCGAGAGCGCCTGTTCGGGCGACATGTAGGGGAGGGTGCCGATGGCCACCTGCGGGGAGCTCAGGTACTCGGGCGAGATCTCGTCCCCCTGCGCGGCGGGGTCGGGGGCCTCGCCGGCCGCGGCCAGCTTGGCCAGGCCGAAATCGAGGATCTTGACGCCGCCGCGGCGGGTGACGAAGATGTTCGCGGGCTTGAGATCCCGGTGGATGATGCCCTTCGAGTGCGCCGCCTCCAGGGCGTCGGCGATTTCGAGCCCGAGGGCGAGGATGCGGTCCTCCTCGAGCGGCCTGTGCGGGAGGAGCTGCCGCACGGTTTCCCCCTCGAGCAGTTCCATGGCGATGAAGGGGCGCCCCTCGTGCTCCCCGATTTCGTAGATGGTGCAGATATTGGGGTGGTTGAGCGAGGAGGCCGCGCGCGCCTCGCGCTTGAAGCGCTGCAGGTAGGCCGGCTGGACGGCCAGCCGCTCGGGCAGCAGCTTGAGGGCGACCTCGCGGCCGAGGCGGGTGTCGCGGGCCCGGTAGACGAGGCCCATCCCCCCCTCCCCCAGCTTCTCCAGGATCTCGTAGTGTCCAACGATTTCGGCCATCCGCTCTCCCCGGGATTCGCAAGCGCCGCGGTGCGACTACCATAACCCAAAAGGCGCGCCGAAGCCAGCGGCCGGTGGATGGGCGTGCCGAAGCCGGCGGCCGGTGAATGGGGCGGCGGGGCGCCGGCCGGGCCTCCCCGGCGGCCTAAAGGAAAAAGCTTTTGGAAATCGGGAAGGGCCGTTACAATGGCGGGAAAAGGGTGGTGGGCGCCACAGGACTCGAACCTGTGACCCCTGCGGTGTGATCGCAGTGCTCTACCAGCTGAGCTAGGCGCCCCCGGCGAAGATAGTATTTAACATTCCGGTTCCCATTTGTAAATAGACTTTCCACGGGAGGTTCATTTAATGTCGGCCAACAGCAAATATCCCCTTCGGACCTGGATCCTCTCTCTCGCGTGCCTTCTGGTGGCCGCCCTGGCGGCGGTTCCTTCCATCCCCGCCCAGGAAGCCGGCGTCGATGACATCAAGTACGCGGAGGACTACGAGCGCCTCCAGGCGATCGCGGCGGTGAAAAACCCGACGCAGCGGGCACAGCAGATCGCGGCCATCTACAAGGAGCGGCCCGATATGGACTCGCGGCTCACGGCCTACGCCGACGGGCTTTTCACGGAGAACCTGGATGCGCTCCTCAAGCAGGGGAACTCCATCGCGGTGCGCGGCCTCTCGGAGCGGGCCCTCGGCGCGCGGCCGAAGTTCGGCGAGGCCTACCTCTATCTCGGGGTGGCGCTCAAGAACGAGGGGAAGATCGAGGAAGCGATGATGGCGTTCGCCAAGTGCCACCTGATCCAGAACCGTTTCCAGAAGAGGGCGAAGACCCAGCTCGACATCGCCTACCGGGCCCGGAACAAGGGGAGCCTCATCGGGCAGGAAAAGATTCTCGCGGCCGCGCAGAAAGAACTGAACTAGTCCGCGGCCGCCCCGTCCGCCTTGGACGCCCCGTCCGCCTCGGACGCTTCCGCCCGGATCGACCCGCGCAGCCTGGCCCAGCGCAGGTCGGCCGTTTCCAGCACGGCGCCCGAGAGGTTGGCCCACCGCAGGTCCGCGCTCCGCAGGTCGGCCCCGGAGAGGTCGGCGCGGCGCAGGTCGGCCCGGCGCAGGAGGGCGGCGCTCGCATCGGCCAGGCGGAGATCGGCCTTGCGCAGGACGGCGCCGCACAGGTCCGCCTTGCGCAGGACCGCCCGGCGCAGGTCGGCTTTCAGAAGGGAGGCGCGGCGCAGGTCGGCGCGCCCGAGGAGTGCGCCCCTCAGGTCGGCGCGGCGCAGGTCCGCGCCCCTGAGGTCCGCTCCCCTGAGGTCGGGGCTCCCGGCGAGTGCCGCGCGCCAGGAGTTCCAGATCCCGATGTCCGCGCTCCTGAGCGCGTCGATCAGCACCGTGAGGTGTTCCTTGTCCGCCATGCTCCTCCTGTCCCCGGCCCGCGCGCAAGCCCGGGCGGGTGCCGAGGACATTTACTACGTCCTAAAACGATGGATGTTTCGCGCACCCGCATGGGCAGAGGAGAATACCAAGACCTTAGTCGGGGAAATCGCAGAGGCGAGGATCCGGGGTAGCCGATGGTGGATGGTGGGGGGATCGAACCCCCGACCTCCGCATTGCGAACGCGGCGCTCTCCCAGCTGAGCTAACCACCCACGGTCGGCATTTCGGAGTCGCATTATCCATGATCGGGCCGTCGCTGTCAATCGGTGTTCGGGCCCGGGGGGCGGGGATGGGGCGCGGGGCAAAATGCCGGCAAGAAATTTCCCCACGGACCGGGGGGCGTGATATACTCCCGTTTTTCATGGCGCAGGAGAGTGCAGGGCGGCTGGACCTTTACCCACATTTCTGAGGATCAAAAGCTTGTCTGGAAAGAAAAACATCCCACCCCAAACGGCGGAACTGATCGACAAGGCGCTCGAAACCATCATCGACCAGTGGTACCTGAGCGTCAGCGACTACTACATCACAACGGAAAAGAAGACCGAAAACCCCGACATCTTCGGCCCCGCCGAGCTCAAGCGTTTTCACGACGAAAACGGGCACAGGATCAAGTTCGATAAGGGCGATCTCGATTTCACCTACGGCCTGTCGGTGACGGCCGACGAGGCGGAGTGCGGCATCGAGGTGAGCGTCAACAACAAGGTCCCGAATTTCGACTACGCCGAGCTGGCGCGGCGGATCGCCGACTACTACCGGGCCAACAGCGAGAAGGCCGTCGAGGGTTTCAAGAAAATCAGGAAGACGCGCAACTGCGACGTGTTCACCCTCGGGGAGGACATCGCCGGGAGCATCAAGGTGGAGACGCGCGAGGGGAAGGCCGACATCGTGCGGCTCTCCTTCGGCATCCGGGACAGTCTGCTCGAGGAGCTGATCGCGGACCCCGCCAACTTCATGGAACTGATCCACCACTACTGCGTGGCCCCGCTTCGGCGCATCTACGCCGAGGTGTACCGGATCAAGCGGAGATAAACCCGCGCCCTCGACGGGCGCGGCAAGGCGGCCGGCGGCTGCCCGACCCCGGAGCATGGGTCTCTCCGGCGGCGGGCGGCTTTTTTTTTGCCCCGGCCCGGTGGCTATTCGGCCGCGGCCCGGCCGAGGTGGATGGTGAAGGGCCCGACCGGCCTGCGCGTCCCCTCCTCCTCCAGTTTCGGGATGTAGAGGGTGGCCCCCTCGAAGAGGCTCTTCTTGCGGTCCGGGTTATAGAAGAAGAGGAAGCCGTCGGTGACCGACGCCGGCGCCATCGAGGCGTTGATCAGCTCCTTGGAGGTGAAATCGGACAGGGGCGACCCCGCGCGGGTGGAGGTCGCGTCGTCCCCGGAACCGATCCCCGGCATCCTCGCGGTCAGGCCGGAGCGGGTCACGTCGTCCACCACGATGGTCCCGGGGGTCGAGTAGATCTGCTCCCCCGCGGAGGTGATGAGGATGATGTTCCGGGTGCGGATGTTGAGGAAGCCGGTCGTCCCGTTCTGGATGATGATGTGGACGGGGTTGTACCCGCGCGAGTTCAGGTCCTTGATGTCGAAAGCGGTATACGATTTCTCGTCGTCCGGGTAGGGGTCGGCGGCGATGGTCGCCCCGCCTACGGTCGCCCGGGCCGGGTAGCTTTCGATCGGACGGACCGGCACGGTCTTGATCTCGTAGGCGGCGGCCGCGATGCCGCCGGCCAGAATCAGCAACGAAAACCAGAAGCCCCGTCTTTTCATAGCCCGTTTATCATAACACACCCCCCCAATCCTGGACATCCACCCTTTTGGGTCATCGGGTCAAAGAGTGGATGTCCAGGATTAGCCGGAGCAGGTCAAAAGGGTGGATGTCCAGGATTTTTTTGGGGGCTGGGGAGATTGACAATAACACACTCAGGTTCTATATAAGGGTGACGCTAAGGATGGGCGTCCGCATCGAGATTGCATTCATGCTAAGCGTTTGGAAGTGGATCCGAATCCTGAAGGAGGAGAGAGATGGGTAAGATTATCGGAATTGACCTGGGCACCACCAACTCTGTAGTAGCCGTCATGGAGGGGGGGGAGCCCAAGGTGATCACCAACCCCGAGGGGGGCCGGCTGACCCCGTCCGTGGTGGCCATGGGGAAGAACAGCGAGCGTTTCGTCGGGCAGGTGGCCAGGCGGCAGGCGGTGACCAATCCCGAAAACACGATTTTTTCGATCAAGCGGTTCATGGGGAGGAAGCTGGCCGAGGTCGACGAAGAGGCCAAACTGGTGCCCTACAAGGTCAGCGGGGGCCCCAACGGGGACGTGCAGGTGAAGATGGGCGACAAGACCTACAATCCTCCCGAAGTTTCGGCCATGATCCTGCAGAAGATGCGCCAGGCGGCCGAGGAATACCTGGGGGAGAAGGTGGAAAAGGCCGTCATCACCGTCCCCGCCTACTTCAATGACAGCCAGCGCCAGGCGACGAAGGACGCGGGCCGGATCGCGGGGATGGAGGTGGTCCGCATCGTCAACGAGCCCACGGCCGCGGCCCTGGCCTACGGTCTGGACAAGAAGAAGGACGAGACGATCGCCGTCTACGATTTCGGGGGCGGGACGTTCGACATCTCCATCCTGGAGGTCGGCGAGGGGGTCGTGGAGGTCAAGTCGACCAACGGCGACACCCATCTCGGGGGCGACAACATCGACCAGCGCCTGATGGACTGGATCATCGAGGAGTTCAAGAAGGACCAGGGGATCGACCTCTCCAAGGACAAGATGGCGCTGCAGCGGCTGCGCGAGGCGGCGGAAAAGGCCAAGATGGAGCTCTCCTCGGTGATGGAAACCGAGATCAGCCTCCCCTTCGTCACCGCCGACGCCTCCGGGCCGAAGCACCTGAACATGAAGCTGACGCGGGCCAAATTCGAGCAGATGGTGGAAGACATCCTGCAGCGCACCATCGCCCCGCTCAAGCAGGCGCTTTCCGACGCCGGCCTCAAACCGGGGGACATCGACGAGGTGGTCCTCGTGGGGGGCTCGACCCGGATCCCGCGGGTGCAGAAGCTGGTGAAGGACATGTTCGGCAAGGACCCGCACAAGGGGGTGAACCCGGACGAGGTCGTGGCGGTGGGGGCGGCGATCCAGGCGGGGGTGCTCGCCGGGGACGTCAAGGACCTCCTGCTTCTCGACGTGACGCCGCTCTCTCTCGGCATCGAGACCCTCGGGGGGGTGTTCACCAAGCTGATCGAAAAGAACACCACCATCCCCACCCGCAAGTCGGAGATCTTCAGCACGGCGGCCGACAGCCAGACGTCGGTCGAAATCCACGTCCTGCAGGGGGAACGGGCCATGGCACGCGACAACCGCACCCTGGGCAAGTTCCACCTGGTGGGGATCCCCTCGGCCCCGCGCGGCGTCCCGCAGATCGAGGTCACCTTCGACATCGACGCCAACGGGATCGTGAACGTTTCCGCCAAGGACATGGCCACGAGCAAGGAGCAGAAGATCACCATCACCGCCTCGAGCGGCCTCAGCAAGGAAGAGATCGAGCGCATGCAGCAGGACGCGCAGTCCCACGCCGAGGAGGACCAGAAGAACCGGGACAAGATCGAGGCCAAGAACCGGCTCGACAGCCTGATCTACAACACCGAGAAGCTGCTGGCGGAAAACCGCGACAAGATCTCCGAGGCGGACGCCTCGACCCTGGACGCGGCGCTCGGCAAGGCCAGGACGGCGCTCGAGGGCGCGGCCGAGGCGGCCGAGATGAACGCGGCGGCCGAGGAGCTGACCCAGGCGTCGCACCGGCTGGCGGAGGCGATGTACCAGAAGACGGCCGGACAGCAGCCGCCCGACGCGGGGGGCTCCGCTGGCGGGGATGCGGCCGGCCCGGGCAAGAAGGAAGATGATGTCATCGACGCGGAATATGTCGATATGGACAAGAACGAGAAGTCCTAGTCTCGACGACGCGGGCGGCCGGCGTTCTTCCGGCCGCCCGCCGGGGATCGATCATGAAGGAAGAGGTCGTCACCTGGGTGCCCCCCACCGATTTCTACGAGACCGCCGGCGAGTACGTCCTGTGCGCCGAAATCCCGGGCGTGGAGCTCGAGGACATCCGGCTCGAGTTTTCCGGGCGGACTCTCACCATCCGGGGGGAGCGGCGCTTCGACACCTGCTGCGAGGACGAGAACTACCAGAGGCTGGAAGGGCAGCGCGGCAGGTTCCTGCGCCGCTTCGAGCTTCCCGAGGCGGCGGAGACGGAGAAGGCGCGGATGAGGCTTGCCGACGGGCTGGTGCACCTGGTGCTGCCGAAATCGGGCGCCCGGGGACCGCGCGGGGGAAAAAGGCGCTAGTATGGCTGGCAAAGAGGATTTCTACACCATTCTGGGAGTGCCGCGCGGGGCCAAGGAAGCCGAGATCAAGAAGGCCTACCGGCGCCTGGCCCGGAAGAACCATCCCGACGTGAACCCGGGGGACAAGTCCGCCGAGGAGCGCTTCAAGAAGATCCAGGAAGCCTACGACGTGCTCAGCGACGCCAAAAAGCGGGCGGTCTACGACCAGTACGGCTTCTATTCCGACAATATCAGGGAGCAGGCGGGTGCACGCGGGAGGGGGGCCGGGGGGGGCGCCTCCCAGGGCTTCGATTTTTCCGGGGCCGGCTTCGGCGGGGGAGGTTTTCGCGACATCTTCAGCGAGCTTTTCGGGCGCGGGCGCCAGGAGGCGCCGACGCGGGGGGACGACCTCGAACAGCAGCTCAACATCTCGTTCATGGAGAGCATCCGCGGGTTTTCGGCCCGGCTCTCCATCGCCCGGCGCGAGGCGTGCACGGCGTGCGGCGGCACCGGCGCCGACCGCTCCCAGGGGCAGCAGGTCTGCCCCCGCTGCCAGGGATCGGGACAGGAGGCGCGGTCGCAGGGATTCATGAAGGTCTCCGGCCCCTGCCGGATGTGCGGGGGGAACGGCCGGGTCGGGGGGCGTTGCGGCGCCTGCGGCGGCTCGGGGAGCCGGCAGGTGCAGGAAACGGTCACGGTCCGGATCCCGCCCGGGGTGGCCAACGGGTACCGGATGCGGGTGGCGGGGAAGGGGAACGCGGGGAGGAACGGATCCCCCCCGGGGGACCTCTATCTCATCATATCGGTCCGGCCGCACGAGTTTTTCCGCCGGGAAGGGAACGACATCGTCTGTACCGTGCCGGTCACGGTGACGGAGGCGGCCCTGGGAGCCAAGATCGAGGTCCCCTCGGTCGGCGGGAAAGCGCTGCTGAAGATCCCCCCCGGCACCCAGAGCGGGCAGAAATTCCGGCTTCGGGGCAAAGGCGCCCCCTCGCTCAGGGGGGACGTGCCCGGCAACCAGATCGTCGAGGTGCGGGTGGTGGTCCCGCACGCGGCCGACGAGCGCTCCCGGGAGATCCTGAGGGAGCTCGCACGGCTGAACCCGGAGGACCCGCGCGCCGGCCTTCAGGGTTTATGACAGGAGGGAAGCGGTGGTAGGGCGTAAAAAGACAGGCTACATGATCAGCTCGGTGGCGGAGACGTACGGGATCCACCCCCAGACCCTGCGCCTGTACGAGCGGCTGGGGCTGCTCAAGCCCTCCCGGAGCGACGGGAACACCCGCCTGTACACCAGGGAGGACCTCCAGCAGCTGGAGGTCATCCTGACCCTGACGAGGGAGCTGGGGGTGAACCTCGCGGGGGTCGAGGTCATCCTGCACATGCGGGAAAAGATGGAGCAGCTGCAGCTGGAGATGGAGCAGCTGGTCACGTTCGTGCGCGAGCAGGTTTCCCCCTCCATGGCCGCCTCCATGCGGAGCGCGCTCGTGCGCGTGCCCGCAACCAAGATCGTGAGGAGCCGGAGATGAAGATACCCGTTTTTTGCGGGCTGGCGGTTCTGCTCCTGGCGGCGGCCGCCGCCGGTGAGGGAGACTACGCCCAGTCCTACGTGATCCTGATCAAGGGGGAGCCGGTCGGGAGCGAAAGCGTCAGGGAAACCGTCGGCGACGACGGGACCCTGACCTCGGTTTCCGAGCACGAGATCATCATCGCGGACGGCAACCGGTCCAGCCGCATGGCGTATACCGCGCGGATGGTCTTTTCGGCGGAGCGCGAGCTCATTTCCTACCACTACCGCTACACGAGCGGGTCGGCGGGCGATTCCTTCGAAGTGACGGTCGACGCCGGACGGCTCACGAGGGTGCTCACGCGCTCCGGGCAGACGAGCGAGATCACCGTCCCCTTCACCTCGGACATGGTGATCTTCGACTTCAACGTCTACCACCAGGCCGACTACCTCGCCGCGCGCTACGACGAGGACAAGGGGGGGGCGCAGACCTTCGCGAATTTCATCCCCGTCGTGGGCGCCGATCTCCCCCTCGTCCTCACCCCGGCCGGCACCGCGAAGCTGGAGACCGCGGCGGGGGAGGTGCCGGTCCGCAGTTTCCGCCTCGAGCTGGTCGGGATCTGGACGGGGAACCTCGCCGTGGACGGGCGCAACCGCCTGGTCCGGCTCAGCATCCCCGCCCGGGATCTCGAAGTCGTGCGCGCGGACCTGGCCCCGGGCGTCACGGGGCGCTCCTCACTTCGCTGAATTGCAGATGGCGCAGTCCAGGATCTGCTTCTTCAGAAACTGCTCCGTCTCTTCCTTGTTTACGGGGCCGGCGGAAAGATAACTGTAGAGGATGAACGTGGCCATGAATTCCTGCCGTGAATTCCGGCGGAAGGCCGACACCCGCGCCAGCGGGCGCTGCGTTTTGGCCGAGCCCACCTCTTTCATGCCGGCGCTCACGCGGAGGGTCAGGGCGCACGCGTCCGTTTCATCCGTGGTCGATTCCTTGAGCACCTCCTCGAAAAGGGGCAGGAAATCCTGGTACTGCTTCTGGATCTCCGGCGGCAGCTCCGCCGGCGGGACCATGATCAGCAGCCGCACGTTCTCGTGAACATTGACTTCCCGCTGCACCTTGTCCTGCGCCCGGCCACCCGCGCCCAAACAGAACGCCACCGCCACCGCCGCCAATATCCGAACATAGGGAAATCGCATAGCTTCTTCCTCGCAGGTCAGATAAACGGGCGTCCGGACGGATGCCGATACCCGGAAAGCGCCGGGCGCCACAGAATGTCCTGATTCGATCTTTGACACCAGTTTAGCACAACGGCGCGGGCGCGGACAGCCGAATCGCGCGCCCCGGGCCTCAGGCGGAGAGGGCGCGGATGCGTGTGCGGAGAATGGCGTAGACGCGGCGCAGGACGTAGGCCCCGAGCTTGGGGTCCCCGGGGAAAAGGGCGCGGACGCGGCGCTCGAGGTTCAGGACCGCGGCCTCCAGTTCGGGGATCACGCGCGCGGTCACGGTCGGGTCGTAGGGGAGGCGGATCGACCGGAACCCCAGTTCCGAAAAGAGCCGGAGATAGCGGGCGGTGACCAGGTCGGGGCACTGGATCCGCTTGTAGGAGGACTGGACCTCGTATCCGAGGAGGGTGTGGAGGATGCGGGCCGAATGCTTGCGCCCCAGCAGCCGGAGGGTGCGCGTACGGCCGGCGAGCACCTCGCCGGTGTAGAGCTGCACGATCCGGGCGGCGTCGGGGGAGTCGTCGAGGATCTCCAGGTGGGGGATCTTCGCGCGGGCGGGAGGCGGGGGCGGAGTCGTCATGAGCCGTTCCTCTCCCGGGTCCGCTGCTTGACCAGGCGCGCGGCGTTGTGGCGGACGGCGTCGGGGAGGCTCCTGTCGTGCGCCATCATCCCCAGGTCCTGGTTGCGCAGGCGGAACATCAGCCGCTGGGAGACGGCCACCGGCGTCTTGGGGTTGCGCACCAGGTTATGGACGGTGGTGTAGCTCTTGGTCCACTCCCGGCTCCCCCCGATTTCGCGCAGGATCTCTTCGCCCACCGTGCGCATGGCGGCGATGCTCTCCACCTCGCTGTCCCCCATCTTGGGGCTGCGGAGCACGGCGCGGGCGACCTCCTTGTTGGTGTCGGCGATGAGCATGGCCCGGACTTCGCGGGTGCCGAACAGGGCGTAACGGATCTTTTCCCGGACCGGCATGGAGGAAAGCCGGGTGCCGATGGCGCGGCGTCGGTCCTCCTCGTCCGGCGGGAGCCCCTCGAGGGAGAGATCCTGCGGGGGGATTTCGGGCTCCGGCTCCGCGGGCGGTTTTGGGGCGGCTACGTCCCGAGCGCGGGCGTCCCGAACGCCGGCGTCCCCCGCGCGGGCGGCCGCGCCGGAAGCCGCGGGAGCCGCGGGAGCCGCGGAAGCCGCGGGAGCCGCGGGAGCCGGGGAGGAAGGGGCGACGGCGTAGCCGGCGCGCCGGGTGCCCATGAAATCGGTCTCGATCTCCCGCAGCACCCGGAGGGTTTCGGTGCCGGCCCGGGGATTCCGGCGCACGCCGTCCAGGATCGCGGGACATTCCAGAACGCGGCGGCGGTTGTCGAGCGTCCGGCCGACGAGGGGCTCGCCGAGCGCGCCGGAGAGGACGGCTACGGCGGGCCCCGGGGTGGCCGGGTTTTCGATCAGGGCCTCGAGCACCGCGGCGGGTCTCGAGGGGTCGGCCAGGTGCCCGAGAACGGCGGGCGCGCACTCCTTCCCGCGCAGCAGGGGGGCGAGATCCCGGGCGGGCCAGGCGTCGATCGTCGCCGAGGCGAGGCGCGCGACCTCCGGATCCTCGTCAGCGGTCAGGGCGACCAGGAGGGCGAGCGTGTCGGCGGGCGGCAGCGGGAGGAGACCGCGCGCCGCCAGGAGACGACGGCTCCTGGGGAGGGGGTGCCGAAGAAGGTCGGGGGCCATTCCTTAACCCGCGCCCGGATCGAGGAGTCCGGCCAGGGTGGCCCGGTCGATGAGCAGCCGGACCACCTCTCCGGACCGGCCCAGCGGTTTCGCCCGTTTGCCGTTGATCCTGAGGCGGACGCCGCCGGCGTTGCCGACCACGATCCGGATCTGCTCCGTCGCGCTGGCCGACTGGATCTCTCCCGGCTCGAGGATTTTCTGGATCGCCGGGCCGCCGTCGCTGGAGATGGAGATCCAGCTCGATTCGGTTCCTTCGACTTCGAGCCGGAGGATGCCGTCCGCCTCCGCGGCTGCGGCCGCTTCGCCGGACTGGTCCGCCGTACCGGTCGAAGGTGCGGAACCCGTCGCGGGCGCGGAATCGGTTGAAGGTGCCGCGCCCGTCGCGGGTGCGGAATCGGGCGAAGGCGCCGCGCCCGTCCCGGCGTCCCCCGAAGGAGCGGAGCCCGCCGAAGCGGACGCGGCCGCGGAGGCGGGCGGGGCATAGGTCACCGCCGGGGCCGCCGGCCTGGAAAAATAGGGGGAGAAGATTTCGTAAATCGATTCCCTGGCCAGGAAGATCCCGGCCGCGGAGAGGGCCAGCATCAGGCTCCAGACCAGCGCGGGCGGGATGCGCCACGAGGTGCCGGGATCGATCGGGGTTCGGCTCCGCATCGGTTTTTCGGTGCGGGGGGAGACCTCCGACTCGTAACGCTCGAGCATCTCCGACTGGTCCAGGCCGAGGCGTTCGCAGTAGGCGCGCAGAAAGGCGCGGTTGTACATGCCGCCCGGCAGGTCATCGAAACGCCCCTCCTCGATGCTCTCGAGGTGGCGCGTGCTGATCCGTGTGTCGGCCGCAACCTGGGAAAGGGAGAGTTTGCGCTGCTCCCTCTGCGATTTCAGTACCGCCGCGATAGATTCCATAGCAGGATCTTTATCCGGATTCACCCACGGCTCCACCGAAAGCCGGTTCTCCTTCCAGTCTCCTTGCCTTTGCTTTGGAGGCATTCTAACTGCAGTGTCATTCCATGTCAACGAGTTACGGCTTTTTTGAACAGGAGCCCCAGAGACCGGGCGGCTGCCGCCCCCTCCAGGGCCCCCGGGTGGGGGGGAGAGGAGAACTGGCTCTTGCCGCGAAATCGGCCGCTGTGTTACTTTCAACCCTCGGGAACGGGTGCGCTTCGGGCCACGGTTTCCGCCTCAACCGTAAGAATGAACCGGGATCGGGGCCGCGCGCAAGCGTCGGCCGGGCAGGGCCGCTGGCATCCATGTATTCTATCTATGGTCATCTAAGCTGGATCGCGCTTTCGACCGGGCACTGGCTCGAAAGGATGGGGAGTTCGGCCGGGGCCCTGGTCATGAGCCTGGGAGGACTGGGTGTCCTGCTCCTGGCGATAGCGGACTCCTCCTTTCTGAGCGTTCCCGAGGGGAACGACATCCTCATCATCCTGCTGTCGGCCGGGGGGCCGTGGGGGCGCATGGCCTACTTCGTGGCCATGACGATCGTGGGATCCGTGATCGGGTGCCTCATCCTCTACACCGTGGGGCGCAAGGGGGGGCAGCCGATCCTGCGGCGCCGCTTCTCCGAGCAGAAGATCGAGAGCGCCCGCCGGATGTACCTGAAATGGGGCATCTTCACCGTCCTCATCCCCAGCATCATCCCCCCCCCCATGCCTTTCAAGATTTTCGTTTTGAGCGCCGGGGTCTTCCGCATGAGCCTGGCCCCCTTTCTGGGCGCCGTTCTCCTCGGCCGGACCGTGAGATACGCGACCTGGGGAATCCTGGCGGTGCTCTACGGCGAGCCGATCAAGGTTTTCGTCGAGAACAACCTGGGCCTCATCGGGCGGGCGCTTTTCGGCCTTTTTCTCCTCGCAGCGGCCGCCGTCGCGGCGTATTATCTCACGGTGAAGCGCCGGAGGCTTCGTTGACAAGGCCTGCGTACTTTGTTAGATTCTCCCATCCCGAACGACGGGCCGGGGCTTAAATGAAAGAAATGTTGCAGTTGCCAGCACCTGGGGGAACCAGAGGACGCGCTCGGGCGCTTGCCGGAGTCCTCCTGGCGCTGGCGCTCGGGACGGGGTGCAGCATCAAGCGAACGGTCAACGTGGAGGTCCCCGCCCGGATCCTCGCCGCGCGGGAGGCGGGTTTCGACCAGCTCCTCGGGATCGTCAACGGCTACAGCGGGATCCCGGACCTGGCCAACGCGCGGATGAAAGTGACGCTCACTTACGGCAGATGGGAGAGCGGGGAGCAGGAAGAGTACAGGCGGGCGCCCGGTTACCTGCTGGTGCGCAACCCGGACACCCTGCGCCTGGTGGTTCAGAACCCCATCACCAAGACCGCCATCTTCGACGTGCTGAGCGTGGGGGACGATTTTTCCGCCTGGGTGCCGGGCAAGCTCCGGTTCTACCGGGGGAGCAATTCGGCCGAAGACCTCCTGCTGGAGGAGCTGCCGGGCGGCATCCCGCTGCGGGCCCCCCACATCTACGAGGCGCTGATCCCGGCCGGGATCGATCCCGGTGCGCAAGGGGTGCGGGTTTCGCTCGAAGAAGCGGCTGACAACGAGGCCAAATATTATATACTTTCCTTATACCGTGATGGGGAGGGGGCCAGGATTCACTGCCTGCGCAGGATCTGGATCGAGCGCTCCCGGCTGGCCATCGCCCGGCAGCAGATCTTTCGCGAGGACGGGCGCCTGATCAGCGACATCGAATACCTCGGGATGGAGCCGGCCGGGGGGCTCATGCTCCCGGCGGAGATCCGCCTCGAGCGCCCCGAGGACGGGTACGCGGTGAAACTGGAGTTCGAGGGCGACAGCTGGCGCGTCGCCAGGGGGCTCGGGGACGAAGCCTTCCAGCTCTCCCCGCCGCCGGGCGCCGAAATCGTGACACTTGGGAATACCGAAAAGGAGCAGCGCTTTTAAAATGGAAAACCTGGTCACCGCCAACATCCGTTCGCGCCCGACGCGCACTTTCATCAGCATCCTTGCCGTCGCCCTGGGGGTCATCCTCATGCTGGTGGTCGGCGGCATCGTCTCCGGCACCCTGGACGATTATCTCGGGCGTACGATGGCGCTCGGATCGGACTTCATCCTGCAGCCGGGCGGCTCCTCCATCTTCTACGCCTTCAGCGACGCCAGTCTGAACCAGAAGCTGACGGGCGTGATCGAGGGCCTTCCGGGGGTGGCCGCGGTCACCCCGGTGCTCAGCAAGTTCCACGCCAAGGGATTCGGCCTGGTCTTCGGGATCGACATGGAAAGCTACAACAAGTTCCCGGGCCGGCTGGAGATCCTGGAAGGCACCCCGTCCCTCGAGGGGGACGAGGTGATCGTGGACCAGGCCTACGCCGACGCCCAGAAACTCAAACCGGGAATGACGATCAACGTGCTGAACCACGACTTCACCGTCACGGCCATCTGCCGGCCGGGGGCGGTGGTCCGGGTTTTCATCCCCCTCGAAACGATGAAGATGCTCAACGGCACCCCCGACAAGGTGACGATCATGTTCATCAAGGCGGAGCCGAAGGCGGACCTGGACACCGTGTACCAGACCCTCGCGGATAAGTTTCCGGGCAACTCCATCCTGCGCGCATCGGACCCCAACCTGCTGCTGGCCGAAACGCGGCTGCCGGGCCTCAACGAGTTCCGCATGCTGGTGGTGCTCGTGTCGATGCTCCTCAGCTTCATGGTCATCCTGCTGGCCATGTACACCACCATCTTCGAACGGACGCGCGAGATCGGGATCCTGAAATCGCTGGGGGCGTCGAGGCGTTTTATAGTTGGCATGATCATTCAGGAATCTGCTATGATATGCGGCTTGGGCGCGCTTTTGGGGATAGCGGTCAGCGAGGTCATCCGTTTCGTGATCATCGCGCGGTTCCCGACGCTCCAGGTGTCCATGACGGCCGAGGACCTGCTCCGAGGACTTGTCCTGGGCCTTCTGGCAGGGACCTTTGGCGCGCTGTACCCGGCTTACAAGGCCGCGAAGATGGATCCGGTCAAAGCGTTGAGCTACGAGTAGGGGAAACATGGGTGAAATGAAGGACGAATCCTCGGTGGCGAACGCCATAGAGACGATCAACCTGGAAATGACCTACCGGTCGGGCCGGGTGGACGTCCCGGCGGTGCAGGGTTTGAACCTCACGGTCCGGCAGGGGGAGTTCATCGCCATCATGGGCCCTTCCGGGTGCGGGAAATCGACGCTGCTGCACCTGCTGGGCGGCCTGCTGCAACCCACGGGCGGGTCGATCCTCATCGACGGGATCGACATCTCCAGGCTGTCCGATTCGGAGCGCACGACCGTGCGCCGGAAGAAGATCAGCTACGTTTTCCAGCGCTTCAATCTCTTCCCGACGCTGACGGCGAAAGGGAACATCGAACTGGCCAAGAAGATCCACGGCAACGGGGCGCAGAACTCCAACGGGATCGCCCCGATCTTCGAAATGCTGGGCCTCGGCGGAAAGTTCAATTTCCGCCCCTCGGAACTGTCGGGCGGGGAGCAGCAGCGGGTGGCGATCGCGCGTGCCGTGATCAACCGGCCTTCCATCATCCTGGCCGACGAGCCCACCGGCAGCCTCGATTCGCGTAATTCGCATACCGTGCTGCGGATGCTGCGCGACCTCAACGAAAAGCTGGGGCAGACGATCGTGATGATCACGCACGATTCCGAGGCCGCCTCGACGGCCAGCCGCGTGATCGAGATGAAGGACGGGCGGATCCTCACCCCGACCTCCAGGTATTCCTACGAACCGGAATTCGAAAGACTCTACTGATCGGCCATGGGACGAGTGCGCGCGGCATCGAGGAAAATTTTTGTCTGGTCCTACGGCCGGGGCACCCTCCAGTACGACATCATCTGCATTCTGATCCTCGCCTTCATCTTCCTGGTTCCGCGCGGCTGTTTCGTCAAAAGCGGCGCGGACCGCCGCCTTTTGCCGCACAACGCGGGGACCCCGGCCGAAAATTATCGACCCCCTGAGCGTCCGTAAGCGTCTATAGTCCATAGGGAGGGAATTCGATGCGACTGGCATTGGCGTTGGTGTATCCATCCATTCTCCTGGCCGCGTGCCTGGCGGGGGGCGCCCCCGCGGCGGAGGCCGACGAGTCCGCCGAACTCGAAAAGGCCCTGGCCCGGGTGGACCAGATCAGCCGGACGTTCCGCTCCTTTTCGGCGCGGCTGTCCCAGAAGAAATACACGGCGGTGCTCGAGGAGTTCGACACCCCGGAAAAAGGGCGCTTCCACTACGCCGTCGCCCGGGACGGATCGGTCATGATGCGGCACGAGATCGAGGCCCCGGGGAAACGGATCCTGACGATCAAGGGGGACAGCGCGGTGCTCTACCAGCCCGTCGTGCGCCAGGCGCAGGTGTACGCGCTCGGGAAGCGGAAGAACCTGGTGGAGTACCTCGGGACGGGGCTCGGCCAGTCGTCGGAGAACCTGCGGCGCAAATTCCACATCGCCTGGAAGGGGAGCGCGTCGATCGACGGCCGGAAGTGCTTCGTGCTCGAATTCAAACCCCGCGACCCGAAGGCGGCCGCGAGCGTCCGATCGATCACGGTATCGTTCGACCAGACGAACGTGACCCCGGTCCGGTACCGGATCGAGGAGCCGAGCGGCGATTACCTCCTCGAGACCTTCAGCGAGGGAAAGCTCAACACCCGGCTCCCGGAGGAGCTCTTCGAGCAGAAACTCCCCAGGGGGGTCGAAGTCCTCAAATTCTGATTACGGGGCGACCGGCGCCGCCGGGCGCTCTAGGGAGGGGGAGGACTTGGGGAGCTGCTTCCAGGTGTAATAGATCCGGTCGAACACGGTCCAGTTGCCCAGCACCGCCAGGACCCAGAGCACGGCTTCCATCCGCCCCGAAAGCCCGCCGATGATCAGGAGCACTATCCGCTCCGGACGCTCCAGGAACCCGACCTTGCATTTGGGGATCAGCGATTCCGCGCGCGCCCGGGTGTAGCTCGTGAGCACCGCCCCCATGACCACCACCCCGACCAGCACCACGTACCCCAGGCTCTGCTGGCGTGCGTAGTACACCACGAGCCCCTGGAGGATGATGACGTCCGAGTAGCGGTCGATGACCGAGTCGTAGAAGGCGCCGAACCGGGTGGCGCTCTGGCTGACGCGCGCCACCTCGCCGTCGAGCATGTCGAACAGGCCGGCGAGGATGATGACGAGCCCGCCCCGGAAGAGGTTGCCGTAGCCGAATTCGAAGGCGGCCCAGAAGCTGATCAGCACGCCGGTGAAGGTGAGGATGTTGGGGTTGACGTGAAAAAACGAGAGGACCCGCACGATCCCGTCGAGAACACATTTGCCCGCTCTTCCGATGACGTCGCTCAACATGGCGTAAGGCTAGACAGATTCATCATTTGTGTCAAGTTCAAAAGATCCGGAAGCGGATGGTCAGAAACTTCTTGGGGTCCTTCCGGATATCGTACAGCAGCTTGGTGATCTCGGCGGAGGACTGGTCGAGGTTGTGGTACAGGCTCGGGTCCTTCAGGAGCTTGCCCATGGTCCCCTTTCCCTCCTCGATCTCCTCCATGAGGAGGGCGAACTTCGCGAGCGCCTCGGTGCTCGAGCGGTAGAAGGCGTCGTCCCTGGACAGCTTGCCGAGGGTTCCCTCCCCCCTCTCCATCCGGTCCATGACCTTCTCGGCCTTGGCCAGCATCTGGTTGGCGTTTTCGAACAGGGAAGGGTCGGACATCAGCCGGCCGATCGTGCCCTGGCCGTTCTGGATGTTCTCGGCCAGGGCGTTGAACTTCTCGAGCGACTCGGTGAGCCGGTTGTACAGCCCGGGATCGGCCACGAGCCGCCCCACCGTCCCCTCCCCCTTCTGCATCTCGTCGAGCAGGGAGGTGGCGTGGGTGAAGGTCCGGTTCGCCTCCCGGATCGTCCGCTGGGTATCCTCGAGGATATCGCCCATCCCCGACCCGACCTTGGCGGGGTTGACGCGCTTGACGATCTCCTTGAACTGCTCGGAGAGGACTCCGAAATTGGCCACCACGTCGTTGGCCCCGGTCATGATCTCGCGGAAACCGGCGCTCTGGACGCTCTCGATGACGTAGTAGTCCCCCTGCCTGACGGGGGGGGATCCGAAGGTGCCGGGGGAAATGTCGATGAAGGAGTCCCCGATCAGCCCCCTCGATTCGATGCTGATCTCCGAATCCCTGCTGATCCGTCCGAGGTACTCCGGGTCGATGTCGAGCTTGACCTCCACGAAGCGGATGCTCATCTTGAGATCCCGGATCCGGTCCCGCAGCTCCTCGAGGTCCTCCTCGCGGTCCGGGGCGGAGGCCTCGAGCGCTTCGATCTCCTTCTTGACCTGGTCGATCCGGGCGAAGACTTCGGCGTTGCCGTCGTAGCTTTCCGGGGGGACGATGGACACGGCCCGCACCCGCCCGATCTCCATCCCCGCGAACCAGACGGGGGCGCCCGGCTTCAACCCGCCCACGTCGGTCAGGTAGGCCAGCACCTTGGCCGAGGACGAAAACCACCGGATCCCCCAGCTCTGCTGCAGGATCAGGGCCAGGAGCAGGATGAGACCGACGAGGACGAAAATCCCCACTTTCAGTTCGGCCAGTCTTACTCGTTTCTGTTGCGGCATGGGACCTCTCTTTTCCGGTCTGTTGATGGCGGGGGGGCTGCCTGCCCCGGCCCCGCCTAGTCCACAAACCTCCGGACGTAGGGGATCCTGGAAGCCATGAGCTGCTGGTAGTTCCCCTCGAAGCAGACCGCCCCGTCCTCCAGCAGGATGAAACTGATGTCGAGGAGGCAGCGCGCGTCACCCTGCCGGTTGAACCGGACCCGGCCCCCCTCGTCGAGCGCGGCACATTCGGCCGCGATGGTGGTGGCGGCCGGCAGGTCGTGGGTCACGAAGACGCTCGTCACCCCCTCCAGGTCGCGCAGCTGGATCATCAGTTCGACGATGGTCCTCTTGGTAATCGGGTCCAGCCCCGCCGTCGGCTCGTCGTAGAGGACGATGCGGGGGGACCCGGCCAGGGCGCGGGCGATCCCCACCCGCCGCTTCATCCCCCCCGAGAGTTCGGCCGGCATCTTGTCGATCGCCTCCTCGAGCCCCACGACACCGAGCAGCCGGAGCACCTCGCGCTCGATGGCGTCCTCTTCGAGGGCCCCCTCCTCGAAAAAGCGGTAGCCTACGTTTTCCCTGACGCTGAGCGAATCGAACAGGGCCCCCTCCTGGAAGACCATGCCGATGCGGCGGCGGACGGAGACCATCTCCTCCTCCTCGAGCCGGGTGATGTCGCGCCCCTCGACCAGGATCTGTCCCGAATCGGGCCGGATGAGCCCGAGGATCAGCTTCAGGATGGTCGATTTGCCGCTGCCGCTGGCGCCCACGATGATCTTGGTCTCGCCCGGGCCGATCCTGAAGCTGACCTGCCGGAGCACCGCTTCATCATTGAACGATTTGTCGACTGCGCGAAATTCAATCATCGGTCCGTCTGTCCGTCATCGGTTCATAAGGGGTGCGAGGTGAATGAGCAGGTTGTTCAGGAAAAAATCGGCCGCGATCACCAGGATCGATGCGCTCACCACGGCCCGGGTCGTGCTGCGCCCCACCCCCTCGGTTCCGCCGGTGGTGCCGAGCCCGATGTAGCACCCGGTCATGGCGATGATGAAGCCGAACACCACCGGTTTGACCAGGGTCCCCACCATGTCCGAAAACTGCAGGGCGTTCATGGCGTCGGACCAGTACTGGTTGGAGCTGATCAGGAGCTTGTAGGCGGCGATGAGCCAGCCGCCCACCATCCCCGCGGCGTCGCATATGATCGTGAGCACCGGGAGCATGAGGACCATGGCCAGCATGCGCGGGGTCACCAGGCGGCGGACCGGGTCGGTCCCGAGCGCCCGCATGGCGTTGATCTGCTCCGAGACCACCATGGAGCCGAGCTCGGACGCGATCCCGGCCCCGATCCGTCCCGCCAGCATCAGGGCGGAAAGGACGGGGCCCAGCTCACGGATCACCGTCAGGGCCACCAGCTGCCCCGTCATGCCGACCGCACCGTAGCGGCGCAGGGCCCCCTCGGACTGGATCGCCATCACGGCACCGGTGAAAAACCCGGTCAGCACCACGATCGTCAGCGACCCGACCCCGACCCGGTCCATCTGCAGCACGATCTCGCGCCAGTAGACGGGGCGGGAGAAAAGGTTGGCCACCGCCCGGACCGACAGGAGGGTGTAGGACTGGATCGTCAGGATCGGGCCGACAACGGCCCGCGAAAGGGCCAGAAATACGCGTACCACCGGGTTTTCCATAGCAAATATCAACCTGGCGGAAGTGTATGGGCGGGCGGCGCGCGAAGTCAAGGTGGATTTGGCTTCGCGCTGCGGGGTCCGGAAATCTTTCCCTCGCCGGGACGCCTGCGGTACAATCGCACCGTCACGGCACGAAAGGACAATCCATGCTTCGTTTTATGACGGCGGGCGAATCTCACGGCAAGGGGCTGATCGGCATCCTGGAGGGGCTCCCCGCCGGCCTCGGGGTGGACGGGGGCTTCATCGACCGCGAGCTCGGGCGCCGGCAGGCGGGTTACGGCCGGGGGGGGCGGATGAAGATCGAGCGGGACCGGGTCGAGATCCTCTCGGGGGTCCGGCACGGAGAAACGCTCGGAAGCCCCCTCTCCTTCCTGATCGCCAACCGTGACTGGGAGAACTGGACCGCGGCGATGGGATCGGCCCCCCTCCCGGAGGGGGCCGGACGGCGGGAGGTTACGCGGCCGAGGCCGGGGCATGCGGACCTGGCCGGTGTGCTCAAATACCGGAGGGGGGACGTGCGGGACGTGCTCGAACGCGCCAGCGCCCGGGAGACGGCCGCGCGGGTGGCCGGGGGCGCTTTCGCGCGCCTCCTGCTCGACCGCTACGGCATCCGCATCGGCAGCCACGTGATCGCCGTCGGGCCGGAGCGGGTCGCGCCGGAGTTCGAGCGGCCGCCCCTCGAGCGGATCCTCGGCCTCGACCCGCAGTCCCCCTTGCGTGCGGCGGACGGCGAGGCCGAAGGGAGGATGAAGGCGGCCATCGACCGGGCGCGCGAGGGGGGGGACACCCTGGGGGGGGCGGTCGAGGTCGTCGCCGGGGGCGTCCCCCCCGGGCTGGGCACCCACATCCAGTGGGACCTGCGGCTCGACGGGTGGATCGCGCAGGCGATGCTGTCGATCCCGTCGGTCAAGGCGCTTGAAATCGGCTGCGGTCTCGAGTCGGCCCGGACCCCCGGGTCGGGGGTCCATGACGCGATCTACTGCGGCGAGGACAGGGGGTTTTTCCGCAAGACCAACCGCGCCGGGGGGATCGAGGGGGGGATGAGCAACGGCGAGGAGATCCGGGTCCGGGTCTTTTTCAAGCCGATCCCCACCCTGGGGCGGCCGCTCGCGAGCGTGGATATCCGGTCGCGGGAGGCGAGCGAGGGGGCGATGGAGCGGAGCGACGTCTGCGCGGTCCCGGCCGGGGGCGTGGTGGCCGAAGCCATGCTGTGCCTCGTCCTGGCGCGCGCCTTTCTCGAAAAGTTCGGGGGGGACGCGGTCGCGGAAATCGACGCCCGCTACGCCGAGTACCGCCGCCACCTCGACACTTTTTGACCGGACTCCCGCGCCGACGGCCGGAATAGGGTTTGCATGCCGGACGATCCCGATTTAAAATGAAATGTTTATGATCACTACTGTCCCGTTAAATGTCGAATAGATTCAACTGGTTATCGGCACTGCTCTTTGAAAACCTGTAATAATCATCAGAAAACAGGCTTTTTACGGGTGTTTTCTCAAAAAGCATGACGCCCAATACCTGTAGAATTTCGTACATGCTGGCTTCCAATCGGTTTTCCTTTTTCAGGATAGCCACCATCACGTAAACACTGATTGCGATCCACACTTGTGTTTTTACTGCGTTGGGTGTCGTGCCGTAAAAGGCTTTTATCCGAAGGTGTTGCTTGATCCATTTGAAAAACAGTTCTACCTGCCATCGCAGTTTGTATAACCGGGCAATGGTCGAAGCGGACAGCATAAAATTGTTTGTTAAGAAAAAGAACCGTTTGTTTAAATCGAGATCGACGTAGTGAATGCGCCGCAGACGTTCGGGATAGTACGTCGAGCTTTTTGGGCCGGTCAACCGTATGGTTTGATCGCTGCGCACCCCACGGTCTTTGAGTATCGGATGAGATGATTGGCGCGAATAGCTCAGATTGTTTTTTGCTCGGATAACAAAGAATGCTTGTTGCTGATGGATATGGTACAGGCGTTGAAAATCCGTATAACCTTTGTCCATGACATAGAAGGCGCCAGCTTCGAACATGATCTGGTCGAGGAAGTGAACATCGTGTATTTGACCGCCTGTAATGCGTATAAACGCGGGAATATTGCCTCTCAGATCCAGTTGCGTATGTATTTTGACGGCGCTTTTCCTTCGGCGATGTTGGGCCCAAGGGAACAGTGAAAGACACAAATCGATCACGGTGGAGTCGAGAGCATACACTGCCCGTTTGAGATTCATTGCCAGAGGTTGATGGGCATAAAGCATGCGCGCGCGATTTATCAGAGCTATGGCGAGATCGCAATAGATTCTCCAGTCGCGCTGTTCGTTTGCTTTGGCCAGGGTAGTACGCGACACTTTTCCCTTCATGCCTGCGTGGTAAAGTTTGGGACCAACAGCACGAAGGCATGCCTCGATGTCGCGCAAACTCTCTCGACCGGTTAGTTGGGCAAAACTCATGCAATAGAACTGATCGAGACAGGTAAAGGTTCGAATACGATGATCGCCGTGATAGCGATTAACGCATGCTTTGAAATGGCGTCCCGGCAAGTGGTCCATGATCTGCGAAAAGACAATTCGGCCTTGGTACATGACGGGCTCCTTTAGGATAATGGAGGCCATCATACAGAACTGAATTGAAGTCGATGCAGGTCATTTTATCGCGTAAACCTTTGTTATGTTTAACGTTGTGGAAATTTATTCAGTCTTTAACGGGACAGTAGTGGTTTATGATTATGAAAATTCTCAAGTACGGCGCCCCTGAACTGCGCGCCCGGAGCGAGCGGATCACCGACTTCGACGGTTCCCTGCAGAAGATCGTGGCGGACATGTATGAGACCATGTACAGCGAGCCCGGCATCGGTCTGGCCGCGCCGCAGGTGGGGCTCAACATCCGTCTGGCGACCGTCGACCTTTCGGTGGGTGAGGACGAGGGGAAGAAGATGGTGATCTGCAATCCCGAAATCGTCTCCGCGGAGGGGTCGCAGCGCAGCGACGAGGGGTGCCTGAGCATTCCCGGTTTCAGCGAGAGTGTCACCCGCCCCCAGAAACTGGTCGTGGAGGCGCAGGACCTCGAGGGGAAGGATCTGCGGATCGAGGCGGAGGGGCTCCTCGCCCGCTGCCTCTGCCACGAGATCGACCACCTCAACGGCGTCCTCTTCATCGATCATCTCAGCTCGCTCAAGCGCACCCTCATCAAGAACAGGATCCGGAAACTGGCCAAAGCCGGTGAATGGTAAGGCATGCGCGTCGTCTTCCTGGGCACCCCCGAGTTTGCCGTCCCCGCGCTCGAAAGTCTCCTCGGGCACGGGTGTGACATCCCGGCGGTGTTCGCCCAGCCCGACCGCCCCGCGGGGCGGGGGCGCAAGGTGCGGCCCGGCCCGGTGAAGTCCCTGGCCGAGAGCCGGGGGCTAGCGCTGCATCAGCCGGAAAAAATCAGGTCGGAGGAAAACCGGGAAGTGTTCGAGCGGCTGCGGCCCGACTATATCGTCAGCGCCGCCTACGGGCAGATCCTGCCCGGATGGCTGCTGGCCAGCGCCCGGCGCCATGCCCTGAACATCCACGCCTCGCTCCTTCCCCGTTACCGGGGGGCGGCCCCGGTGGCCTGGTCCATCCTCAACGGCGACCGGGTGAGCGGCGTCACCCTCATGGTCATGGAGGAGGCGCTGGACGCCGGCCCGATCCTGCTGCAGCGGGAGGTGCCGATCGGGCTCGAGACGACGACGGGGGAGTTGACCCGGACCCTTGCCCGGGAGGGGGCGGAACTCCTGGTCGAAACGCTCGTGCGGCTGGAGCGCGGCGACCTCCGCCCCGTGCCGCAGGACGAGGCGCTCGCGACCTGGGCCCCCCGCCTGACGAAGGACATGGCCCCCGTCTCCTGGGACGAAAGCGCGCTCGTGGTCCACAACCGGATCCGGGCCCTCGACCCCTGGCCCGGCGCGCGCACCCTTTTTTGCGGGGAACCGCTCCTCCTCTGGCGCAGCCTCCCCGGGGAGATGACGGGGTTCGCGGGAGCGGAGCCGGGACGGCTCCTGTCGGTGTCGGAACGGGGGATGCGGGTCCAGTGCGGCGGCGGCAGCGTCCTGGAACTGGTCGAGGTGCAGCGGCCGGGGAAGGGGCGCGTGAGCGGACGCGAGTTCGTCTCGGGAGCGCGGGTGCGCCCCGGGGACGTGGTCTTTCATTAACCGGTGGCCGGCCCCGGCGGTCCGGGGCCGCGGACGGCCTTTCCAGCCATGATATCTCCAGCCAGAAGAGTGAGCCTCGGCCTGCTCGAGCGGATCGAATCCCGGCGGCTCCACAGCGACGACGCCCTGAATTCGCCCGCCATGGAGCGGCTTGAGGTCCGGGACCGGCACCTGGTCACCGAGATCGTCTACGGGACCCTGCGCTGGCGCGGGCCGCTCGACCACCTGCTGGCCGCCCGGAGCGCGCGCCCCTGGGCCGAGGTCGAACCGGCCACCCGCACCCTGCTCCGGATGAGTCTCTACCAGATGTGGAAGATGGGCCGGGTGCCCGACCACGCGGTCTGCAACGACGCCGTGGAACTGGCACGGCGGGAATCGGGGCGGGGGAGCGACAGGTACGTGAACGGGATCCTGCGGGGACTGGGGCGGGCGCGCCCCTGGGAGCGGCCGGGCTTTTTGGACGGGGCTCCCGGCTGGGTGCGGCTTTCGCTCCCCCGCTGGCTCTACCAGCGGTGGGTCCGGCGCTGGGGGGCCGCGCAGGCGGAGGAGTTCGCCCTTTCCCTGAACCGGCCACCGCGGGCGGCTTTCCGCCTGACGGACGCAGAGGGGGAGGGGGAGACGCCGCCCGGGGAATCCTCCCCCCTGGTCCCCGGCGCCCGCCTGTCGCTGGACGAGGCTCCCCCCGGGGGGCGGGCCCATCTCCAGGACGAGGCCTCGCAGCTGATGCCGCATCTGTTCGGCCCGGCGGGGCAGGGGGGGAGGGTGTGGGACGCCTGCGCGGCCCCGGGCGGAAAAACGGCCGTTCTCGGGGGGATCTTCGGCCGGGTGGTCTCGAGCGACATCAGTCCCGGCCGGGTGCGCCGCATGCTGGAGCTGCTGCGCGCACAGGGAGTGCGGCCGGGGGGGGTGATCGTGGCCGACGCCGGGGGGCCGGCCCCGTTCGGGGTGGAGTTCGACGCGGCGCTCGCGGACGTCCCCTGCTCCGGGCTGGGCACCCTGAGGCGGAACCCGGAAATCAAATGGAACTTCAGGCCGGAGGAGTTCGCGGCGCTCGGGAGGGTGCAGGCCGCGATTCTGCGCGGCGTTTCGCAATCGGTGGCGGTGGGGGGGCGCCTCCTCTACTCCACCTGCTCGACCGAGCCGGAGGAGAACGAGAGGGTGGTGGAGGATTTCCTCGGCGCCCATCCCGGGTTCCGCATCGAGGAGCCCCGCTACCCCGAGGGGGTGGCGGCCTGGGTGGGGACGGACGGCTGCGTGCGCACCTTTCCCTCGGCCCGGCGCTGGGACGGTTTTTTTGCCGCCCTGCTGCGGCGGTGGAACTGAGCGGGCGGGAAAAAGGACAAGTGTCTTTATCACAAGGTTTTAGGAGGCTGGCACCTTGCATCGTGCCGGTCGCTGTGCTACCCTTGACCGAATCGGTGCGCGGCGGCGGGGCGGAATCGGCCCGACCCGTGCCGCGGCTGACATAGAGACGGAGCATCCTTGGATCGAATCATCGAAATCGCACCATCGATATTGTCGGCCGACTTCTCCCAGCTGGCCGCGGAAATCGGCAGGATAGAGCGGGGAGGGGCGGACGTGGTCCACCTGGACGTGATGGACGGGCGTTTCGTTCCCAACATGACCATCGGGCCGCCCGTCGTGGCCTCCATCCGCGGGTGCACCCGGCTGCCGCTGGACGCCCACCTGATGATGGAGCGGCCGGACCGCTTCCTGGACGCGTTCCTCGACGCGGGGGTCGACTGGCTCTCGGTCCATGTCGAGGCGGACGCGCACCTCGACCGGACCCTCAACCACATCCGCAGCCGGGGGGCCCGGCCCGGCATCGCCCTGAATCCGGCGACGCCGCTCGCGCTCCTCGAAGAGGCGCTGCCGCTTGCCGACTTCGTGCTGGTGATGACGGTCAACCCGGGGTTCGGCGGGCAGAAATTCATCCCCTCGATGCTGAAAAAAATCGATCGGCTGCGGAAGAGTATCGTATCCAAGGGGTATCGGACGCGCATCGAGGTGGACGGCGGCATCGGCCCGGAAAACCTGGCCGAAATCCTCGAGGCGGGGGCCGATATCATCGTCGCCGGTTCCGCGATTTTCGGTTCTCCGGGCGGCGCCTCCGCGGCGGTGGCGGAGATGAAGAAAATCGCCGCCGGGGAGAACCAGGGGGGCGCGGGGCGCTCCCGGTAAGCGGGGGGGCCGGCGCATTGGGAGGCGATTTGGGGATGAGATTTATCGTACGCTGTGTCGTGACGCTCGCGCTGCTCGCACTGGTGGGCGGCTGCAGCCAGAAGAGTGCCCGGCTGCAAAAGGGGGTCGTCCCCCCCGACCAGAACCTGTTCGACACCGGGAGCGACTACCTCAGGAAGGGGCAGTACATCAAATCGAGGCTGGCGTTCCAGACCCTGCTCAACACCTATCCCGACAGCGACGTGGCGGCCGAGGCCTATTTCGCGATGGGCGACTCGTTCTACGAGGAGGGGGGGACGGAGAACCTGCTGCAGGCCGAGGACCAGTACAAGAACTTCATCGTGTTCTACCCGCAGCACCCGCGCGCGGTGGACGCCCAGCTGAAGATCATCTCCGCCAACTACAAGCTGATCAACACCCCCGACCGCGACCAGCAGTACACCCGCCGCACCCTCGACGAGATCGCGCAGTTCGAGCGCCGTTTCGGCGACAGCGATTACCTTCCCATCGTGCGCCAGTGGCGCAGCACGGTGGAGGACGTGCTGGCGCGGGGGGATTACGGCGTCGGCAAATTCTACGCCGACAGGGGCAACGTGCTGGGCGCCGTCGGGCGTTACCAGGAGATCGTGGAGAAGTACCCCGATTACGCCGAACTGGACATGGTGCTCTACAACCTCGGCCAGATCTACGAGCAGTCCCGCAGCGAGAAGGACCACGAGAAAGCGAAGGAATACTACGGCGAGATCGCGCGGGGGTTCCCCTTCAGCCCGCATTATACCGAGGCGGTCGAGCGCCTCGGCACGCTCGGGGCGGAGGTCCCGGAGGTCGACGCCGAAATGGCGGCCCGGCACCGGGCGAACCTGAAGGAGCCGGAGGGTTTCTCGCCGCTGAAGCCGCTGGTCGACTTCGGCAAGGCGCTCGGGTTCGTCCCCCCCCCGGACCAGTACGAGGTGGCGCAGCGGGCGGTCGAGGCTGAAAAGGCGCGCGAGGCCGAACTGGCCGCCGCGGAGGCCAGGGCGGCGGCGGGAGACGATATCCTGATCGAGACCGAGATCCGCCAGAGCGCCTCGGGCGCGGACGCCTCGGGCGCGGCCACTGCCGAAGGGGCCGCTTCGACGGGCTCCGGGCCGGAGGCGGAGCGGGAAAAGGCCAGCAGCCGCTACAAACGGAAACAGGATTAAGGGCCCATAACCCGGGACGGAACCGATGACGCTCAAACTGCTGGTGGCCGATGACAGCGTGACGATGCAGAAAATGGTGCGCCTCGCCTTCGGGGCCGAGGATGCCGAGGTGGAGGCGGTAGCGAGCGGCGAAGCGGCCCTCGAGGCGCTCCGCCGCTTCCGGCCCGATATCGTGCTGGCCGACGCGCTCATGCCGGGGATCGGCGGGTACGAGCTGTGCGCCCGCATCCGGGAGGAGCCGGAATTCGGCCGCATCCCCGTGATCCTTCTCTCGGGCGCCTTCGAACCCTTCGACCCGCAGGAGGCGGAGCGGGTGGGCGCCGACGGACACCTGTCGAAGCCCTTCGACACCTCCGAGCTGATCGACAGGGTGCACTCCCTGGCCGGCGCCGAGGCCCCGGCCGCGGGCCCGGGCCTCGCATCGGCGCGGGAATCGTTCCTGGGACCGGGCGCGATCCTGGACCTGTTCGGTCCCGATCGGCCCGGCCGGGGGAAGGCGGAAGCGGTCGCGCGCCCGGGCGCGCTGACGGACGAGGAGGTCCGGCGCGTGGCCGCGGAGGTCGTCGGGCGCCTGTCGCCCGACGTGATTCGCGAGGTCGCCTGGGAAGTCGTGCCCGAACTGGCCGAGGTTCTCCTGCGGCGCGTCATCGAGGAGCGCGGCCCCGGGAGCGATCGCTCCTAGACTAAGCCCGTCGATTCGAATAAAATCTCTCCCTTTGTTCCCGGGTGTGCATCCATTGAAGAAAGAGGTCGGAAATGTCTCGTGAGCCGCTCGCCAAGTCCTATCAGCCCAGGGAGTTCGAGCAGAAATGGTACGGTTTCTGGGAATCGCGCGGATTCTTCGGCGCCGAGGCGCCGTCGTCCAGGCCCCGGTTCAGCATCGTCATCCCCCCCCCCAACGTCACCGGCTCGCTCCACATGGGACACGCGCTGCAGCACACGCTGCACGACATCCTGGTGCGCTGGAAGCGGATGAGCGGGTACAACACCCTCTGGCTCCCCGGGACGGACCACGCCAGCATCGCGGTCCACTACGTGCTCGACAAGCAGCTGGAGGCGCAGAAGAAGAACCGGCTGGAGCTGGGGCGCGAGGAGTTCCTCCGGCTCGCCTGGGAGTGGAAGAAGACGAGCGGCGGAACCATCCTCAACCAGATGCGGCGTATGGGCGTCAGCTGCGACTGGAGCCGCGAGCGCTTCACCATGGACGAGCAGCTCTCGCGCGCCGTCGTGGAGGTCTTCGTCCGCCTCTACGAGGAGGGGCTGATCTACCGGGGCGAATACATCGTCAACTGGTGCCCCCGCTGCAAGACGGCGATCTCCGACCTGGAGGTCGTCTACCAGCCCACGAAGGGGAAACTCTGGCACATCCGCTATCCCCTGGTGGGGAGCGGGAGGTCGCTCGTCGTGGCCACCACGCGGCCGGAAACGATGCTGGGGGATACCGCCCTGGCCGTGCACCCGGAGGACGAGCGCTACCGGGACCTGGTCGGGCGGAAGGTGCTCCTGCCGGTGGCCGGCCGGGAGATCCCCGTCATCGCCGACGCCTTCGTGGACCGCGAGTTCGGCACCGGCGTCGTCAAGGTCACCCCGGCCCACGACCCGAACGACTTCGAGGCGGGCATGCGCAACGGGCTCCCGAGGATCACCGTGATCGGCGACGACGGGCGGATGACCGAGGCAGCCGGCGCGTACCGGGGGATGGACCGCTACGAATGCCGCCGCCGCCTGGTGGCGCAGCTCGAGGCGGAGGGGTACCTCGACAGGATCGAGGACCACGAGCACAACGTCGGGCAGTGTGACCGCTGTTCGGCCGTGGTCGAGCCCAAGATCTCCCTGCAGTGGTACCTCAAGGTGGAAACCCTGGCCCGCGAGGCGATCGAGGCGGTCGAAAGCGGGCGGGTGCGCTTCGTGCCGGACAGCTTCAAGAAGCGCTATTTCGAATGGATGTACAACATCCACGACTGGTGCATCTCGCGCCAGCTCTGGTGGGGGCACCGGATCCCGGCCTGGCACTGCGAGGCGTGCGGCGCCGTCACCGTCGCGCGCACGACGCCCGAGAAGTGCGAGCGCTGCGGCGGGGGGCTCCGGGAGGAGAGCGACATCCTCGACACCTGGTTCAGCTCGGCCCTCTGGCCTTTTTCGACCCTGGGCTGGCCCGACGACACCGAGGACCTGCGCACCTTCTACCCCACGGACGTGCTGATCACCGGCCCGGACATCATCTTCTTCTGGGTCGCGCGCATGATCATGATGGGGCTCAAGTTCGCCGGCGACGTCCCCTTCTCCGAGGTGCACATCAACGGCATCGTGCGGGACGCCCAGCACAAGAAGATGAGCAAGACCAAGGGGAACATCATCGAGCCGCTCGAGCTCGTCGACCGCTACGGCGCGGACGCCGTGCGCTTCACCCTCTCCTCCATGGCCGTTCCCGGGACCGACATCCCCTTTTCCTCCGACCGGATGAAGGGCTACAGCGCCTTCGCCAACAAGGTCTGGAACGCCGCGCGCTTCGTGCTGATGAATCTCAGGGAGACGGACGGCGCCCCGCGCGCGGAGGAGGTGGAGGCGCTGGCGCGGGAAGGGGCGCTCCCGATCGAGGACCTCTGGATCCTCGACCGCCTGAACCAGACGGCGGGCGGGATCGCGGAGGCGCTCGAGAAGTTCCGGTTCCACGAGGCGTCGGCGCTGATCTACCAGTTCATCTGGCACGAGCTCTGCGACTGGTACATCGAGCTGGTCAAGCCGGTGCTGACGAGCGAGGCCGCCCCCGAAGCGGAGCGGGGCCCCAGGATCCGGGTGCTGCTCCATGTGTTCGACCATGCGCTGCGGCTGCTCCACCCCTTCATGCCCTTCATCACCGAGGAGATCTGGCAGAAGCTGCCGCACACGGGCGATTCCCTCATGGTCCAGGAGTTCCCCGTCCGCCGCGCTTCCCTGGACAACCCGGGCGCGGCCGCCGGCATGCAGGACCTGATGGGCCTCGTCGGGGAGATCCGCTCGCTGCGCGCGGAGATGAACATCGACCCGAAGAAACCGCTCGACGCGGTCGTGGCGCCGCTCGACGCGGCGGCCGCGGAACTGCTCGAGCGGAACCTCGACAAGCTCCTCACCATGGCGCGCCTCGGCTCGGTGATGTTCGCCGCGCCGCTGCCGGAGGGGCTCCTGCGGGGGGTGGCGCGCATCGGCGAATTCGGCCTCGATGCGCGCGCCGCGATCGACGTCCAGGCCGAGAGGGAGCGGATCGGCCGGGAGATGGCGCGGGTCAAGGACGAAATCGACCGGATCGCCCGGAAGGTCCAGAGCCACGAATTCACGGCGCGGGCTCCGAAGGAGATCGTCATGGAGAACCGGGCGCGGCACGACGAACTGACCGAACGCTACCGCAAGCTCGAATCGAACCTCAGTTATCTTCCGCGGCAGGAAAAATGAGCCCGATCGCGCTGCCGGCGGTCCTGACCGACCTGGGCCACGTGGGGGAGGCGGGCCTGCCCCTGCAGAACGCCCCCTGGTTCGAGCGCGAGCTCGAGCTGTGCCGGGAGTGGGGGTTCGGACTCGAAACCATCGGGGACCGGGTGCGCCTCCGGCCGGACCCCGACGCGCTGGTGCCTTACTGGATCCAGAAGGAGACCCCGGCCCTGGCCTGGGAATGGCTCCGGACCCACGGGTTTCTGAGCGTGGACAGCACCAACCGCGAGGCGCTCGAGCTGGCGCGCCGGGGGGCGCCCGGGGGGAGCCTGGTCTGGGCCGAGGAGCAGACCGCGGGCAGGGGGCGCATGGGACGCTCCTGGTTCTCGCCGCGGAAAACGGGGCTCTACGCGAGCCTCGTCGTGCGCCCGGCGTGCGAGCGGGAGCGCTGGCCGCTGCTCGGGCACGTGGCCGCCGTCTCGCTCCACGACGCGATTTCGGCCTGCGTGGTCGGGATGGCCGCCCGGAAGCTCGACATCGATCTCAAGTGGCCCAACGACGTGCTGCTCGGGGGGCGCAAATGCGCCGGGATCCTGCTCGAGTCGATCCCGGACGGGGAAGGGGCGCCGGCCGTGGTCGTGGGGGTGGGGGTCGACGTGCACCCCGGGAGCGTGCCCGCGGATCTCGAGGGGGAAGCGGTCTCGGTGGACGAGATGGCGGGGCGCGCGGTGCCCCGGCGCCTCCTGCTGGTCACCTTCCTCTACCATTTTCAGAAGGGGTGCCGGGAGCTGGAGGCCGGTAACTTTGCCGGCGTCCTCGAGGGGTGGAAGAAGCGCTGCACCATGTGGGACGGGGCCCCCGTCTGGATCCACGAGGGGGAGCGGCGCCGCGCGGCCGTCACCTGCGGCCTCGACGAAGCCGGCGCCCTGCTGGTGCGCACGGAGGCGGGGGCGGTCGAGACCCTCGTCGCCGGGGACGTCCGGGTGCGCGCCCGCGACGGGCGCTGACCCCGTTTACAACCGATCGCCGGGAAAGGGAGATGCCATGTTTTTCAGGAAATCCTCGAGGGAGACCCCCGAGAAGAAGGCGGGGCTGTTCGAGAGGATGAAGAAGGCCCTCGGGGCCACCAAGGAAAACCTGGTCTCGCGGATCGAATCGGTGCTGGGATCGGTCTCGGCCATCGACGAGGGGGCGCTCGACGAGCTGGAGGGGACGCTGCTCGGGGCCGACCTGGGGGTGGGGGTGACCGACCGGGTCATGGCGGCGGTGCGCGCGGCGCACAAGAGGGGGGAGATCGCGGGCCCCGACGCGGCCCGCGCCGTGATCCGCGGCCAGCTCCTGGAGATCCTGAGCGTTCCCCGCCCGGAGGAAGGGGAGGAGGAGGAGCGGACCGAGGTCTGGATGGTCGTCGGGGTGAACGGGACCGGGAAGACGACGACGGTGGGGAAGCTGGCCGCCCGCCTCGCCGGGGAGGGGAGGAAGGTCCTCGTCTGCGCCGCCGACACCTTCCGGCCGGCGGCGATCGAACAGCTGGCGGTCTGGGCCGAACGCTCCGGCAGCGAGCTGGTCCGGAGCCGGACGGGGGGAGATCCCTCGGCGGTGCTGCACGACGCCCTCTCCGCGGCCGGGGCTCGCGGGGCGGACCTCGTGCTGGTCGACACGGCGGGGAGGCTGCACACCAGGAGCAACCTGATGCAGGAACTGGACAAGATGCGGCGCGTGGCGGGGCGCAAGGTCCCCGGAGCCCCGCACGAGGTGCTGCTGGTCGTCGACGCCACCACCGGGCAGAACGGGCTGGCGCAGGCGCGGGAGTTCACGCGCGCGACCGGGGTGACGGGCCTCGTCGTCACCAAGCTGGACGGGACCGCCAAGGGGGGGATCCTCTTCGGCATCTGCCAGGAACTCGGGATCCCGGTCCGCTTCATCGGGATCGGGGAGGGGCTCGAGGACCTGCTGGAGTTCTCCCCCGAATCGTTCGTCGATTCGCTCTTTCAATAGCGGCTCCCGCCGGGAGCGCGAGCGCCGGGGCGCCATGGGAGATTCCTCCGCTCTGCTGAACTGCGTGATCCTGCGGGAGGCCGCCCGCGGAGAATGGCTGCGCTTCGGCCCGCCGGTCCGGATCCTGACCGCCCGGCGCATCGGGGAGGTCCTCCCAGCGCTCGAGGAGGTCGGACGGCTGGTGCGGGAGGACGGGGTGCATGCCGCCGGTTTCGTCGCCTACGAGGCCGCCCCCGCCTTCGATTCCGCCCTCGCCGCCCACCCCGCGCGCGGTCCCTTTCCCCTCCTCTGGTTCGGGCTCTACCGGGAGCCGGCCGTGATCGCTCTGCCGGAGCCCGATTTCGGGGCCTGCGCCCTCGGGCGTCTCCGGCCGGCCGTGAGGCGCGAAGACTATGCCGCCGCCCTCGCCAGGATCCAGGACTACATCCGCTCGGGGGACACCTACCAGGTCAATTACACCCTGCGGCTGAGGGGGAGCTTCCGGGGGGACTCCTGGAACCTTTTCCTGGCCATGGTCCGGGCCCAGCCCGTGGGATACGGCGCCTACATCGACACGGGGCGGGGGGTGGTGTGCTCCGCCTCTCCCGAGCTCTTCTTCCGGACCGCCGGGGGGGTGCTTACGGCGAAGCCGATGAAGGGGACCGCCGGGCGCGGGCGCACCACGCCCGAGGACCGCTGCCAGGCCGAGTGGCTCCGTCGTTCGGAGAAGAACCGGGCGGAGAACCTGATGATCGTCGACATGATCCGCAACGACCTGGGGCGGGTGGCCCGCACCGGGAGCGTGCGGGTGCCCGCGCTCTTTGAAATCGAACGCCACCCGACCCTGTGGCAGATGACCTCCACCGTCACCGCCGAGTGCGACCGTCCGCCGGCCGAGATCTTCCGCGCCCTTTTCCCCTGCGCCTCCATCACGGGAGCGCCCAAGATCCGCACTTCGTCCATCATCCGCGAGCTCGAGCCGGAAGCGCGCGGAGTCTACACCGGCAGCATCGGCTACCTCTCGCCGGGCGGGGAGGCTCAGTTCAACGTGGCCATCCGCACCGCCCTGGTCGATCGGGAGCGTCGGAGCGTCGAGTACGGCGCCGGCGGGGGGATCGTGGCCGATTCCTCGGCCGGCGAAGAATACGGGGAGGCGCTGCTGAAGGCGCGGGTTCTCGAGGAGCGGCCGGGCGGATTTTCCCTGCTCGAAACCCTCCTCTGGACGCCGGGGGAGGGCTGGTTCCTGCTCGGGCGCCATCTCGACCGGATGGCCGATTCCGCCGCCTATTTCGGTTATACCCTCGACCGCGAGACGCTCGCGGGAAGGCTCGGGCGGATGGCCGCGGACTTTTCAAAAGCGCGGAAGGTGAGGATCCTCCTCGACGAGCGGGGGGAGGCAAGGGTGGAGGTGGCCCCGGCGGCCCCCGCCGGCCCGGACCCGGTGCGGCTGCAGGTGGCGCACGGGGCGGTGTGCTCCTCCGACCCCTTTCTCTACCACAAGACGACGCGCCGGGAGGTATACGCGCGGGCGCGGCGGCGTCACCCCGGCGCGGAGGACGTGCTGTGCGTGAACGAGCGCGGGGAACTCACCGAATCCACGATCGCCAACCTGGTGCTGGAGGTGGACGGGGGGCGCTTCACCCCGCCGGTGGAATCGGGGCTGCTGGCAGGGGTTTTCCGGGGGTGGCTGATCGAGCGGGGGGAGATCTCCGAGCGCGTGCTCCGGCCCGGGGACCTCGAGCGCTCCACCGGGATCTGGCTCGTCAATTCGGTGCGCCGCTGGCGCCGCGCGGTCCTCATCTAGCCGCGCATGTATCAGCGGTCGCCCAGCAGCCGCTGCGGGTCGAGCAGGGTGATGCGCCGGCCGGAGACCTCGACGAGTCCCTCGTCCCGGAGGCGGGCCATGGCCCGTGTCACGGTCTCGCGCGAGGTTCCCACCATCTCCGCCAGCTCCTGGTGCGTGATCTTCAGGTCGATGATGGTGCCGTGGGAGTCGCGGACCCCGTGCTTTGCGGCCAGGTCGTAGAGCCCCATGCGGATCCGGGAGTCGGCGGTGCGGTGGCTCTGGCTCTGGGTCTGCCAGACCTCGCGCAGGCGCGCGCACAGGACGTGGATGATTTCGAGCATCACCTTTTCGTTGTGGAGCAGGTACTTGTGAAAGTCCGCCCCGCTGACGGAGATGATGCGCGAATCCTCCATGGCCGATACGGTGGCGGGCGAGGTCTTGCCGTCGAGCAGCGACATCTCGCCGAAAAAGTCCCCCGCCTTGTGGATGGCGATGATGGTTTCCTTCCCCCCCGGCGCCGATTTGGCCACCTTGATCTTTCCCGACAGCACCAGGTACATGTAGTCCCCCGTCTGCTCCTCGAGAAAAATGATCTGGTTCCGGCGGTAGGAGCGGGAGACGAAGATGTGGGCCAGCGCGTCGAACTCCCCGTCGGTCAGGGTGGAAAAAAGCGGGACGGCGCGGATCATGTCTGCTTTCATCGCAACCTCAATCTCGTGAAAACGGCGTCGTCATCGGCCACCCGTTCTGTCTTCAGCCGGTTCTGGCGGCGGCGGAACACGAAGACGGCGACCAGGGCGCCGGCCAGGAGGGATGCCGCGGCGAGCAGCATCACGAAGATCAGGGAGTGGACGATCGTCCGGAGCAGCGGCAGCGGGACCCCCCAGAGGATGCCCGGGGACCCCTTGTCGTCCTCGAGCCAGCGGACCGAATAGCTGTAGCGCACCTGGTCGAGGACTTCCGCCGCGGCCGCGGGCGTCCACTCCCCCTCGAGAAAGGCCACCAGGGGGCCCGCCTGGCGGCCGTAAAGGTGCGCGCCGGGAGCGGCACGCGGGGCGAACTCCTCGAAATAGGCTTCGGCGATCTGCGGGGTGGGAAAATCGAGGAGCGTAAGGGTGCCCCGGGAGCCGTCGAGGAGATAGCCCGCCCGGGCGATTTCCATGTCGATGCCGGGGCGGACGTAGTCGGGCATCCGGCCCGCGGAGTGGGTCAGCAGGGGCGCCAGTCCCGGAAAATACTGGAGCGTCGCGTGGTCCCGCCCCGGTTCGGGGAGACGGGCGACGAGCGCGGGGACGCGCTCTTCGCGCGGCCCGATGCGCTCGCTCACGCTCCGGGCGACGCGCTCCGGGAGGTCCCCGGGGATGTCGCGCCCCCGGAGGCGCACGAACGTCCTCCCCTGGGCGAAAAGAAGGGTGCCGCCGTCTCCGGCCCGGACGTCGCCCGGCGGGCCCGCCAGGACCGGAGCGGGCCGCAGCAGGCTCAGGAGGGAATAGGCGGCCCGGAAATCGAGCACCCTGATGATCTCCAGGGAGAGGGTGCCGCCGCCCGCCCGCCAACTGCGCCGGGCGTAGGCGTCGAAGCCGACGTCGGAGATGAGGCGGCCGTTTTCCACCGCCGTCAGCCCGGCGGGGTCCTCGAAGCTTTTGTCCGATTCCACCCGGAGTTCGGGAAACTCGTCCGGGGCGGGGAAGAGGGACGCGGGCCCTGCGGCGGCCGCGGGCGCAAGGAAGATCAGCAGAGCCAGGATCCAGGTCGGTTTCATCTATTCCCCGTCTTTGAGGTTCTGGACGAGATCGCCGCCCAGGGTCTGCACGTATCCGACGATTCCCTCGTAAAGGGCGCGGGCCATGGCCTTCCTGCCGTCCGCGGCGCCGAGGACCCCTTCGTCCCTGGGATTGCTGATAAAGGCGACCTCGGCAAGTATGGAGGGCATCCGGGCCCCGATCAAGACGATAAAGGGAGCGCGGCGGACTCCGCGGTCCTTCGTCGACGGCAGCAGGCGCCGCGCCCCGGTGTACAGGCGCTTCTGCATGATCGACGCCAGTTCCCGCGATTCGGCCGATTTTTCCGCCTGGGCGATCCCCTTGACGAGATCCTCCAGTTCGCTGACGGCCAGCATGCCGCTCGCGTTCTCCCGTGCGGCGATTTCCCGTTCGGCGTCGCTCTTGGCGAAATCGAGGTAATAGGTTTCCACCCCGCTCGTGCTGCGGTGGCGGCTGCTGTTGGCGTGAATGGAGAGGAACAGGTCGGCCCGGTAGTGATTGGCCAGGGCCGTCCGCTCCTCGAGCGACACGTAGACGTCCGTGTCGCGGGTCAGAAAGACATGGGCCCCCAGTTCGTCCTCCAGCATCGCCTTGAGCTCGCGCGCGATGGCCAGGGTGAGGTCCTTTTCCCGGAGTCCGTTCGGGCCGACCGTCCCCAGGTCGTGCCCCCCGTGCCCGGGATCGAGGACGATACGGCCGATCTTGAGCCCCAGCATGCGGGTGAGCGTGCGGTCCCCCAGGCTTGTCCGGGGCGCCGCCTTCGGGGCGCCCCCCCCCTCGGACGGGCTCCGCTCCTGGGCCGGACGGGCTGGGGGCGGGGTCACGGAAGCCGTGGCTGCGGAAGGGGCGGGCACGGGGGCGGGGGGCGCCCCGGTCCGCGCGGCGGCGCCGGGAGGGTAGAGATCGATTTCGATGCGGAAGGGAGAATCCAGTTCCCTGACCGCGTACTCCACGGGGGAGGAGAGGTCGAGCACCACGCGGACGGCGCTCGAGCTGTGGCGTCCCGCCCTTATCCGTTCGAGGGGACCGCTTCCGACCGGGATGGCGCGATCGGCCAGCCCCTCGGACAGGTCGGCCCCGGCCAGGTCGAAATAAATCCTCTCGGGGTTGCGGAGCCTGGCCCGGCTGAAGCCCGTCTTCCGGTCGAGGTCGATGGTGACCCTGGTGGCGTCCCCCAGTGAAAAGAAGCGGATGCCGTGCACGACCGCCCGGCGGGGCGCCTCCCCCTTTTCGGGGGGTGGGGGTCCGGCTGCCGCGACCCCCGGGGCGGGCGCGGTCCTGGCGGCGCCGGCGGCGTCCTGGAGGGCGGGCGGTTCGTCGCCCGAACGCAGCGCGGCGGCACGTTTCCGGGCGTCGCGCGCGTCGCGGTGGGCGGGGTAGTCGCGCGCGAGAAACTCGAAGCGTGCGGCCGCGGTGCGGCTGTCCTTCGCGGAGTCGAACTTCTCTCCCATCCGCTGGTGGAGCAGCCCCTCGGCGTAGAGCGCGTCGGGTGCGTGGACATAATGGGGGTCGTACAGGTACACCTTGCGGAAGAGCGCGGCGCACCGGGCATACTCGGAGCGGGGGGCGTCAGGCTCGATCCGCTCCTCGAGCTCGAGGGCGTCGCGCCAGGCGCGCTCCGCCTTGTCCCGCTCCCAGGCGGCCGCCGCGGGGCAAAGGGAGAGAACGAGCGCTGCAGCGAGCGTGCAGTAGACGGCAGCAAAATTGCGCTCCCCGCGCCGGACTCCCATCATGTCGAGATCATAGACAGGGTTGGACCTGTTGTCAAGCCATACCAGTTAGAACTTATTGATAATTAAGGCCTTAACCGTTAAAGGAGGTCCGGTTCAGTCGAAGGCGGGGACGTTGGTCACGTGCAACACCCCGGTCTCGTCATAGTAGCGGTACAGGGGCGGAGGTTCCTCCTTTTCGGCGATCCCCCCGGATTGCCGGTACCGCTCCTGGATCTGCCGGACATAGTCCTGGGTCTCCCGGATCCGGGGCACCCGGCCCAGGCGCTGGACCAGGGTTTCCCCCGCGTTATAGGCGGCGAGGCTCAATTCCAGGTCGTTGTTGAAACGGTCCATCAGGAAACGGAAGTAGCCGACCCCGCCCCGGATGTTCTGTTCGGGGTCGAAGCTGTCCTCCACCCCCAGCCACCGGGCCGTGGCCGGCATCAGTTGCATCAGTCCCCGCGCCCCCTTGGGGGAAACGGCCCGCGGGTTGAAGTTCGATTCGGTCTTGATGATGGAGCGGATCAGGGTGGAATCGACGCCGAAATCGAGGGCGGCCTGCTCGATGATGGCGTCGATGGACGGTTCGGATCCTTCCGCCCGGCCCGGGGCTTCCTCCTCCCGGCCCGATACCCTGAGGTCCTCGACCCGCCCGACCGGGGGGATGTTGGTGAAGACGGGGGTCCCGTTTTCATCGGTATAGGAATAGAGGGCTTCGGCGAGGCAGGGGCCCGCCGCGAACAGGAGCAGGAGCAGGATCGACAGAGAGGTTCGGACCATGGCCATCCTTGTATTATATCTCCTTTCATATCGGCGGGAGCGGGAAACTCCATCGCCGAAAAATCGGGGAAGGGGTCAGGGTGCGCCGGCCAGCATCTCCTCGATGACGCCGTAGCTGGCGTCGAGGGCTTCGCCAAGGCGCGAGGCGTCCTTTCCGCCGGCTTCCGCCAGTTCCGGTTTTCCCCCGCCGCCCCCCCCCACCAGCGGGGCGATCCTCTTGATGACGCCGCCGGCCGGGATTTTCCCGCAGAGGTCGGCGGTGACCATGACCACCAGCGCCGGTTTGCCCTCCTGCGGCGTTCCGAGGACGACCACCCCCGAGCCGAGCTTCTGCTTGAGTTCGTCGGCCAGCGTGCGCAACCCCGCGCGGTCGGTGGAGGGGACCGCGTGCGCCACCACCTGGACCCCCCGGATATCCCGGCCGGCACCGAGGATGTCTCCGATGGCGGAGCGGGCGGAGCGGGCTTTCAGCTCTCCGAGTTCACGCTCGAGGGAGCGCACGCGCCCGTGGAGCTTTTCGAGGAGGGCGGGGATCTCCTGGCGCGGCACCCGCCCCTCCTCCTGGAGCGCGTCGATCAGCTCCTCGTCCGACCGGAAGCGCTCGAGCGCCGCCGGTCCGGTCACCGCCTCGACGCGCCGCACCCCGGCCGAGATCCCCCCCTCGCCGACGATCTTGAACACCCCGATATGGCCGGTGGCGGGGACGTGGGTGCCGCCGCAGAGTTCGCGGCTGAAGCCGGGAACCTCCACCACCCGCACCTTTTCCTGGTACTTCTCCCCGAACAGGGCCGTGGCTCCCGACCGCATCGCCTCCTCGAGGTCCATGAGCGAGGTGGCGATCGGGGAGTTGTTCCAGATCTCCCCGTTGACCAGGTCCTCGACCCTGCGGATCTCGGCGGGGCTGAGCGGGGCGTAGTGGGTGAAGTCGAACCGCAGCCGCTCGGGCGTGACCAGCGAACCCGCCTGCTTGACGTGGGCCCCCAGCACCTGGCGCAGCGCCGCCTGCAGCAGGTGGGTGGCCGTGTGGTTTTTCATCGTCAGGCGCCGCTTGGCCAGGTCCACCTCGGCCGTGACGGCGTCCCCCGTTTCGAGCCGCCCCTCCTCCACCTCGACCAGGTGGGTGATGGCGGTGCCGCGGTAGATCGTATCGAGGACGCGCGCGCGCCCCCCGTCACGCGTGATCCTCCCGGTGTCCCCGACCTGGCCGCCCGAGGCGGCGTAGAAGGGGGTGGCGTCCAGGGCCAGTTCGCCCCGCTCCCCCGCGGAGACCGCCTCGGCGCGTTCGCCGTCGACGATGATGGCCCGAATGCGGGCCGGAACGGGGCCGGCGGCGTCGTACCCGACGAAATCGGTCGTCCCCTCGAAGAGGGTCTGGGCCACCTCCTGTCGGATTTTTCCCGAGGCGTAGTCCCGGCGCGAGCGCTCGCGCTGCGTCTCGAAGGCGCGGGCGAAGGCGGCTTCGTCGACGGTGAGCCCGTTTTCGCGCGCGAGGTCCTCGATGATCTCGAGCGGCAGGCCCCGGGTATCGTAGAGGAAGAACGCCTCCTCCCCCGGGAGCGCCCGCTCCCCGGCGGCCTTGAGGCGGGCGGCCCGCTCGTTGAAGTCCCGGAGCCCCTCGCCCAGGGTGCCGGCGAACGACTCCTCCTCGCGGCGGATGACACGCGCGACGGTTTCGCGCGTTTCGGCCAGCTCGGGGTAGGCGGGCCGCATCGCCTCGATGACGCTCCCCGCCAGGCGGTAGAGGAAGGGATCCGCGATGCCCAGCCTCTTGCCGTGGACCATGGCGCGGCGCAGGATCTTGCGCAGGACGTAGCCGCGCCGGTCGTTGCCCGGGTACTGCCCGTCGCCGACGACGAAGGCGGCCGCGCGCGCGTGGTCGGCGATGACGCGCATGGAGACGTCGTCGCCGGGGTCGGCGCCGTAGTCGTTGCCGCACAGCCCGGATAGCTCGTCGAGCAGCGGCCGGAACAGGTCGGTGTCGTAGTTGGACGTCCGTCCCTGGAGGATGGTGGTGATGCGCTCCAGCCCCATCCCGGTGTCGATCGAGGGGGAGGGGAGCGGGTCCATCCGGCCCGACGCGTCTCGGTTGAACTGCATGAAGACCAGGTTCCAGACCTCCACCCAGCGGCCGCAGGGACAGGTCAGGTCGCACTCGCCGTGGTCCGGGAGGGGGCTGCGGCCGAAATCGTAGTGCAGCTCCGACGAGGGGCCGCAGGGGCCCGTTTCCCCCATCGTCCAGAAGTTGTCCGCCTCGTCCAGGCGCAGGATCCTTTCGGCCGGGATCCCCTCCTGGCGGTGCCAGAGGTCCCACGCCTCGTCGTCCTCGCGGAAGACCGTGATCCACAACCGCCCGGGATCGAGGCCGTAGCGGCCGGTCAGCAGCTCCCAGGCGAAGTGGATGGCGTCCTTCTTGAAGTAATCGCCGAATGAGAAGTTGCCCAGCATTTCAAAGAAGGTATGGTGGCGCCGCGAGTGGCCGACATCCTTGAAATCGTTGTGCTTGCCGCTGACGCGCATGCATTTCTGGCTCGTGGCGGCGCGGGTGTAGGGGCGCCGTTCCCGGCCCAGGAAGATGTCCTTGAACTGGTTCATCCCCGCGTTGGTGAACAGCAGCGTCGGGTCGTTGAAGGGAATGAGCGAACTGCTGGGCACTCTCCTGTGTCCGTTCTGCTCGAAATATTTCAGGAAGGTTTCGCGGATCTCGAGGCTGCTGGTCAAGTCAATCTCCTGTGTCGAAGCGGCGCGCGAGCGCCGCGGGGAGCCGCCGGCGGAGCGCGGCCGATATCCGGTCCCGGGCGAAGCCGCGCCGGGCAAGGGCGTCGGCGAGGCTCCGGGCTTCGGCGGGGGTGCGGGGAACGCCGCGGCGCGCCCAGAGCCGGTCGATTTCGGCCCCGAGCCCGGCGTCCTCCCCGAGCTGCCCCCGCACGCGCCCGAGCGCCGCATCGATGACGGGCGGGGGCACGCCGACCCGGCCGAGGGCGGCGTCCACCCTGGCCGGTCCCCATCCCTGCCGTTTCATCCGATGGAGAGCGAAATTATACGCATATTCGGCGTCGTTGAGAAGGTCGAGCTGTTCGAGCCGGTCGAGCACCGGTTCGACCGGGGTGCCGGGCGCGGCGCGGGCGAGACGCGCGCCCAGGTCGGCGCGGCACAGCGGCCGGCGCGCGAGGAGCGCCGCGGCTTTTTTCATCAGGTCGGGGTCGGGTCGGGTATCCATCGATGCGCACCGGGAGCGCCTCCGGGCGCCCCCCGGACACAGCATACCATCAACCCGGCCTAGCGGGTCAGGGCGTTCTGCATCGATTCGATGGCGGCGTCCTTGGTCGTGTAGATCCCCTGGATCCGAAGCTTGAACTCCTCCGGGTTGGTCGAGTAGGCGAAGGCGTCCTCGAGGGAGATGCGCCCGGCCTTGTAGTGATCGTAGATCGACTGGTCGAACGTCTGCATGCCGTACTGGGAGGTCCCCGCCGCCAGCGCCTCGCGGATGAGACGGGTCTTGTCGGGGTCGACGATGCAGCTGCGGATCAGCTCCGTGGTGCGCAGGATCTCGATGGCGGGGACGCGGCCCGGGGTGTCCGAGCGCCGCATCAGGCGCATGGAGACGACGGCGCGCAGGACCATCGACAGCTGCAGGCGGATCTGCCGGTGCTGGTGGACCGGAAAGGCGGCCGTGATGCGGTTGATGGTCTCCACCGCGTCCAGGGTGTGCAGCGTGCTGAAGACCATGTGCCCGGTTTCCGCCGCGACCAGGGCCGTCTCGATGGTCTCGGCGTCGCGCATCTCGCCGACCAGGATCGTATCCGGGTCCTGGCGCAGGCTGCTGCGCAGGGCGGACGCGAAACTCGTGGCGTCCACGCCGATCTCGCGCTGGCTGATGAGGCTCATGCGGTCGTTATAGGAAAACTCGATCGGGTCCTCGATGGTGATGATGTGGCGGGTGAAGTTTTCGTTGATGTAGTTGAGCATCGAGGCGATGGTGGTCGATTTGCCCGACCCGGTGGTCCCGGTGACCAGCACCAGGCCCCGGTTTTCCTCGGCGATGGTCCGCAGGACCGGGGGGAGGAACAGGTCCCCGAAGGAGAGGATGCGGGAGGGGACGGCGCGCACCGCCACCGAGACGTTCCCCCGCTGCTGGAACACGTTGATGCGGAAGCGTCCCAGCCCCCGCACCCCGTAGCCGATGTCGACCTCGGCGGCGTCGCGGAAGCGCTCCTTCTGCTTGCTGTTCATGATGGAAAACGCCATCATGAGCGAATCCTCCTTGGCCAGCTTCCCCTGGTCCGCGAGCGGCACCAGTTCGCCGTTCACCCGCAGGTGGGGGAAGCAGTCGACCTTCAGGTGCAGGTCCGAGGCCCCCTTGGAGACCATGGTGCGCAGCAGCGTGTCGAGATTCATGCCGAGTCCTCTCCCGGGCGGATAAGCCGCCGTCGCACTCGCTATCGGCGCGCCGGGGCCGGAACAATAGGTTTTCGTGGCCCGCCCCGCAGGGCCTGGAGTCTCTCCTTGACGGACCCCGCTCCATTCCGTAAGATTCTACCCCTATGGAAACGCAATCTTTGCAGGACCCCGCACCCGGGTCCCAGCCGGTCCGGAATTCAGTCGGGGGCGCGAAGACCCTATCGGCCTGCGTCGGCGGGGCGCTCGTGCCCGGGCTGGGGCACGCGCTGCTGGGCAAATGGGACCGCGCGGCCGTGTTCTTCTGCTCCATCGGGCTGATGGCGGCGGCGGGGATCGGACTCGACGGCAGGCTCTGGAGCCCCGATTTCGACGGCATCGTCGCCGCGCTCAAGTTCGCGGCCGAGGCGGGCGCCGGCCTTTTCTACTGGATCCCGTGGCTGCAGGGGGCCGGCATCGGCGATCCCACCTCCTACACCTACGACTACGCCAACATCTATCTCTACGTCGCGGGGCTTCTGAACATGCTGGTGATCATCGACGTCTTCGACATCGCGATGGGAAGAAAGCCATGAAGAACCATTTCGTCCTGATGGTGGTCTTCAGCATCCTGGCCTCGCTCGTGCTCGCCTTCATCGCCAAAAACGGGGTGCGGGAGCGGACGCGCTATTTCCTCATCCTTTTCGGCTCCTTCGTCCTCCTTTCCATCGTGGCCGGCTGGCTGATGTACCCCTTCCCCTTTTAGCGGGGGGGCGGCCCGGCCCCTCGGGGGTCTCATGCAACTGCTGGGCAAAACGGCCATCGTGACCGGGGGGGCGCGCGGAATCGGGCGCGGCATCTGCCTCGAACTCGCCGGCCGCGGGTGCGACGTCGCCTTCAGCTACAGCCGGAGCGTGGACGCGGCCGACACCCTCCGGGAGGAGATCGAGGGCCTGGGGCGGCGCGCGTGGGCGTTCCAGGCGCCGGTCGAATCGTTCGCGCTCGCGGCCGACTGCGTGCGGCGGGTGGCCGAGAGCGCGGGAGGGGTGGATCTGCTCGTCAACAACGCCGGGATCGCCAGGGACAAGCTGATCCTGCGCATGAGCGAGAGCGACTGGGACGAGGTGATCGGGGCCAACCTCAAGGGGGCCTTCAATTTCTGCCGGGCCGCGGCCCCTTTCATGCTCCGCTCCCGATCGGGCGCCATCCTGAACATCTCCTCGGTGAGCGGCCTGCACGGCGCGCCGGGGCAGGCCCACTACTCCGCCTCCAAGGCGGGCCTGATCGGGCTGACCAAGGCGCTGGCCCGGGAACTGTCGGGCCGCGGCATCCGGGTGAACGCCCTGGCGCTCGGGTTCGTCGACACGGAAATGACCCGCGCCCTCTCCCCCGGGTACCGCGAGCGCGCCCTCGGCGAGATCCCGCTCGGGCGTTTCGCCTCCGTCGCGGAAGTGGCCCGGATCGCCGCCTTCCTCCTCTCCGAGGACGCCTCCTACATCACCGGCCAGGTGCTGCAGGCCGACGGGGGCCTGGCCATCTGAAAGCGGCGCGCCCGGCGAAATTCCGTTGGCACTTTCCCCCTCCCGTTCATTAGACCTCTGTAGCCTTGCATTCCCTCACTCGTGTCGGCTGGCGGGCATGTATCCGGAAATCCACGAGCTTCTCTGTAACGTGCTGTCGCGCGGGCGCTCCGGACAGGCGGCGGAACTGGCCTCCCGCCGGCTGATGGAGCATTTCGGTTCGGCCGGGCGGCTGGCCCAGGCCTCGCTCGAGGAGATCCGGCGCGCGGGCCGGCTCCCGGCCGGGCAGGCGGCGGCCGTCTACTGGGCGCTCGAACTGGGGAGGTGCGCGTCGAGTGCCCCGATGCGCCCGGGGGAGCGCTTCAGCAACAGCCGCGAGCTGTACGAACGTTACCGGGGCCGGTACTTCTCCGTCCCCAAGGAGCACTTCCTCTCCCTGCACCTCAATTCCAAGAACCGGCTGATCCGGGAGGTCCTGGTCTCGGTCGGGAGCCTCTCCACGAGCGTGGTGCACCCGCGCGAGGTCTTCGCCCCCGCGGTGCGCGACAGCTCGGCGGCGCTGATCTTCCTCCACAACCACCCCTCCGGGGACCCGGCCCCGAGCCGGGAGGACCGGGAGTGCACCGGGAGGCTCACGGAGGCGGGAAGAATCCTGGGGATCCGGATCCTGGACCACATCATCCTGGGGCACGACGACTACTACAGCTTCGCCGATTCGGGCCTGCTCGCCCCGCCGCGCGCCGCCCCTTTCTGAGCCGGCCCCCCGCCCGTGGCAATCTCCCTCCGCGCCGGTTATAATGGGGGCATGAACAGACTCTTTTTCCTGGACGTGGACACGCAGCGCGACTTCATGCACAAGGACGGGGCCCTCTACGTCCCGGGGGCGGAGCGCATTATCCCGAAGCTCCGGCGCCTCTTCGATTTCGCGCGCCGGAGCGGCATCAGCATCCTTTCGAGCGTCGACGCGCACGCGCCGGACGACCCCGAATTCGGCACCTTCCCCCCCCACTGCGTCAAGGGGAGCGAGGGGCAGAAGAAGATCGACGAGACGATCCTGGGCCGCCCCCTGGTGCTCGAAAACCACCCCATCGACCGCAACCTGGTGGAGGCCGTCCGCCGCTACGGGCAGATCATCGTGGAAAAGCAGACCCTGGATCTCTTCTCCAACCCGGTGGCGGAGCGGCTGCTGCGCGCCCTGCCGGCGCGGGCGGTCGTGTTCGGGGTGACGACCGAACACTGCGTCCGGGCCGCCGCCCTGGGGCTCCGCAGCCGCGGGGTGAGCGTGGTGCTGGTCAGCGACGCCGTGCGCGCCCTCTCCCCTCAGGGGGAGCGGGAAGCGCTCTCCGAGATGCGATCGGCGGGGGTGGAAACCGTCACCGTGGAGACCCTCCTCGACCTGGGCGCCAGCTGATGCCGCAAGCGGAACTGGGGCTATACCTGCACCTCCCCTTCTGCCTGAGCCGCTGCCTCTACTGCCACTTCAACAGCGTCGTCTTCGACGCGGCGCTCGAGGCCCGCTACGCGGCGGCCCTCCTCCGGGAAGTGAACCGCGGCGCGGGAGCCCCGGAAGGGGCCGGGGCCGGCAGCGTCTATTTCGGCGGCGGGACCCCGAGCCTCCTCCCCGCGGGGCGGATCGCCGCGCTTCTGGACGCCTGCCGCGGGCGCTTCCGCCTCTCGGACGACTGCGAGATTTCGCTCGAAGCCAATCCCGGCACCCTCTCGGAGGAAAAGGCCGCCCTCTGGCGCTCCTCCGGAGTCAACCGGGTCTCCCTCGGGGCGCAGTCCTTCTCGGACGGGGAACTCGTCGCCGCGGGGCGCGCTCACACCGCCGCCATGACGCTCGAAGCGCTCGCCCTGCTCCGCAAAAGCGGGTTCGACAACATCAGTCTCGACCTGATGCTGGGCCTGCCGCAGCAGACGCCCCGCTCCTGGCGCCGCACCCTCGAGCGGGCGGCCTCGAGCGGCGTCGAACATCTGTCCCTCTACATGCTCGATCTCGACGAGGAGTGCCTGCTCGGCGTGATGGCGAGGGAAGGGAAGGTGACGCTGCCCGACGGGGACGAGACGGCCGACCTGTACGCCGAAAGCGTGGAGTACCTCCGCGGTTGCGGCTTCGAGCAGTACGAAATCAGCAATTTCTCCCGGCCGGGGCGGCGCTCGCGCCACAACCTGAAATACTGGCGCCGCGAGCCGGTGCTCGCCTTCGGGGCGGGGGCCTGTTCCTTCGACGGGGGGCGCCGCCGGGCCAACGCAAGCAGCCTGGAAGACTACTGCCGCCGGATCGAATCGGGCCGGAGCCCCGAGGTCAGGTCCGAATCGGTGGAGGGGGAGCGCGCGTTGTCGGAAACCCTCTTTCTATCGCTCCGCCTCACGGAGGGGCTCGATCTCGACCGGCTCGCCGCCAGCACGGGCGCGCCGCTGCCGGAAGGCTACGCCGCCGCCATCGAGGAGTTCCTCGCACGGGGGTGGATCGAGCGGGAGGGATCGCGGGTGCGCCTCACGGTCCCGGGGATGCTCCTGTCGAACGAAATCTTCCGGGAGTTCGTCTAGCCGGCCCGGAACGGTTTTCTTTTCAAACTTCTCCCGGGTTGATAAGATGCCGTGCGGGGCCCGCGGCGGGTCCTGGGAAGAAGGGATACGGGTGGAAGGGAGATCATGGGAAAAATCAAGATCGGCATCATCGGCGGGAGCGGGTTGTACGACATGGCGGGGCTCGAGGAGCGGGAGGAGGTGGCGGTAGCCACCCCCTTCGGCGATCCTTCCGACAAGCTGGTGACGGGGACGCTCGGCGGCAAGCGGGTGGCTTTCCTGGCGCGGCACGGGCGGGGGCACCGGCTGATGCCGTCGGAACTCAACTTCCGCGCCAATATCTACGCCATGAAAACCCTGGGGGTGGAGCGCATCCTCTCCGTCAGCGCGGTGGGCTCGCTCAGGGAGAGCATCGCCCCCCTCGATATCGTCCTGCCCGACCAGTTCCTGGACCGGACCCGGGGGCGGGTGTCGACCTTCTTCGGCGACGGGCTGGTGGCCCACATCTCCTTCGGCGACCCGGTCTGCCCCGATCTTCTGGAGCAGGTCTTCGAGTCCTCGGCGCGCGCGGGCTTCCCGGCCAAGAAGGGGGGGACCTACGTCTGCATGGAGGGGCCGGCCTTTTCCACCCGGGCCGAGTCGATCCTCTATCGCGGCGCCGGGATGGACGTCATCGGGATGACCAACCTGCAGGAGGCGAAGCTGGCCCGGGAGGCCGAGATCTGCTACGTCACCATCGCGCTGGTGACCGACTACGACTGCTGGCACGACGGGCACGAGACGGTCAGCGCCGAGATGATCCTCGGGAACCTCGAGCGCAACTGCCGCGCCGCCGAGGCGATCCTCACCCGCACGGTGGCCGACCTGGACGGGGAGCGGAAATGCTCCTGCGGCGACGCATTGAAATACGCCCTGATCACGCGCCCCGACGCGGTGACGCCGGAGGCGAAGGCGCGGCTTGCCCCCATCGTGGGGCGCTACCTGCCATAATGGGCTCGAAAACGGCGGTGACGGCCCTTCTCCTTTTCCTGGCGGCGGGGTGCGCCCCGAATATGGTGGCGGGGGAGGAGAAGGAGAAGAAGGGGGCGGAGGAGATGCTCGGGGAGGCCCGGGCGTTTCACGAGGCGATGGTCCCCTTCCGCAAGGCCGAAGCGATGATCGGCACCGCGGCGGAAAACGGCGACGAACAGGTGGAGCTCTTCCGCCGGGCCGTAGCCCTCAAGCCCGATTTCCTGGAGGCGCACTACAACCTCGGCCTCGTCCACCTCAACCGGAAGGAGATGCCGGAGGCGGCCGCTGCGCTGGAAACCGTGCTCCGGATCGACCCGCAGTTCGACCCCGAAGTCTACCGCCTGCTGGCCACGGCCTACCGCGGGGCCGGGGACCCGGCGGCCGCCATCGCGGCGCTCGAGGCGGGGGTGGCGCGGCGGCCCGACGACCTGGAGATGCTGAAGGCGTTGGCCTACCTCGAGCTTGGCAACGGCCGGGAGGCGGCCGCGGCGGAAAACCTCGAAAAGGTCGTGGCGCGCGATCCGGCCGACGGCGGCTCCCGCTTCGAGCTGGCGCTCCTGTATCAAAAGCGGGGGGACGGGGAGCGGGCGGCCGCCCATTACCGGAAGCTGCTCGCGCGCGCCCCGGACCACTTCGCCGCCCGCTTCAACCTGGGGATGCTCCTGTTGGGGGGCGGGAAGCTGTCCGAGGGGACGGCCGAGCTGGAGGAGGCGGCCCGGCAGAGGCCGGAAGACGCCCAGGCGCGGGAGCGGCTGGGGGACGCCTACAGCCTGATGCAGCAGTACGAGAAGGCGGCCGCGAGCTACCGCGCGGCCCTGGCGGGGGACCCGGCGCGTCCGCGCGTCCTCTCGCGCCTCGGTTTCGCCCTGGCCAAGCTCGGCCGGACCGGGGAGGCGATCGAGGTGCTCGAGGGGGCCGCCGGGCCGGGAGCGGAGGGCTCCGACGTCCATTTCCTCCTGGGGGACCTCTACGGGGACGCGGGGCGCTACGAGGAGGCGCTTCGCTCCTATGCCCGCTCGCTCGAGGCGGACCCGGGCCAGAAGGAGGTCCATTACAACATGGGGACGCTGCTCGCGGAGCGGGAGCGGTTCGAGGAGGCCCGCGCCTCGCTGCGGCGCGCGGTCCAGCTCGACCCGCGCTACGCGCCGGCCTGGGCCAACCTCGCGCGGGTGGCGGAGCGGCTGGGGCTCGACCGGGAGGGGATCGAGGCCAACGAGGCGGTGATCGAACTGGGGGAGGGAACGGCCCGGAACTACTTTCACCTCGGGGTCCTGTACGCGAAAAACGATCTTGCCGCCCCCGCCATCGCCGCGTTCACGCGCGCCGTCGAACTCGAGCCGGAGCGGTACCGGGCGCTTTTGCGGGAAGAGCTGAAAAACGTCCAATCGGTGCTCGACAGCGTGCGCTACAAGCCGGAATTCACCCGGCTGCTCGATTTGCCTTAGCCTCGGGTGCGGCAAAGGAAGGCGGCGAGTTCTTCCGGGGATAGGGCGTAGAGGTCCTGCGGGTTTTCGGGCGGCTGGTTCTTCCAGCGCCGGTGGCCCCAGAGCCAGCTCTCGGGCTGCTCGCGCACGATCCGCTCGAGCACGTCGTTGAACCGCTGGGTGTTGACTTCGATGTCCCGCTCCCGGTCCCCGGTGCGCACCGCCTCCATCGGGGGGAGGAAGCGGATGCGGTAGCGCCCCCCCTCCATGGGGGTGAGGTAGCCGGGGAGGACGGGGGCGCCGGTGCGCAGCGCGAACAGCGCCACGCTCGAGGAGGTGGCGGCGGGGACGCCGAAGAAGCGGGCGAAGACCCCCTCGTCCGGGCTGGTGTTCTGGTCCATCAGGATGCCGAAATCGCGCCCCGAGTGGAGTTCCGTGAGAATGGCGCGGGCGGAGTTGCCCTTGGGGATGACGCGGTTGCCGTGCAGCGCGCGGACCGAGGAGAGGTAGCGTTCGAGGCGCGGGTTGTCGAGCGGCCTCGTCGTGAACGCGAGCGGGTGGCCGTAGAGCGCGTGGGCCGTGGGGAGGAGTTCCCAGGAGCTGAAGTGCCCGGTGAGGTAGAGGATCCCCTTCCCCCGCCGGCGCGCCTCCCGGTAGTTGTCGAGCCCCTCCACCTCGTCGTAGACCGCCAGGCGGGAGATGTTCTCCGGGGAGAGGGCGGGGAGGCGGCTGATTTCGAGCAGGTTGAGCGCCGCGTTCTGGAAGCTGCGGCGGGCGATCCGCCCCCTCTCGCGCTCCGGCAGGGAGGGGAAGGCGATGCGCAGGTTGACGCCGGCGATCCGCCGGTGCCGCCGGTCGAGGCGGTAGAAGAGAGAGGCGAGGGCGCGGATCAGCCCGCCCCCCGCGGCGCGGGGGAGCAGGCGGAAAAGCGCAATTCCTGTCCGGGCCAGGATGTAGACGGCAAGGGAATTCAAGCTCTCGCCCCTCCGGGATGATATACTCTCGCCCTGATGGCGGCATTCATACATAACAGACTCCGGCCTCTTTGCATAGACCGTTCCTGGCCGGGTGAGGGCGGGGAGAGATGAAGCGGCGGGAGCCTTTCGCCCCCCCCTACGACGGGGTGTTCGCGGGGCTGCTGAAATTCGCGACCTTCGCCGAGGCGGAGGAGACCCTCCGGCGGCTGGAGGAGTTGCGCCTCCGCTACCGGGACCTCGGGGACCGGAAGGGGGAGGGGTATTGCCGCGAGCTGGCGCTTCTGGGGCGGCGGCGGGCGGAGCAGATCGCCCGCAACCCGCGCGTCGCCGCGGTGCGCCGGCTCGAGAAGGGGGAAATCGCCCTCTGGTTCCGGATCTGGCTCGAGACCCCCGCGCTCTTCGAGACCTGGCTCGAGCTGCGCCGCCGGACGGACCAGTTCCGGCGGCTCCGGGATGCGGGATGACTTTTCTCGGCATAAAGGGCGGCCGCGCCGCCCCGGATTTGCTACGATTCTAATTTTTCGACAAGGACGCACCGATGCAAGAACCGCTGTCCAACAACCTGCCGGGGACGCGGGACCTCCTCCCCGGGGAGACCGAGCGCTGGCGCCTCGTGGAGGAGTGCGCGCGCCGCATCTTCGAGCGCCACGGGTACCGGGAGATCCGGACCCCCGTCATCGAGCCCACCGAACTGTTCGCGCGCGGGATCGGCGGGGACACCGACATCGTCGGCAAGGAGATGTACACCTTCCGCGACCAGAGCGGCCGCTCGGTGACCCTGCGCCCGGAGGCGACCGCTTCGGTCGTCCGCGCCTACATCCAGGGCGCCCTGTACCGGGAGGGGGGACTCGACCGGCTCTACTACCTCGGCCCGATGTTCCGGCACGAAAAGAAGCAGAAGGGGCGCTGGCGCCAGTTCTACCAGATCGGGGCGGAGGCGATCGGTTCGCAGCACCCGGCGGTCGACGCCGAGATCATGGAAATGGCCCTCGGGATCCTCGACGAGCTTGGGATCGCGGCGAAACTCCTCGTCAATTCGATCGGGTGCCGCCGGTGCCGCCCCGCCTACATGGACCTGCTGCGGGCGGAGCTCGGGCGCGGCATGGGCGGGTTCTGCGACGACTGCCGCCGGCGGGCCGAAACCAACCCGCTGCGGGTGTTCGACTGCAAGGTGGAAGGGTGCCAGGGCGGGATCGCCCTCCTTCCCGTGATCACCGACCATATCTGCCCGGACTGCGCCGCGCATTTTAGCGAGGTCCGGCGCCGCCTGGAGGGAGCGGGGATCTCCCATACCGTCGTCCCCCGGCTGGTGCGGGGGCTCGACTACTACGTGCGCACCGCGTTCGAGATCGTGAGCGGGGAGCTGGGGGCGCAGAACGCCCTCATGGGCGGGGGGCGCTACGACGGCCTCTCGGAGGTGCTCGGCGGCCCGCCGGCCCCCGCGATCGGGTTCGCCATGGGGCTGGACCGGCTGGTCATGACGCTGCCGGAGAAGGCGGCGGCGGAGGCGCGGTGGGAACCCGACCTGTTCCTGGCGCACATGGGGGAGGCGGCGCTCGACAGGGCGGGGGAGATCGCCCGCAGGCTGAGGGCGCGGGGGATGGCGTGCGTCGTCGATTTTGACGGCGGCAGCCTCAAGAGCCGGATGCGCCTGGCTAACCGGATGGGCGCCAAACACGTCCTCGTCATCGGGGAGGACGAGCTCGAGCGGGAACGCTACCGGGTCAAGCGCCTGGCGGACGGGCAGCAGTGGGAGGCCTCGCTCGCGGAGCTCGAGCAGGGGCTGCACCCGGTCGCGGGGACGTAGGAGTCCAGGGAGGGGGCGGATGGGCAGGATACGGGTGCTTCCGGAGATCCTGGCGAACAAGATCGCGGCGGGGGAGATCGTCGAGCGCCCCGCCTCGGTCGTGAAGGAGCTGGTCGAAAACGCCCTGGACGCCGGAAGCCGCCAGGTCCAGGTCGCCGTCTCGGGCGGTGGGCGCCGCTCGATCCTGGTCTCCGACGACGGGGAAGGGATGACGGAGGACGACGCGCTCCTGGCGTTCGAGCACCACGCCACCAGCAAGCTGCGCCGGGCGGAGGACCTCTCCTCGATCGCCACCCTCGGCTTCCGCGGCGAGGCGCTGCCGTCGATCGCCTCGGTTTCGCGCCTGCGGCTGCGCACCCGCGCCGCCGACGCCGCCTCCGCCGGGGGGACCGAGATCCAGATCCACGGCGGCGTGCTCCGCAACGTCCGGACGATCGCCTGGGACCGGGGAACCGAGATCGAGGTCGCCGGCCTCTTCTACAACCTCCCGGCGCGGAGGAAATTCCTCCGGTCGCAGGAGACCGAACTCGGGCATGTCGCGCGCCTGGTCACCCACTACGCCCTGGCGCACCCGGAAGTCCGCTTCGGGCTCCGGAGCGACGGCAGGGAACTGCTCGGCGCCGTCGGCGCCGCCGACGTGCGGGAGCGGGTGTACCAGATCTTCGGGGAGGGGTTTCTGCAGCGGCTGCTGGAGTTCGGGCGCGAGGCGGGGCCGATGCGGGTGCACGGCTTCGCCTCCCTCCCCTCGGAGCGGAGGACCAACGCCTATTCCCAGTACATTTTCGTGAACCGGCGCATGGTGCGCGACAAGGTGATCCTGGGCGCGGTGCGCCAGGCGTACCGCACGCGCCTCCCCCCGCACGCCTACCCCGTGGTGCTCCTCTTTCTCGAGCTTCCCTACGAAGCGGTCGACGTCAACGCGCACCCGGCCAAGACCGAGATCCGCTTCCACGACCAGAACGGCGTTTACCGCCTCGTCTTCGACGCGCTGGAAGAGGCGCTCGCCGCGCGCGCGCCGGTCCCCTCCTACCTGCATGCGGACCCCCTCCCGCCCGCTCCGGGAGGCGCGGTGGCCGAGGCGCCCGAGGATTCGCCGCAACCGGCGCCCGCCCCGCGGCCGGCTGCGGGCGGGACGCAGCCCCTGATTTTCGGGCCGCCGCCCGGTGAAAGCGTCGGGGGCGCCGCAGGCGGCTGGAGCGGCGCGCCGGAAATGGTCCGCGCCCTCCTTCCCGCCGGGCGCGTGCCCGAGGGGGAACTCGGGCGGCACCTTGCCATGAAACTCGTCCCCGGGATGCTCTACCGATCGGGCCGCTCCTTCCCGGCCCCTTTCAGGGCCGAGGGGGTGAAGATCCTCGGACAGCTCCACAACAGCTACATCGTGGGGTGCGACAGCGAGGGGCTCCTCCTCGTCGACCAGCACGTGGCCCACGAGCGCATCCTCTACGAGGGCCTGGCCCGCACGATCGAGGGGGGGAGGGTCGAGCGGCAGGGGCTGCTGGTGCCGCTCGCGATCGAACTTCAGCCGGAGCAGAAGGCGCGCCTCGGGCGGATCCTGCCGGAACTCGGGCGGAACGGGTTCGATGTCGAGCCCTTCGGGGGGGATTCGGTCCTGGTCCGTTCGGTCCCGGCCGTCTGCCCGGAAGGGGAGGTCCGCGATTTGCTCGCCGACATCCTGGGGAGCCTGGAAGCGGAGGACAGGACGCTGGACCTCGAGCGGGTCCGGGACCGGATCGCGGTGGGCACCGCCTGCCGCGCGGCGGTCAAGGTCCACATGGCGCTCGGCCCGGAGAAGATGCGGTGGCTGCTCGACGAGCTCGAGCGCACCCGGATCCCGACCCACTGCCCGCACGGCCGCCCCGTTCTCCTCCGTTTCGGCATGCGGGAGATCGAACGCAATTTCGGCCGCTCCTGACGCCCGCGGCCAGCCCTAACTCACGACCCGGACCGTCCCGCCGCCGCAGATCTCCTCGATCTGCCGGATCAGTTCCGGGCTCGATTTGACCCGGACGAAGTCGGACGACTGGATGCGGACGACGTAATCGGCCGGGCGGTAAAGCTCGATCTCGACGCCGGTGTCGCCGCGGTTGCCGTCCAGCAGGGAATAGAGGGCGTCGGCCGCGCCGGCCGGGAGGCGGTCGACGGCGGCGCGGATGCAGAGGACTTTGGCCTGCCGCTCGAGGATCCCCGCCAGCGGTTCGATCTCCGAGGCGACGATCTTGCACCCCCTCTCCTCCTCGAATTCCAGGCGGCCCGCGACGAGGATCGGGCGGTCGGAGCGGAGGATAGGGGCGAATTTCTGGTAGGCGTTCGGAAACACGACCGTCTCCACCGATCCGCTCAGGTCCTCGAGCGAGCAGACGGCCATCAGGTCCCCCTTGCGCGTGCGGCGCTCGCGCAGCTCGGTGACGATCCCGGCCACCTGGCATTCGGCCGGCTTCCCCTCGGCGATCAGGTCGGCCAGCGGTTTGCGGCTGAACTGCCTGAGTTCCTCGGCGAAGCGGTCGAGCGGGTGCCCGGACACGTAGAAACCGAGCGTCTCCTTTTCCGCCGCCAGGCGCTCCTCGGGCGGCCATTCGGGGATGTCGGGCGGCGTCGGTTCGGGGAGGGTGTCGGCGCCCCCCAGGGAGGCGAACAGCCCCTTCTGCCCCGTTTCGCGGTCGCGCCGCACCTTCTGGCCGTACTCGATCGCGGCGTCGATCATGGCCATGCACTGCGAGCGCCGCCACCCCAGCGAGTCGAGCGCGCCGCTTTTGACCAGGCTCTCCATGACGCGCTTGTTCAGCGACCTGGAATCGACCTCCTCGCAGAAATGGAAGAGTCCGCGGAAGCGCCCCTGCCGCTCCCGGTATTCGAGCACCGAGCGGATGGCCCCCTCCCCCACGTTGCGGATCGCCAGCATGCCGAAGCGGATGCTTCCGCCGCTCGAGTGGAAGTGGAGCATGCTCTCGTTGATGTCGGGCGGGAGGACCGGGATGCCCATCTCCCGGCACTCGGCGATGTACATGACGATCTTGTCGGTGTTGCCGATTTCGCTCGTCAGCAGCGCGGCCATGAACTGGACCGGGTGGTGGGCCTTCAGGTAGGCGGTCTGGTAGGCGAGCAGGGCGTAGGCGGTGGCGTGCGACTTGTTGAAGCCGTACTGGGCGAACTGCTTCATCAGCTCGTAGACCGCGACCGCGTCCTTCTCGCGGATCCCGTTGGCCGCGGCGCCGGAGACGAACTTGTCCCGCATCGACACCATGACCGACTCCATCTTCTTCCCCATCGCCTTGCGCAGGATGTCGGCCTCCCCGAGGGAGAACCCCCCCATCTTGCTGGCGATCTGCATCACCTGCTCCTGGTAGACGATGACGCCGTAGGTCTCCCGGAGGATCTCCTCGAGCAGGGGGTGGGGGTACTCCACCTCGATCAGCCCCTGCTTGCGCTTGATGAAGTCGGGGATCATGTCCATCGGCCCGGGGCGGTACAGGGCGTTGAGCGCGATCAGGTCCTCGAACCGTTCGGGCCGCAGCCGGCGCAGCTCGGTCTTCATCCCCCCGCTCTCGAACTGGAACACCCCGTTGGTCCGCCCCTCGGAAAAGAGGCGGTAGACCTCCGGGTCGGTCAGGGGGACGGAGGAGAGGTCGAGCTCGACCCCCGTCTCCTCCCGGACGCTCCGGACGGCGTCGTCGATCACCGTCAGCGTCGTCAGCGCCAGGAAATCCATCTTGAGCAGGCCGATCGACTCCAGGTCCTTCATGCTGTACTGCGTGGTGATTTCGTCCTTGTTCGTCTTCTGCAGCGGGACCAGCTCCACCAGCGGCTTGGGGGCGATGACGACTCCGGCCGCGTGGGTCGAGGAGTGGCGCGACAGCCCCTCCAGGCGCCGCGCGATCCGGATCAGGTCGGCGATCCGCTCGTCCTGCATCTCCTCCCGGAGCCGCGGCTCCTGTTCCAGGGCCTTCTCGATCGTGGCGTTCAGCTCGGCCGGGATCAGCTTGGCGATGCGGTCGACGTCGCCGTAGGGGATGTCCAGGCTGCGCCCGACGTCGCGGATGACGCCGCGGGCGGCCATGGTCCCGAAGGTGATGATCTGGCAGACGCAGTCGCGGCCGTATTTCCGGGCGGTGTATTCGATCATCTCCGCGCGCCGGTTCATGCAGAAGTCCATGTCGATGTCGGGCGGGGCGATCCGTTCCGGGTTGAGGAAGCGCTCGAAAAAGAGGGCGTACTGCAGCGGGTCGATGTCGGTGATGCGCATGCTGTAGGCGACCAGGCTCCCCACCACCGACCCGCGCCCCGGCCCGACCGGGATGTCGAGCTCGCGCGCGTGCCGGATCAGGTCCCAGACGATCAGGAAGTAGCTGGAAAACTGCATCTTCTTGATCATCGCGATCTCGAACGTCAACCGCTCCTCGTATTCGGACAGGGGGCGCTTGAGCTGCCCCGCGGCCGCGAGCGCCTCCAGGTGCCGCCGCCGCTCGGCGAACCCCTCCCGCACCATCTTTTCGAAATAGCTGTCGGCGTCGTGGCCCGGGGGGACGTCGAAGGGGGGGATCGGCTGGTCGGTCTCGATCGTCAGGTCGCACCGCTCCGCGATCCGGACGGTGTTGGCCAGCGCTTCCGGGACGTGGGCGAACAGGGCGTGCATCTCGTCCGGGGATTTGAAATAGAACTGGTCGGTCTCGTAGCGCATGCGGTCGGGCTGGCTCACCACCTTGCCGGTGCCGATGCAGAGGAGCACGTCGTGGGCGACGCTGTCCTCCTTCTGGATGTAGTGCGTGTCGTTGGTGCAGATCAGGGGGATCCCGGTCCTGGCCGAAAGCTCGATGATGGCGGGGTTGATCTGCCGCTGCGCCGGGAGGCCGTGGTCCTGCAGCTCGAGGAAGAAATTGCCCTCGCCGAAAATGTCGCGCAGTTCCAGCGCCTCGGCCTCGGCCGCCTCGGCCTGCTCCATGACCAGCTTCTGGGCGACCGCGCCCTTGAGGCAGGCGCTCGCCGCGATCAGCCCGCCGTGGTAGCGCCGGAGCAGCTCCTTGTCGACCCGGGGCTTGTAGTAGAACCCCTCGAGGAAGCCGTAGGAGACGAGCCGGGTCAGGTTGTGATACCCCTCGAGGTTTTCGGCCAGCAGCACCAGGTGGTTGCTCTGGTCCCCCCCGCCCGTTTTCTTGTGGCGGTCCTCCTTGGCCACGTAGACCTCGCAGCCGATGATGGGCTTGATCCCTTTCCGGCGCGCGGTGTTGTAGAACTGGAGCGCGCCGAAAAGGTTCCCGTGGTCGGTGAGCGCCACCGCCTTCATCCCCATCGACAGGGCGGCGTCCACCAGGAGCCCGATCTTCGACGCGCCGTCGAGCAGGCTGTAGTCGGAGTGGTTGTGAAGGTGGACGAAGGGTGGGCATTCAGCCATCCGCTACTCCCATTCGATGGTCCCGGGGGGTTTGCTCGTGATGTCGTAGACCACCCGGTTGACCCCCCGGACCTCGTTGACGATCCGGGCCGAAATCCGTTCCAGCAACCCGTACGGCGCGCGGGCCCAGTCGGCCGTCATGCCGTCCGTCGAGGTGACCAGGCGCAGCGCGGCCACGTTTTCGTACGTCCGGTCGTCCCCCATGACCCCCACGGTGCGGATCGGGAGGAGCACCACGAAAGCCTGCCAGAGCCCCTCGGTGAGCCCCTCCTTCTCGATCTCCTCGAGCGCGATGGCGTCCGCCTCCCGCAGCACGGCCAGCCGCTCGGGGTTGACGGCCCCGAGGATCCTGACCGCCAGCCCCGGTCCGGGGAAGGGGTGGCGGTGGACGAAGCGCGGGGCCATTCCCAGTTCCTCCCCCACCCGGCGCACCTCGTCCTTGAACAGCTCCCGCAGCGGCTCGACCAGTTCGAACTTCACGTCCTCGGGGAGCCCGCCCACGTTGTGGTGGGACTTGATGACGGCCGAAGGCCCCCGCACCGAGGTCGATTCGATCACGTCGGGGTAGAGCGTCCCCTGGACCAGGAAAGGGGGGTTGCCGAGCTCGAGCGCCTGGGCCTCGAACACCCGGATGAACTCCTCTCCGATGATCCGGCGCTTGGTCTCCGGGTCCTCCACCCCCTCCAGGCGCCGGAGGAAGCGGGCCGAGGCGTCCACCCCCACGACCTTCAGGTGGAGCGCGTCCCGGTACATCCCGAGCACGGACGCGAACTCGTCCTTGCGCAGGAGCCCGTTGTCGACGAAGACGCAGATCAGGCGGTCGCCGATGGCCCGGTGGACCAGCGTGGCGGCCACGGTGGAGTCGACCCCCCCGCTCAGGCCGCAGAGGGCGCTCCCCTCGGGGCCGATGCGGTCCGCGATCGAGGCCACGGCCGACTCGACGAAGGCCGACATCGTCCAGTCGCGGCTGCAGCCGCAGGCGCGCGTCACGAAATTCGCGAGGATGTCCCTGCCGAGGGGCGTATGCGCCACTTCGGGGTGGAACTGCAGCCCCCATATCTTCCGCACCTCGTCCCCGGCGGCCGCGACGAGGCCCCCCGATTCGGCCGTGAGCCGGAAGCCGGGGGGAAGCTCCACGACGCGGTCGCCGTGACTCATCCATGCCTGGAAGGAGGGGGGGAGGCCTTCGAGGAGGGTGTCGGCCGCGCGCACGTTCACCAGCGCGGGGCCGTATTCGCGCCGCTCGCCCCCGGAAACCACCCGCCCTCCCAGGCTGTGGGCCAGGAGCTGAAGACCGTAGCAGATCCCCAGGGTCGGAATCCCGGCATCGAGGACCTCGCGGGGGAGGGAGGGGCTCGATGCGCGGCAGACGGAATCGGGCCCCCCCGAGAGGATGAGGCCCGCGGGACGTTCCGCCCGGATCCGGTCCCATGCAGACACGTAGGGAACGATCTCGCAGTAGACGGAGAGTTCGCGCACCCGGCGGGCGATGAGCTGGGTGTACTGCGAACCGAAGTCGAGGATGAGAACGGTCTCGCGCTTAATGTGGGACATCAATTTATTAGCCCTAAATGCCTATCTAAAAAAGAAAACTCAGTTTATGAGCATGTTCAGAGGGTACTCGATGATCCCCTCGGCCCCGGCGCGCTTCAGGTCCGGGATCATGCGCTTGACCACCGATTCCTCCACGACCACCTCGAGCGCCATCCAGCCGGGCAAGGTCAGCGGGCTGACCGTCGGGCGCTTCAGGGAAGGGAGGATGTCCATGATCCGCGGCAGGGCGCTCTCCTTCAGGTTCATCTTCAGCCCCACCATCCCTTCGGCGGCCAGGGCGCCCTGGAGCAGGATGGCGATATTCTCCATCTTTTCGCGCTTCCAGGGGTCTTTCCAGGCGTCCCGGTTGGCGACGAAGCGGGTGGTCGAGGCGAGCACGTCCTCCACGATGCGCAGGCGGTTGGCCCTGAGCGAACGGCCGGTCTCGGTCAGTTCCACGATCGCGTCCACGAGGATGCCGGCCTTGGCCTCGGTGGCCCCCCAGGAATACTCGACCCTGGCCTTGACCCCCGCCCTGGCCAGGTAGCGCCGGACGTAGCTCACCAGTTCGGTGGCGACGGTCTTCCCCTGGAGGTCCCTGGCCGAACGGATCGGCGAGCTGTCGGGGACGGCCAGCACCCAGCGCACCGGTTTGAAGCCCGATTTGCCGTAGACCAGTTCGCAGATCTCGGTCACCCGCGCGCGGGTTTCGAGGATCCAGTCCCGGCCCGTGATCCCGGCGTCGAACAGCCCGTCCTCGACGTACTTGCCCATCTCCTGGGAGCGGATGAGCATGATCTCGATCTCCTCGTCGTCGCAGGAGGGGAAATAGGAGCGGTCGCTCGAATGGATGCGGATTCCGGCCCGGCGGAACAGCTCCACGGTCGATTCCTGCAGGCTCCCCTTGGGGAGGCCCAGTTTGAGAACTTTCTTGGCGCTCGGCATGTACTCTCCTAGTTTTTGCGGTGACCGCGACAAAGTGGAAAGGATAATACCGCGCGGCCGCAAATTCCACCCTTACCCGCTCATGGAGCGAAATCGGCGGGGTTCTCTTTCCCCCGCACTCCGGGGTATGATACCAGCAGGGGAACCGGGAGGGACGCCATGGACGCAAGAGATTTCATCCGGCTCGAGGAAACCTTCGGGGCTCACAACTACCGCCCGCTCGATGTGGTCCTGACCCGCGGGGAGGGGATCTGGGTCTGGGACGTGGAGGGGAAACGCTACCTGGACTGCCTGTCGTCCTATTCGGCCGTAAACCAGGGGCATTGCCACCCGCGGATCCTGCAGGCGCTCCGCCGCCAGGCGGAAAAGCTGACCCTGACCTCGCGCGCCTTCCGCAACGACCAGCTGGGGCTCTTCTACCGGGAGATCTGCGCCCTGACCCGGTCGCACACGGTGCTCCCCATGAACAGCGGCGCCGAGGCGGTCGAGACGGTGATCAAGGCGGTGCGCAAATGGGGGTACCAGGTCAAGGGAGTGCCCGCGGACCAGGCGGAAATCATCGTCTGCGCCGACAACTTCCACGGGCGCACCATCACCATCGTCGGGTTCAGCACGGACCCTCAGGCGCGGGACGGGTTCGGTCCCTTCACCCCCGGATTCCGGGTGATCCCCTTCGGGGACGCCGAAGCGCTCGAGCGGGCGATCACCCCCGCCACGGTCGGGTTCATGGCCGAACCGATCCAGGGGGAGGCGGGGGTGATCCTCCCCCCGACCGGCTACCTGGCCGCGGCGCGGGAGATCTGCCGGCGCCACGGCGTGGTGTTCATCCTGGACGAGATCCAGACGGGGCTGGGCCGGACCGGAAAGCTGCTGGCCGAGGAGCACGAAGGGGTCGAGGCCGACCTGACCCTGGTGGGGAAAGCGCTCTCCGGGGGGTTCTACCCCGTTTCGGCGGTGCTGTCCAATTCCGAGGTGCTGGGGGTGCTGCGCCCGGGGGAGCACGGGAGCACCTTCGGGGGGAACCCGCTGGCCTGCGCCGTCGCGCGCGAGGCTTTGCGCGTCCTGGTAGAGGAGGGGATGATCGAGAACGCCGCGGCCATGGGGGACTACTTCCTCTCCGGGCTGCGCAGCATCCGTTCCGACCGGGTCCGCGAGGTGCGGGGCCGGGGGCTCATGATCGGCGTGGAGCTCGTCCGGGAAGCGGGGGACGCGCGGGGCTACAGCGAGCGGCTCATGGAACTGGGGATCCTCTGCAAGGACACCCACGGGCACACCCTCCGCATCGCTCCCCCCCTCGTCATCCGCCGCGACGACATCGACTGGGCGCTCGAGCGCCTGGAGCGGGTGCTCGCCGGGGAGTGAGAAAAAAGAGCCGCCGGCCCCACAATTTCCGCACTTTCCCGAAAAAACCTGTAAAGTAATAGCGCTTCAGGGGTGCGGGCGATTTCTTAACCACGGGCGGGCGGCGGCATGGAGATATTTTCGGCGGTCATTCTCGGCATCATCCAGGGGCTTACCGAATTTCTCCCCGTCAGCAGTTCCGCCCACCTCATCCTGGTCCCCTGGTTCTTCGGGTGGGAGCCGGAGGGGCTGGTGTTCGACGTGGCGCTGCATGTCGGGACGGCGCTGGCGGTCCTGGCCTTTTTCGCCCGCGACTGGGTCCGGCTGGCGCGCGAAACGGTCCTCGGCCTGAGGGAAGGGGCGCCGCTCGGAAACCCAGACCGGAAGCTCGCCTGGCTGCTGGTAGTGGGGACGATCCCGGCCGCCGTCGCCGGTCTCTGGCTGGAGGAACTGGTGGAGGCCCGGCTGCGCTCCCCCCTCATCACGGTCTTCACCCTGGCGGGGCTGGCCCTGCTCCTCTGGTACGCCGAAAGGAGGGGAAGGCAGAGCCGCCCGATGGCGCGCTACTCGTGGGGGGACGCCGCGTGGATCGGGATCGGTCAGGCGATCGCCCTGGTTCCGGGGGTCTCGCGCAGCGGGGTCACCATGACGACGGCCCTCCTGCGGGACAGCGACCGGGTCTCCGCCGCCCGGTTTTCGTTCCTCCTGTCGACCCCGGTGATCGTGGGGGCCGGAATGCTCCAGGCCTGCCGGCTCCTCGGCGCCGGCGATGGCGGGGCCGGCCTCGAGTGGCCGGTGCTGCTGGCGGGGGTGGCCGCCGCGGCCGTGACCGGGTTTCTGTGCATCAAGTTCTTCCTGCGCTACCTCGAGCGCAGGAGTTTCACCCCCTTCGTGATCTACCGCCTCCTCCTGGCCGCCGTCGTCCTGGCCTTTTACCTGAAGGGGTGACGCCGCCGGGGGGGCCGTTATCCCTTCGTCCTCTTCCTGCGGAGCTCCTCGAGGATCTCGCCGATGCGGCGTTCCATCCCCTGCGTTCCGGGGTGGTAGTAGCGGCGCCCGCGGAGCGAGTCGGGGAGGCACTGCATGTCGGCCACCTTGTCCTCGAGGTCGTGCGCGTACTGGTACCCCTTGCCGTAGCCGAGATCCTTCATCAGCCGGGTGGGCGCGTTGCGGATATGCAGGGGAGGGGGCTCGTTGGTGCCCGCCTGGATGTCGGCGGCGACCCGGCCGTAGGCGGTGTAGAGGGCGTTCGACTTCGGCGCGAGCGCCAGGTACACGGCCGCCTGCGCCAGCGCCAGCTTGCACTCCGGCAGCCCGACCAGGCGCACCGCCTCCGTGGCGTCGAGCGCCACCGACAGGGCCCGGACGTCGGCCAGCCCCACGTCCTCGGAGGCGAAGCGCACCATGCGCCGGGCGATATAGACCGGGTCCTCCCCCGCCTCCAGCATCCGCCCCATCCAGTAGAGGGAGGCGTCGGGGTCGCTGTTGCGCAGCGATTTGTGCAGGGCCGAGATCAGGTTGTAATGCTCTTCGCCCGCTTTGTCGTACTGCAGCATCTTGCGCTGCAGCGCCGACTCCAGGTCGGCCAGGGAGAGGGTGAACGGCCCCCCGGCGCCCCGGGCCGCCAGCGAGACCGCCAGTTCCAGGGTGTTGAGGGCGATGCGCGCGTCGCCGTTCGCGTACACGGCCAGCCGCCCGAGGACCTCTTCGGGCACCGTCGCGCCGAGCGCCCCGAGCCCGCGCCCGGTGTCGGCGAGCGCGCGCTCGAGCAGCGTCTGGATCTCGGCCGGCTCGAGCGGGTGGAGCACGTAGACCTTGCACCGGCTCAGCAGCGGGCTGATCACCTCGAAGGAGGGGTTTTCGGTCGTGGCGCCGATGAGGACGATGACGCCCGATTCCACGTAGGGGAGGAAGGCGTCCTGCTGGGCCTTGTTGAAGCGGTGGATCTCGTCGACGAAGACGACGGTCCGGCCCCGGTCGGCGCGGAAGGTGACCTCCGCCTCGGCCATGACGCTTTTGATCTCCTTGATCCCCGACAGCACGGCGCTGTAGGAGACGAAGGGGGAGCGGGTCTGCCGGGCCAGGATGCGGGCGAGCGTGGTCTTGCCCGTTCCGGGAGGCCCCCAGAGGATGATGGAGGCGAGCTGGTCCTGCTCGGCCATGACGCGCAGCACCTTGCCCGGCCCCACCAGGTGCTGCTGCCCCACCAGGTCGTCCAGGGTATGCGGGCGGAGCCGTTCGGCCAGAGGGGTGTCCGGCCCGGCGGGGGGATCGGGTTCGGGAAAGAGTGTGCGGGTCATGGCGTGGGTCCCTGGGCACGCTGGCGCGCGGCCTCAAAAAGGATGATGGACCCCGCCATGGCCACATTCAAGGACTCCGTGGCACGCGCCATCGGAATATGCAGCGCCGGGAGGGAGTCGAGCCCCGCCCCCTCCGTTCCGCGCCCCTCGTTCCCCAGGACGAAGGCGCAGCGGCCGCGGAGGTCGGCCCGGGTGTAGGGCGTTCCGGCCGAGGCGTCGGCGCGGTAGACCGCGATCGAGCGGGCCCCGGCGTAACGCAGGAATTCCTCCGGGTCGAGGCGTTCGACGACCGGGATGCGGAAGAAGGCGCCGGCGCTCGAGCGGAGGGCCTTGGGATTGCGGGCCGAAACGGTGCCCGCGGCCGTGCAGACGAACGCGGCCCCCGCGGCCGCCGCGGCTCGGATCAGCGTTCCGAGGTTACCCGGGTCCTGCAGCCCGAAGGCGCACACGATCGGCCCGGCGCCCGGCGAGGGGAGCTGCGCGAGGGAAAGGGAAGGAACACGGACCAGCGCCAGCGCCCCCTGGGGCGCCCGCACGTCCGACAGGGTGCCGAGCACCGATTCGTCGACCGTGTACAGGGGGACGGCGCGCGCGCGCCAGAGTTCGAGCAGCGCGCGCTCCCGCCCTGATTCCCCGAACCGGGTCCCGGTCACCACGGCGTCCACCCGGCAGCCGGCCGCGTGCACCTCCTCGAGAACGCGCACCCCCTCGGCCACGACCAGGTCGCTTTCGGAGCGGCGGGAGCCGGAGGCGGCCAGCCGGATCTTCTTCAGCAGGGGGTGGGAGCGGCCCAGGCGGCTCCCGCCGCCGGTCCCTACGCTTGCAGGCATTGGACTCTTCCCTCCGCCGCGCTGCCATAGAGCACGCGGCTGACCGGGAAATGGCCGTTTTCAAGGATGGCACCCCCGAGGGCGCGGGCATCGGCGTCGGCGGCGGGGGAGTCGGCCTTGTTGATGAAGGGGATGATTTCGGTGCCGGCCCCGCTGCCGCGGCACACCCCCTGCGGGTGCATGAGGATGCGGGCGGCGGTTTCGGGTGTGATCGTCTCTCCGGCCCGGAGCTCGAAGCGCCCGGCGAAGAGTTCCCAGCGGAAGACGGTGTCGGGCCCGAGCGGACGGCCGAGGCAGTCCATGCCGACGACGGGCACGAGGTAGTCCGACCCCCGCATCGGCACCGGTTCGGAATCGCGCGGCAGCTTGAGGCTGAATCCGGCCGCGCCGTCCGCCTCGTTGAGGAGGACGGGGAACGGGGCGCGGTCCAGGCCGTCGGCGAAATCGGGGGGGACGCCGCGCAGAAGGTGAGGGCTGAAGAAATGGCGCGCGGCCAGGAGCTTGTGGGGGCGGCCGGCGCACTCCCGGCCGATGCGGGCCACGATCTCCCGGACCAGCGCGACGTTGTCCCCGCTGATCACCGAAATCCCCTCGGCGGGATCGGGGGGATGGTTGCGGGTGGTGGTGGTCATGAGCACGGGCCCGCGGCTGCAGCATTCGGAAGCGAGCGCACGGATCAGGCGCGTCTTGCCCCCGCCGCCGACGAAGTCGACCAGCGCATGGTCCCGAAAGGCGAACATTTCCGCAAACACCAGAGTCCTCAGGATGAAAGGGGGGCGCGGGACCCGTCGGGCGGCGCCTCCGTGATGCGCAGGATGATGTAGGGCGATTTCCCCTGCGATTCGAAGTACGTCCGGATCAGGAGCTCGGCCACGAGACCCATGAAAACGAACTGCACCCCCAGGATGAACAGGAACACGGCCAGCAGAAGGAGGGGGTTGTTGTGCGCCTTGACCTGGTGGACGTACTTGTCGTAGAGGGTGAGCAGCGCCAGGAGCGTCCCCGCGGCGCAGGCGGCAAGGCCGGTGCCGCCGAAAAAGTACATCGGCTTGGTGGAGTAGCTGCCCAGCATCTTCACGGTGATCAGGTCCAGGATCACCTTGAAGGTGCGGCTGAGCCCGTACTTGCTCTTCCCCCGCGTCCGGGGGTGGTGGCGCACGGGGATCTCCGCGACCCGCGCCCCGGCCCAGGAGGCGTAGACGGGAATGAAGCGGTGCATCTCGCCGTAAAGCCGGATGTGCTCGACCACCTCGCGGCGGTAGCCCTTGAGCGTGCAGCCGTAATCGTGCAGGCGAACGCCGCCGATGCGGGAGATCAGCGCGTTGGCCAGCCGCGAGGGGAGTTTCCGGGTCAGGTACGGGTCCTGGCGGTCGCGGCGCCAGCAGCTGACGACATCGTAGCCTTCGCGCAGCTTCGCCAGCACCGCGGGGATGTCGCGGGGATCGTTCTGCATGTCGGCGTCGGTCGGGATCAGGATGTCGCCCGTGGCGTGGTCGAAGCCGGCGGCCATGGCCGCGGTCTGGCCGAAATTGCGGCGGAAACGGATGACGCGGATGCGCGCGTCGCGCGCGGGGAGGCGTTCCATCCACTCCCCCCCCCCGTCGGTGCTGCCGTCGTCGACGAGGAGGATCTCGTAAGGCTCGCCCGTGGCCTCCATGGCTTCCGTCAGCCCGCGGGTGAACGGTTCGAGATTCTCGCGCTCGTTGTACACGGGGACGATGATGGAAATCTTGTCCGTCATGAAAACTCGCTCTCCAGTGAAGCCATCTGCTCGAGATCGGTCTTGTTCCGGTAGAGGAGGTAGACGATGCCCCCCGGGAGCGATGACAGGATGATGACGACGCTCGAAAGCACGCCGAGCGCGATGCACGAGGCGGCCGGCACGCCGACGGCGCCGAAGAGGCTCATGAAGGAATATTCCCTCAGCCCCATGCCGTTGAGGCTGATGGGGATCATGGAGATCAGGGTGATGACGGGGACGAAGACCAGGACAAGGAGGAAGGGGAGGCGGATCCCGAGCCCCAGCGCCATGACCCAGGTGACCGAGATGACCAGGAGCTGGTTGATGAAGGAGATCGCGAGCGAGCCCCAGAGGATGCCGGGGTGCCGGCCCATGACCTGGAAGGCGCGGGAGACCAGGTCGATCCTGGTCGCGACGGAGTCGAGGCGCACCCGCCGGAGCAGCCGGATCAGGATCCGGTGCATCCCCGGGGTGAACACCGCCGCGTTCCCCAGCACGAAGAGGGCGAAAACGCTCCAGAGGATGAGGGGGACGGGGATCCCGGGGACCGACACCGGGTAGACCGTCACCGCGGCGCAGGCGAGGATCATCATGGCCAGCATCCCGGCGTCCCGGTCGAGAAATGCGGCGGCCAGGCTCTGGGCATAGCACCGGGAGGGGCGCCCCGCGTAGTAGACCTTGACGACATCCCCGCCGATGACGGTGGGGAAGGTCAGGTTGAAGAAGAGGCCGATGCAGTAGATGCCCAGCAGGTTCCCCGGGGGGGGCACCGGCATCAAGGGCCGCATCAGCAGCCGCCAGCGGTAGACGCAGATGAAATGGGCTATCCAGAGGAGCACGAAGCCCCCGAGCAGGTAGTCGATGCGGGCGCTGGCGAGCGCGGCGGCGAACTGCCGGAAATCGATCTGGCGGAAGATATAGGTGAAGAACAGGATCGTGATCGCCAGCTTAGCGGCGGTGAACAGTTTTGCTTTCATGAAACGGATCGCCCTCGAAACTTGCGATTTTAGAACACGATCGGTTGGATACCAAGATCAATTCCCTGCCGGGGAACTTCCCCTTGTCCAGGAGGTCGCCGAAGCGGAGCGAAAAAAGGGGCCCCTGGTCGAGGACCGAGAGCCGGGCGCCGCGCCCGAGGAAGTACTCGTAGTCGGCCCGGGACAGGACGCAGAAGACCCTGCCGGGCGAGCGGAAGCGCTCGAGCATCCTTTCGGGTTCGGTCTCCTGGAAGATGGGGCGCTCGAGGTAGAACACCATGCTGGGGAGCGAGGCGCGATAGAACCCGGCGCTGTCCCCGCCGGCGGGGTCCCAGCGTTCGGCGATCACGCGGCAGAACCCTTTCACCGGCCGCAGCGCCTCCAGGGCGGGAATATAGGCGGCGGCCCCCAGGAGGTAGACCGACCAGAGCGCGAGCCCGAGCGCGGCGAAGCCGAGCCCCGGCCGGCGCCGGAAGGCGAAGAAGGCCACGGCGAGCGCGCCGGCCGCAAACAGCGCCGTCGGTCCGTACCGGAGCAGGGCCGGGACCTCGGGCATGAAGGCGGTGAAGACGAGGGGCAGGGCCAGCGACAGCGCCGCCATCAGCGCCGCCGCGCCGCCGTAGGCCCAGGACCAGGCGGCCCCCCGGCCCCGCACCCGCTCGAGCGCCCCGGCGATCAGGATGGCGCAGGCGGGGTACATCGGTGCGATGTAGTACTCCTGCTTGTTTTTGGAGAGGGAAAAAATGAGGAAGACGGCGGCGGCCCAGAAGAGGGGGAGCCACGCCGGGGAGAAACCGGGGGCCTCTTCGCGCCGCAGGCTCCGGAGGGAAAGGAGGGCGGCGACCAGAAGCAGCGACCAGGGAAAGAAGTCGGACAGGAAGACCGGAATGTAGTAGAGCACGCCGCGGGAGGGCCCCAGGGTCTCCGTGGCGAAGCGCCCCAGGTTGTCGCTGAGGAAGAAGGGGGCGATGTAGTCCCAGCCGTGCGCCCTCCAGACGGCCAGGTACCAGGGGAGGACGACGGCGGCGACGACGGCGGCGCCCGTAAAGAGATACATCTCCGCCGCTTTCCGGCGGCCGGCCGCGAGAGTCCATCCCCCCAGGGCCAGCGCCGGGATGACGAGCGCGATCGGCCCCTTGGTCATGAACCCGAGCCCCAGAAACAGGTAGACGGGGACCCACCGCCCCCTCCCGCCGCGGCGGAGCGCGCGGAGGATGAAAAAGAGGGCGCCGGTGAGGAAGAACAGGAGGAGGATGTCGATGGGGAGCCGGCGCGCCAGGATGAAGATCCGGGCGGTGGTCGCGGCGATGACGGCGGCCACCAGTCCCGCGCGCGGGCCGTACAGGATGCGGGCGCCCCCGTAGCAGAAGAGCAGGATGCCGGCGGCCGCGAGCGCGCCGGGAAAGCGGACGGCGAACTCGCCGACCCCGAACGCCCGGTAGGAAAGGAGAACGATCCAGTAGGTGAGGGGGGGCTTCTGGACGCGGGGCTCGAAGTTGAAGCGGGGGGCGAGGTAATCGCCCGTGACCATCATCTCCCTCGGGGTTTCGGCGTAAAAGGCCTCGTTGGCGTCCCAGAGGGAGGAGACCCCGAGATGGACGAACCAGGGGAGCGCGAGCGCCGCCAGCAGCAGGGCGTGCCCAAGCGGGGAGTGGATCGGGGATGCGGGCCGGAGCGGGCTTTCCATGGCTAGAAGAGCGACCGCTGCATCTCTTCGATGACCTCTTCGGCGGAGCGCCGGCGCGGACGTCCCGTCAGGTCGATTTCCTTCTTCTCCAGGCGCTCCAGGATCCGGTGGGCGCGCGCGAGCACCTCGCGCGGCATCCCGGCCAGGCGGGCGACCTCGATCCCGTAGCTCCGGTCGGCCGCCCCCGGCACGACCTTGCGCAGGAAGACGATCGATTGTCCCGCCTCCTCGATGGCCATGCAGAGGTTTTTGACCCCGGGGTGCACCTCGGCCAGCTTGGTCAGTTCGTGATAATGGGTGGCGAAAAGGGTCTTGGCCCGGTGGGTGGAGTCCTGGATCAGGTATTCGGCGATCGCCCACGCCAGGGAAAGCCCGTCGAAGGTGGCGGTGCCGCGCCCGACCTCGTCGAGCAGGATCAGGCTCCGGGGGGTGGCCGTGTTCAGGATGTTGGCCGTCTCGATCATCTCGACCATGAAGGTGGAGCGCCCGCGGGCCAGGTTGTCGGAAGCCCCGACGCGGGTGTAGATGCGGTCCACGCACCCGAGCCGCGCTTCCCGGGCGGGGACGTACGAGCCCATCTGGGCCATGATGACGATCAGGGCCGTCTGCCGGAGATAGGTCGATTTCCCTCCCATGTTGGGGCCGGTCAGGATCGCCAGCTGGTCGCCGGCGCAGTCGAGACGGAGGTCGTTGGGGATGAAGGGGCGGCTCTCCAGCTCCACCACCGGGTGGCGCCCCGCGCGGATCAGGATTTCGTCCCCGCCGGTGAGGGCCGGGCGGACGTAATCGTTCTCGAGCGCCGCGAGCGCCAGCGCGGCGTAGACGTCCAGTTCCCCGACCAGGCGGGCGGTGGCCTGGACGCGCCCCCCCTCGAGGGCGATCAACCTGCGGATTTCCGCGAAGAGCTCCTTTTCGATGGCGGCGATCCGTTCTTCGGCCCCCAGGACCTTTTCCTCGTAGGCCTGGAGCTCCTCGGTGATGAAGCGTTCGCAGTTGACCAGCGTCTGCCTGCGGATGTAATGGGGGGGGACCAGGTGGAGGTTGGCTTTGGTGACCTCGATGAAATAGCCGAAGACCTGGTTGAACTTCACCTTGAGGGAGGAGATGCCCGTCCCCTGGCGCTCCCGCGCCTCGAGCGAGGCGATGTAGCCCTTGCCGCTGTGGCGGATCGATCGCAGTTCGTCCAGTTCCGGCGAGTAGCCCGGGCGGATGATGCCCGGCTCCGCGGACGAGGAGGGGGGGTCGTCGGCGATGGCGTCCTCGATCAGCCGGCAGGCGTCCTCCACCGGGTCGAGCCCCGAGCGGATCTCGCCCAGGCGCGCGGCGCCGAACTCTCCCAGAATCGGCTCCAGGGAGGCGACCGCCCGGAGGGATTGGGCCAGGGCGACCAGTTCGCGGGGATTGGCGACCCCGACACAGACGCGGCTGATCAGGCGCTCCAGGTCCAGGATCCCGCCCAGTCGGTCGCCGAGGCGCCCCAGGGCCGCGACGCTCTCGGAGAGGGCCGCGACGCAGTCGAGCCGGCGTTCCAGTTCGGGCACGTCCATGAGGGGGAGCAGCAGCCGGCTCTTGAGCAACCGGGCGCCCATCCCCGTGCGGGTCCGGTCCAGGAGCGCCAGCAGCGACCCTTTCCGGGAGCCGTCCAGGGTGGCCACCAGTTCCAGGTTGTTGACGGTGGAGGCGTCCAGCTTCATGAACTCGGAAGGCTCGAAGAACCGCAGCGCCGCCACCTTGCCGAGCGCCGAGAGCTGGCTGTCGCGCAGGTAGTGGATCAGGGCGCCCGCGGCGGAGAGCGCGAGCGGCCGGCCGGCGGCACCGAACCCGTCGAGGCTGGCCACGCCGAAATGTTCGAGCAGCATGCGCTCGGCGTAATCGCGGCTGAAGGCCCAGTCGTCGAGCGGGCTCGCCACCCACTGCTCGGACCATTCCAGCCGGAGTCTCCGCCCCAGGTCCTCCCCCGCATTTTCCGGCAGGAGGAGTTCCTTCGGGCCGAAGCGGGTCAGTTCGTCGACCGTCCTGGGCCAGGCGTCCTCGCCGAGGAATTCCGTGGCGAGAAAGTCGGCCGTCGACAGGTCCATGAAAGCGAGCCCCACCCCCTGGGGCGTCGCCCAGAGGCTGCCCAGGTAATTGTGGTCCTTCGGTTCCAGCAGCATCTCCTCCACGACCGTCCCGGGGGTCAGGACCCGGGTGACCTCGCGCTGGACCAGCTTCTTGGTGCTCCGGGGGTCCTCCACCTGCTCGCAGATGGCGATCTTGTGCCCCTTCTTCATCAGCCGGGCGACATAGCCGTCGACGGAATGGTGGGGGACTCCGCACATGGGGATGGGGGCGCCGCTCTTGTCCCGGTTTCGCGAGGTGAGCGTGATTTCCAGCTCGCGGGAGGCCAGGACGGCGTCCTCGTAAAACATCTCGTAAAAGTCGCCCAGGCGGAAAAAGACGAGCTTGCCGGGGAAGCGCCGCTTGACCTCGTGGTACTGCTTCATCATCGGGGTGAGGTCTTCGTTTGCGCTCATCTTGCTCTGCTTGCCGACCTGCCGGGAGCCGCTTCGGTTGCCCGCGCCTGCGGCCGGCCGCGGAATCCGGCCACAAAACCTTGAGGTTAAAGAGGCTGCAGTATATAATCCGTATCCTGCGATTGTCAATGACGATGCCCATGAGCGATACCCCCGGAATACTGGCTTTGGACACCTCATCCGTGCGCGGCAGCGTGGCGCTGCTCGAGGGGGCCGAACTGCGCGGGGAGGTCCGGACATGCTCGGGGGGGACCCACTCCGTGTCGCTGCTCCGTTCGATCGAGTTCCTGCTCGGCAGCGCCGGCTGGGGGCTCGGGGACCTGGGCCTGGTCGCCGCGGGCATAGGGCCGGGATCCTTCACCGGGATCCGGATCGGTATCAGCACGGCCCTCGGGCTTTCCCAGTCGCTCGGGATACCTTTTGCGGGGATTTCGGGCCTCGATGTGCTTGCGTGCCAGGCCGGGTGGCTCGGGGGGAAGATCGGCGTGGCCGTGGACGCGCACCGCGACGAGGTCTATTACGGCGAATACACCTGCCGCGCCGGCCGCCCGGCCCGCTCCGGGCGGCCGGCGCTCTGGAAGATATCGGAGCTTGAACGCGCGCTCGCGGGCAGGCATTTATATATAGTGAGCGATCTCGGCGCATCCCCGTGGGAGGGGAGTGGGAAAGGGGCGGACCGTTGGCCGCGGCGGGTCCCGGCAGACCTGTTCCTTGCGGCCGGCGTCGGCCGCCTGGCGCTCGGACGCAGAAGATACTGGCAAACGGGGGACGCGCCGGCGGCCGAGCCCCTGTACATAAGGCCTCCCGATGCTGTCAGAAACAAAAGCCGCGGACGCTGAAGAAGCCGCGCGCTGCTACCTGGCCCGCCTCGAGGTCGAGGACCTGGCGTCGCTCGAGCCTCTCGAGGAGCGGGTGCGCCTCACCTTCTGGGGGGTGGACAACTACCGGAAGTTTCTCGAGGATCTCCCGGGATATTTCGGCGCCAAGGCGGTGGTGCTCCCCGACGGGGGAAAAAGGCGCCTCGTCGGGTTTTACCTGGCGCGCGCCGTCGACGGGGACCTCGAAGTCCTGAAACTGGGGGTGCTCCCCGGCCTGCAGCGCAGGGGGATCGGGACGCGGCTGATGGACTCCTGCCGGGCGGAGGGGGTCCGGCGCGGCTGCTCCCGCTGCTTTCTCGAGGTGAGAAAATCGAACCAGCCCGCCCTGCAGTTCTACCGCGCCCACGGTTTCGGCATCGCCGGGACGCGCGTCAACTACTACACCAATCCGGTCGAGGACGCCTGGGTGATGGAAAAGAAGCTTTAGGTGTCCCCCGCGGGGCCGGCGCGCCGGGCCGGCGTCTGCCGAAAAAGCTTTTGTCGCGGGTGCAGTTTGGCTAAAATACGTGCGGTCAGGCTGGTCGACGGTTTGAGCAGTCCATGGATCCCGTTTCGAGGAGGTAGGAGTGCGAAGCATAAAATATCTGGTATTGATGGCAATCGTAGCGCTTTCGGTCGTCGGCTGTGGTGGCGAGAAAAAGGAGATCATCCCTCCCGCCGAGGAAAGCATGATGAAGAACAAGGCGGTGCGCATCCTCACCTTCGCCGTGAACGCGCCTTTTGAATTCGGCTCCGGAACAGGGGTCCAGGGTTTCGGCGTCGACATCGGCAACGAGATCGCGAAAGACCTGGGTTACGAGCCCCGCTGGGTCAAGATCTCGGGCGTGGAGCGGATGTACGAGGTCATGAAGGAGGGGCAGGCCGAGATCCTCCTCTCCTCGACGGAACTCGACCAGGGCCGCACCCAGGACTTCGCCTATTCGACCCCCTACTACGAAACGGGCGACGTCATCGCCTTCCAGCGCAAGGAATTCGACATCACGGGCCTGGCCAGCCTTTCGGGAAAAACGGTGGGCGTGGCCGAAGGTCGCCCGGCGGACGCCTTCATGGCGTCCCAGACCGAGGCGACGGGCGTTACCCTGACCAAGTACCCGACCATCGACGACGCGCTGGGCGCGCTGAACCGGGGGGAGGTCGACGCCGTGGTGGGCGACGAGCCCTTCATCACCTACAGCAGCGCCCAGAGCTACCCCAACACGAACGTGCTCTCCACCCTGGTCAACAAGTACCAGTACGCGGTGGCCGTGAGAAAAACGGAAACCGCCCTGCTGGCGAAGATCAACGCCACCATCGAGCGGATGAAATCCGCGGGGCGGCTGGCCGAGCTGGAGGCGCAGTGGATGGGGGATGCCCGCGAACAGGCGGGCAAGCGGGCCGAAGGGGACCGCAAGACGGACGAGGCCAAGAAGGCGCCCAAGACCATCAACGTCAACATCAACAAGCTGGCGGGGGACTGGAGAATGGACCGGCTCGACGGGTTCAAGTTCGTGCTCGAGGGGGCCTCGGGGCGCTACGAATCCACCCCCATCCTCACCGAGGGGAACAAGGGCACCTGCCGCTTCGTGCGCCCGGTGCCTCCGGGCGAATACCGGCTCAACATCAGCATCCTGAGGCTGGTGACCACGGTCCCGGTTCCCAACCTGGCCAAGACGTCGCTGACCATGGACCTCAACATCGGCCGGGACACGACCATCCGATTCCGGTAACGGGGGCGGCCCCCGGCGGACTCTCCGGCCGGGGGCCGGCATCTGAATGCGCAAGGGCTCCATACGCCTGATTCTCGTCGTCGCCGTGCTCGCGGCCGCCGCGACGATGGCGGCGCTGCGCTGGGACCTCCTCCCGGGCGGCGGGGGGCCGGAGGTGTCCGGCCCCGCCTTCGCCTTCGGCCCGGCCGGGGAGACGGCGATCAGCGAGGACGAGGCGACCAATATCCGCGTGTACGAGGCCGTCAGCCCCGGCGTGGTGAACGTGACCCGGACGGTGGTCGAGTACGACTTCTTTTTCTCCCCCGTCGCCCGCGAAGGGACCGGAAGCGGGTGCGTGCTCGACGCCGACGGCCATATCCTGACCAACTACCACGTCATCCAGTCCGCCGACAGCCTCGAGGTCTCCCTCCCCGACCACACGAAATACCGCGCCCGGGTCCTGGGGGTGGACCGGCAGAACGACCTGGCCGTGATCCGGATCGACGCCCCCGCGGAGCGGCTGCGCCCGATCCGGCTCGGTTCCTCCAGCAGCCTCATGGTCGGCCAGAAGGTCCTGGCCATCGGCAACCCGCTGGGGCTGCAGAACACCCTGACGGTGGGTATCATCAGCTCCCTCGGGCGCCGGATAGAAACGCAGACGGGCGAACTCGTGGACGACGTCATCCAGACCGACGCCGCCATCAACCCGGGGAACTCCGGGGGTCCCCTGCTCAACACGGCGGGGGAGATGGTGGGGATCAACACCTCCATCTTCACCATCGGCGGGGGGAACATCGGGATCGGCTTCGCGATCCCGGCCGACACCATCCGCCGGGTGGCCACCGACCTGATCCGGGAGGGGAGGGTCATCCGCCCCTGGTTCGGGATCGAGGGCTACGCCCTGAACCCCGATCTCGCCTCCGTGCTCAAACTTCCGGTGGAGCAGGGGGTGCTGGTCTACCGGGTCTACCGCGGCAGCTCCGCCGACCGGGCCGACATCCGGGGCGCCAGCCGCGCGGTGGCCTGGTACAACCAGCGGATTTACGTGGGAGGCGATATCATCACCGAGGTGGACGCCAAGCCGGTCGGGTCCCAGGAAGAGCTGCAGCTCATGCTCGAAGCGCGGCGCCCCGGGGACACCATCCGGGTGACACTCCGGCGCGGCGCCGAGCGGTTGACCAAGCAGGTGCTCCTGGTCGAGGCGCCGAAACAACCGGCATCCCGGATCTGAGGGAGGTCGCGCCATTTCCGACAGAGTCCACACCCGCGTTTCCCTCTGGCTTTCGGCCGCCCTGGCGGTGGTCCTCCCGGCCCTCTTCGCGTCCGGGGCGGAGGCGCCCGGATTCGCGCGCCTCGCCGACGGGGTCTACGCCCGCGTCGTCAGCCCCGATTCGAACGCGGTCGCCAATTCCGGTTTCGTGGTGCTCGATCACTCGGTCCTCGTGTTCGACACCCACTTCACCCCCGAAGCGGGCGCAGAGCTCCGCGACGCCGTCCGCACCGTCACCGACCGGCCCGTGCGCTACGTGATCAACAGCCACGGGCATACGGACCACACCCATGGGAACCAGGTGTTTGCCGGCGCCCAGATCGTCGGGAGCGACCGGGCGCGGCGGGACGTGGTCGAGATCGACCTCCCCGCCTGGGAGCGGTCCGTGGCGGCAGCCACGGCCGAAATCCGGGCGCTGCGGGCCGAGAGCGCCTCTGCGGAGGCGGGCGCCTCCACAGGGGCGGGCGCCTCCACAGGGGCGGGCGGCGGACGCCTCCGGCAGCGCCAGCGGTACCTGGACAACATCTCCCGCCTCAGGATCCTTCCCCCGCAGGTCACTTTCGAGCGTACGCTTTCCATCCGGGAGGGGGGGCGCGAAGTCCGGCTGCTCCACCTGGGCAACGCCCATACCGAGGGGGACATCGTCCTCTACCTCCCCGGGGAGAAGATCGCCTTCGTGGGGGACCTGTTCTTCAACCGCGCGATCCCGAACACCGATGACGCCCGAGTGCTCGAGTGGGGCGCGACCGTGGACGCTTTGCTCGCGCTCGACGCCGAAACCTTCATCCCGGGACACGGCGATGTCGGTTCCAGGGAGGATGTGCGCGCCTTCGCCCGCTACCTCCGGGAGCTCCGTTCGCTCGTACGGCCCGCCGTCGAGCGCGGGGACAGCCTGCAGCAGGCGATCACGGAAATCCCCGTTCCGGCCGCTTACGCCTCCTGGGGCTTCCAGAATTTCTTCCCGGCCAACGTGCAGAAGATGTACATAGAGCTGAAGGAGCTGCAGGCGCCCCCGCCGGAGGGGAACCCCTCGGGGGAGAGGTAGCCCGGGGCTGCATGCAGACCTCGATCTGTGGTACTCTGATCGCGCCATGAATGCTGAAAATCCCCGAAGCGATGTCTGTCCGGTCTGCGGCGGCTCCGGCTGGGAGCCGGCCGGGGAAGGGGTGCGGCGCTGCCGCTGCCTCGACGGCGCGCGGGTGGAGCGGCTGCTCGCCGCGGCCCGCATCCCCGGACGCTACGAGCACTGCGATCTGGATTCCTACGGTCCGATCCACGAGTCGCAGAAGAAGGCCAAGCTCTTCGTCCAGCGTTTCCTGGAAAAATACCCGCAGATCGACGTCGGGTTGCTTTTCGTCGGGACCTGCGGCGTCGGGAAGACGCACCTGGCCGTTTCCCTCCTGAAACAGGTGATCCGGGAGAAGGGGGACAGCGGGCTCTTCTACGATTTCCGCGACCTGCTGCGCGAAATCCAGGGGAGCTGGAACCCGGTCTCTCAGACTTCGGAACTCCAGGTCCTGCGCCCGGTGTTCGAAGCCCGGGTGCTGGTGCTGGACGAACTCGGGGCCAACAAGCCGACCGAGTGGGTGCGGGACACCATCGCCTACATCATCAACTGCCGGTACAACGAAAAAAAGCTCACCGTGTTCACCTCCAATTATCTCGACGTCCCCAAAAAGGCGGGGGAAGAGACCCTCACCGACCGCATCGGGGCACGCCTGCGTTCACGCCTCTACGAGATGTGCCGCGCGGTCGAAGTCGGCGGGGAGGATTTCCGCCGCGAGATCAAGCAGGCCAAGTACCGGTTCTAACCCGGCTCCGGGACCCCCGGGCGGAGCTGCATCCGGATGCGCAGGACGAGGAGGGCGCAGGCGGCCGCGAGGCCGGCCAGGAACCCGAACCAGATCCCCTCGGGGCCGAAGCCGAGCCGGAACGCCAGAAACCAGCTCATGCCGAGGCCTATGACCATGTAGGAGAATCCCGATATCAGCATCGGGACCCTGACATCGGCGAACCCGCGCAGGATCCCGATGCACGTGATCTGCAGCCCGTCGAAAACCTGGAAGAGGGCGGCGATGGCCAGCAGCGAGGCCGCCTGGGCGATCACCCGCCCGTCGGGGGTGAAGAGGCGGGGGATGTCGTGGCGCAGCAGCAGGAAGGCCAGGGCGCAGCAGCCCATGGAGGCGCCGGCCACGTGCACCGCGGACCAGGCGAGGCGCCGGAGACCCCCGTAGTCCGCGCCGCCCAGCGTGAAACTCACGCGGATCGTCGTGGCCATGGCCACGGCGTTGGCTATCATGAAGGAGAAGGTGGCCAGTCCCATGGCGATCTGGTGCGAAGCCAGGGGCACTTCCCCCAGCCACCCCATCATGACGGCGCTCCAGGAGAAGGCGGCCACCTCGAGCACCATCTGGCCGGCGATGGGGAGTCCCACCGAGAGCACCCTCGCGAACCGGGCGAACGACGCCCGCACCCGTCGCATGAGCGCGAACGAGGCCCGGATCGAGGGGACGCACGCAAACAGCGCCACGAGCAGCAGGGGGGAGACGATGCGGGAAAGAAGGGTGGCGTAGCCGGCGCCCAGCAGGCCCAGTTCCGGGAACCCGAACTTCCCGAAGATCAGGACGTAGTTGCCGGTCACGTTGACGAGGTTGGCGATCACCGTGGCGCCCATGGCCGCCGTCGTGTTCCCCAGCCCCTCCCCGATCTGCTTGAGCAGGATGAACGTCAGCAGGGGGATCGTGGACAGGGCCAGGAGGCCGTAATAGGGGAGGGAAAGCCGGACGACGGCCTCCGTCTGCCCCATCAGGGGCATGGCCAGGGCGACGGCGGCGGCCAGCGCCGTCACGGCCCCGATCAGCAGACCCGAAAAGGCCAGGCTGCTTTTCATGAGGGCGGCGGCGGCGAGGTCGTCCCGCCCCCCCCGGGCCCGGGAAACGAGGGGGGTGACGCCCATGAACACGCCGATCCCGAACAGCATGATCACCACGTAGATGCTGTTGGCGAAGGAGGCGGCGGCGAGCTCCGTCGTCCCCACGCGGCCGATCATGGCGTTGTCGACCAGGTGGACCGTCATCTGGCCGGCCTGGGTCAGCACCAGGGGCAGCGCCAGGCGGATCACCCGTCCGTATTCGAAAGAGGGGGGCATTGGGACCTTCCCCGGGGCCGCCCTCGGGGCGCCCCGGGGAATCCGGGCTAGAAGGGAATATCGCTGTCGGTGATGCCGGCGTCCCCGAAGGGCTGACCCGTTTCCGGTCCCGGGTCGTAACTGTCATCGCCCGGCCCGGAGGACGCGCCCTGCTGGCGGCTCCCCAGCATGACCATCTGCGTGGCTATGATTTCGGTGGTGCGCCGCTTGTTGCCTTCCTTGTCGTTCCATTCCCGGCTCTGGATCCGGCCCTCGATGTAGACCTGCCGCCCTTTCGTGAGGTAGCGCTTGCAGATCTCGGCCAGCTTCCTCCAGACGACGACCGTGTGCCATTCCGTGCGCTCCTGCTTCGTGCCGCTCTTGTCGGTCCAGTTCTCGCTGGTCGCCAGGCTGAAGGTGGCGACCGGGGTCCCGTCGGGGGTGTAGCGGACCTCGGGGTCCTTTCCCAGGTTTCCGATGAGCATGACCTTGTTGAGTGAACTCATTGTCGTGATCCTTGTGTGGGGTTGATGATATCAGCGGGTCCGTCGGCGCGGGGCGGCCGAGGGCTTCGCCGTGCGCAGCTTCTCGAGTTCCGCCTCGGCCAGCCCGGCCTCGGGAGACTGGGGGAACTTCTCGACGATGTTGCGCAGGTCCGCGGCGGCGTTTTCCTTCTCCTGCATCGCCAGTTCCACCCTGGCCCTCTTGAAGAGGGCGCTCGGGACCTTTTGCGATTCCGCGTATTCGTTGATGACGCGCGTGAAGGCGGCCACGGCCTGCGGCAGGCGGTTCTGGCCGATGTGGGCGTCCCCGATGTTGAGCAGCGCGTCGGGCGCCTTCTCCCCGGCGGGGTAGGTGGCGACGTAGGCGCTGAATCCCTCGATCGCCAGGTCGAAATTCCCCTGCACGAAATCGCCGAAGGCCTGGTTGTAGAGAACCTCCGGGGAGAGGCCCGGGGAGGCGGCCGGCCCGAGGCTGGCCGACTGCACCTTGAGCTCGCCGAGCTGCTGGGCCAGCGCGCTGGTGCGCGTGCCGAGGTCATCCACCTTTTCCGAGAGCCGCCGCACCTCCTCGAGCAGGCCCCGGTCGGCCTCGCGCGCTCCGGCCTCGGTGTTCTCCATGGCCGCGACGATCCTGTCGAGGACCAGGCCGGAGCGGGCCGCCTGGTCGTTGAGCTGGATCACCAGGCTGCGCAGGCTGTCCAGCTTTTCCGTATAGCCCTTGTCGAACTCGCGGATCTGGTTCTGCAGCGCCAGGACGTCGCTCTGAAGCCTCACCAGTTCCTCCTTGGTGCCGGCCTCGGCGAGGGGGCAGGCGGCGATCGACGCCGCCAGAAGGCAGAACAAAAAATTACGCTTCATCGGTTTTCTCCAGGTCTAACGCATGACGAAGTGCGCGCGCCGGTTCAGCTGCCAGCACTCCTCGCTCTGTTCCTCGCAGAAGGGGCGTTCCTCGCCGTAGGATATGGTGTCGATGCGGGAGGAGTCGATCCCCTGGGAAATCAGGAAATCCCGGGCGGAATTGGCGCGGCGGTCCCCCAGCGCCAGGTTGTATTTTTCCGATCCCCGCTCGTCGCAATGTCCCTCGATCGTCACCCGCAGCGAGGGGCGCTCGGCCAGCGCGCGGGCGTTGGCGAGGAGGGCGCGCCGGGCGTCCTCGTTGATGGAATACTCGTCCAGGTCGAAGAAGCAGTCCCTGATGCTGGCCTCGAAGAACGCGGCGTCGCTCACCGCCGCCGACGGGGGCGGGGTGACGGCGACCGGTGCGGAGACGGTGACGCGCGCTTCGGCCACGGCGTCCCCTCCGGGCCCGGTGGCCCGCGCCGTATAGGTGGTGGAGGCGCCGGGGCTCACCGTCCGGCTCCCCGATTCCTCCACGGTCCCGATGCCGCCCGTGATGTTGACCCCGGTGGCGTTGGTCGACCGCCATGAGAGGGTCGTGGCCTGTCCCTTCTCGATCGCCGAGGGGGATGCCGTCAGCGTGATGGTCGGGGCCGGCGCCGCGGGGGTTTCCCTCACGGCCACCTCGGGCTCCGCGGCGGGAGGGGGCGGCGACACTTTTTTGGCGCAGCCCGGGGCCGAAATCATGACGGCCAGCAGGAGCAAGGCCGTCGAGGCGAGCAGAACCGGTGATCTCTTCATGGGGCGATCTCTCCTTCCAGAAACGTTCGGGTTATATGAGGGTGAGTATAACACGCGCGCCGGCCGCGGGAAACCTGTCCGGGACGAAACTAGTCCCTGCGGAAATAGCCGCTCCAGGACGGGCTCGTGTTGTTCCCCGAGTGGGTGATCCTGCGCGGCTCGCTCCCCTCGAGCAGCATGGTGTAGATCTGCCAGCTCCCGGTCCGGTTGGACTGGAACGCCAGGTGGCGCCCGTCCGGGGCCCAGGTCGGGTATTCGTTGCTGCCGCCGCCGCTGGTCAACTGGCGGATGGTGCCGCCGGTGGAGTCGACGACGAAGATCTCGTAGTTCGGGCTGCGGCGCGGCTTCCAGTGAAAGGCGAGCCATTTCCCGTCCGGGGACCAGGCCACGCCGTCGGCGTCCCCCCCCTCCTTGACGATGCGCCGGACGTTGGACCCGTCGGCGTCGCAGATGTGGATCTGGCCCGGCATCCCCGAGATGTAGGCGATCTGCCGCCCGGAGGGGGACCAGGTGGGGGAGCTGTCGATCGCGGGATTGTTGGTGATGTTGCGGCGGTTCGACCCGTCCAGCCGGGAAATGAAGAGATCGGGGTCCCCCCTCGGGGTGCGCAGCGCGAAGATGACCTCGCTGCCGTCGGGAGAAATCGCCGGGGAGGAGGCGAAGGTGTTGAACATCGGGAAGGGGAGGCGGGAACCGTCGAGGTAGGAATAGATGGTGATCTCGGGCTTCGGCCGGTAGCTGACGAAAGCCAGCTTGGAGTTGTCGGGCGCCCAGTGGGGGAACAGGTTCAGGCTCCCGCCGTGGGTGAAGGCGCGGGAATTGTGGCCGTCGTAATCCATGGTGTGGATCTCCTTTGCGTTCCCCTTGCGCGCGACGTAGGCGATCCGGCTGGAGGCGATGCCGCGGGAGGTCCCGGCGGTGAGCTGGTAGACGATCTCGTCCGCCCAGTAATGGGCCATGGTGCGGATCTGTCCCGGGTCACCGGTGTAGGCCTTGCCGAACGCGCGCTTTCTCTGCTTCATGTCGTAAACGCTCACCTCCGCCCGGAGGACGTTGCGGGAGAGGCTCACGGTCCCGACGGTCAGGAAGCTGACCTTGAACGGGATGGCGTTCCAGGCCTCGTAATCGATGTCGGTTTCGGGGCGTACGATCGGCGCGGGAGGGTAAAACCCCCTCCCCGCGATGGTGAAGAAGCCGGCGAAGGAGAGATCGTCCCAGAGGACGCGGTTGAAGGTTTCGACCGCGGTCGCGAGTTCGGTCCCGGCGCCGCCCGGGGCGGCCTGCACGTCCCCCACGGCGAGGATGAGGTCCTCGGAGGGCTTGGGAAAGAGCGTGACCCTGGAGGATTCCTGGGTCAGCAGGGAAGGCTGGACGCTGAGAAAGGCCAGCAGAAGAAAACAGGCTGTTTTGACCGGCATGACGCTCCTTTGTCGGAATCGGCTATGGAACGGGCGGGTAGATGAACTCGGCGACGAACTGTATGGCCTTCCCCCGGTATTCTAGCGGCGGCGGCGAGAGCGGGTTGGAGGCGTTGATGGCGCGCAGCGCCGTCAGGTCCATCTGCGAGTTGCCCGATGATGTTTCCAGTTTGACGTTGTAGATCGCGCCGTTGGCCGCGATGTAAAAGCTGTAGACGATCCGGACCCGCAGCCCTTCGGGGGGCCTCATCCAGTTGTCGCTGATCCGTTTTTCGACCCCGAGGGCGTAATAGGAGTCGCCGAACCCCCCCGAGCCCCCACCGATGGAGACCCCGCTGCCGCCGCCGCTCCCCCCGCCGCTTCCGGCCCCCGCCGCGGCGGCGCCCCCCGACCCGGGCTCGGGCGCCGTGGGGATGATGTTCCGGATCGCCTCCGGCGGGGGCGCGGGGGTGGCCACGGGGGGCTTGCGTTTGGGGGTTTCCGTGGTCCCCGGCAGGGGGATCGCCTTCTCGGGTTTGGCAGGGGCCTCCTTCAGGAGGGCGGGAGGCCGCGGCACCATGGAGGGCTTGACCATCCCGGCTCCTCCCGACAGGGTGTCCACCACCCCCACGGTGGAAACATCGGCCCCGATCCCCCCGCCGGGGCCGCCCCCGAGCTGGATCGTCCTCTGGGGGAGCAGCCGCGCGCCGAAAAAGGCCACGAGGACGGCCACCGCGTGGACCGCTACGGAGGTGAGCCACGACCGGCCGTACGTTTCCCGGACAAGCGGGATCTCGAGAAGCGTGCCGGGATTGCGGGATCGGTTCATGGTCGGGCCAAAAGCGCCTCTGCGGGCCCTATCGGGGCGTCGTGAAAGGCTTGGTGACAAGTTTGATTTCGCTGAAACCGGCGCCCCGGACCGCATCGATCACGGAGACTATGGAGTTCCATTTGACGTCCTTGTCCGCCCGGAGAAAGATGGCGTCCTTCGGGCCGCGGGCGTCCTTGTGCAGGCGCTCGGGGATGGTCGAGAAATTGACCGCCTCGGACCCGTAGAAGATGTCCCCCTGCCGGCTGATGGAGATGATGATGCGTTCCTCGGGATTGACGTCCCGGACGTTGCGGGTCTCGGGGAGCTCGACGTCGATCCCCGTCTGCAGCATCGGGGCGGTCACCATGAAGATGACGAGCAGCACCAGCATGACGTCTACCAGCGGGGTGACGTTGATTTCGGAAAGGGACGTCGACGTGCGCCCCTGCGGGTTCGTGAACGCCATTCAGCGGAAACTCCGTTCTACCAGGTTGACGAATTCCATCGAAAAGTCGTCCATTTCGGCGGCCACCCCTTTGAGCCGCGCGAGGAAATGGTTGTAGGCGATGACGGCCGGAATCGCCGCGAACAGCCCGGCCGCCGTCGCGATGAGGGCCTCGGCGATGCCGGGGGCCACGGCCTGGATCGAGGCCGTCTTGACCATCCCCAGGCCGTTGAAGGCGTTGATGATGCCGATCACCGTGCCGAGCAGCCCTATGAAGGGGGTGACCGAGCCGGTGGTGGCCAGCCAGCTCATGCTCCGTTCGAGCACCGAAAGTTCGGCGGCCGCGGCGCGCTCGAGCGCGCGCTGGACGCCCGCGATATGACGCTCGCCGAGGGCGATCGAGTCGTTCTGCGGGGGCTTCAGGGCCTGGATCTGGGCGTTGAGTTCCTGGTACCCCGCGCTGAAGATCCCCGGCAGGGGGGAGCCGTGGTAGTGTTCGCAGGCGGCGTGGACCTCGCTGAGGCGCTCGCTCTTGCGGAAGAAGGAGACGAACTCCCGGCTCTGGCGGCCGATCTGCCTGAAAGTCATCCACTTGCGGAAAATGATGGTCCAGGATAGGAGCGAGAAGAGGATGAGGAGCAGAAGGATCGCGAAGGCGAACCCGCTGGCGTGGGCGAAAACGGTCCAGAGCGAACCCGAAACGGCTTCGGGCGGCGCAAGTTCGGTCGGCGTGGCCTGCAGCAGCAACAGTGTGACGATGTCGATGGCGATCCCTCCGCGCGAAAGTGGGTGCAGCTGGCACAAGTATCATATGGCCGCCGAGCAAGTCAATCCCTTTGCCCGAAGTCCCGGCCGGGGCCCCGCACCGTTTCCGGACGCCGGGCGACCGGGCGCCCCGGGGCGGAAAAAAGGTTGTTTTGATTGTCGCGGGGCCGTTTAATACAATGGGTTTCGGCCGCGCCGCGTGCAGGGCGCGTGCAGGGAGTCCGATCCTGTCACGTAAAGGTCCGTGAGATGCTGCAACTGCTCAGAATCCGCAATTTTGCGCTGATCCGCGAGCTGGAGATCGAGTTCGGGGCCGGGCTCAACCTCCTGACGGGGGAGACCGGATCGGGCAAATCGATCCTCGTGGACGCGCTGGGGCTGCTGCTCGGCTCCCGCTCCTCCGTGGACTATGTCCGGTCGGGGTGCGACGCCGCCGTCATCGAGGGGATTTTCGACCTCCGGGGGCGGCGGAAGGTCCGCTCTCTTCTCAGGGAGGCGGGGTTCGACACCCCCGGGGAGCAGCGGCTGCGGATCCGGCGCGAAATCTCGGCCTCGGGACGCAACCGGATCCACGTGAACCAGGGGCTGGCGACGCTCGGGTTCCTGAAGGCGATGGGGGGCGCGCTGGCCGACATCTGCGGGCAGCAGGAGCAGCGCTCTCTCCTCGACCTCGCGACCCACCTCGCGTGGCTCGACGATTTCGGCGGGAACGCCGAGCTGCGCCGGGAGGCGGGCGCCCTCTACCGAAGGCTGCGCGACGCCGCCCGGGAGCTGGAAAAGGTGGAAACGGGGGAGGAGGAAAGGGCGCGCCGCATCGACATCCTCCGCTTCCAGGTCGAGGAGATCCGCAGGGTCGATCCCCGCCCGGGGGAACGGGAGGAGCTCGAGAACGAGCGCGCCCTCCTGTCCAACCGCGAGCGGATCCTCGAGCGGGCGGCGGGGATCTATAGACTCCTCTACGAGGGGGAAACCCCGCTCCTCGGGGGGCTGGCCCAGCTCGGGCGCCTCCTCGGCGAACTGGAGGCGCTCGACCCCGACTGGGCCGCGCACCGCGCGCCGGTCGAGGAAAGCCGTTACCGGCTGGAGGACCTGGCCTACGCCGCAAGGGACTACGGATCCCGCAGCGATTTCAGCGCCGAAAGGCTCGAGGAGGTCCACCAGCGGCTGCAGGCGCTCGATGCCCTCGCCCGCAAATACGGCGCCTCCTGCGAGGAGGTCCTGGCCTCGGGCAGCCGGTGCGCCGGGGAACTGGAGGCGCTCGAATCGGCCTCCGGCTCCGCCGGGCGCCTCCGGGAAGAACTCGCCCGGGCGCTCGACGCCTACGCCGCGCTCGCCCGCACCCTTTCGGAAAAACGCCGGCGGGACGCCGCGGCGCTCGAGCAGAGGATCCGCGCGGAATTCGGGGCCCTCGCGATGGACCGCATGCGGCTCGAGGTACGCTTTCACCCGGCCGGGGAAGGGGAGGGCGCGCGGGGGATCCCGGCGGGGTATGGACCTCGGGGCATGGACCGGGTAGAGTTCTGGATAGCGCCCAACGAGGGGGAGGAGATGCGGCCCCTCGAAACCATCGCCTCGGGCGGGGAGCTTTCGCGCATCATGCTGGCGGTCCAGTCGCTGTGCGGCGGCGCCCGCGCGGGAGGGACCCTGGTGTTCGACGAGGTGGACGCCGGAATCGGCGGGCGCGTGGCGGAGGCCGTCGGGAGGCGCCTCCGGGACCTGGCCCGGTCGAACCAGGTGCTGTGCGTCACGCACCTGCCGCACATCGCCGCCTTCGCCCACCGCCACTACCGCGTCTGCAAGGAGAGCGCCGGGGGGAGGACCGAAACCGCGGTGCTCCCGCTCGACGAGGGGGCGCGCGTGGAGGAACTCTCCCGGATGCTGGGCGGGGAGACGATCACCGAGAAAACGCGGCATTACGCCCTCGAGATGCTGGAACGCTCCCGGCCGCCGCAAAAGGAGTCGACCGCGAAGGCGCCATGAAACCGAAATACCTGATCGAAACCTTCGGATGCCAGATGAACGAGCTGGATTCGGAGAAAATCTCCGGCGTCCTGGACCATGCCGGCTACGAAGAGGCGGACGGCCCCGAATCGGCCGACGTGATCGTGCTCAACACCTGCAGCGTCCGCGACAAGGCGGTGGAGAAGGTCTACGCGCGCCTCGGCGAGTTCCGGCGCCTGAAGCGGGAGCGCCCCGACCTGCGTATCTGCGTCGCCGGGTGCATGGCCCAGCTCGAACCGGGGAGAATCCTCGCGCGGGCGCCTTACGTCGACGTGGTGGCCGGCCCGCAGAAGGGGCTGCTGCTGCCCGGACTGATCGAGCGCGCCCGGGGCTCGGGCGGGAGCGTCATCGCCCGGAGGGGCGACCCGCCAGCCGCGGCGGCCGAAACCCCGTATATCCGCCGGCGCAGCACCTACAGCGCGTGGGTCACCATCAGCGAGGGGTGCAACCGCCGCTGCTCCTTCTGCGTGGTGCCGCTCGCCCGGGGGCCCGAGCGGCCGCGCCCCAGCGCCCGCATCCTCGAGGAGGTGCGGGCCCTGGCGGATGAAGGGTACGTCGAAATCGTCCTCCTCGGGCAGACGGTCAACTCCTACCGCGACCGGGAGGCGGGCGTCGGTTTCGCGCGCCTGCTCCGGGAGGCGGCCGCGGTCCCCGGCATCCGGCGCATCCGGTTCACCTCCCCCCACCCGGGCGATTTCACCGACGAGCTGCTCGAGACGATGGTTTCCTGCCCGGCGGTGTGCAACCAGATCCACCTCCCGGTGCAGTCCGGGTCCACGCGGGTCCTCAGGGCCATGAGGCGCGGCTACACGCGCGAGCAGTACCTGGACATCATCCGGAGGATCCGCGCCGCGGCACGCCCCATCGCCGTCTCCACCGACCTGATCGTCGGCTTTCCGGGCGAAACCGAGGGGGACTTTGAGGATACCCTCACCCTGCTCGATGAGGTACAATACGACAGTGCCTTTTCCTTCAAATATTCCCCGCGCCCGGACACCGCGGCCCTCGCCCTCGAGGACGATGTCCCGGACGAGGAGAAGGGGAGGAGGCTCACGCTTCTCCAGGAGCGGCAGCGCCACATTCAATCCGCCCGAAACTCCCGCTACGTGGGACGGATCGTGGAGGTTCTCGTCGAGGGGAAGGCCCGCAGCCGGATGGCCCTGGCCGGCCGCAGCTCCGACAACCGGATCGTGAATTTCGACGGCCCCGAAACTCCGCCCGGCTCCTTCGCCGAGGTAGAAATCACCGGGTTCGGGCCCAACAGCCTGAAGGGGGTCCGGGCCGGGCAGACCCGGGACGCCCGCCGGGCCCGTCCGCCCGGAATGGAGGGAAAATGAAGGAGATCGAATTCAAGATAAAGGGGTTGATGATGGACCCGCTGACCAACGCCCCCATCGTGGTGCTCCAGGAGGCGTCGAGCGACACGCTCCTTCCCATCTGGGTCGGTATCTTCGAGGCCAACGCCATAGCCCTCGAGATCGAAAAGGTCGACACGCCGCGCCCCATGACGCACGACCTGATCAAGGGGCTGCTGGGCCACCTGGACGTCAAGGTGACCAAGATCGTGGTGACCGAGCTCAAGGACAACACCTTCTATGCCCTGATCTTTCTCGACGCGGGGGGGAGGGTGATCACGGTCGATTCGCGCCCGTCCGACGCCATCGCCCTGGCGCTGCGCACCCGGTCCCCCATATTCGTCACGGACGAGGTGCTGGCCAAATCTTCGAGCGCCTCTTCGGAGTCGGCCGAACGGAGCACCCCCGAGGATATCCGCAAATGGCTGGAGAACCTCAATCCCGAGGATCTGGGCAAGTACAAGATGTAGGCGCGGCGGGGGAGTGCGGGATTCCGGCCCATCCAGGCTAGTTGACATAAGATATCTTATCAGAAGTTGAGCCGGGAGAGGGCGGAGTGCCGCCGGATCAGTCTAAACCATTATATTGCAATAATATAAAGTAAGCGGTCTATGAACCGGATTAACAAGCTCCTCCTTCACGCCATCGCCGCCCCTTTCCTCATCGCGCTGGTGGTCCTGACCTTTGTCGTCACGGTGCGCGAGTTCGGTTCGCTCGCCGAACTGCTCCTGTCCAGGAGCGCCTCCCTCGGGGTCCTCCTCAGGATCGCGGGTTCGATCCTCCCCGCCATTCTCATCTTTTCTCTGCCGCTCTCCTTCCTGATCGGGGTGCTGGTCGGCATGAGCGGGCTTTCGGGCGAAAGCCAGGTGCTGGCGCTGCGTGCCTGCGGCATCCCGCTCAGGCGCCTGCTCGTCTTCATCCTGGTCCTGGGCGGCCTCGTCGGAGCCGCCACCGCGGCGCTTTCCCTCTGGGTCATGCCGCGTACCAACGACTGGCGCCGCCAGGCGGTCGCGGAGATCGAACTGTCGGCCGGGATCACGCGCATCCAGCCGAGGGTGTTTTACGAGGAGATCCCGAAGCTGGTCGTGTACCTCGATGACGTGAGCGCGGACCGGCAGCGCGGGAGCCGCATTTTCCTGGCCGACGGTTCCGACCCCCGGGCTCCCCGGGTCATCGTCGCCAGGAGCGTCCTCTGGATCCCCGATGCGGCCAACCGTTCGATGCAGCTGCACCTCGAGGAGGGGGCCAGCTATGCGACCGACCCGGAGCATCCGGACCGCGATAGCGTAAGCCTATTTAAATCAACAGATATATCCATGGAGCTGAAGAAGCGGGACCCGGTCGGGGCGCGCCCGCCAAGGGCCGAAGAAATGGGGAGCCTCGAACTCCTGCGGCGCTCGGTGGCGGGCGGAGAGAATTCAAATATTAAGGAAGTACTTGAGCTACATCGTCGAATAGCTCTTCCTTTAACGATAATACCATTTGGTCTTCTGGGCCTTACCCTCGGGGTCAGCAACCCGAAATCGGGGCGTACCTTCGGCCTGGCCCTCAGCCTCCTCGCGGTGATCCTGTTTTACATGCTCTTCTTCAACGGGCTCCGCCTGGCGGGGGTCGGCAGAATCCCCCCCTGGATGGGAGCCTGGGGGGCCAACATCGTCCTCACCCTGGCCGGCTGGCTGCTGCTCGGGAGGGTGGAAAAAACCTTCGGGCTGGGTCACCGGCTCGGGCCTCTTTCCCTCCCCCTGGTCGCCCGCCCGCGCCCGGGAGCCCTCCCCGGGCGGCTCGCCCGCATGGACTACGCGCTGCTCGGGTGGGCGGGGCGCGCGGTGCGGCGGCTGTTCCCGCGCGTCCTGGACCTTCACATGCTCCGGGGGTTCTGGGGCTTCTTCCTCTGGTCCCTGGCCTCCTGCGCCTCGCTCTTTCTGCTCCTGACCCTGTTCGAGCTGATGGACGACATCATCAAGAACGGCATCCCGACCCTCTCCGTGCTCGATTACCTGTTCTTTCTCATACCGCAGATCCTGATGTTCGCCATCCCGGTTTCGGTGCTGCTCGGCATCCTGATCCACTTCGGGATCCTGGAGAAGAACTCGGAGATCACGGCGCTCAAGGCCGGGGGGTGGAGCCTGTACCGGCTGGCGGTGCCGATCCTCGCGGCCGCCTGCCTGCTCTCCCTGGGCCTGTTCGTGCTGCAGGATTACGTCCTGCCCTACGCCAACGACCGGCAGGACGGGCTGCGCAGCACCATCCTGAACAAACCGCCGCGCAGCGCGCGCCGGCTGGAGCGGAAATGGATCCTCGGCGAGGGGGGCAGGATTTACAACTACGAGTATTTCGACGAAAACAAGGACTCCTTCGTGGATCTCAACGTCTACGACGTGGACTTCGACGCGGTCCGCATCCGGCGACGGATCCACGCCTCGAGCGCCCGGATCCGCCCCGACGGCTTCTGGCTCCTGGCGGACGGATGGAGCCGCAGCTACGACGCCGGCGGCTCCGGCTTCGAGATCATCCGGACGGCGACGGAGCGTTTCCCGGAAAAGGCCTCCTATTTCAAGAGGGAGATCTTCCAGCCCCGCGAGTCCTCCAAGCTGACCTACCTGGAGCTGGCGCGCTACATCCGCTACCTGAAGCAGGCGGGCTACAACGCCATGGAACTGCAGGTGCAGCTGCACAAGAAGGCGTCCTTTCCCCTCAGCTGCCTGGTCATGGCGCTCGTGGGAATCCCCTTTTCCTTCGCGGCGGGCAAGAGGGGGGCGTTTTTCGGCATCGGCATAAGCGTCGCCGTCGCCATAGCCTATTGGGGGGTTTCGGGGGCGTTCGAGGCGATGGGGGCCTACGGGATCCTGCTGCCGATGCTCGCGGCCTGGGCCCCCAACCTTCTCTTCGGCGCCGCGGGATGCATCCTCTTCCTGAAGCTCCGCACCTGACGGTTCAGGCCCTCGGGTGGTATTTGCGGTAGACCCGCTTCAGGCGCTCGCGCGTGATGTGGGTGTAGATCTGCGTCGTCGAAATATCCGCGTGCCCCAGCATGACCTGGACGGAGCGCAGGTCGGCGCCGTTTTCGAGCAGGTGGGTGGCGAAACTGTGCCGCAGCATGTGGGGGGAGAGGGTTTTGCGGATCCCGGCCCGGCGGCCGCACTCCCGTACGATCTTCCAGAAGCCCTGCCGCGTCATGGCCCCCCCGCGGCGGGTGACGAACAGGTAGGGGCTCCGGCGCTTCCCGAGGATTTCCGGCCGGTGCCTGCGCACATACTCCCGCAATTGGTCGAGCGCGGCGGCGCCGACCGGGACGAGACGCTCCTTGTTCCCCTTGCCCGTGCAGACGAGGACGCCCAGATCGAAATCGATTCCGGCGAGCGCCAGCCGGACCAGCTCGCTGACGCGCAGCCCCGAGGCGTAGAGCGTTTCGAGCATCGCCCGGTCGCGGCTCCCCAGGGGGGTCTCCGCGTCGGGCGCGCGCAGCAGAGCCTCCACCTCGGTGCGGTGGAGAAACCGGGGGAGCGGCTTGCGGGCGCGGGGGGTCTCGAGGTGTTCGGTGGGATCCGCCTCGATGATCCGGTCCCCCAGGAGGAAACGGTAAAATCCGCGCACGGCGTTGCACGCCCGGGCGGTGGAGCGCGGGCTCAGCCCCTCCTCGAGCAGGCGCTCCATCCAGCGGGCGAGGTCGTCGTGGGAGAGGGCCTCCGGCTCCCGGCCGTACTCCCCGGCAAACGCGTACAGCTTTCGGAGGTCGCGGGCGTAGGCGGAGACGGTGTTGTCCGCCAGGCCCTTTTCCACCCGCAGGTAGGCCGTGAATTCACCGACCAGGTTCCTCTTCATCGTCCCTTGCGCCGGAAACCGCCCGCCAGGCGGGCCAGTTCCCCGGCCTCCTCCACTCTGAACAGCCCGAGCAGCGGCACGAGCACCGCCAGAGCCGCCATTATGGCCGCCCCGAGGCGAAAAAGCAAAGGGAGGGCGCCGGGGCCGGGCAACACGAGCGCCGCCGCGCGGTGAACGGCCAGGGCTACCCCCGCCATCGCCGAGGAGGCGAGCGCGATGCGGAGGTAGGCGCCCCCGGGGCGCTCCTTCCCGCGGGCGGCCCCCCGGGGGAGGACGCGCCGGAGACGGCGGGAGAGGAGGGCGAAATGGAGCCACGAGGAGAGCGAAGTGGCCAGCGGCAGGCACAGGAAGCCCAGGGGGCGGATCAGCAGGAAGCTCAGGGCGACCTTGACCGCGACCGCCACGAGGCTCAGGCGGACGGGCGTCCTCGTGTTTTCGAGCGCGTAAAAGGCCGGCGTGAGGATCTTCACCGCGGAAAAGGAAAAGAGCCCCAGCGTGTAGAAGAGGACGACGCGGCTCGTCGCCAGCGTGTCCGCCTCCAGGAAGGCCCCCCGCTGGTACAGGAGCTGCACGATCTCCCCGCGGAAAAGGAGGAGGCCGGCCATGGCGGGAAAGAGGAGGCAGGCCGACAGCCTCAGCGCGGAGCCGAGCGCGGGCCCGATGCGGTCGCGCATGCCGCGTGCGGCGAACTCCGAGACCGCCGTCATGGTCGCGGTCGCCACGGCCACCCCGATGAGGCCGGTGGGGAGCTGCATCAGCCGGAACCCGTAGCCGAGCCAGGACACGGGGCCGTCCCCGTGAAGGGAGGCGAGCTGACTGTCGACGACGATGCTGATCTGGGTGGCCGAGAGGCCGAGGACGGCGGGGAGGGCCAACCGCCCGATGGCGCGGAGGTCCGGGTCGGAAAACCCGAAATCGAGGCGGAAGCGGTGGCCGAGCGCCCGCGTCGGCGGGACCATCACCAGGAACTGGCCCGCGCCCCCCACGACCGCGCCCACGGCCATGGAGACGATCGGATCGAGCCCCCAGCCCGGCATCAGGGGGCTGAGCAGGACCGCGGCCAGGATGCAGGAGAGGTTGAAGACCGAGGACGCCAGCGCCGGGAGAAAAAAGCGGCCGCAGGCGTTGAGCACGGCCATGCCCACGGCGGCGAGCGACACCGAAAGGAGGAAGGGGGAGAGGATGCGCGTCATCTGGGCCGTCAGCTCGAACTTTTCCGGGCTTTCCCGGAATCCCGCCGCCAGCATCCAGACCATCCCGCGGGACCCGAAGTAGATGCCGAGCGTGACGGCGCCCAGGATGAGGAGCAGGGCGCTGACGAGGCGGTTGACCAGGACCCAGGCCTCTTCCCTCCCCCCCCCTGTCAGGCGCCGGATGAAGGCCGGCACCAGGGCGGCCGAGAGCGCTCCCTCGGCGAAAAGGTCCCTCAGCATGTTGGGGATCCGGTAGGCGATGTAAAAGGCGTCGGTGAAGGAGCCGGCGCCGAAATAGCGGGCCAGCACCATCTCGCGCACCAGCCCCAGGACCCGGCTGATGGCGATGGCGGCGCCGATGCTGCGCGTCCGGTGCGGGATGTCGGCGCCGGGCGGGAGGGGTGTCGCGTCACTGTTCACTGCGGCCTCTTCTTGACGGATGCGGGCCTCTAAGTCTACCATGTCCCTCGCCATGAAGCTTTCCCAGATTGCCGAAAGAATCGGGTGCCGGATGGTCGGCCCGGACGCGGACATCGTCCGCGTGGCCGGGATCGAACAGGCCGGGGCGGGGGACCTGACCTTCGTCTCCAACCGGAAATATATCCGGCACATCCCGGGCACGCGGGCGTCCGCCATCATCCTCGGGGAGGATATCCCCGCGGTCGAGATCCCGAGCCTGAGGACGGACGACCCCTATCTCGCCTTCGCGCGCGCCCTGGAACTCTTTTTCGAACCCTGCCGGCCGGAACCGGGGGTCCACCCCGCGGCCGTGGTGGCCCCCACCGCCCTCCTCGGCCCGGGAGTCTCCGTCGGCCCCTGCGCCGTCATAGGGGAGCGCTGCCGCGTCGGCGCGGGCACGGTGATCCACCCCCACGTGGTCCTCTATCCCGGCGCCGAGATCGGTCCCGGGTGCGTGCTCCATTCGGGGGTCGTGGTGCGCGAAGGGTGCCGGGTGGGCGACCGCGTGGTGCTGCAGAACGGGGTGGTGGTCGGCGGCGACGGGTTCGGTTTCGCCCCGACCCGTGACGGGGCCTGGCACAAGATTCCCCAGACGGGGAGGGCCGTCATCGAGGACGACGTCGAGGTGGGGGCCAATTCCACCATCGACCGGGCCGCCGTCGGGGATACGGTCGTCCGGCGCGGGGCGAAGCTGGACAACCTCGTGCAGGTGGGACACGGGGCCGAGGTGGGGGCCTGCTCGGTGGTGGCCGCACAGGCGGGCCTGGCGGGGTCCACTCGCCTCGGCAGGGGGGTCATGGTGGGCGGACAGGCGGGATTCGCCGGGCACCTGGAGGTGGGGGACGGCGCCGTCATCACCGCCCAGAGCGGCACCTCCCACGACGTGCCGGCCGGGAGCGCCGTCTCCGGTTCCCCGGCCTTCGCGAGCGCCGCCTGGCTGCGCGCGTCGGCCGCTTTCGCCCGGCTGCCGGACCTGGTGAAGAAGGTACGGGCGCTCGAGGGGGAGTTCCGCGCCCTGCGCGCCGGCCGGGGGAGCGAAAAAAATTCATAATGGGCTCATCCCCCGCGCCCGCCGGCCGATAAGGAAATCAGGCTATTCGAGAAAGCTGATCTCAGCCTGCGATCGGCGCCTGCCGGGAGCCCGGGCAACCGGGCTTCCGGTACGGTCGCAGGCTGGGAAACTCCCCCCGCCGCCCCGATTCCGCTCTCCATCCCTTTCTGTTTTGATCGGCATCCCGTTTTGAGGTAGCATAAGGGGTTGTGCCGTCAGCACCCATTTTCAGACTCATTTTTCGCAGGAGACCAGAGATGTCCACCAAATACGTATACCTTTTTGCAAACGGAGAATCGGACGGGAACGGCGGGATGAAGGACCTGCTCGGCGGCAAGGGCGCCGGGCTCGCCGAGATGACCAACGCGGGGTTGCCCGTTCCTCCCGGGTTCACCATCACCACCGAGGCCTGTAACTCCTATTACGGCGCCGGGGAGAAGTTTCCGGACGGGATGTGGAACCAGGTCCTGGCGGCGCTCAAAAAGGTGGAGGGGGCCACGGGCAAGGAATTCGGCAACCCGTCCAATCCCCTGCTGGTCTCCGTCCGGTCGGGGGCCAAGTTTTCCATGCCCGGCATGATGGACACCATCCTCAACCTCGGCCTGAACGACGAGACGATGCGGGGCCTGGCCGAGCTGACCTCCAACCAGAGGTTCGCGCTCGACGCCTACCGCCGGTTCATCCAGATGTTTTCCAAGATCGTCCTCGGGGTGGACGGGGAACTGTTCGAGCAGGCGCTCGACAAGATGAAGCGCTCCCTGCGGGTGAAACTCGACACCGACCTCAAAACCGAAAACCTTTCCGCCCTCTGCCGCGAGTTCAAGAAGATCGTCCGCTCCGAGACCGGGAGCGAGTTCCCCTCCGATCCCTACCTGCAGCTCGAGGAGTCGATCAAGGCCGTCTTCCGCTCCTGGAACGGGGACCGCGCGATCGCCTACCGGCGCCGCGAGCGGATCCCGGACGACCTGGGCACGGGGGTGAACATCGTCACCATGGTGTTCGGCAACATGGGGGAGGATTCGGGCACCGGGGTGGCGTTCACCCGCAACCCGGCCACCGGGGAGCCGAAGCTCTTCGGGGACTACCTCGTCAACGCCCAGGGGGAGGATGTCGTCGCCGGCATCCGGACCCCGAAACATATCGATGAGCTGAAGGACTACATGCCCGAGATCTACCGCCAGTTCGTGGAGGTGGCCCGGAAGCTGGAGCGCCATTACCGCGACATGCAGGACCTCGAATTCACGGTGGAGCGCGGCAAGCTCTGGATGCTCCAGACGCGCAACGGCAAACGCACCGGGCCGGCCGCGGTCCGCATCGCCGTGGATATGGTCCAGGAGGGCATCATCGACGAGACTACGGCCGTCATGCGCGTGCCGGCCGGGGACCTCGACCAGCTGCTGCACAAGATGGTCGACCCCAAGGCCGCGCTCACCGTGCTGACGCGGGGGATCAACGCCAGCCCGGGCGCGGCCGCGGGAAGGGTCGTGTTCACCCCGAAGGACGCCGAGCAGCTGAAGGAAAAGGGCGTGCCCGCCGTGCTGGTCCGGCGGGAAACCTCGCCGGAGGATGTGCGGGGGATGGACGCCGCGCAGGCGATCCTGACCTCGACCGGCGGGCCCACCAGCCACGCCGCCGTGGTGGCCAGGGGCTGGGGCAAACCGTGCGTGGTGGGGGCGGGGGAGGTCGCCATCAATTACGCCAAAAACGAGTTCTCGGTGGGCAAGGTCAAGGTGCGCAAGGGGGACTGGATCACGGTGGACGGCACCAGCGGCCAGGTCATCCTCGGCCAGGCGCCCCTGATCGACCCCGAGCTGGGAGACCATTTCCGGCGCCTGATGGAGTGGGCCGACAAGGCCCGCGTGCTGAAGGTGCGCACCAACGCCGACACGCCGGCCGACGCCGCGATCGCGCGCAAGTACGGCGCCCAGGGGATCGGCCTGTGCCGCACCGAACACATGTTCTTCGCGGGGGAACGCATCGATCACGTGCGCCAGATGATCCTGGGCTCGCTGGAGTACAAGCGCCTGGAGCGCGAGCTCGGGGCGCTCGAGTCCGAGATCGGCAAGGCGACCTCGCCCAAGAAGCGCAAGGAACTCGCCGACGCCCGCCGGAAGGTCGAGAAGGCGATCGCCGAACCCAGGCGCCTCTACCTGGGCGGGCTCAAGGAGCTGCTCAAGCTGCAGCGCAAGGACTTCGAGGGGATCTTCAAGGCGATGAGCGGGCTGCCCGTGACGGTCCGCGCCCTGGACCCGCCGCTGCACGAGTTTTTGCCGCACACCGAGGAGGAAACGCGCAAGCTGGCGCGCAAGCTCAAGGTCAACTCCAGGGTCCTGTGGGACAGGGTCCAGGCCCTGCACGAGGCCAACCCGATGCTGGGCCACCGGGGCTGCCGCCTGGGGGTGGTGTTCCCCGAGATCACCGAGATGCAGGCGCGCGCCATCTTCGAGGCGGCCGTGAGGGTGCAGAAGAAGGGGGGCGAGGTGTTCCCCGAGGTCATGATCCCGCTGGTGGGGGACGTGAGCGAGCTCCGGCTCCAGGCGGAGGTGGTGCGGCGCGTGGCCGCGGAGGTGTTCGAAAAGGCGGGGCGCCGGGTGGACTACCTGGTCGGCACCATGATCGAACTCCCGCGCGCGGCGCTGACGGCCGACCGCATCGCGGAGGTGGCCGAGTTCTTCTCCTTCGGGACCAACGACCTGACCCAGACGACGTTCGGCATCTCGCGCGACGATTCGGGCAAGTTCCTCCCCTTCTATATCGAAAACCGGATCCTGGCGGAGGACCCCTTCCAGGTGCTCGACCGCGAAGGGGTGGGACAGCTGGTGCAGATGGGAACCGAAAGGGGGAGAAAGACCCGGCCCGACCTGAAGGTGGGCATCTGCGGGGAGCACGGGGGCGAACCCTCCTCGGTCCATTTCTGCCACAGCGTGGGCATGAACTACGTGTCCTGCTCCCCCTACCGCGTGCCGATCGCCCGGCTGGCCGCGGCGCAGGCGGCGCTGGGGTCCGAAGAGACGGTGTCCCGCACCGCGTAGGCCCGCCGCGCCCCGGCGGGCGCGGCGCAAAAAAAGGGGGAGCCGAGGCTCCCCCTTTCCTTTCCCTTTCCTTCCTGCTCCCTAATCGTAATACTCCAGGCCCAGGTGGGTGATCAGGTCCTCCCCCTTCAGGTGGCGCATGGTGTTCTTCAGCTTGATGAGCTGGATGAACAGGTCGTGCTCCGGGTAGAGCCCCGGTGCGACCATCGGGCTCTTGAAGTAGAACGACAGCCATTCCTGGATCCCGCCCATGCCGCAGCGGTGCGCCAGGTCGAGCAGGATCACCAGGTCGAGCGCGATGGGCGCCGCCAGGATGGAATCGCGGCACAGGAAATCGACCTTGATCTGCATCGGGTAGCCGAGCCAGCCGAAGATGTCGATGTTGTCCCAGCCCTCCTTGGCGTCCCCCCTGGGCGGGTAGTAATTGATGCGGACCTTGTGGGTGTAGTTGGAATAGAGGTCGGGATAGAGCTTCGGCTGCAGGATGTGTTCCAGCACCGACAGCTTGCTCTCCTCCTTGGTCTTGAACGACTCGGGGTCGTCCAGGACCTCGCCGTCCCGGTTCCCCAGGATGTTGGTGGAGAACCAGCCGTTCAGGCCCAGCATGCGCGATTTCAAACCCGGGGCCAGGATGGTCTTCATGAGCGTCTGCCCGGTCTTGAAGTCCTTGCCGCATACCGGGACGTTGTTCTGTTTGGCCAGCTCCAGCAGCGCGGGGATGTCGGCCGTGAGGTTGGGGGCGCCGTTGGCGTACGGGATCCCCATCTTGATGGCGGCGTAGGCGTAGATCATGCTCGGGGCGATGCCGGGGTCGTTTTCCCTCATCCCCTTTTCAAAGCTCTCGATGGTCGCGTGCACCGCCGACGCCTTCAGGAAGACCTCGGTGCTGCCGATCCACACCATGACGGTGCGGGTCAGGTTGTTGGCCTTCTGGAAGTTGCGGATATCCTCCATGACCTGCTCCGCCAGCTCCATCTTGTTGGCGCCCTTTTTCACGTGCGTGCCGTCCAGCTTCTTGACGTAGGCCTTGTCGAAGGCCGCCGGCCACGGCTTGATGGCTTCCATTTCCGGGCGGATCTGGTCGAGCAGGCTCTTCTCCAGTACCCCCGCCTTGACGCTGGCGGTGTACATGTCGTCGGAGAAGATGTCCCATCCCCCGAAGACGATGTCCTCGAGGGAGGCGAGCGGGAGAAACTCCTTGATCATCGGGATGCGGTTGTCGGTGCGCTTTCCCAGCCGGATGGTGCCCATCTGCGTGAGCGACCCGATCGGCTTGGCCAGGCCTTTCCTGATGGCCAGGACTCCGGCGATGAAGGTGGAGGTGACCGCGCCCATGCCGGGGATGACAACGCCCAGTTTCCCCTCTGGGGGGGCAATAGTGATTCCTTTGGAGATCATCTTTCAGTTCCTCAAGTAGAATGGCGCCGCGCCAGCCGCGCCGGCGCCATCGGGATTATTAAGAGCACCTGGGGGGGCAACCTGCTGCGGCCCCCGGGACATAAAGCGCTTTGGAATTATTGCAGCCCTTCGACCGGTCGTCAAAGGGCTCGAACAATTCCAGAGCCCGCCGGACGGAAAACCGGGTGCGATCCACGTCACGCCCCCTTTTCGACGACTATCCTCGAAATGTCCGCCACGCTGTTGAAAAGCCGGGAAATGGCGGAGAGCAGGGCGATCCGGTTTCGCCGGGTCGCCGGATCTTCGGCCATGACCATGACATCGTTGAAAAAGGTATCGACCGCGCCCCGCATGGAGGCCATCAGCCGGAGCGTGCGCACGTAATCATGGCGCCGTCGCGCCGCATCCACCTCGGGACGGATGCCGAGGAAGCTCCGGTACAGGGCCCGTTCCGCCGTCTCGGTCAGCAGGGATTCCTCCACCTCGGAGCCGGTCGGCCCGGCGGCCGGGTCCGTCCCTTCCCCCGCCTTGGCCAGGATGTTGACCACCCGTTTGAAATTGGAGGCCAGGGAGAGGAAATCGGCCTCCTGCCTGATTTCCTCGAGGGCGCGCAGCCGGTCGAGCGCGTCCAGGGGATCGTCGAAGCCCGCCGCCAGCACGGCATGAACGCAGTCGTAGGCAAAACCCATTTCCTCGAATAGGAAACGGAGGCGCCCCTCGAAGAAGCGTCCGAGTTCCGCCGCGGTGTCCGCCGGCACCCGGCCGTGAGCGGCCAGGCTCCACTCGATGGCCCGGCCGAGCGAGAGGCTCAACCGGTGGTCGAAGAGGATCTTGAGGATCCCGTTCCCCTGCCTGCGGACCGCGAAGGGATCGCCCGACCCCGACGGGACCAGCCCGATCGCGAAACACCCCGTGACGGTGTCGAGGCGGTCGGCCAGCGCCAGGACGGCCCCGTGCCCCGTCGAAGGCGAGGGGGAGGCCGTGGATTTGGGATAGTACTGTTCGTATACCGCGCGCCAGACCGTCTCCGGGTAGCCCTCCGCGCGGGCGTACAGGCCCCCGACGACCCCCTGAAGGTCGGTGAACTCCTTGACCATTTCGGTGATGAGGTCGCACTTGTACATGCGGGCGGCGGTCTCGAGATCGGCGAGCCATTCCCGGCGGCCCAGCGCCTCGGCGAGGCGGGGGAGCAGCTCGAGGACGCGGCGGCTCTTTTCGTCGTAGGACCCGAGCTTTTCCTGGAAAAGCACGTTCCGGAGGGCGGGGGCCCGATCGGCGAGCGCCTGCCTGCGGTCGGTCTCCCAGAAGAAGGCCGCGTCGGCCAGCCGGGCCCGGAGCACGCGCTCATGCCCGGCCTGGATATCCCCCCCGGGGTCGGAGAACAGGTTGACCACCGCCAGGAAACAGGGGAGCAGCCTCCCCTCGCCGTCGAGGACCGAGAAGTATTTCTGGTGTTCCCGCATGACCGTGATCAGGATCTCCTGCGGGAGCGCCAGAAACCGCTCCTCGAAGTTCCCCAGGACCACCGACGGGGCCTCGTTGAGGTTCACCACCGTTTCCAGCAGCGCCGCGTCCTCGAGCAGCCGGCCTCCGGCCCGGGCGGCGCACTCGGCGAGGCCCGCCTCGATGCGCGCGCGCCGCTGGGCGGGGTCCGCCAGCACCGCGTTCCGCTGGAGCGCCTCCCCGAGGGATTCGAGGGAACGCACCGCGATCCGCCGACGGCCCAGGAACCGGTGCCCGGAGGTGTAGCGCGAGGAGGCGACGTCCGCGAGCCGGAACCGGACCACCCTGCCGCCAAACAGGGCGACGATCCAGCGCACCGGCCGGGCGAACCGGAAGTGGTCCGGGCTCCAGTGCATCGTCTTGGGGAACTGGATGGACCCGATGGCTTCGGGGATCAGCCGCGCGAGGATCCGGCCCGCGGGTTCCCCGCGCACCCGGCGCACGAGCGATAGGTATTCCCCCTTCGGGGTTTCGACGACGCCGACCCTCGCGAGGGACACCCCGTTCTTTTCGGCGAAACCGAGCGCCGCCCGCGTCGGTTTGCCGGCGGCGTCGTAGGCCACCCTCCTGGGCGGCCCCATGATCGTTTCCTCGAGGTCGCTTTGCCGCACCGGGATATCCTCGAGGCCCAGGATGATCCGGCGCGGGGTGTGCCACAGCGTGCGCTTCCCCGCCGGAAGGCGATGCTCCAGGAGCGCCGCGGCGAGGCGGCCCGCAAGCTGCTCCGCGGCATCGGCGATCATGGACGCCGGGATTTCTTCCATTCCCAATTCGACGACAAGCTCTGATTTTTCCATATCCCCGTCTTATGAAGCCGGTTCCGGCTGCGGTAACGCGCTGCGCCCGAGCAGGGGGAAGCCCTGCCGCTCGCGGCTTTCCAGATATCGGCGCGCCACCTCGCACGCGAGCTGGCGCACGCGCGCGATGATGCCCACGCGCTCGGTGACGCTGATGGCGCCGCGGGCGTCCAGCAGGTTGAAGGTGTGCGAGCATTTGAGGCAATAATCGTAGGCGGGGAGCACGAGATCCATGGCGGCGAGGCGCCGGCTTTCCTCCTCGTAAAGCGCGAAGAGCCGGAACAGCATCTCCACGTTCGCCTCCTCGAAGTTGTACCGGGAGAACTCGACCTCTTCGCGGTGGCGGATGTCGCGGTAGGAGACATCGTCGGACCAGCCGAGGTCGTAGATGCTGTCCACCTGGGCGATGAAGGTCGCGATCCTTTCCAGCCCGTAGGTGATCTCCGCGCTCGTCGGGTCGAGTTCGACCCCGCCGGCCTGCTGAAAATAGGTGAACTGGGTGATTTCGAGGCCGTCGAGCAGGACCTGCCACCCGACCCCCCAGGCTCCCAGGGTGGGCGACTCCCAGTTGTCCTCCTCGAAACGGAGGTCGTGCCGGCCGAGGTCGATGCCCAGGGCGGCCAGGCTCTCGAGGTAGAGGTCCTGCACGTCGGCCGGCGCCGGCTTGAGAATGACCTGGTACTGGTGGTGTTTCTGCACCCGGTTCGGGTTGTCGCCGTAACGCCCGTCGGTGGGGCGGCGCGAAGGCATCACGTACGCGACCCTGTAGGGTTCGGGACCCAGGACCCGGAGAAAGGTCTCCGGCGCCATGGTCCCCGCGCCCACCTCGACGTCGTAGGCCTGCTGGAGCACGCACCCCCTGCGGTCCCAGAACCGCTCCAGGGTAAGGATGATCTGCTGAAGATTTTTCGATCGCATCTATTCTTCTTGAACCGCCTCGCACATAATCCTGTAGGATTTAAGTTGTCTGTCCAGGTGCAGCTCGAGCAGCTTCCGGAAAAGGCGCTCGAGATCCTCCAGGGCGCCCCTCGGGAAGGTGCTCGCCGCGAACTTTTCGGGGGGGGTGCCCATCATCTCCCCGAGAGCCGCGGCGGCCGCCGGCCCCACCCGCATGCCCCGCCCCCCGGCACAGGCCGCGCAGCGCGCTTGACCGGCTTCGATCCATGCAAAAAACCCCTCATCTTTAACACACTTGCCACAACCGGAGCAATAGGCATAATTCGGCAGAAGGCCGCCGAGTTTCAGGCACCACACCTCAAAATAGCGCACGAGCGCCCGGGACGAGGGGCGCGCCTCCGCGGCGTGCTGGCAGGCCAGCAGGAGCCGGAACATCGCGGGGCTGGACTGGCCCTCGGGGACCAGTTCGCCGACCAGCTCGGCGAAGTAGGAAAAAACGCACATCCTCCCGTAATCGGGGGTACGGCCCAGGAAGGAGTGGATGAGCTCCGCCCCCCGGACCCGGCCGAGGTCCCTCCCCTCCCGGACCCAGAGTTCCAGCCGCACGTGGTTCGAGGGTTCCAGGCACCCGGCGAGGGGGCTTCGCGGCTTCTTGATCCCCCGGGCCGCGGCGCGCACCTTCCCCTGCTCCCTCGAGAGCGCCACGATGACGCGATCGGCGTCCGAGAGGGCGTACTGTCTCAAAATGATGGCTTCCAGCTCATGTACGGGCATAGGGGCGATCGGGTGCGGCCGGCGGGAGGGGCGCGGTCACCGGGGGTCGGATTCCGCTTCTTCTTCCGCCGGTTTCCTGCGCCGCAGCATGGAGTACAGGCGCGCCGCCGGGCCCGACAGCACGTATACCCCCGCCAGGGCCAGCAGGGTCGGCCGGGACAGATAGAAAATCAGCGCCAGGAGGAGCCCCATGACGAGGACCGCCAGGTGGGATTTCTTCCCCAGCGCCACGTGCTTCAGGCTGCTGAAGCGCAGCGTGCTGATCATCAGAAACGCCAGCGCGAAGACGACGGCGGCCATCAGGCTGGCGGCCGGCACGCCGGTCACGCGCCCGCCGAAAAAATGAACGATGGCGGCCACCGCCCCTCCCGCCGCGGGGATGGGCAGCCCGACGAAGTGCTTGAGATTTCCCGCCTGGAGGTTGTAGCGCGCCAGGCGCATGGCGCCGCAGATGGTGAAGGTGAAGGCGGCGATCCAGGCCAGCCGCTGGTCCACGGGCCCGAGCCCCCAGACCAGGGCGAGCACCGACGGTGCGATGCCGAAGGAGATGACGTCGGCGAGCGAGTCGAGCTGCAGCCCGAAGGCGGAGGTCGAATGGGTGAGCCGGGCGATGAACCCGTCCATCGAATCGAGGACGATGGCGATCCCGATGGCGTAGGCGGCGTGGGAGTACAAGCCGTTCATCGTGGACAGGATGGCGTAATACCCGCAGAACAGGTTCCCCACCGTGAAAAGGGTGGGAAGGACGATAACGCTGCGTCCCAGGCGGCGCGCGCCGCCGCCCGTGTCCTCGAGCACCGGGTCGCTCATACGCACTCTCCGATCACGCTCGATCCGCCCCGGACCCGGTCGCCCACCTTGACCGGAATCCGTACCCCCTCCGGAAGGACGACATCCACCCGCGAGCCGAACCGGATCAGTCCGATCACCTCACCCCGGCGGACCGGCTCCCCCGGCTTCTTCCAGCAGATCACCCGGCGCGCGATCATCCCGGCGACCTGCTTGACCACCAGCCGCACGCCGCCGCCCGAGATCGTGAGGATGTTCTGCTCGTTGACGCGGGACGCCTCCTCGTCGAAGGCCACCTTGAATTTCCCCCGCTTGTACAGGAGATCCTCCAGCACCCCGTCTATGGGGGAACGGTTGATGTGAACGTCAAAGATGCTGAGGAATATGCTGAGGGTCTGTTCGCCGTCCTCCCGGCGCGCGATCTTCACGACCTTTCCGTCCGCCGGAGAGACCACCAGGCCGGGATCGCCCGGAACACGCCGCTCCGGGTTGCGGAAGAAAAACGCGGTGAAGAGCGCGAGAACGAAGAGGATCCCGGCCGGGAGGGGGAGGGAGAAAAAAGCGGCCAGGCCGCCCAGGATCAGGAGGGGGATCAAAAACCGGTATGCGTCGCTTGCCATGGGGCCGCTTTCCTGGACAGGGGTGAATGAACAGGAAACCCGTGGCACCCCCTGTCCGGACGGGATTCCGGCGCCTGACGGGCGTCTCCTTGCCGCCTACCTCCGCTGCCGCAGGACCAGGAAATGCATCTTGTCCTTGAGCGCCAGCTTCTTCTTCTTCAGGGTCTTTTCCAGCAGTTCTTCCTCTTCGCTGAGAAAATGCTTGCGCGTCAGATCTTCGAGCTGTTGCTCGTATCTCCGATGCTCCGCGGCCAGCTCCCGGTATTCGTCGTCTTCCCGCAGCAGCCGGTCGCGGAGCGCATCTTCCGGTGTAAAAGAACTCATGGCCAAATCCTCCTGCCGTTTTCACGATATTAGCTTGACCGCCGCCGGGGGTTCAAGCCGGATCGCTCCCGGCGCGCTCACCGATGGGACATGGTCCGGCCGTTTCTCTCCTCGAAGCGCTCCAGGCCCAGGCGGATCAGCTCCCTCACCAGCTGCGCGAACGGCACCCCCGCGGCCGCCCAGAGCTTGGTATACATGCTGATGGGGGTGAAGCCCGGCATGGTGTTGATCTCGTTGATCCAGACCCCGCCCGAAGCCCGGTCCAGAAAGAAGTCGACCCGGGCCAGGCCGCTGCCGTCCAGCGCGGCAAAGGCCCTGAGCGCCAGCGTCCGGATTTCGTCCGCCGTCGCCGCGTCGATCCGCGCCGGGATCTCCAGCCGGCTTTCCGTGCTGACATATTTCGATGCGTAGTCGTAAAACTCGCCGGCGGAAATCACCTCCCCCACCACCGAGGCGCGCGCGCCGTCGTTGCCCAGAACGGCGCATTCCAGCTCCCTGCCGTCGATCCCCTTTTCGATCAGGATCTTCCGGTCGTACCGGGCCGAATCGCGCACGGCGTCCCCGAATTCCTCCCGGCGCCGGATCTTGTGCACTCCCACGGAAGAACCGAGGTTGGCGGGCTTGGAAAACATCGGGTAGCCCCACGCGCGCTCGGCCCGCCCGCGTACCGAACCCAGGCCGGCCTCCAGTTCGCGCGCAAAGACCGTCATCGAAGGGGTCACCGGAAGCCCCGACTGCGCGAGCAGCCGCTTGGCCAGGTCCTTGTCCATGGCGGCGGCCGAAGCCAGCACGCCGCACCCGATATAGGGGAGGCCGGCCATTTCCAGCAGACCCTGCATGGTGCCGTCCTCGCCGTAAGGGCCGTGCAGCAGGGGAAACCAGATCTCGGGCCCCCCGTCGCCGCCGCCGGCCGCCGGCGGGTCCTCGGGGGCGCCCGAGGCGACCCGCAGCACCGAGGCCTCCGTTCCGATCGCCGCGAGCGGCCGGATCCGCCCGAGGAGTTCGGCCGGCAGCATGCGCTTCAGTTCGGAGGGGCGGGCAATCCGGCCGGAGGGGGTGATGCCGGCGGCGAAGATCTCGTAGTCCCCGGGATCCAGGGCCGCGATCACGCTGGCGGCGGAGGTGAGCGAAACCTCGTGCTCCCCCGATCGGCCCCCGAAGAGGATGCCCAGCCTGGTCCTACGGTCTTGGCGCATGGTCCCCGTTCCCCGGTTCGTTTTCGGCGTGCCGCTGGTACGCCTTGATGATCAGCCGCACCAGGTGGTGCCGAACCACGTCGTTCTCGTTGAAGGAGCAGAAGGCGATCCCCTCGACGCTGCCCAGGATCTTCCGGGCCTCCACCAGCCCGGAGGCGCGCCCGAAGGGGAGGTCGATCTGGGTGACGTCGCCCGTGATGACGGCCTTGGACCGCGTCCCGATCCGGGTCAGAAACATCTTCATCTGCTCCGAGGTGGTGTTCTGCGCCTCGTCCAGGATGATGAAGGCGTCCCCCAGAGTCCTGCCGCGCATGAATGCCAGGGGGGCGATCTCGATGGTCCTCTCCTCGACGTAGCGCTGGATCCTTTCGCTCTCGAGCAGGGTATGGAGCGCGTCGTACAGCGGCCGCAGGTAGGGGTTGATCTTCTCCTCGATGTCGCCGGGGAGGAATCCCAGCCGCTCCCCCGCTTCGACCGCGGGGCGGGTGAGAATGATGCGCGACACCTTCTTCTCGATCAGGCAGGTAAGGGCCATGGCGACCGCCAGGAACGTCTTCCCCGTCCCCCCCGGCCCGATGCCGAAGACGATGTCGTTGCCCCTGATCGCCTCGATATAGCGCCGCTGGTTCGGGCTCTTGGGCGTCACCTGGCGCTTCCCCCCGGTCAGCAGCTGCATCTTGGGAAAGAAATCGTGAAGCGACAGCGCGGCGTTTTCCGCGATCTGCCGGAAGGCCGATTTCAGGTCGCCGTTGGTGATGGCGTGCCCCCTGTCGGCGAGCGCGGAGAAATCGAGCAGGATCCTTTCGAGCGCGGCGACGTCCTTCTCCTCGCCGTCGATCGTCAGCCCGCCGTCGCGCGTCTGGATCGTGACGTCGAAAAGGTTTTCGAGAAATTTCGCGTTCTCGTCAAGAGGGCCGAACAGGAGCTGCAGGCTGCGGTCGGACAGTAGGACTTTTCTCATCTACAAACCGGGTTTGACCTCGAATACGGGGGAAAAGGCGGATTCGGAATGTTGCCGGAAAGCATGCTTCCAAAACAAGATCGAGCTTTCATGTTCAAAAGGAATTCTAGGTCCGGCCGCCGGGGAAGTCAATCGGAAAAATTTATTTGACATTGATCTTAACTGATTGTATCGTAAGGAGTTTTTAGGAGGAGAGGAGAGCACCCTCTGCTCCGTTGGTCTGGCACACACAATGGGAGCAAGTCCGAATGGCGAATCATGCGTCGGCCCTCAAGGCACACCGGCAGAATCTGAAGCACCGGGAGAACAATCGCAGCAACCGCAGCACCCTCCGCACCTGCCTGAAGAAGTTCGGGGAACAGCTCGAGGGGGAGGTCTCGGCGGAATCCGGCAAATCCCTGGCCGAACTCTATTCCGTGATCGACAAGTCCCGGCAGAAAAAGGCCATCAGCCGCAATGCGGCGGCGCGGCAGAAATCACGCCTCACCCGGCGACTGAACGCGGCGCACCCGCGCCCGGCGCAGGACTGATTCCCCCGCGGGCGTCATGACGCCCGGGACCCCGCGGGCCCGGGCGGTCACACCAGCCCGCAGATCAACCCCTCGAGCAGCCTGCGCCCGTCGAGCGCGGAGGATTTCAGCTGCTTGTCGATGGCCGCAAGGCGCAGAAACATCTCCTCTATGACCGCCGTTTCCGCCCGCTTCGCCTGCCCCAGGAGTTTCTCCAGGACGAAGGGGGGGACCTGGGCGGCGGCGGCGATCTCGCGCGCATTCACCCGTTTTTCGAGGCATTCCCGGGCGATCAGGACCTGCCGGCAGTGGCGGGCCAGCATGGTGACGACGACGAGCGGATGCTCCCCCGTTCCCAGCAGCCCGGCCAGCTTCTGCAGGGCGCCGCTGCGGTCTTTCGCCCCGACCGCGTCGATGAGCTGGAAGATGTCGTGCTGGCGGCTCGAGCGCACCAGGCCCTCGACCGCCTCGGCGGGGATCGTCCCGGCGACTCCCGCGTAGAGCACCAGTTTTTCAAGTTCCGCCGCGAGCGCCTCGAGGTCCGAACCCGCCATCTGCAGCAGCCGTTTGAGCGCCCCGGGCGCCAGCGTGCGCCCCTCCCGCCGCAGCCACGCCGCCGCCCACTTTTCCAGCGCCGCATCCTTGAGTTTCTGGAACTCGCACACGCAGTGCCGCTCGAGGAGCGTTCGGTAAAACTTCCTGCGGTGATCCATTTCGCCCGCCAGGAAAACCATGACCGTTTTCGGGGAGAGGGTTTCCAGCCCGGCGATCAGCGCCTCCTGGTCGCTCTCCCGGATCCGGGCGGCATCGCGCACAAGGACCAGCCGCCGGCCGGACACCATCGGAAAGGTATTGGCCGCTTCGAGGATCCCGTCCGCAGAGACGGCTCCGGCCTCGAAATCGGTAAGGTCGAAATCGGCCGACCCGGGAGACAGGACCTTCCGCTTCAACAGCCGCACCGCTTCGCGGCAGAGAAACTCCTCCGGCCCCAGCACGAGGTAGACCGGCCTCAGCCGGGCGCCGAGGTCGGCCTCGAGGGCCTCCAGGTTCCTGAGGATCATGGGCTTCCCCTCTCGAGGACGGCGCCGGCGATACTGGCGGCAAAGCTGCGCGCGAGCCGCCGGAGGGCGGGATTCTCCTCCGAGAAGAAGTCCGCGACGCTCGGATTGAGCGCGTACCGTTCCCGGAAGACGAAATCGGGCTTCTGCCAGAGCACGGCGCCGTCCCCGGTGCGCACGAGCCTCACGCTGGTCCGGACCGTCACCAGGAACGAGGTACCGAAGGTGCGGGAGCCCGCCTGCTCGGTGCCGAAGGTGACCGGGGTGGAGGTCACCTCGAGAATGTCCCCCAGCAGCACCACGTCGGCCCCCGTGCTCCGGGAATCGACCCGCCCCCCGCTCCGCAGCGTGAATTCCTCGAGCAGCGCCGCCGTAAGCGTCTGCTCGATCCCGTGCTGGTGGGTCAGGTTGCGCAGGGTGGGGATCCCGAGCGACCGGGAGCCCCCCGGCAGCCGGCCCCCGGAGCCCGCAAGGCGGTAGCCGCAGCCGGCGAGCGGCGCCAGCAGCGCCAGTGCCAGGAGCGCAGGCGCCAGCGCCCGCATGCGCCCTCCCATCGCCCTCCGGTGTCGGAACGTATTCATTCGGGCCGTCCCCTCCCCCTATACCCGGGCAAGGTGGATCTGCTGCTGGGCCTGGTACTTCCCCTTGCGGTCGGCGTAGGAGACCCTGCAGGCGCTCTCGGCGCGCAGAAACACGCACTGGGCGATCCCCTCCCCCGACCAGACGCGGGCCGGAACGGGGGAGGCATTGACCAGCGATACGGTTATATACCCCTCCCATTCCGGTTCCAGGGGGGTGACGTTGACGATGACGCCGGAACGCGCGTAGGTGGACTTGCCCTGGCACAGCACCAGGACATCGCGCGGGATGCGGAAATATTCCAGCGAACGCCCCAGGATGAACGAATTCGGCGCGATGACGCAGGAGGGCCCCTTGAAATCGGTGAAGGGGGCCGCATCCATATTTTTCGGATCGGAAATTTTCATCCCGCTGAAATCGGGGATCTTATAGTCATCGGCCAGCCTGAAATCGTAGCCATAGGAGGAAGCGCCGTAGGAGATCTTGCCCTTGCGCCGCCGCTGCTCGGCGTAGGGTGAAATCATGCGCTCGCTTTTGGCCATCGAGCGGATCCAGTGATCGGGTAGCACCATCTTCGGGAACTCCTCGAAAGAGTGGGAGTCTATCACTCGGGCAAAATAGTGTAAATAGAAATGGCTTGACAGCTTTTTTAACCACAAGTAAAATGCTCTCACCAATTTATGGGAGGTTCAGCGTGATAAAGCAGGACATCGTAAACCGTGTCGCGGAGCAGCTGAATATCACCAAGGTAAAGGCGGAAATTGCGGTGGAATCTGTGTTCAATTCGCTCAAGAACGCGCTGAAGCGCGGCGAAAGAATTGAACTGCGAGGCTTTGGCGTCTTCATCGTCAAACCGAGAAAGAGCGGTGTCGGGCGCAATCCGCGCACGGGCGAGGAGGTGGCCATCCCACCCGGAAAGACCATCCGGTTCAAGCCCGGCAAGGAAATCCGCGCGGAGAAGATCGCACCCGGTATCGACGGCTAGAGCCCCGCTCCGCAGTCGCCAGAAAGCCTAATATTGTTGTGAGCGGTAATTTTCCGGCAGTCCAGGCGAATCCGGCGCCGTCCCGGCGACAATGGGGCGTCTTCTGGTTGCTGCTGGGGCTGACTCTCCTGTCCACCACTCTTGCCGGCCTCTTCTATGCCCTGGGCGGTCCGGGCCCTCTTTCCCTTCTCCTGATCGCTCTCTCCCGCCCCGGGATCCTCCTGGCGGGGCTCCCCTTCTCCCTGTCGCTCGTCGGCATCCTGCTGGCGCATGAATTCGGGCATTTCCTGGCCTGCCGGCATTACGGGATGCGCTCGACCCCCCCCTGGTTCATTCCCGCGCCGTTTCCCCTTACCGGCACGCTGGGGGCCTTCATCCGGATTCACTCTCCGTTCCGGGGTTTGCGCGCCCTGTTCGACATCGGGATCGCCGGCCCTTTGGCCGGTTTCGTCTTCACCCTGCCCGTGCTGGCGATCGGCATCCGCCTTTCCACCCTGGTGCCCAGGGGGGCGCTCGGGGATGGCGGCCTGAGCTTCGGCGAACCGCTCCTGTTCCGGCTGGCGGGAATGCTGATGCTGGGGTACGCACCGGAGCGGCAGGACCTCATGGCGCACCCGATGGCGATGGCGGCCTGGATCGGGCTGCTGGCCACCAGCCTGAATCTCCTGCCCATCTGGCAGCTCGACGGCGGGCACATCGCCTACGCCATCCTGGGCCGCAAGCGGCAGAAAAACCTTTCGGTCGCCGCCCTCGTCGCCCTGATGGGGCTGAGCCTGGCGGGATGGCCCACCCCCTCCTACCTTCTGTTCGCCGCGATGCTGCTCGTGATCGGGCTCCGCGTGCGCTTCCTCCATCCCGCGACGCTCGATGACGGTGAGGACCTGGGCGCCGCACGGCGCTGGCTCGCCCTGGCCGCCCTGGCGATCCTCGTGCTTTCCTTTACACCGGTCCCGGTTACGATTTTATAGCGATGGGGGGAGGGGGTGGTGCCGAAGGGGGGAGTCGAACCCCCACGAGCGTAAGCCCACTAGACCCTGAACCTAGCGCGTCTGCCAATTCCGCCACTTCGGCATTTCAGAATCGCTATCTTATGGGTGCGCGGGGAGGTTGTCAAGATGCCGCACGATCTTATTTCGGCGGCGGACCCACCCGTTCTACCGGATGCTCCTGCAGCACCGGGCGGGTCCAGCTCCGGGGATCGGACGATTCCAGTCTTTCCAGGGAGACTCCCAGCGCCCGCGCCCGCTCGAAAGCATCGGCCGCCCTGCCGGCATCCCCGCTCGCGCGCAGCAGAAACCCCCGGATGAAATGGAGCATGCCGCTTTCCGGGTAGTCCGGGATCGCCGCATCGAGGGCGGCCAGCGCCCCCCCGGAATCCCCCCGGATGCCGCGCACCAGGGCCAGGTTGGTGCCGATGGTCGGGTCCCCGGGGGAATGCGCGTGGGCGAAGGCGAAGGCGTAGGCCGCCGCGGTATCCTCCCCGATCCGGAGGCAGGTGACGCCGAGATTGTTCAGCGCGGGCGGGTGCTGCAGCAGAAAAGCGCCCGGCGCAAGCATGCGGATCGCCTCCTGGAGGCGCCCCGATTGCAGGAAGCTGTTTCCGAGCCAGAAGTCTCTCCGCCAACGGGGCAACCCGTCTCCCGTCGCTTTCAGGAGGTGTGCGACGGCCTGGGGCCACTGCCGGTTCTGATAATACAGACGGCCGAGCTGGAAATGGGCCGCCGGGAAGTCCGCGTTGCCGTCGATCGCCTCACCGAGCAGCCGCGCCTGTTCCTTTTCGCTCGGGGCGTAAAAGCTCCGGATATAGCCGGCCCAGGCGGGGTTGGGAACCTTCCGGGTCCGGGCCGCCACGCTTTCCCGGGTGAAGCCGGCATCGAGCCCCGTATGGACCAGTATCCTCCAGACCAGCTCGTTCTCCAGTTGCGGCAGCATCGCCACGGGACCGCCGGCCGTGATCCTCCCGCCCAGCTTGAGCGACGCCACATCCAGGATCCTGAGGGAAATCTGCAGGTCCCGCTCCGTGCCGCCGCACCGGCCCAGTACCAGCATGTCGGCCCCGGAGGACTGCGCCACCCGGATCATGGTCCCCCGGCTCAGACGCGCCGAAGGGGGGAGGTCGTTCCGCTCCACCAGGTCCAGGCGCGCATCGCGTCCGACGGCGCCGATCCCCAGCGCCGCCAGCTGTCCCGTCAGCGATTCTGCCATCCCCTCCCCGACCCAGTCGAGAGCCCCTTCGGAGAACGCTTCGTCGAAGGGAAAGAAAAGGAATGTCCTGGCGCCGGCGGCGCTGCAACAGAAAATCCCCAGCGCCACAACAATCAAAAACCGGGTGGCCACTCTGTTCATGGTCATCGCTCCGAAAAAAATGAGGCCCGCAATCCTCTTCCGGCTATAATACTATACAGGTGCAAGGAGAGAGGGTATGCATAAAAGAACGGGGCCGTGGACGGGGATCTTTTTGGCCATGCTGCTGCTGCAGGGCTGGCCCGGGCTGATGGACCGCGCGCACGCCCTGGAGGCCGGAATCTATCGCCTGCTTTCCATTTCGACCTCCGAAAGGCTGATCCTGGTTTCCAGTGTGCCGGAGAAGAACAAGTACCTCCTGGACGCCTCCTCGGCCAGGATAACGATGGATGGAAAACCGGTCGAATTCGAAAACCTGGAGCAGTTTTCCTCAATCCAGGTCGAGCTGGAACTCAAAAAGGAGAAGCGCAACGGGGTCGAGCTGGACGGTTTCGCCACCGAAATCCGGATTGCGCCGCCGCCGGCAGCCCCCTAGTTGTGCAGGATAAGCCTAAATTTTTCAGTATCCTACCTGAATGCAGATTTCGGCAAATTTAGCTATGCCCCCGCGCCACCGTCGAATATAATCAGCACAACGGAAGGGTGATGGCTAGGATGGCAACGGCGCTTGAATTCAAGCACAATTGGGAGACCGAGAGGTACGCCCTGCTCAACACCAGGGTGTGCGACCTGGAGCTGCGCCTGGAGGAAACGCTCTTATATCGCTGTATCCAAAAGCTTTATCATGAAATGGACCGCAAGGGGCTCAGGTTCAAGCCCCCCTATTACTTCTCCTGCACCGGGGACGAGTGGGGGTGTCCCGACCGGGTGCCCATCATCGGCATCCCTTTTTACCTCGCCGACAGGCGCCTCATGCGCATCGAGGCGGAGATGGGATACATCCGCTACGACCGGAAGGACCTGCTCCTTCTCCTGCGGCACGAGGCGGGACACGCCGTCAACTATGCCTACCGGTTATATAAGGATCGGGAGTGGAGCGAAATATTTGGTGATTTCAACGCTAAATACCCATTAAACTTCAGGTATAAGTTTAACCCATACAGCAAATCTTACGTAAAAAGCTTGAGTAATCCCAAATATTACGCCCAGGCGCACCCCGATGAGGATTTTGCGGAAACCTTTTCGGTCTGGCTGACTCCCCGCTCGAACTGGAGGAAGGTGTACAGCCGGACTCCCGCCATCAAGAAGCTCGAGTACGTGGACCGGGCCATGAAAAGGATTGCCCGGAAAAAGCCGGTCGTCAACGTGACCTACCTCGATTCCCCCTACGATTCGAAGACCTATACCCTGATCGAGTATTACGGGAGGACGCTCGACCGCTTCAAGGCCAAGGCCCTGGGGCTGTACGACGAGGAACTGAGGAAGATTTTCCCGTCGGCGGCCAACGGGCACAAGAAGTCGATCCCGGCCACCGGGCTGATTCGAAAGAACCGGCGTTTCCTGCTGGAGACGATCTCGCGCTGGACCGGGGCCCGCAACCGGGTGGTGGCCCCCGTCATCGGCTGGTTTGACCGCCGCTGCCGGGATCTCGACCTCGTGCAGGCTCCCGGGAGGGAGAGCCGCAACCTGGCCTCCCTGGCCTCGCTCGGGACCACCATCGTGATGAATTACATCCACACCGGTCGCTACATTTCCGACTGAGACCTAATCCTGCCACTCGGTCCAGGCTTCCAGCCGCGCTTTCAGATCCGCCATGAACTGGTCCGCCACCGCCCCGTCGATGACGCGGTGATCGAACGAGAGCGATAGATAGGCCATGGACCGGATGGCGATGGCGTCGTCGATCACCACGGGGCGCTTGGTGATGGCCCCGATTCCCAGGATGGCGACCTGCGGCTGGTTGATCACGGGGGTGCCGAAAAGGGATCCGTAGATCCCCGGGTTGGTGAGGGTGATGGTGCCGTTCTGGACCTCCTCCGGCTTCAGCCTCTTCGTGCGGGCCCGCTCGGCCAGGTCGTGAATCGCCAGGGCGATCCCCGTGAAATTCTTCAGATGGGCGGCACGGACCACGGGCACGATCAACCCCGCTTCGAGCGCCACCGCGATCCCGAGGTGGATCCCCTTCTTGTAGACGATGGCGTCCCCGCTGACCGAGGAGTTGAAAACCGGGAAATTGCGGACCGATTCGACCAGGGCCTTTGCGAAGAAGGGGGTGTAGGTCAGCGGGATCCCTTCCCTCTTCAGGAAATCCTCCTTGCGCGCCTGGCGCAGGCGCACGATGGCGCTCATGTCGATTTCAAACATCGTATTGACATGAGCCGAAGTCCTCTTGCTCTCGACCATCCGCTCCGCGATCGCCCGGCGCATCGGGGTCATGGGAACCGTTTCGGCATCGTCGCCGGCGCTCCCCCCCGGCCCGCTCTCCGGCGCGGCGGCGGCGCCTCCCGCCCCGCCCGCGGCGGCCGGCGCCGCGGGCCTGGCGGCCCCGACCCGGGAGAGATGCTTCTCGAGGTCGTCCTTGGTGATCCTCCCCTCGAGTCCCGTGCCGGCGACGTCGGCCAGGTCCACCCCGTTTTCGCGCGCTATCTTTCGCACCAGCGGGGAGGCCAGCAGCGACTGCGGACGGATGGAGGGGGCCGCGGAGTCCTCCTTCGCCTTTCCCCCGGCCGCTTCCGCACCTTCCTCCCCGGTTTTCCCTGCTTCCCCCCCGGCCTCCGTCCCCGTCTCCGCGGCCGGCTCCCGCGCGGTCTCTTCGCCGGGCTCCTCCCCGCCGGCATCCCCGTCGCCGGCGGATTCCCGGATGACGGCCACCACGGTGTCGATCTTTATGGTCGTCCCCTCGTCCACCAGGATTTCGTCGAGGATGCCCGATGCCGGCGCGGGGATTTCGGAATCGACCTTGTCGGTGGAAACCTCGAACAGGGGTTCGTCCTTCACGACGGGGTCTCCCGTCTTTTTGAGCCATTTCGTGAGGGTGCCCTCGTAAACGGATTCTCCCAACTGAGGCATGATGACTTTGGTATTCATGCGGATCGGCTCCTTCCGATGATGTTTTCGAGGAAGTCCCGGTCGACCGGGGTCACGCTGCGGTGAAACACCGCCCCGAACAGGGGCAGGTACCGCGAGGCCACCTCGTCCATTTCCAGCGGCCGGCGGAGAAGCGCGCTCATGGAGGTGACGCCCTTGCCCCTGATCCCGCACGGCACGATCAGGTCGTAGTAGGAAAGATCGGTGTTGACGTTCAGGGCGAAACCGTGGCGCGTCACCCAGCGGCTGATGTGAACCCCCATGGCGGCGACCTTCCCGGCGGGGGTCCAGACTCCCGTAAACCCGTCCTCCCGCCCCGCCGCCACCCCGTAGCCGCCCAGCAGGTCGATGAGCGATTGCTCCAGGTTGCGCATGTAGCCCCTCACGTCCCGCTCCCCGTTTTCCAGCAGCAGGAGGGGATAGCCGACCAGTTGCCCCGGGCCGTGATAGGTGATGTCCCCTCCGCGATCGATGTGGTGGAGTTCGATCCCCCGCCGCGCGAGCGCCGCCTCGTCCACCAGCAGGTTCTCCCGGAGGCCGCTGCGGCCCAGGGTGATCGTGGGGGGATGCTCGAGCAGCAGGAGAACGTCCGGGGCGTTCCCCCGCTTTTTCAGCTCGCAGATCCGCATCTGCAGGTCCAGGGCTTCGGAAAACGGCAATCTTCCCAGCCATGCGGCCAGGCATTCGACGGCGGCCACGGGGCGCTCAGATATGGATGGCCGCCCCCGCATAGAGCGCATGGGCCGCCTCCATGAGTCCTTCGGAAAGGGTGGGGTGCGGGTGGATCAGGGCCGAAAGGTCGGCCGCCCTCCCCTCCAGGCCGATGACGGCGGTCCCTTCCGAAATCAGTTCGGTGACGCGCGGGCCGATCATGTGCACCCCGAGGATCCGCCCGTGCTCCTTCTCGCCGACGATTTTGACGAACCCGGCGCTGTCCCCCAGGATCGTCCCCTTGCTCACGCCCGCGAAGGGAAACCGGGCGGCGATCACGTCGAACCCCCGCCCGGCGGCCTCCTTTTCCGTGAGCCCCACGCTGGCCACCTCCGGCTCGCAGAAGGTGCAGTTCGGAACCAGGTCGTAGTTTATGGGGGGGACCCGCCCGCCGGCGATCGATTCCATCGCCGCCATTCCCTCGCGGGACGCCAGGTGGGCCAGGGCCGCCGTCGGGACGACGTCGCCGATCGCGTACACGCCCTCGACCCCGGTCCGCATCCGGCCGTCGACCGGTATGAAGCCGCGTTCGGTTTTCACGCCCGCCCGCTCCAGGCCCAGATCGCCCGTGGCCGGGGTGCGCCCCACGGCCATCAGCCCCTTTTGCGCCTCGATCCCCTCCCGCCTCCCCTCCGAATCGACGATCTCGGCATGGACCCTTTCCTCCCGCACCTCCAGTTTTTCCAGCCGGGCGCCGGTGAGGATGCGGATCCCCCGCTTGGCCAGGATTTTGCGGAGTTCGCCGGAGATCTCCGGATCCTCGAGCGGAAGGATGCGGGGCAGCATTTCCACCACCGTGACCCTGGCCCCGAAACGGGAGAAGATGGACGCGAACTCGATGCCGATGGCGCCCGCCCCGACGACAAGGAGGCTTTCCGGAACCCGGTCCAGGTCGAGGATCTCCTTGTGGGTGAGAATGTACCGGCCGTCCGGTTCCATCCCGGGAATGTCCTTGTTGACCGATCCGGTGGCGATGATGATGTTGCGGGCGCGGATCTCCCGCGCCTCCTCGCCGCGCACCTCCACGACGCCGCGGGCGCCCAGGCGGCCGGTCCCCCGAAACGTCTCGACCTTGTTCTTCTTCAGCAGGAACCCGACCCCGGCGGAGAGTTTCTTGATCAGGCGGTCCTTGCGCGCCCGCACGAGGGCGAGGTCCAGCCGCACGTCGTCGCAGAGGACGCCGAATTCCTTCCCCTCGCGCGCCCGCCCGTAGAGCCCGGCGGACTCGACGAGGGCCTTCGTGGGGACGCACCCCCAGTGCAGGCAGGTGCCGCCGAATCGGGAATACGGCTCGACCAGGGCCACGCGCAGCCCCAACTGGCTCCCCCTGATCGCCGCCACGTATCCGCCGGGCCCGCTCCCGAGGACGGCGACATCGAATGTGCTCGCTGGATCGCTCAAGGTTCCTCCCCTGTGGCATCGAAGTGGGTGATCGGCCCGGGCCGGACCCGGGCCTCTATAAGCCATGGGATGTCAACGGTTTGATAGTACATTGGGCGGAAGGCCGCAGTCAATGCCCCGATACAGCCTTGGGAGCGCGCCGGGGGTGTGATACCTTCTTGGAATGCGCGACGACCTGTACGAGAGAATAGGGGCGCTGCGGGCCGGGGGCCGGCGCGCGGTCCTGGCCATCGTGATCGCCCACCGGGGCGCGAGCCCGCGCAAGGACGCGGCCAAGATGCTCCTGGGCGAGGACGGGTCGCGATACGGGAGCGTGGGCGGCGGGCTGGTGGAGGAGGAGGTCTGCCGCGAGGCCGCGCGCCTCATCGAGAGCGGGAAATCGCGCCTGATGACGTTCGACCTGTCCGGGATCGATCATGACGAGCGCGCGCTCGTGTGCGGAGGTTCGATGCAGATCTACCTCGAAGCCATTCTCCCCGACCCCTCGCTCTTCATATTCGGGGCGGGGCACGTGGCCGGCGCGGTGGCGGCCGCCGCCGGTCCCCTCGGGTTCCAAATCACGATCCTGGACGACCGCGAGAAATACGCGTGTGCCGGGCGCTTTCCCGGCGCCGAGGTCCGGCTCGTCGGCGATTGGGAAACGGAACTCGGGCGGCTCGCGCCGCCCGAATCCTCCTATTTCTTCATCGCCACCCAACGGCCGAAGACCGACCGCCTCTGCCTCCGCTTCGCGGCCGGGACCTCCGCCCGCTATATCGGAATGCTGGGGAGCCTGGCGAAGACCGACATCCTCTTCGACGCCATGCGGCGGGAGGGGGTGGCGATGTCCGAGCTCGAGAGGGTGTGCATCCCCGCGGGCCTCGATATCGATTCCGAGACGCCGGAGGAAATAGCCGTCAGCGTTGCTGCGGAACTGGTGGCGGCCAGGAAGAACCTGGATCTCCGGAGGATGCGGGAGGCGGTGCGCGGGGTCAAAAGCGGGGGGGCCGGGGCCGGCGCCGCCGCCCGGAATCAGCCGAGCAGCTGATCCATGCGGTAGATCATCCCCTCGCGGGTGTAGGCCGACAGCTCCACCACCCCCGTGTCCATCCGGATGGCGTCCTCCGGGCACGCTTCCACGCAGAATCCGCAGAATACGCACACCCCCAGGTCGATATCGAACGCGACCGGCATCTTTTCGACGTCGGGATCGGGGTGCTGCCCCGCAGTGATGTGGATGCAGTGGGCCGGGCAGATCGTTTCGCACATCATGCAGGCCACGCATCGGGGCGACCCGTCGGGGCGCCGGACCAGCCGGTGGCGCGTGCGCAGCCTCGGCGGAAAGGGGCGCCGTTCCTCGGGGTACTCTATGGTGACCGTGTTCCCCTTCCCCGCCCCTATCCCGGTGCCGCGCAGGACATGCCGGGGAAAATTGACCAGGAAGTGCCGGGCGGTCAGCATCAGCCCGCGGGCGGCCTCCACCAGGTAGAGGGCTTCCAGAACGCCGAGCGGTCTCTGTTTAGGGTTGTCCATGTCTCCCCCGTTGACGATCGGCCTCACGCCTCCTCGGCCGCGCCCCTGGTCTGCTCCATCGCCTGCCGGACCGAGTCCGCGTGAGACTCCTCCTGGCCGGCAAAGGCCAGCAGGACCTGCTTCCCCTGAGTCTCTTCAAACTGCTCCGCGAAGGTGCGAAAGAATTCGGCCGAGGCGCGGCCGAGCGCCTGAACCAGCCCCAGCGATGCCCGGGCGTCCATCCGGAATTCCCCGTCCCTTTCGTAACCCGCCAGGTCGGGGCAGAGCGCTGCGAACCGCCGCGGCTCGAGGTGCAGGAAGACCGGAGCGCTTTCCAGCTCCTTTTCCTGCCGCAGGATCTCGTCGAGCCTTCCGCTGAGCCCGGCGATCTGGCGCTCCTCCTCCTCCACCATGCGGGCCCAGACTCTCTTCCCCTCCGGGTCCTGGTTCCGCCTCTCCGCCGACCGGTAAAAGTCTGCGAAGCGGGAGGCCACGTCGAGCGCCATTCGGACCGCATCGCGCGCGAAGATCCTGTCGGTGTCGTGCTTGGGCCCCTCGCGGGGAGTGCGTTCCGCGAGGCAGTCCTCGCACAGGCCGTAGGTCTGGAACACGCTGTCGACCGGCTGGAACCGGTAATTCCGGAGAACCTCCTCCTGGATCCGCTCCAGTTCGGGGCAGACGAACTCGATCGCCCTGTGGCACTTGGTGCAGACGATGTGGTGATGGCGCGGATGCCGGTAGTTGTGTTCGAACCGGGTCAGGCCGTCCCCCAGCGTGATTTCCCGGGCTATGCCGCAGGCGGTGAGGGACTTGAGGGTGCGAAATACGGTGACCACACCCACCTTGCGGTCCCGTTTCTTGACCAGGGCGTAGATATCCTCGACGCTCAGGTGCCCCTCGGTGCTGAGGAAGGTCTCCAGGATCAGGTCCTTCTGGTAGGTTTTTTTCAGTCCATTCCGGCGCAGGTAGGAATAAAAAAGCTCGGTCTCTTCCTTCAGTTTTCGCATGGACATCGGGTTCGTTCCTCCCTGATTTCGGGACTCCATCATAGCACTTACTTTGCAAATGATCTTCAACAAAGTGTTAAAAGCCGTGTTTGCAGTTTATACCGGCGAGCTGCTGGGGGAGAGGCGTCTGGCCAGGAAGGTAAAGCTGATGCGGTGGCGCTCATCCCGCTCGATGGAAAAGCCCTGGGACAGCAGCAGGCGGCGCAGTTCCTGTTCGTCGAAGAAGCCGAAGCGGATGAAGCGCTCCAGGATGTAGGCCAGTCCGGCCGAGCGCTCGGGCCGGATGGTCGTCTGCACCGACAATCCCCCCGCGGGCCGGGTCACGCGGGCGATCTCCGCGAGAGCCTTTTCCGGCCGATCGAACAGGTGCAGGGCGCCGCAGCAGTTCACGTGCGAAAAGACGCCGTCCGCGAAGGGGAGGGCGAACGCCGAGGCCCGGACCAGCTGGATGTTGGAGATTCCCTCCTCGGCGATCCGCCGCGCGGCCTGACGCAGCATGGGGCGGGAAAGATCGAGCCCGATGACGATTCCGCCCAGGCGGCGCGCCAGGGGGCGCGTAAAGACCCCCGGGCCGCAGGCCAGGTCCATAGCCGGACCGTCCCCCCGCTCCCCGGCGAGGCTCAGCACGGTCTCCATTTCCCGGGAGAAGGAGCGGGAACTGGCGAGGAAATAGCCCAGGTGCCTCCAGGAGTTTTCGTAGACCGAGACGACCGCCCGCGACTGCATGAGGCGCTGGAAGGGAGTGATCACCTCGCCGGGATCCTCCCCGATCATGTCGAGGACCCCCTCCTGCGAATCGAAGCCGGAGCCGCAGGCCGGGCAGGACAGCCCGTCGGGACGGAGTTCGAGCCGGTCGGCCGAGCATCGCGGGCAGCGCATGTAGGGGAGAATCCGCGAGAGCATGCGCCTCACCCGGCCGTCTGCGTGAGGATCTCGGGGCCGTTTTCGGTGACCGCGATCGTGTGTTCGAAATGAGCGGAGGGGCTGCGGTCGCAGGTCACGACGGTCCAGCCGTCCGGCAGGATTTCCACCTCCTCCCCTCCCTGGTTGACCATCGGCTCGACGGCCAGCACCAGCCCCGCCTTCAGCCGGATGCCCCTGCCATTGGAGACATAGTTCAATACCATCGGGTCCTCGTGCAGGCTGCGGCCGATCCCGTGTCCGCCGAATTCCCTGACCAGGGAAAAGCCGGCCGACTCCGCGTGCACCTGGATGGCGCGCGAAAGGTCCACAAGGTGATTCCCCGGCAGCATCTGCTCGATGCCGCGGTAAAGACACTGCTCCGTCACTTCGAGCAGCCGCGCGGTATCCCCCGCGAGGGGCGGGACGCCGACCGTTATCGCGCTGTCGCCGTAATAGCCCTTGTAGAGCACGCCGAAGTCCATCGAAACGATGTCCCCCTCCTTGATCTCGTAATCGCCGGGGATGCCGTGCACCACCTGGTGATTGACCGAGGTGCAGAGGGACCCGGGATACCCCCGGTAGTCCTTGAAGGCGGGAACGGCGCCGTTTCTCGCCGTCGCCGCCTCCGCCGCCCGGTCGAGTTCGAGCGTGGTGACGCCCGCCCTGCACTTCTGCCGCACCTCGGCCAGCACTTCCGCGACGATGCGGCCGCTCGCGCGCATGATTTCGATTTCACGTTTTGATTTCAACGTTATCATCAGAGTCATCCCGTATATGGAGGGGCGTCAGCGGTCCAGTTCCCCCGCGATCATGTTGATGGAACCGAAGGTGGCCACGATGTCGGCCACCAGCCCCCCTTCCAGCATCTTGTGAAGCCCGGCCATGGCAAAAAAACAGGGGGGGCGCACCCGCACCCTGCAGGGCCGGTCGGTTCCGTCGCTGACGACGAAAAACCCGAGTTCCCCGTTGGCCCCCTCCACCGCGAAGTAGGCGTCCCCGGCCGGGGGGCGCACCCCGTGCCCGTCCATGACGAGCATGAAATGGTTCATGAGCCCCTCGATGTTGGCGTAGGTATCGGCCTTGACCGGAAGCGCCGTCCGCTTCTCGCGGGCCATGACCCGGTCGTAGACGGCGCGTTCCGCCCCGCCCAGCGTCGGCGGCAGGGTGCACTCGATGCCGACGAGTCCTGCCGTGCGCCCCCGCTTCGCCCTGTCCACCAGCTCGAACGATTCCACGACCTTCTCCTTTTCCCCCGCCCGCACCGGGCCGCCGGGAAGCCGGTCGAGGCACTGCCGGATGATGCGCATGCTCTGCCGCATTTCCTCCATCCGCACGAGATACCGGTCGTAGGTGTCCCCCCTTTCCCCCAGGGGCACCTCGAAATCGACCCGGTCGTAGACGAAATAGGGGAAATCCCTGCGAACGTCGTAATCGATCCCCGACGCGCGCCCGACGGGGCCCGTTATCGAGTAGCCGAGGGCGTCCTGCCGGGAAAGGGCGCCCACGTCCCGCATCCGGTCGACGAAGATCCGGTTGCGCGTCAGCAGCCGGTCCACTTCCCCGATTTCCCGCGCGACGGCGTCCAGCGTCCCGGGAAGATCCTCGGCCAGCCCTTCGGGGAGGTCGGCCTTGACGCCGCCGATCCTCCCGTAAGACACCGTCAGCCGCGCGCCCGTGACCCGCTCCACGATGTCGTAGAGGTATTCGCGCGCCTTCATCAGGTAGAGGAAGGCCGTCATGGCGCCCAGCTCCATGGCCGTGGCGCCGATGCAGGTCAGGTGGTCCGTGATGCGCGAGATTTCGCTCATGAGGACGCGGATGTACCCGGCGCGCTCGGGCACCTCGATCCCCATCAGCTTTTCGACGGCGGCGCAGTAGCCGAAATTGTTGATCAGCGGCGAGACATAGTTCAATCGGTCGGTGTAGGGAATGGCCTGGCTCCAGGTGGAGTCCTCGCACTTCTTTTCGAAGGCGCGGTGGAGGTAGCCGATTTCGGCCTCCACCCTCAGGACCTTCTCCCCTTCCAGCTCGGTGACGAGGCGGATGACCCCGTGCATGGCCGGGTGGGAGGGGCCGATGTTGAGCCGCATGCTGCGCGTTTCCGTGCCGCCGGGGGAGGAGGCCATGGCATCACCTGAGGAGGACGGGCCGCTGGCGGCCGATCTTGGTCTGAAGCTTCATGATTCCTTCCAGGACCGCCTCGGGCCGGGGGGGGCAGCCCGGAATGTAGACATCGACGGGAACTATGGTATCGATCCCCTGCACGGTCGCGTAGTTGTCGTAGAACCCCCCCGTGCACGTACAGACGCCGAAGGCGACCACCCACTTGGGTTCGCACATCTGGTCGTACACCCGCCGCAGCACGGGGGCGATCTTGTGGCTGATGGTGCCCACCACCAGCAGCACGTCCGCCTGCCTGGGAGAGAAACGGGGCAGGCCGGCTCCGAACCGGTCCATGTCGTAATGGCCGCTCGCGGTCGACATGTATTCCATCCCGCAGCAGGCGGTGACGAACGGGTAGACGAAGAGGGAATATTGCTGAGCCCAGGCCACCACGCGTTCGACGCCGGAGGCGACCGGGCCCGGCCGGTCGCCGGAGTGCGGTTTCATTCCGGCCTCCCGGGGGGGCGCCGCTGCTCCATTTCCACCTCGACGAAGGAAAGCCGCCCCTCGAGAGCGGCCGGGCGTTTTCTCAGTCTCACGCGGGCGAGGGCTACGGGGAAATTCCCGAGGACCTTGCGGGCGAGGGCCCAGGCGAGGGTTTCGACCAGCCGGTAGGGCCGCTCCGCGGCCGTCTCCTCGACACAGTCCAGGATCCGGCAGTAGTCCATGGAGAGCGCGAGATCGTCCGTCTCGGCCGCGGCCCTGAAGCTGCCGTACAGCTCCAGGTCCGCCCGGCATTCCTGCGGCGCCTCCCGCTCCTCCTCGCTGACGCCGATGCGGGCCAGCAGCCTCACATCGGCCAGCGTCATGCGGTCCCGGTCTTCCAAGAATGTACCCCTTAGCCCCGCGCGCCTTCCAGGCGCCGGGCCGATCGCGCATCGGCCGGCACCTTCGGGTCGTCCAGCGCCCGCGGGGCGCTATCGATCATTGCCCGTCTTTCCGGGCCCGGCTTTGGCGCGCGCTGCGGATGAAACGCGCCACGGCGGAGGGAATCTCCCTTTTCTGGTTGGCGAAAAACTCCTCGACGGGCCCCGGCCGGCATGCGGCGATGCGCGCGAGCGAACGGACGGCCGTGGCGCGCACGACACGGTTGGGATCTTCCAGGCGCTCGGCCAGGCTCCCGACGAGGTCGCGCGCGCCGTCGTCGCACCGGCACCCCAGGCTCCCCAGGATGTAGACCAGGTGCCAGCGCACGTAAGCCGAGTCGTCGGCGAGCGAGTGCGTGAGGCGGACGAGGATGCGGAGCAGCCGGCCCGGATGCCGGTCGGCCACCTGGCCCAGGGTCGCCGCGGCGCGGTCCCGGACGCAGCGGTCCCGGTCCTCGAGCATGCCGGCGAGTTCCTCCAGCCGGCGCGGGTTGTCCAAAACCACCCTCAGGACATCCGAGGCCCGGAGCTTGGACAGAGGGACGGCCCTTTTCCTGCTGCCCCCGCAGACGCGACGATGTGTTCTGGACTCAGTCATAATCGGGTGCTTCGTAAGGGCGCGTCCCGGGGGATTCCTCCCTCGCCCGCGGCCGTCGCCTGTGTTGATCGTTTCCCGCCGGAACATCCCGCGGATCGGGCCTCAGCGGCAGTATGCCCCGAGGCGAAAACCTTGTCAATCGTTCTGCCCGCCGTCCTGCAGCACCGCCAGCTGCCCGCGGTAGCGTGTCCTCACCGAAATGAAATCCGGGTGCTCGATCCGGAGTTCATCGGCGATCTGGCTGATCTCGTTGTCCTCGACGGTGGACACCGAACCGTCGGCGGCGGCCACGGCATAGATGCAGTCGAGGAGGTGCATCTTTTCCTCGTGGGTGGCGATCGCGTTGAACTCGCGCGTTACGAGATAATTTTCGGTCGCGCCGAACAGGATGTTCTGCGTCTTGGCCAGCTGGATGACAAACGCCGCCTGTTCGTCCGGAAGCCCCCCCTGCCGGCTCACGATCCTCTCCATCACGCCGGTTTCCTCGGGGCTGATCTCCAGGTCCGCCCTGGCCGCGCGGCTGAGCAGGTAGGCGAAGGCGGCGAGAAACTTGGCGCGCGCGGGTTCCAGCTGATCGAGGGCCTGGATGATCTTCCGGACCGTGGCCGTTTCCGGCGAGGAGGGGTCCTCGGACCGGGCGCCGCGCCGAAACAGGTCGAATAGGGACATAAGGGTTCGTTCCACGGGCTTCGGGAAAAATTTGATTATAGCAGCTGGCGGCCCGATTTCAAACCGGCTGCGGCGCGCCCGCGCTGTCGGCCGGCGCCGCTTTGTGCTATAACCTCCTCTGGCGCCGGTGAGATGTCCGGCGCGGAGGACGGATCCAGTGAAAATCGGCATCACCTGTTACCCGACCTACGGCGGGAGCGGTATCGTGGCGACCGAACTCGGAAAGGAGCTCGCCGACCGGGGGCATGACATCCATTTCATCAGCTACGCCCTCCCCCAGCGCCTCAACGCGGCGCGCGCGAACATCCAGTTCCACGAGGTGGAGGTCACCACCTACCCCCTTTTCGATCATGCCCCCTACACCCTGGCGCTGGCCGCCAAGATGGCCGAGGTCGCCGCCGACCACCAGCTGGACCTGCTGCACTGCCATTACGCCATCCCCCACTCCGTCAGCGCCTACCTGGCCAAGGCGATGCTCCTGCCGCGCAGGCTCCGGGTCGTGACCACCCTGCACGGGACCGACATCACCCTGGTCGGCGCGGACCGTTCCTACCTGCCGATCACGCGCTTTTCGATCGACCGGTCGGACGGCGTGACGGCCGTCAGCGCCTACCTGGCCGAGGCCACCCGGCGCAGCATCGGGACCTCGCACGAGATCGAAGTCATCCCCAATTTCATCGACTGCGGGATATACGCGCCCGGCGACAGGACGGCGCTGAAGAGCCACTTCGGCCCCGGCGGGGAGAAGATCCTGATCCATGTCTCCAATTTCCGCCCCGTCAAGCGGCCGGTGGGGGTCGTGGAGATTTTCGCGCGCGTCGAGAAGGAGATTCCCGCCACCCTCCTGATGGTGGGAGACGGCCCCGAACGGGGGCGGGCGGAATGGGCCGCGCGCGAGGCGGGATTGCAGCGAAAGGTGCATTTCCTGGGCAAGCAGGACAGCATCGAGCAGTGGATCGGAGCGTCCGATCTCCTGCTCCTTCCCAGTCAGACGGAGTCGTTCGGGCTGGTGGCGCTCGAGGCGATGGCGTGCGGCGTCCCGGTGGTGGCCAGCCGCGTGGGCGGCCTCCCGGAGGTGGTTACGGACGGCGAAGACGGGTTCCTTGTGGATGCCGGGGATATCCCCGCCATGGCCGAGCGCGCCCTCCGCGTCCTGGCCGACGACACCCTCGCCTCCCGCATGGGGCGGAGCGGGCGCCTCAAGGCGCTCGAGCGCTTCTGCGCCTCCCGCATCCTCCCGATGTACGAGGCGCATTACCGCAGGGTGCTGCAATCGGGATGATCCTCCCCGGGCGGCGGCCCGCGCCGCCGCCCGGCGCGCCTAACGGGGCAAGGCGACGCGCAGCTCCTCCGTGAGCTCGAAATCCAGCGCCTGTTCCGCTTCGAGCTTGACTTCGTCGCCGCGGGTGGCCATCACGGTGGCGCCCCCCGCCCCGGCGCCGGCGGCGGCCCCGATCGCCGCTCCCTTCCCGCCTCCGGCGATGGCGCCGATAACGGCGCCGAGCCCCGCCCCGATCCCCACCTTGGCCGCGTCCTTCTTGGTGCTGGCCTGGGCTTCGAAGGTCCGGAGCGCCGTCTGCAGGGCGTAGCTGGAATCACGCGCCGACACCCTCACCAGCTGCAGGGAAAGGGTGGCGCGCCCCTGTACCCGGCCCGCCCTCTGGACGTGCGACACCTTCCCGTCCAGCGCGCTCCCCCGGGGGATGGCGATCTCTCCGTCGATGACGAGGTCCTGGTCGAGAATGGCGCGGAAGCCGTCGCCGGTCAGGTTGACGGCCGAATCGAGCGGGTCCTGCAACCGCGCCTGCAGGAGGGTTCCCGCCGGGATCACGGCGTACCTCGGCTCCGGCGGTTTGGGGGCCGGGGGGGCTTCCTGTACCGTGGCCTGCCGCGCCGGCAGGGGCTCGACCGGAGGCGCCGCGGGTTCGGGCGGGGCGGGCGCCGGAACCTCTGCCTCCGCCCTGCGCGCCGAGGGCGCCGCCCTGGCGGGCTTCGGCGCCCTCGGGGCGGGCTCGGCCACGGGCGCCGGCTCGGGCCGGGGCGCCGGGGCCGGGGCCGGGGCGACGGCGGGTTCGCTCACCGCCGGCGGCTCGGGCGCCGGGAGCGTCTCCCCGGCGCTTTCGTTCCTGTTTCTGCTGCATCCCGTCGCCCCCAGCGCGAGCGCCAGGAAGATCCCTGTCGTCAGTTTCATACGATCCTCCATCCTGTAATGATGCCCGATACCCTTAGATGCCCGGGCGCCCCCTTAGGTTTCATCCGGGCCGCGCACCGGTGCGCCCTCTCGATATGAAAAAAGGATACCACGCCGACGAGGATTCCCGTAAGGGCGCCCATCCCCGTAAATTGTTGCATCCATGCCGACGATCTATAGTAGTATCTCGTCGAATCCGTGCCGAAACCTTGTCGGTCCGACGGCCATAAAGATTTTTTGCCGATGAAAGCGAGGTGCTTCCGTGGAGCAGCAGGTGCTGAAAAAGGGCTATGAAAATCGGATGGTGATCATTCTCTCCCTGGCATTCGGCTTTGTCATGTTCGACCGCCTGGCCATCGCCAATCTGCAGACCTTCATCATGGAGGACCTGAACATCACCTACACCCAGCTCGGGCTGGCGACTTCGGTGTTCTCGTTTTCCTGGTCCATCATCGGCCTGTTCGGCAGCTACATCGCCGACACCCGGGTGTCGCGCAAAAAACTGCTGGCGATCCTGGTCTTCTGCTTTTCGGTCTGTTCCATGCTCACGGGCCTGGTGACGGGATTCGCGATGCTCCTTGCGGTGCGCCTGCTGATGGGGGCGTTCGAGGGGCCGGTCATGCCCGTTTCCCAGAGTTTCATCATTCCCCAGTCGTCCCCCCACCGGAGGGGAATGAACATGGGATTGATGCAGGTTTCGGCGGTCGGTTTGATCTCGTCGATGCTCGGCCCCCTCATCCAGGTCGCCCTGGCCGAATCGATCGGTTGGAGGGCCGCCTTCGTCGTCACGATCATCCCGGGGATCGTCATTTCCCTCCTGATCTGGAAATTCCTGGTGAATCCGGTCACGTCCATTAACGTCCATGAAACCGGAGCGGAAAAACCCAAAGAGAAGATCAACTATCTCGAAATCTTCAGGAACAGAAATGTGATTCTGTCGATCATCGGGACGCTCTTTCTGCTCTGCTGGTACTTCTGCGTTCTCACCTACGGGCCCGGCTACCTGACGAAAGTCAAAGGGCTCACCGACACCCAGATGAGCTGGGTGATGTCCAGCTTCGGGGTCGGGGCCATTCTCTGGGGAGTGCTGATTCCGCGCCTGTCCGACAGGTACGGCCGCAAGCCGTTGGTCGCGATCGCCTCGCTTTTGGGCGTGATCGCCCCCCTCGGCATGGTCTACGCTCCCGCCAGCGTCCCGCTCCTCATGTTCATCGCATTCATCGGCTGGGGCGGCACGGGAGTCAACGCCCTGATGCAGTCCACCATTCCGGCCGAATCGGGCGACCCGCGCTTCGTTTCGACCATCATCGGCTCCAACCAGCTGACGGGCGAGTTGCTCGGAGCCACGCTGGGCGCGATCCTGTGCGGCATCGTGGCCGACAAATACGGGCTCACGGCGGTCATGTACATCTGTGCGGCCTGTATCGGCGTCTGCTTTTTGGTCGGCCTGTTTTACCGCGAATCCGCCCCGCTGGTGGTCGCCCGGAGAAAGGCCGCCGCCTGACGGATGAGGAAGCGTGAAACGACGCGAAGAACTGGCGGGGCTGACGCTCGCCGAAATCGGATCGCTGATCGAGGGACTCGACCCCCCCGGGCTTGATCGGGTGCTGCCGGCGCTCGAGACCGACCCCCGGGCCGGGGTGCGGCGCCTGGCCGCGAGAGCCCGCGCCCGCGCCCTCGCGCGAGCCAGGGAGCTCCAGCGGCTCGCCGCGATGCGGCGCTTCGAGTGCGAACTCCGCCTGGAGGGCTACCGCCTCATCGCCGGGGTGGACGAAGCGGGGATGGCGCCGCTGGCTGGGCCGGTGGTGGCCGCGGCCGTCATCCTTCCCGAAGGGTACCTGCTGGAGGGGCTCGACGACTCCAAGAAAATCCCGAGCGCGCAAAAACGCGGCGCGCTCGCCTCGAGGATCCGGGCCGACGCCGTCTGCTGGAACTCGGGCCGGGCGGAACCGGAGGAGATCGACGCGCTCAACATCTATCGCGCGGGGCTCCTGGCCATGCAGCGGGCGCTTTCCGGCCTGGCCTGCCCGCCCGATTTCGCCCTGGTGGACGCACGCACGATCCCCGCCGCCGGGTGCCCCCAGCGCGGGCTCGTCCACGGCGACTCCCTCTCGCTCAGCATCGCGGCGGCCAGCGTGATCGCCAAGACCCTGCGCGACGGGGAGATGGAGGAAATGGACCGGCTGTACCCGGGGTACGGGTTCGCCTCCCACAAGGGGTACCCGACCCCCGAGCACCTCGAGGCGCTCGAGCGGCTCGGCCCGCTGCCGATCCACAGAAAAAGCTTCGCCCCCGTGCGCGCGGCGCTCGGGGGCGAAGCGGTACAGAAAAACCTATTCTGACACGGGCGGGGACGATTACGGTTTCAGCACCGCCTTCATCACCTTTCCCTTTTCGGCGTCCTCGACCGCTTCGTTGATCTTGTCGAACGGGTAGAAGGTCAGCAGGCGGTCGAAGGGGAACCGGCCGAGCCGGTAGAATTCGATCAGCTGGGGAATGAAGAGCTCGCTCACGCTGTCCCCCTCCACGACGCCCTTGATGGTGCGCCCGTCGAGAATGGTCTGCATCTCCAGCTTCGCCTCCACCCCGACGGGGGCCACCCCGATCAGGCCGCAGACGCCCCCCATCCGGAGGCAATCGACCGACTGCCGGAACACCGCGGGAATTCCGGTGCATTCCAGGGTGTACTGGGCCCCGCCGCCGGTCAGCTTGCGGATTTCCTCCACCGCGTCCGCCTGCGACGAATTGATGACGTCGGTAGCGCCGAATTCCTTGGCGAGCTGGAGCCGCCCCTCCTGGATATCGACCGCGATGATGCTCGTGCAGCCCGAGATCACGGCCGCCATGATGGCGCTGAGGCCCACGGGGCCGATCCCGAAGACGACGATGTTCGATCCCGGTTCGGGTTTCAGCGAATTGAAAACGCCGCCCGCTCCGGTCTGGATGCCGCAGCCCATCGGGCTGAGGATCTCCAGCGGCACGTCCGGCCGCACCTTGACCGTGTTGCGCTCGGTCACCAGGGCGTGGGTGGCGAAGGTGGACTGGCCGAAGAAGGAGCCGTAGACGGTCTCCCCCCCCTTTTTCATGGTCGCGGTCCCGTCGCTGCGGCGCCCGCCGAAATTCAACCGTCTGAACTCGGTGCACCAGCCCGGCCGGGCCATCGTACACGCGGGGCAGACACCGCAGGACATGTAGCTGGTGGCCACGTGGTCGCCCGGTTTCACCTTGGTCACCTGGGCTCCGACCTTCTCGACAATTCCGGCGCCCTCATGCCCGAACACGCCGGGAAGGGGTATGGGCAGGTACTGCATGCGCGCCACCAGGTCCGTATGGCAAAGGCCGGAACTGACGATGCGCACCAGGATCTCGTCATCCCTCGGCTCGTCCAGTTCGATCTCCTCGAGGAGAAACGGTCCACCCTTTTCGCGCACTACGGCTGCTTTGATCTTCATCTCAAACCTCCCAATAGACGTTTTTGCCGGCTGCCGCCCGAACCCGGTATCTGGCGGTTATCAAGACCGGAGCACTGTTGGTGCAGCGTTTTACTTATAGGACATTCCGCAGGGAGACTCAAGCATTGATTGACACGCGCGCCCGGCCGGTTAAACTTATAGCCGTGGAGGATACAAACGAATTCTGCAAGGGTTTGCAGCGACCGCAAAGAGAGGGAAAATGAAGATCAAAGCTTTGGTTGTCCTGATGCTGACGGTGTTTCTCCTCCCCGCGACCGGGGTCCGGGCGGGGGAGGAAAATGTGGTGCTCCCGGAAATCCCCCGGATCTCGGTGGAAGACCTCAAACAAATGGTCGACGAGGGGGGGGACTTCGTCGTGGTGGACGTGCGGGACGCCGGCAGTTACACCGCCGGCCACATCAAGGGGGCCGTCAACATCCATTACGATTCCACCGCCGATCCCATGGAGCGGCAGATGATGCTTCTGGCCCTGCCGATGGACAAGCTGATCGTCACCTACTGCGACTGCACCGATGACGCCAGCAGCGCCACCATCGCCGACGAGCTGTACATCCTCGGCTACGAGCGGGAAAAGATCAAGGTGCTGAGCGGCGGTTCGCTGCGCTGGGTGGAACTCGGTTACCCCATGGTGCCGAGCAACTGACCTCCTGAAACACGCAAGGCGGCGGGAACGCGTTCCCGCCGCCCTGCTCTTCACTCCCCGGGATCCGCAAGCCCGCGATCCCGGAACTCTACACTCCCCAACCCGCTCCGGCCTTGGCCACGGAAGCACCCGAGACGTCCACGATCGCGGCTCCGCCGTCCACGAGCAGGAACGCGCCGTTGATGAAGGAGGCGTCGTCGCTGGCGAGGAAGGAAACCGCGCCGGTGATCTCCTCCGGCATCGCGCCGCGGCGCAGGGGCACGCTCTCGGTCAGCACTTCGAAGGCGTCCTTCTTGATGGCTTTCGACAACCCCGCCATCGCGTTCACCAGCATCTCCGTCCTGGTGGCGCCGGGGGCTACCAGGTTGCTCCGGATCCCCTTCGGCCCGTATTCGAGGGCCGCCTGCCGCGCCAGCTGCATCAGGCCCCCCTTGGAGGCGCAATAGGCCGGCATCGAGGGGAGGCAGCGCACGCCCGCCAGCGAGGCGATGCTGACGATCGATCCGCCCCCCTGCTGGATCATGTGGGGGATGGCCGCCCGCATGCAGTAGAAGGGGCCGTTCAGGTTGACGTCCAGGATCTTCTTCCAGAGGTCGATGTCGATGTCCACGATGCTCCCGCCGGGATCGATCCCCGCGTTGTTGACCAGGATGTCGATCTTGCCGCCGAAGTCCACCGTGGCGTCCACCATCTTCTGCACGTCTTCCCATTTGGTGACGTCGCCGGCGCAGGCCTTGGCCATGCCGGGCTTCAGGTTCTGGACCACCTCGTCGAGGAGTTCGGCCCGCACGTCGCTGATGACGATCTTGGCCCCGTCGTCCACGAACCGTTTTGCGATCGCGGCGCCGATGCCCCTGCCGCCTCCCGTGATCAGTGCCACTTTACCGTCAAGTCTCATGAGTAGTATCTCCTAATGATGTTTCCTTTGATGGAGCCTCCCGTGGTACAGAGCCTGCGGTGCCTAGCGACAACAGCGGCTCATCGTGCTCGCTCGCGATTATAAACCCATTGCAAAGCGCGACTCAAGGCATGAAATGGGCGGCGGCGGGCCCGGAGGGGGCGCACGCGGGTCAGGATCCCGGGTGGGAGGGGCGTGCTGGAGTCTGGCGTCCCCAACGGGATTCGAACCCGTGTTGCCGCATTGAAAGCGCGGTGTCCTAGGCCGTCTAGACGATAGGGACGCGTCCAAAAAGCGTCACATTCTCGCATGTTTTCCACGGCATTTCAAGGCTTGCCACCGGCAAAATCCTTCGCCCCCGCATTTTTCACCCCCCGCACGTCTGCGGCCGCCGCGCGGCCCCGCCCCCCTTTTGGCATTTGCGGACCGGGCGGGTATAATGATCGAAGGATCGATGAAAACAAAACAACCGGAGGTATCGCCATGACCCGATCGTGGATAGCAGCAGCAGCCATTCTCCTGATTCTCGCTCCCCTCTCGCTGGCGCAGGAAAAGGAACAGGAGCGACTGGAACAATGCGGCATGGTTATGAAGGAAATCCTGGACGTGCCCGACGCCATCCCGGCCGAACTGCTCGACAAGGCGGAATGCGTCGTGGTCTTTCCATCGGTAAAGAAATTCGCCATCGGAATCGGCGCCAGCTACGGCAGGGGGGCCATGATCTGCCGCGGCGGGGCCGATTACACCGGTCCCTGGGGGGTCCCGGCCCTGTACGCCCTCGAGGGGGCGAATGTCGGCTTCCAGCTCGGCGGGCAGGCCACGGATTTCGTGCTCCTGATCATGAACAGCAAGGGGGCCAGATCGGTGCTCAACAGCAAGGTCAAGCTGGGCGCCGATGCCGCGGCCGCCGCCGGCCCCAAGGGGCGCACCGCGACCGCCGCCACCGATGTGGTCCTGAAGGCCGAAATCCTCAGCTACTCCCGCTCCCGCGGGCTGTTCGCCGGCGTCTCCCTGGAAGGCTCGACGCTGCGCTCCGACGGGGGCGCGAACGAGAACCTCTACCGCAAGGAGCTCGACGCCGAGGAGATCATCCTGAAGGGAGCGGTGCCCATGCCCCCGTCGGCAAGGACCCTGGCCGACGTCCTCAACCGGAAGTCGCCGAAGAATCTTTCGGAGTAACGCGTGAAAGGCCGGGGGGGATGGTGGTGAGCCGTGCTGGATTCGAACCAGCGACCCTCTGCTTAAAAGGCAGATGCTCTGCCGACTGAGCTAACGGCCCAAACTATTCACAGACTTGACGTTACGGGTTTCCGGGGTGCCGGTCGATTCCCCTGCATTAGTGAAAATCGTAGTGGAATTCTCGACGAGCAGTTCTACAGCGTTGCGCTTGTGCTCCTGGCTGAGGTGCGCGTATCGTTGAACCATATTCAAGCTCTTCCACCCTCCCAGTTCCTGGACCGTCCGGAGATCGGCCCCCCGCATAACCAACCGGCTTGCAAACGTATGCCGGAGGACGTGCGGCGTAACGCCCGAAAGGTTAGCACGTTGACAGGCGCTTTGAAAGGCCGTTCTAAAGCTTTTGTAGGGCTCCCAGTTCTTATCCCCCCGGCGTTTACTGCCCTTGTGGACCATGAATACCTCGGGTCCGGGACCCCTGCCCTTCAGGGCTTTCAGGGCCGCTAGGACGGTCGAATTAAGGGGTACGGTCCGGGTCTCCCCGTTCTTGGCGAAGTGGTCCATTACGGTGACGTTCTTCTGCGCGAAGTCTACGCAATCCCACGTCATGGTGAGCGCCTCGGACTGCGCCCGAAGGCCCGTATGGATTGCCAGGATGATGACGCTCCGGAGGGGTTCCTCTGCCGCCTGTAGCAGCCGTGCTTCCTCTTCCTCGGTCAGGAACCGGAGCCGCCCCCGGCTTTCGGGTGCCCGCTGGTATCGGCTGGCGGGATTCACCCCCTCAAATTTGCCCCACTTGATGCAGAGATTGAACAGGGTCCGGAGCCGGGAAAGCTCCCGGTTTACCCCTACCTTGGCCCCATCGGCCAGCCTCTTTTGCTTGTACTTCTCCACCAGAAAGGGGTGGATCTCGGAAAGCATCTTATCCCCGAAAAACTCCCCCAACCGGCGCAGGATGCTCTCATATCCCGCCGTGGTCTTCGGGCGCTTGTTGGCCCGCGCCCACGCCAGAAACTCCCCTGCGGCCTTCTGGAAGGACATATCCTTACGTTTCTTGGCAATCCCGGCTTCCCCGCGCAGGATCGCGGTCCGCTTGATTGCCGCCAGTTCCAGCGCCACCTTGCGATTGATGCCTTTCCCTAATGGTAGCTGGTGCCGGGTGCCATTGATCCGGCAGTCGAGCCACCAGACATTGCCGCGCTTGTAGATGCCTTCCCCTTTTCGTGCCATACCAGCCTCCCGGGAGCCCCCGCGAAGGGGCCCCCCTCATCCCATCATTCCGCCTTCATGCTCCGCTGTAACAGCCGGAGTTTCTCCGTTGCCATGGCCATCAGGTCACAATCCTGCCGCTTCCCGGCCAGGTGAATTAACCGCGTAATCGCCTCACACGCCCGGCGCAGTTCACGGGGCGTCAGCTGGTCGATGATGAGTCTGGAATTGTCGGCGTGGTCGATCATCGCCCACCCCCTCGCCCTAGTTCAATCCGAATGTGCCGGGCGGTGTCGAAGACAACCAGGTCGGCCTCGGGCTCCGGGTCGATAGAAAGCGCCACGGTCTCCCCGGACGGAACGAATGCCGGAGCGGCCAGCCGGGCGGATGAATCCATAAGCCCAAGCCCCCCGCGCTCAAATATGCGGGCCGCCTCCGGGGTCAGGTGGTAGTCCCGGCCCCCGGTGTTGCGGATGTACCAGCGCCCGCCGGAACGCCCCGCAGAAACGATGGCGGAACGATTCCAGCCGGGCGTGGGCTCCGGCTTGACGGTCGCCGCAGTCAAACAGAATGCCGCCGCCGTGAACGCCATGCCGGAAAGTAGCCCCATGAGGAAGACATATTGCCGCCGCAGTCGGGGGATGCCGTATCGGTTCACGCTACACCCCCTTTCACGTTGCCGATGAATTTCGCCACCAGGGCCCGCTTCGCTTTGGACAGCCCCGGTTTCGTCCGGGCCATCCGGGCGACGGCCTCCCGCGCCGGTTGAAACGGCCAGCCGGGATAGCATCGGACAATGTCCCCGGGCCCGAAGGGGTCCTGGTCGGTCTTGTGAAGCAGAACCGGCTGTCCATAGCTGCAAGCCGGGTGTTCGTCGGTGAGAATCCATGAAGGGGAAATGTTGATAATCATTCGTCACCCCCTTCCGGCATCGGCACCACGACCCCAAGGGGAACCGCCACAAGCGCCTTGACGCTCTCCCGTGCCCGGTCGACGGTCTCCGTCGCGACGTCGAACAGGGTTTCCATGCCGCAGACGAAATCGTGCAGGTCGATAAACTGGGAGCCGGACGATTCGTCAACCGCCACAAGGTAGGTTTTCAGTGCCGCCAGCATGGCGACCGAAGCGGCCAGGTCGCGCTCCGCCCGGGTGATAATTTCGGCTGGCGTTTTGGTTGGTGAAGGGGTTGTGTCGCTGATAGAATTCAAACTAGCCATGCGTTGCACCTCCATGCAATGCGCGGTCAGGGTCCGTCCGGTGCTCGTAACACCTGGCGGGCCCGCTCCGTGCGGTTATTTCTTCAGTTCCTTTTCCGCCTTCTCCAAAAACCTCTGCAAAAGTTCCCTTACGAGATCGGCCATATTCCGATCCGTTTCGAGACAGTGCCGCTTTAGCCTTTTGTGGAAGTCGTCGGGAAGTGGAATGTTTAGGTGTTTCATGCAGTCGATTATATAGACAGGTGTCCATATGTCAACCCCTTTTTTCACTTTATGCCATAAAGCCGATTACCTATTGCGCCACCTCCGGCGCGGTCCATCCCCGGCTTTCGCGCGGAGTCGGCATTGATCGGGCTTTGCCGTCTGCGCCGATTCGCTTGGGGGGTTCGGATGAACTGCGAATCGTTCGCAGTTCAGGGCCGATCTTGTTAACGAAACGGTCCGACACCCCGCACGCCTCCGCAATCCTCCGGTCGCTCCAATCGGGGGATTCGTCCAGCGCGATCTTGACGCAACGGCGCTTGCCGTCTGCGCCGATGCGCTTGGGGGGTTCGGGAGAACTGGGAGATTCTCCCAGTTGGACCCTAGCGGATGCATCGGTAAGGGCAATCTTGACGCATCGGCGCTTGTCGTCCTTGACGGTGCGCGTGGCTGGAGCCGGGGTGGCATTAAATGCCACCTTCTCGGATTGAACCGTCTGGACGAGAAAATGCGATACCCCGCAAGCCTCGGCGACGCGCCTGCCGCCCCAATCGGGGAATTCCTTCAGCGCGATTTCGACGCAACGGCGCTTGCCGTCTGCGCCGATTCGCTTAGCCGGCTCGGGAGAACTGGCTAATTTAGCCAGTTCACTCCTGACAGTAGAAACGGTTGTGTGGTGCACCCCACAAGCCTCCGCAATCCGCCTGTCGCTCCAATACCCGGGAAAGCCCCGCCAGCCGCACCCTGACGCGCCAGAAACGACGATCTCCCCTCAAGGCATACTGGGATATGCCCCGGAGGTGTTGCCCCGTAGAATTGCCCACAGGACAGCGCCCCCGGGAGAAAGTCAGGCGATAAACTTGAGGCTCACCATCCCCTTCGCGCCGGGAACGTCGTTACCGGTCACCTTGACGGTCAGCGCCCCATCGCATGGCCAGGGTGCCGGGGTGGAGTTGATGACGCTGGCGACGGCCTCGGGGGTCGATGCTGATCGGCCAGCCCCGCCGCCCTCGAGTAAGTCGCCGCGCCCATCCTGCTCGATGCTGACCCCGTAGCCCTCGGTCGGGGCCGGATCGCCCGGAACGCTAACCGCATGGTAAAAAGCGAAGCCGTACCCGCGCAGGAAGGTGTATTCCTCGGGCGTCAGGACGATATCGGCAACCGCGCCGGTCCCGTCAGCCGTCCATGGTACGTCAATGTGTCGAATGTCCATTCTGTATCCTCGCATTATCAGAAAGCCGTTGTTGTTCATGACCCCTCACAAGTAGTTGATCCGGCTCGCCTCGGCATCGACGCCCCGCGACGGGGTCCAAATCAAACTCACGACCACGCGCTCCGCGTACCGGCTCCGGCGTCGCTGTCGGCCCCAGTGCCGGACAAATTTTCGCACCTGGTGACAAATGCGGTCGTCGAGTAGGCCCACGCCCATTTGCCGGAAGAGCGGCCCCAGGTCATTGATGGAACCGTGCCAGTGCGTCAGTGTCATAACTCCCCCGGGAGTGCCGGAGGGGCCGGTAGAAACCCCCCCGGCCGGGCCACTTGGCCCAATGAGCCGGGAACGCCCCGGCCCAAACTGTTACCGTCGCTCAAGCCAATCAGACAGGCGCGGGACGTTGAACCTGTCGGGGGGATGCGGGACGCCATACCGGGCGACCTCAACCTTCGGCAATTTCCAGGCGCTCACCTCCGCGTACACGGGCGCGAAGTAGCCCGCGATCTCCCGCAGGGAGGCCCGCTTGTGCGCCAGCTCCTCCAGTTTGCGCCGGACGGGCTGGCACAGGGCCGGAAGGCGCTCGTCGAAGTCGCCGTAATCGCGGATGACGGCGCCCAACCAGCTGGACGCCGCGTTGATGAAGAAGCGGTCATGCTCGTGCATCGCCAGCAATGCCGCGCGGTATGGCTCCTCGGCCCCGGCCAGGACGCGGTCCCGCTCGGCCCTGGCCCGGGCAACCTCGGCGTCCAGCGCCTCGATTCGCGCCTGGGGAACGCCGTCGCACAGGCTCCCCGCCGCGTGACGGTGAAGAGCTGCGAGTTCATAATCGGCGTGCGCCTGGTCGATCCGGGGCTGCGCCTCCTGGCGCTTCCGTTCGGCCTCTGCGAAGGCCCGATGGAGTTTTTCCGATTGGGCGTAGTCGCCCTCAGTGCAAAGCTTGGTGTCGCTCATTCTGAAATGTCCTTTCGATTAAGTGTTAAATTTTCCGGCCCGTCGGGGTGCGAATCCATTTTTCCCGAAAGACCTTCTCTCGCTTGCTCATTCGCGCCGACGTGTACTTGGCGCGCGCCCTTTGCTCCGCCTGCCGCTCCCGTTCCTCCCGCTCGATCCGGTCGAACGTCGCCTGTAGTCGCTCCCGCTCCGCCTCCCGCGCCAGCCTCCACGCCCGGAGCCGGTGCCGGGTGCGAAGCCAGTAGAACGGCTCGCCGATACGCCGGAGTGCGCGGGAACATTGCTGCAAGAAATTGCGTATTCTCATCGTCGGTCGCAAAACGACCCCCTTTCTCCTTAGCCAGTTCGAGTAATGCGCCCCATACCCAGGTGCGCCGCATGAAAACTTCAACCGCCCTTTTGAGTCGCCGGAGCCGGTCCGGGACAGCCCGGGCGATCGGGGCCAGGATCTCCCCATCGGGCGGAGCCCGATGGAAAGCCTCTTCCGCCTCCGCCTGACAGGTAAACTTCCCCGCTATACCGCCGCCGTTAGGCATGGGGGCCGTTGCGCCAGCCTCGCCCATAAGGAAAAAACGCATGATCGAATGACCCGCCTCATGCACGGCCACCAGGCGCTCCCGGGGCCAGTCCCTGGCAAAGTGGCAGTTCCGCACGCTCTCCATCGCGACATCGCCCGCCGCGACTATCGCCGACGTTCTACGGATCGCCCGCCATGCGTCGGGATACTTCGCGAGAGTGCTGGCGTAAAACTCCGTCGCTGCATCAAGTCGCTCGGCGTCCATCACTTCACCCCCTCGGGCTTGATCCGCGTCGGAATCTCCCGCGTCAGGCGCTCGGTGAATCCATCCGCCGCGATCTCCCCGAAGATGTCCCGGACCTCGGCGACAAAGTCTTGACACTCCCGCAGGGGCTCCGGATCCTCCCCGGCAACCTCGGCAATCTCGGCCAGCGTCCCCAGGACCTTCGCAATGGCCCCGGCCCGCTCATGCAATGATTTGTTCCGCTCCGCGATAAAGGCGTCCCGAATCGCCCCCTGGAAGGCCCGCCGCACAATGTCCCGATAGATATAGTCGGCCTCAATTACCAGATTGCGGTCTTCGGTCAGCTTGTGAAGGAAGGACAGGGGCGCGGAGTCAACCCGGTTGTAAATGGAAGTCAGAATCCGCCCGGTTGCCGCCGATGCCGCAGTTCCCTTGACCAGTTCGCCCCGCTGAACCTGTGCCCGGATTTTGGCAAGCTCGGTTGCCGCCTTCTGCTGCTCCAGCTTGGCGCGGGTCAATTCGACCTTCAGCTTGACCAGGTCGGCCATTTCCCCGGGACCAGCCTGTCCGGCGACCTCGCCTTCACCCCTCAGCGCCCGATAAGCGGCCTCTGCCGCGTCCAGGTCGAACATTCCGTTGGAGTCGGGGCGGAGTACCCCGGATGCGACAAGTTGCGATATGCGCGCCCGGGTTACCCCAAGGCGTTTAACAAGATCAGCCCTTTTTCCTTGCATCCTCGCTCCTTTGTGTTAAATGTTAAGGAAAGAAAAAAATCTTCTGTAGCTAGCGAAAGTGTGCGGCTGTCCAACCCTCGGGCTGGCCCTTGGGAAACAGAACCTAAGCACCCCCCCCATGGCGCAGCACGCTTTTCCCGGCGCTGGCAAGGCGCGCCCCCCTGCGCGCCAGTAAGAATTAATGTTTTTTTTATAGGGGGGTGTATTGGACCGTGCAACAAATGCAACGGCGCTACGGCCAGAATCCGCGCAAGTACCAATGCAATCATGGCGTTGCGGCGAAAACCCCGGCGTTGCATCCGTTGCATTTCCGTTGCATCCCGTTGCATTCCGTGACATGAATTGCACTTGTTGCATTCGTTGCATCCGTTGCATCCGTTGCATCCGTTGCATCCGTTGCATCCGTTGCATCCGTTGCATCCGTTGCATCCGTATCATGACCACACCGGGGACTCGGCGCGAAACTGGGATCCGCCCACCAGCTTGAAGGGTCGGGTCTTCTGGTCCATGTTCTCCGGCACCTTCCGATTCTTTAACTTGATGATCTTCGCCACGTTCGGGTGTCCCGATTTCAAGCTCACCAGTAACCTGGGTTTCTCAAGTGCCCGCTGGCCGCCAAGGGGTAAGTCTGATTCTCTGTCCCTTTTCTGGATTGCGACGATTGCGACGGCCCCGTCCAGGCTTCGGTGTATTGCGTTGATGTAGCTGCCGATCTTGTAAAACTCGTCTGTGCATTCCAGGTAGTCGATGACGTTCAAGGTGTAGCGCCCGGTCTTCACTACGTCTTCAAAGTTGGCTGAGCGCTCGTAGGCGTGGAAATGACGGTGCTTGACGGGGAAGTCGCCGAACAGTGCAAGGCGCTTCTTGAGTTCACTACACGACATTTCACTATTGAAGTAGTGGCAATCCCATTGCTCCAGGTTTTCCCTGATGGTCCGCAGGAGAAAGCCGGTTTTCCCCGCGTTGGGATCACCGGTGACCACGATCACGTTGCCCGGGTGCGTGGTGCTGTAGTTGTGCAGATCGAGCGGTAACCACAGATTGACGTCCTCATCCTCCGGGGCGTCAAGATTCATTTCCCGTAGTTCGCTTTCCAGCTTACGGTAGCAACCGGCGCGGGTTCCGTTCGGCTGGATGATCCGCCCTTTCAGACGGTGAAGCGCATACCGGACGGCGTCCCTGTCCTTCTGGCTGCGGGCGCCTATGTCTTCGCAGATTTGGCGAAGGTCAAAGGTCGTGCCGCCCTCTATGACGGCCACCCATTCCCGGGTTGCGCTTCCCATGGTCGGCTTTGGTGGGCCCTCCGCCTGTATCGCTTCACGCTCAAGGCGCATTTCTTCTTCCGCTGTGAGTCCCTCGAAGGGGTCCGTTTGTGGTGTCATTCCGTAGCCCCTCCCAAAAGCCTGTAGGCTTCCATTTGTTCGAAATCGCGCCCGATCAACAGGCCGTGCAGCCGTTCCAGTTCGCAGAGCGGTAACCCGGCGTAGGCGACCTCAAGTAGCCCCCAGCCGATGGGATCATCAATGTCCTTTTCCAGTCGGCGACGGGCGCATAGCTCGATGCGGGAGCGGTGGAAAAATTCCTCCCGGCGTTCGCGTCCCTCGCGCTTCGCCCATGCCTGGAGACCGGACCTGGCCCGCCGTTTCCGCTCTATTGCCGGATCCGGCGCGGGAGTCCGTCCGGGCTCCAGGCCGAACCATTGCAGGGCGTCCAGGTAGCTGCATTTGTACAGCTCGCGTATGAAGGTGATTTTGTCCCCGCCAGCATGGCAAACGTGGCAATGAAACAAGCCCTTGGCCTCGCTGACGCTTAGGGAATAGGTGCTGTCGCCGTCATGGATGGGACAGCGGGCGCGGTTGCGCCGCAGGCGTTCACCGATGCGGAAAAATATACTCTCCCAGGATTCGGTAACGGTTGTGGGGTGATGCTGTAGTTCTTGACATTTGCGTGGGCTTTCATTTATTTTCATTTCAGGTACCTGTTGTTTTCTTAAGTGGAAGCACGCTGGTCCGGTTGCGCTAACAACCGGGCCAGCACTAGTAAATCGCCGCCGCCGTTCTGAGATCCCTCATTCCGTTGACAAGTGCGCGCGCCGAAATCTTGACGGCCTGGTTGTTGAACCATGCCAGGGCGTCAGTGGTCAGCTCCGCGCTGCGCTCGAAGGTGAAGGTTCGGCGAGTGGGGACGCCTCCAATTCCCACTATCCGGTGGCCCCGGGCCGACAAAAAAGCCGCCAGCCCAAGATCGGTTGTTTCATATTTTCCGTCGCTCATATTGTCTCCTCAGCCGTTCGCGTTATCCGGCAATCCCGAGCATCTCATCGAGCCGCGCCCGGGGAACCAAAATCTTTCCGCCGATGCGAAATGACGGGACGTCGCCGCGATGAATCGCGTTGTAAACCGCATCCGCCGTCATGCCCAAGACGGTAGCCGTCTCTTTCACGGTGTAAGTCTTCTTGGTCACGCTGTTTTCGTTCTTCACCATCACTTCCTCCTTGGTTGGTTGGTTTAGATGGAATCCCCCTAAAATTGCCCCTCCCCTTATATATGGACGTCCCGCGCAAGCATTAGGCGCGATACCCCAATAACATCAACTATTTGGTAGGTGTTTTTTTGTTGCGCGAGTTTTGCCCCGAATTTCCCGTCCCTTGGGTTGCCTTCCGGTTTTTCCCTTTTTTAACCCTGTTCTCTCTAGTATATGGACGGTCAATACATCACCCCATCACGCATCTTGTTTTAGTGGTTACGTTTCTGGGTTATTTTCCTGATGTAAGGCTTTGTGTAATTTCCCGTCCCTTGGGTTGCCTTCCGGTTTTTCCCTTTTTTAACCCTGTTCTCTCTAGTATATGGACGGTCGATGTACCACCCGGCCGGACAACCCGTTTTATTGCCGTTCTTTAGGTTCCCCCACGGTGGTACCCGGAGCTTCCTTGATTTTTCGGATAATCCGCGCCATCATCCGCGCAACATTGGGCTGAGCAATCCCCGTTTCCTCCGCAATCTCCCGCTGCTTCAATTCACCGCCGACATTCACGGCAACCGCAGACGCAAACTTCCGGACCCGTCAGGGCTCGGGGGTCGCTCCCCACTCCTACCCCGCCGAGCATGTGAATAGTGCGGTCGCTCAAGAGCCCCATGGCGACGGCCTGATAGACTCCCGGCAGAATCCTGTTCCTGCTGCCGTTGAGCAAGTGCGCCTCCCGGAGTTCGCGCATACACTCGGCGTCAAGCTCGATCTCCCACCCCGGCGTCAATACCTTGTGTCCCATAGCTTCCGCCTTTCTCGGGGTCATTCAGGCCGCCCCGGTTGCCTTCGGTTGCTATCTTGTTTATACGGTTTTCTTCTTGACAATGCAAACGCTTTTGGTTTATTATCCGTTGAAACTTTTAAGGGTCGGCTTTAAGGGAAAAACGTTTAATTGAAAGGGGTGGGATCATGGGACGAAAACGGGACGCAAGCGCAGAGATCCGGCGGGCCGCACAACGGCTGTTTATTGAGTTGGCGAACCTGAGAAGCCCGGGATGGTTCCAGGGGAAGGGCGTGATCCCCATGGCGAAGGTGGCGAAGGTCTACGGCGCGAAGGGCGACAATTCCCTTGCGGGGAATCCCGTGCAGCCGGTCATCCGCGTGCTGCAATCGGCCCTTGGCCCCGGCTCCCCATCGAAGGAGGATCTACTGGCAATCGAAAAGATGTTGAATGCGCCAGTGGAGATCGGGCTCCATGATGTCAAGGGGCGCTTGTACCTGGACCCGGAGACCTCCCTCCCGCGCAGGGTGGCCGAGGCCGCCGTGGGGTATCTCAATCTGCTGGCGATCACCCCGGACGCCGAGGGGTTTGTGGGCGTCTGCCCCGCCTGCGGTGGCGTCTACTTGAAGCGCCGGACGGACCAAGTCCATTGCACCCCCCGGTGCCGCTTCGCCGTTTGGGCGTCCGAGAAGGGGAATGAATACTTCGCCGAAAAGGCCCGGGAGAATCGGGCCGCGAAATCGAAGCAGAAAAAGGCCCGCCGAAAACTGTAGTGAAAATCGTAGTGAAATAGGGTTAGGAAGTAGCCTAAAATAGCCGAAAGCAGCCTAAAATAAAGGAAGGCCCATAAACACGAAAACCCGCATGGATAGCGGGTATCGTTGTGTTTTGAGGGGTTTACGAAATAGCGTCCGGGGAGCTTAAAAGGCAGATGCTCTGCCGACTGAGCTAACGGCCCCCGTGTCGGGTTGCGTGCGGCGTCGGGTGCGGCGCGGCCGGCGTCGCCGCAACGGGGGGAAGAGTAGCACGCACCCGCGCCCGATTCAAAGGGTGATTTGATTATTTCGGCGCGGGCGCGGGCTTCTGCCGCGTCAGGCTGACACGGCCGTAGGTCGAGCGCATGGAGACGATCTGTCTTCCCGACCCGAGCTTCAGTTTCGCCAGTTTGCCCGGGCCGTAACGCATGTCCTTGACCTCGACGGGAAAATCGGTCTGGATCCCCCCGCTGTGGCTGGACATGTCGATCGTCGCGTCGACGTCGGCCGGCGCCTCCACCGCGATGTTGCCGCTGATGGAGGTATACAGGACGTTGTTGGTTTCCCGCGTCCGCTCGAGTTCCCCGCTCACGCTCCCGCTCACCGACGAGGCCATCGCGAACCCCCGGACCTTCTTCATCGAGACGTCGCCGCTGTTGCTCCTGGCCACGATGCGGCCCCTGGCGCCGTCCATCTCCACCCTGCCGCTGAAGGACCAGACGTTCAGGTGATAGTCGATCCCGCGCGGGACGCGGACATCGAAATCGACGCTGGCGTTCCCCTTCCCGAACTGGAGGTAGCGGGGAAAAATCTCGACACGCCCGGGGGTGCTGTTGTCCTGGATCCGGAGGAATTCGCGGTCGGGGCCGTTGATGGTCGCCGCCACGTGGACCTCCTTCCCCTCGCAGGCCGAGACCTTGATGGTCCCCGAAGTGTTGCTGATGAAGATCTGACCGAACGGGGGGATGGAGTGGCTCTTGTCGTAGTCCCGGGCCGCCTGCTGGGAAGGGGCGGGGGAAACTCCCGTGAGCATTGCCAGCGCCAAAAGGATGTCGAGCCGCATAGTCAAGGTCCCCCGTATGGAATTAGATACCCTATCCCGGCCGATTTATCAAAGGATTCCCGGCAGGGGGCGGGGCTTTCGGGGTCCAGTGCGTCAATCGGAGGCGCCGGCGCGGTGGAGCGGGAGCCACGACTCCAGGCGCGAGTCGGGGGAGACGATAACCGTTTCCGCACGGTCCGGGCCGGTCGAGACCACGCTGATCTCCGTCTCGACCAGGTCCGACAGCCGCCTGACGTAATCCCGCGCCAGGGGCGGCAGCTCCCCGTAATCCCGGATTCCGGCCGTCGGCGCGCGCCATCCCTTGACGCTGAGATATTCCGGTTCACACCGCTCCAGCACCGCCACCTCGGGCGGGAAGGAACGGAGACGCTCCCCCTTGTACCGGTACCCGGTGCAGATCCTGATTTCGTCGAGGTCGTCGAGAACGTCCATCTTGGTGATCACCAGGGAGCCGAGCCCGTTGATCAGCCGCGCGTATCGGACGACGACGGCGTCGAACCACCCGCACCGGCGCGGCCTTCCGGTGGAGGCCCCGAATTCCTGCCCGCGCTCCCGGATATGCTCCCCGATGCCGCCCTGCAGTTCGGTCGGGAAAGGACCCTCCCCGACCCGGGTGGTATACGCCTTGGATATCCCGACCACGCCGTCGATACGGGTGGGTCCGACGCCGGTCCCGGTCGAAGCACCCCCCGCGGTGGCGCTCGACGCCGTCACGAAGGGATAGGTCCCATGGTCCACGTCGAGCAGGGTGCCCTGCGCCCCCTCGAACAGCACGCTTTTCCCCTCGTCGATGGCGCGGTTCAGGATTTCGGCGGTATCGCAGAAGTATTCCTGCAGTTCCCGTCCCAGCCGCGCGGCGCGGGCGCAGATGTCCTCCACCCGGATCCCGCCGGCCGCTTCCGGGAGGAGCGAGTGCTTGACCCGGGCGCTTTCCTCCACGCGGGAGCGCACCGTCCGCGGATTCCCCAGGTCGCATACGCGCAGGCCCCGGCGCGCCATCTTGTCCTCGTAGGCCGGGCCGATCCCCCGGTTGGTGGTTCCGATCCGCTCGGCCCCCCGGCGCTCCTCGTCCCCCTGCTCCGCCAGCCGGTGGTAGTCCAGGATGATGTGGGCCCGGTCGCTGATGAAGAGCCGGTCCCGGCAGCTGATCCCCCCCTCCGCCAGTTCCCCGATCTCCCGCTTGAGGGCTTCCGGGTCGATGACCACGCCGTTGCCGATGACACACAGCTTTCCGGGGTGCAGGATTCCGGACGGAATCAGGTGAAGGACATACTTCCTGCCGCCGGCAATGACCGTATGACCGGCGTTGTGCCCCCCCTGGTAGCGCGCGACTATGTCGAAAAAGGGGGTGAACAGGTCCACGATCTTGCCCTTGCCCTCATCCCCCCACTGGGCCCCGATGACGATTATGTTGGCCATGAAAAATGACACCCGGCTAGCGCGAATGGAAAAGATCGGCCGCGGTCCGCCGCGTGAGTGCGGGCAGCCGCTTCGCAGGCGGCCCCGCCGCGGATGCGGAAGGCGGCTGGCTTACGGGGAGGGCGGCGCTCCCTACCCGTTGAGATGGTTGTCGATCATTTTGGAGATGGCGCCCTGGGTGGTGTTCCCCACGATCTGTTCCTTGACCATGCCGTCCTTGAACAGCAGCAGGGTGGGAATCCCCTTGATATTGTATTTGCCTGAGGTCAGGGTGTTTTCATCGACATTCAACTTCAGTACCTTCGCGCGACCCTCGTATTTTTCGGCGATGGAGTCGACCACGGGGGCCAGCATCCGGCAGGGGGCGCACCAGGCCGCCCAGAAATCCACCAGCACCGGCACAGGAGAATTCAGGACCTCGGATTCAAAATTCTGATCCCCGACTTCGCCAACTTTTTCGCTCATCTCGAAATTCTCCTAACAAAATTTGAAGGTGACGCTCCACCCCGCTAAAATAGAAGCTCATTATGGAAGCGTACACACGCCTTGTCAAGCCCAATGCTCCCGAGGCCAAGAAACGATTTGGCCAGCATTTTCTACGAGATACGGGGGTTCTGGACCGCATTGTCCGCTGGATCGCACCCGCCCCCGGGGACCTGTTTCTCGAAATCGGCGCGGGCACCGGAGCGCTCTCCCGCCTGCTGGCCGGATACGCGGAGCGACTCTGGGCCGTGGAACTGGACCGGGACTGCCTCCCGCTGCTCGAGGACGCGCTGGCACCCTTCCCGGGTGCCTCCGTGATCGGGGCCGATATCCTGAAGTTCGATTTCGGCCTCCTCCCCGCGCCCGGTCCCGGACAGAGACTGCGGGTGGCCGGCAATCTTCCCTACAATATCGCCACCGCCACGATCGGGAGGCTCTTCGACGCCCGCCTCGAGGCGGCGGACATGTTTTTCATGCTGCAGCTCGAGGTGGCCCAGCGGATCGCCGCCCCGCCGGGCTCCAGGCTCTACGGGTACCTGTCCGTGCGCTGCCAGTACCAGGCCGAGGTGCGCATGGGCTTCCGGGTTTCCCCCTCCTGCTTCGTCCCGCGCCCCGCGGTGTCCTCGGCCATGATCGCCCTGACCCCCCGCGCCGGGCGCCGCGGGCCAGGCTGGGAGGCCCATTTCGACCTCCTCTGCAAGGGGGCCTTCGCCCATCGCCGCAAGACCCTCGGCAATTCCCTCTCGCTCCACCCGGAGCTGGGAAAAATCGCCCCGGCGCTGCTGGAAGCGGCCGGGATCGACGGCAGGCGCCGGGCCGAAGACCTTTCGGTGGAGGAGTACGTGCGGCTGGCCTCGGCGTTCCATGATCATTTCGTGCCTTACGCCGCCGATCCGGGTGTTTAACAAAAGGCACGTCTGGGCTATACTGCGCCCTTACCTGGAAAGACATCGTGAGCGAAGACAAAATGGAACTCGTTCCCCTGGGCGGCCTGGGGGAATTCGGGATGAACATGATGGCGGTCCGCTACGGGGAGGATATCCTGGTCGTGGACGCCGGCCTCATGTTCCCGCGTGAAGACCTGCTGGGCGTCGACCGGGTGATCCCCGATTTCGCCTACCTGTTCGAGCACCGCGACCGGGTGCGCGGGATCGTGCTGACCCACGGTCACGAGGACCACATCGGGGCCCTCCCCTACCTGCTCGAAGACTTTTCGATCCCGGTGTACGGAACCCGGCTGACCCTGGGCCTCCTGCGCGGCCGGCTCAGGGAGAGCGGCCTTCTCGAACACAGCGATCTCAGGCCCGTCCGGGCGCGCGACCTCCTGGATTTCGGGCGGATCCGGGTCGAAATCCTCGCCATGACCCACAGCCTCGCCGACAGCATCGGGCTGGCGATCACCACCCCGGCGGGCACCGTCATCCACACGGGCGATTTCAAGCTCGATTCCGCCCCCCTCAACCGCTCCGTCACCGACTACGCCCGCATCGCGCAGCTCGGGGAGGAGGGGGTGCTGGCCCTGCTCAGCGACAGCACCAACAGCGAGCGGCGCGGTTTCACCCCCCCGGAAATCAACGTCCGGAGCGGCCTGGAAGGGATCTTCCACCTCTGCCGGCGCAAGATCGTCGTCGCCTGCTTCGCTTCGAGCATCCACCGGATCCAGATCGTCCTGGACCTTGCCCGGGCCTTCGGCCGCCGGGTCGCGGTGCTCGGCCGCAGCATGAAGGACAACATCCGGATCGCCTCGGAGCTGGGTTATCTCACCGTCCCCCCGGACCTCCTGCTGGAACCGGGCGCGGCGAAGACGATCCCGGACGAGGAGCTGCTCGTGCTCTGCACGGGGAGCCAGGGGGAGCCCCTGGCCGCGCTGACCCGCCTCGCCTTCGACAAGCAGAAGGATATCTCCGTCACGCCGGGGGACGCCGTCATCCTCAGCGCGCGCGTGATCCCCGGGCACGAGGGAAGGATCTCCCGCCTCGTCAACCATTTCTGCCGCCGGGGAGCGCGCGTCTTCGACGAGGGGCACTGGACGACGCACGTCTCCGGGCACGCCAGCGCCGAGGAGCTGAAAATCATGCTCAACCTCGCCCGCCCCAGGTTCTTCGTCCCCGTCCACGGGGAATACCGGCAGCTTTTCGCCCACACCCTCCTGGCGCGTGAAACCGGGATCGACGCGGAAAACATCCTCCTGGCCGAATCGGGCGACATCATCGAGCTGACCCCCTCCGGCATCCGCGTCGCGGGCAAGGCGCCGGTCGGACGCCGCCTGATCGATTCCGGCGGCGTGGCGGAACTGGACGAGGTCGTGATCGGCGACCGGCAGCACCTGTCGGAGGAGGGGGTGGTCCTGGCCGTCGTCGCCGTCAACAAGGGGACCGGCGCCGTCGAGAGGGTGTCCGAACTGATCAGCCGGGGCCACATCCAGGAGGCGGAGGGGGCCGCCTTCCTGGCCGAGGCCCGCCAGGCCGCCTTCCTGGCGCTCGAGGAGTGCAGCGAAGAGGAGCGCCGCGACTCCGGGGTCCTCACCGAGGTGGTGCGGGTCGCGCTGAAAAGATACTTTCGCAAACGGACGGGAACGCGGCCCATGATCGTACCCGTCATTATCGAAGTCTAACCGACCAGGATCCTCCTATGCCGGGTGAAACCAAGAAAAGACACGAATTCATCGGGGTGACGCTGCTGATTCTGGCGGTCCTGCTTCTCCTCTGCCTCCTGACCCACGACCCCGGCGACGCCAGCCTGAACACCCTGACCACGGATGGCTCCATCGAAAACAAGGCCGGCCGGCTCGGAGCCCTGGTCAGCGACATCCTCTACCAGGTTTTCGGGTTCGCCTCCTTCCTGCTCCTGGTCCCGCTCTCGGTGCTGAGCTGGAAGTTCGTTTTCGGCCGGCCGCTCGCGGAGCCCTATCTCAGGGCGCTCGGTTTCTTCCTGCTGATCTCCGGCAGCGCCGCGCTGCTCCAGCTTCTTCCCCTCCCCGAAGGGAGCCTCGATTTCCATCCGGGCGGACTGCTCGGGGTGCTGGCCCTCCGCCTGCTGCTGCCGAACCTGAACCAGACCGGCACCTTCATCGTCCTCGCCGGGGCGCTCGTTCTCGGCATTCTCGCCGCCACCCCCCTCACCCTGGCCGGGAGTTTCTCCCGTTTCGGGCTGAGAATACGCCTCCCCCGGCTCGACCTCGTCGGGCGGTGGCGGCGGTGGCGGGAGAACCGCCGGCCGGTGCGGGCCGTGGTGAACATCAAGCCCCCGGCCCAAGCGCCCGCGCTCACCCCCCGGCCGGAACCGGTAAAGGCGCCCGTCGCGAGCGCGCCGCCGCGGGTAGCCCCGCGCCCCGCCCCCGCCGGCGAAGAGCCGAAGGAGGCGCCGGCGGCGCACGCCGACCGCTCCCGGGCACGCAAATTCGCCCTCCCTCCCGTGGACCTGCTCGCCGCGGGCGAAAACCCCTTCCCGGTCGACGAGGCGGAGCTGATGGAACGCGCCCGGCTGATCGCGGCCAAATGCGCGGAGTTCGACGTCAACGGCCAGATCACGCAGATCCACCCCGGTCCCGTGGTGACGACGTTCGAGTTCAAGCCCGACGCCGGGATCAAGTATTCGCGCATCACCGGCCTGGTGGACGACCTCTGCCTGGGGATCAAGGCGGAGTCGATGCGGATCGACCGTATCCCGGGCAAGGCCACCGTGGGAATCGAGGTCCCGAACGTCCACCGCGAAATCATCGTGCTGCGGGAACTGATCGACTCCGACGCCTTCCGCAAATCCCCCTCGAGGCTGACCCTGGCGCTCGGCAAGCTCATCAACGGGGTCCCCTACATGGCCGACCTGGCGAAAATGCCCCACCTGCTGATCGCCGGGGCCACGGGGGCGGGAAAGAGCGTGGCCCTCAACTGCATGATCACCTCCATCCTGTACAAGGCCGCCCCCGAGGAGGTGCGCTTCATCTTCATCGACCCGAAGCGCCTGGAACTCGGCCTGTACGCCGACATCCCGCACCTGCTCACCCCCATCGTGACCGATCCCGCCGAGGCCGCCAACGCCCTCCGGTGGGCGACCAACGAAATGGAAATCCGCTACAAGAAGCTGGCGCGCCGGGGGGTGCGCAACATCGACCAGTACAACACCTATATCCGCTCCGCCGGAGCCCAGCTGCCCCTGCTGGATGACGCCCCCCCGGAGGGGGAGCTGGAAAAACCCCTTTCCTATATCGTGCTCGTCATCGACGAGCTGGCCGACCTGATGATGGTCTCCGGCCGGGAGGTCGAGGAATCGATCTCCAGGCTGGCCGCCATGGCCCGCGCGGTGGGGATTCACCTCATCCTGGCCACCCAGCGCCCCTCGGTCGACGTCATCACGGGCATCATCAAGGCCAACTTCCCCTCCCGCATCGCCTTCAAGGTCGCCTCCAAGGTCGACAGCCGCACCATCATCGACGGCAACGGGGCCGAGCAGCTCCTGGGGAACGGCGACATGCTCTTCATCCCCCCGGGAACCTCGCGCCTCACCCGCATTCACGGCGCCTACGTCAGCGAGAAGGAGGCGCAGGCCATCGTGGAGCACCTGCGCCGCCAGGGAGTCCCCTCCTACGACGATTCCATCCTGACCTACGGGCAGCAGGAACTGGACGAGGCCGGAAACCCGGTCGACGGATCGACGCAGGATCCCCTGTACACCAGCGCCGTCCGCGTGGTCGTCAGCGAGGGACGCGCCTCCACCTCGCTCCTGCAGCGAAGGCTCAGCATCGGGTACGGCCGTGCGGCCAAGCTGGTGGACATGATGTTCCACAACGGTCTGGTGGGGCCGGCCGAGGGATCCAAACCCCGGGAAGTCCTTGTGGGACTGGATTTTCTGGACAGGCTGGAAGAACCGTAGGCCCCCCGCCCCTTCTTGACTTGACCCGGCCTTCTGCTACACTGGAGTCAAGAAGCGCCCGCCGCACGGCGCATTGAGGCTGGCCATGAACGCACTCAAGGCAATGTCCCTCGGGCTGGTTCTCCTCCTGCCATCGGTCCTGGCCCTCGGAGACACCCAGGACCGCCGGAGGAGCCGACCGCCCACATTCAAGGTAGGGGTGGAAACGGTCTTTATCAAGGTCGCCGTCACCGACCCCATGAACCGCTACGTCACCGGCCTCGAAATGGACCATTTCCGCGTCTACGAGGACAAGATCGAACAGGAAATCTCCTATTTCAGCCAGGAGCCGGCGCCCGTGAGCGTGGGCCTCATTTTCGATATCAGCGCCAGCATGAAGGACAACAACAACATCCGCAAGGCCAAGAGCGCCATCACCCGCTTCCTGCAGTCGGAAAACCCCGAGGACGAATGCTTCCTGGTCACCTTCAACGACCGGACCAACCTGGCCCAGCCTTTCACCGAGGACGGCGGCACGATCCAGAACATCGTGGCGCTGCAGAAGCCGGGGGGGAGCACCGCGCTTTACGACGCCGTGTATATGGGGCTCGACCAGGTGCGGCGGGGCAGGAACGAAAAGAAGGCGCTGATCGTCATCACGGACGGCGAGGACAACAGCAGCCGCTACTCCCCGGGCGAGGTACGCGAATTCGCCAAGGAGTCGGACGTGCAGATCTACGGCATCGGGGAACAGGGGAAATTGGGCTACGGTTACTCCGAAATCCGGAACATCGTAAGTCTCACGGGCGGCCGGGCGTTTTTCCCCACCAGTTTCAATGAACTCGACTACTACATCGACCTCATCCATGCCGAACTGCGCAACCAGTACCTGATCGGATATTCCCCCACCAACAGGGCCCACGACGGGAAATGGCGCCGCATCACCGTCAAGCTCGACACCCCCCAGGGCCTCCCGAAACTGGCCGTGCACGCCAGGGAAGGATATTATGCTCCGAAGAACTGAACCGTCGCCGCGGACCCGTTTCCTGATTTTGCCCCGGGTCGCAGCAGCCATACTTTGTGCTTTTTTTATCTGCTTTTGCACTATATATGCTCAGGTAACACCTGAAATCACCAAGCAGGAGCCTTCCGGGTCCCCGTTCAAACTTGGAGTCAGCGTCGATCTGGTCGTGATGCACACCTCCGTCTATGACAAGGAGGGGCATTTTGTCACCGGGCTCGAGCCGGCCAACTTCAGGATCCACGAGGACGGGAAGGCCCAGGAAATCGCCGCCTTCGCCCAGGAGGACGTTCCCCTCAGCATCGGCATTCTGCTCGATGTGAGCGGCAGCATGCGGCAGGAAATAGAACAGGTCAACGGCGCGGCCCTGGCCTTCATCGAGGCGAGCCACGCCGAAGACCAGGTGTTCGTGATCGGGTTCAGCGACGAGGTGGAACTGCTGCAGGATTTCACCAGCGACATCGACGAGGTCCGGGATTCGCTCGAAAACACCGTCGTCGCGGGGGGCACGGTCCTGTACGACGCCATCTACCTCGGGGTGCAGAAGGCGCAGTCGGGAAGCCGGGGAAAAAAGGCGGTGGTCGTCATCACCGACGGCGAGGACAAGGACAGCTATTACAAGCTCGAGGAGCTCGTGGCCAAGGTGCAGGAGGCGGACGTCCAGGTATTCTGCGTGGGCTTCATCGAGGAGGTCCCGACCCGGAGCCTGTTCGGCCGCTGGTCCAACATCGGGGCGAAAAGGGTCATGGACGCCATGACCCGGATCACGGAGGAAACCGGCGGAAAGGCCTATTTCCCGCAGCGGATTTCGGAAATCCACGCCATCGTCGCGGAAATAGCCCGGGAATTGAGGACTCAGTACAGCATCGGCTACATCTCTTCGAACAGCGCGCGGGACGGCTCCTTCCGCCGCGTGAGGATCCAGCTGACCGGAACCGGGGACCGCGACCTGCGCGTCCGCCACCGCAGGGGTTACTACGCCCCCTCGGGCGCGTCCGTGGCGGCGGACGACTGAGCCCCTTCTTTCGTGCCCGTCCCGGCCGGATACGACCGGAACCGGTCCTTCTCCTCCGCGCCGAGCACCTCGTTGCCGCTCCCGGTGCGGTACCCCTCGAGATCCAGCGTCACGTACTTGTAGCCGAGGCCCTTGAAAGCCGAGGCGAGCCGCGCAGCCATGGCCGGATCCAGCGCCTTCGCCAGGTCCTCCGGCCCGAATTCCAGCCGCACCAGGTGTTCGTGGTGCCGGACGCGGAAGATCCCGAAACCCATCCCCCGGAGCGCCTCCTCCCCCCGGTCCACGATCCGGAGGGCCTCCTCCGTAATCGGCACGCCGTAGGGGATGCGGGAAGCCAGGCAGGCGGAGGCCGGTTCATCGGCCGTAGGCAGGCCGTGCAGCCGCGACAGGGCGCGGATCTCGCTCTTGGCGAGCCCCGCTTCCACGAGCGGGCTGCGCACCCGGTGCTTCTCCGCCGCGCTCCTGCCCGGGCGGTAATCGGCAAGGTCGTCGGTGTTCTGGCCGTCGAGCACCACGGCCCCGAACTCCCGCGCGACCTCTTCCAGCTGGGCGAACAGTGCGTCCTTGCAATGAAAGCAGCGGCTGGAGCTGTTGGCGCAGAATTCGGGCAGCGTCATTTCCCGCGAATGGACGATCCGGCGATGGAGCCCGTAGCGGCGAGCAAAACCGTCCGCCAGCTCCCGCTGGTGGCTGGAAAGGGAGGCGCTCTCGGCCGTGACGGCCAGAGCCCGTTCACCCAGGACCCGGTGCGCCCTGAAGGCGAGATAGGCGCTGTCGACCCCCCCGCTGTAGGCCACCACGGCGCGCGCGATGCGGGCGAGAAGTTCGTCGAGCTTCCTTTCCTTTTCCCTTGGATCGGTCATGGTTCCCGCCGGTGAAAAAAAACCCCCGCGCACCGGTGCAGGCACGGCGCGCCTGCGTGGCGGCGGGGCTTCCGCTCGAGCGGAAAGAGAGCGGGGCTAGAAATCGTCCTCGTCGTCGTCGTCGTCGTCGTCGTCGTCGTCATACTCCTCGTCGTCGTCCCAGTCGTCGTCCTCGTCGTCGTCGTCAAAATCGAAATCGTCCTCGTCGTCCGCGGGGGCGAGATCGAATTCCAGGGGATCGAGCGAAATCACCTCGAGCTCCACCCCGCATTCGGGGCAGGTGATGATCTCGCCCACTTCTTCGATGTCCTCTTCGATAACGGCATCGCATTCCGGACAGTAGCTCACAGTGTACCTCCAGTCCAAGCATTCCGGGAGACCGGGGTGACGCCTGACGGCGTCACCCCGGGAATTATTAGCACCGCCCTATTTCAAGGTCAATTCAATTTGTCTCGGGCGCGCTTGCCCGGAATCCTCATTGTGCTACCATTTCAGCGGGTGAAGCGTCAAGAATGTTTCCCGAAACTTTCCGATCCGCGGGGTGGGCGATGACATACCGAACGGGCGCAATCAAGGGATCCCTGGCTCTGGCCCTGGTCCTGTACATTCTGGGTCACTCCCCCGGCGCTCCCGCCGCAGGCGCCCCCGCCGAAGGCGCCCCCGCCGCGGCGGAAGAAGAGAGACCGCGCGGGAAGACGTCCATATCGGTGGCCGTGGACCTGGTGACGCTGCAGGTGCTCGTGACCGACAACAAGGGGAACGTCCTCACGGGCCTGAAACCGGAAAACTTCAACATTTACGAGGACAAGGTCAAGCAGGAGATCCTCCATTTCTCGGCGGTGGACGCCAACCTCACGGTGGTTCTGCTGGTGGAATACAGCAAGAAGGTGAACAACTTCATCGACGAGGTCTGGGACGCCATGGACTATTTCGCCCGCAGCCTGCGACCCGGGGACTGGGTCGCCGTCATGGGATACGACATGCATACGACCATCGTCAGCGATTTCACCCAGGACCGGCAGAAGATCCACGACGCCCTCCGGCAGTTCAACTACACCACCTGGGACGAGAGCAACCTTTCCGATGCCGTCATCGAGGTCCTGGACCGCACGGAGGAGATCGAGGGGAAGGTGGCCGTCGTTCTGGTCAGCACCGGGCTCGACACCTTCAGCCGCCACACCTACGACGACGCCCTGAAGAAATGCCGGCAGGCCAACGCCTCCATCTACGCGATCGGGCTCGGGCAGTGGTACCGGGCCTATGCGGACGCCCGCGGATGGATCAGCCAATCCGCGAACCTGGATTACCTCATGGGGGACAACCGCCTGAGGTCGTTCGCGGACCTGACGGGGGGGCAGTCCTACTTCCCGCGCTTCAACACCGAACTCCCCGCCATCTTCAACAACATATCTCTTCTGCTCCGGAGCCAGTACAGCATCGCCTACGCGTCCTCCAACACGAAGAAGGACGGCAAATTCCGCAAAATCCAGGTGGAGGTCCAGGCGGATTTGAAGGATGCCAAGGGAAAGCCGGTGAAGCTCAAGGTCCACACGCGCAAGGGATACACGGCCAAAGAGATGTAGGGGGCCATTCCTCTGGCCCGGGCCGGTCCCGGCTGCTATGATACTGCTTCGGAACCAAGCCTATGGCGGACGGGACGGATCACCGGCAGCTCCAGCATCCCCACGGATCGGAATGGGTCAGGCACTGCCCCCGCTGCGGCAGCGGGCTCGAAAGCCGTCGCGTGCACGCGGAGCAGCGCCTGAGGAAGGTATGCCCCGCGTGCGGCTTCGTCTTCTACCTGAACCCCAAGGTGGTAGCGGCGGCCGTGCCGCGCCAGGGCCCGGGAATCTGGCTTGTGCGCCGGGACATCGAGCCGTCCCGCGGGCTCTGGACCTTTCCCGGCGGGTACGTGGACCTCGGGGAAACGGTCCCCGAGGCGGCGGTGCGCGAGGCCTACGAGGAAACCCGGCTGGACATCCGCCTGGACGCGCTCCTCGGCGTCTATTCGTACGCGGGGGCCGATGTCGTCATGGTCGTGTACCGGGCCACCGTCGTCGGGGGAACCGCTTCCCCGACCCCCGAGAGCCGGGAGGTCCGCCGCTTCGACCCGGGCGACATTCCCTGGGGGGAGCTGGCCTTCCCCTCCACGCGCGACGCCCTCGCGGATTACGTGCACCCCGAGGCGCCCCCGCCGGGCGCCCGGAAAATCTCTGTCGGAAAGGAATGAGTGTGGACGCTACCGGAGAAAAGATACTAGTCACCGCTGCCCTCCCCTACGCCAACGGCCCCCTGCACCTGGGGCATCTCGCCGGCGCCTACATCCCGGCCGATGTCTACGTGCGCTACCAGCGCCTGAAGGGGATGGACGTGCTGTTCATCTGCGGCTCGGACGAGCACGGGGTTCCCATCACCATCCGGGCGGACCGGGAAAAGGTGACCCCGCAGGAGGTCGTCGACCGCTACCACGCCATCATGGCGGACAGCTTCCGGCGCATGGGCATCCTCTTCGACAACTACTCCAGGACCTCGCTCCCCCTGCATCACAGGATTTCCCAGGAGTTCTTCCTGACCCTGCACCGCAAGGGGTACATCCGCGAGGAGACCGTGCGGCAGTTCTACTGCGAACCCTGCCGCCGCTTTCTCCCCGATCGTTACATCGAGGGAGAATGCCCCCACTGCCACGCGTCCGGGGCCCGCGGGGACCAGTGCGAGGCGTGCGGACGCTGGCTGGAGCCGGAACAGCTGATCGCCCCGAAGTGCAAGGTGTGCGCCGCGGCCCCGGAGCTGCGCTCCACCCGGCACTGGTATTTCGCCCTCTCCCGCCTCCAGGAGAGCCTCGAGCGGTGGCAGGCGTCCAAGCCCGAATGGAAGAGCAACGTGCGGGAGTTCTGTTCCGGGTGGTTCAAGGAGGGCCTGACCGACCGGCCCATCACGCGCGACATCGACTGGGGGGTTCCGGTCCCGCTGCCGGGGGCCGAGGGCAAGGTGCTGTACGTCTGGTTCGACGCCCCCATCGGTTACATCTCTTCCTCGGTGGAGTGGGCCGAAAAGCAGGGGCGGCCCGACCGCTGGCGCGATTACTGGCTCGACCCCCGGACGCGCCTGGTGCACTTCATCGGCAAGGACAACATCGTGTTCCACGCCATCGTCTGGCCCGCGGCGCTGATGGCCCACGGGGAATACGTCCTCCCCGCCCAGATCCCGGCCAACGAGTTTCTGAACATCGAAGGGCGGAAGATCTCGACCAGCCGCAATTGGGCCGTCTGGGTGGACGATTACCTGGAGGTCTTTCCCCCGGACCCCCTGCGCTACTACTTCGAGGCCAACGCCCCCGAAAACAAGGACGCCGATTTCACCTGGAAGGATTTCCAGGCTCGCAACAACGGCGACCTGGCCGACGTGTTGGGAAACCTGGTCAACCGCTGCCTGACCTTCGTAGAGAAGCACTTCGACGGCCGGGTTCCCCCGGCCGGGACGCTCCAGCCCGCCGACCGGGCGCTCCTCGACTCCGTCGGGCGCTCCGCCGCTTCGATCGGCGCCTCCCTGGAGGAATTCCAGGTCCGGCGCGCCGTCACCGAGCTCATGGACCTGGCGCGCTTGGGAAACAAGTACTTCAACGACGCGGCGCCCTGGAGCGAGCTCAAGAAGGACCGGGATCGCTGCGCATCCATATTGAACACGACCCTGCAGCTGCAGCTGGCGCTGTCGTTTCTCATGGAGCCCTTCATGCCCCATTCCGCCGAAAAACTCCGGCTCATGCTGGGCCGCCCCGCAACCCTCGAGGGAGCGCGCTGGGAGGCGGTCGCCGGGCTCCGGCTCGCCGACGGCCACCCGCTCGGAACGCGCGAGATCCTCTTCCACAAGATCGAGGATCCCGTCATAGAGGCGCAGATGGCCAAACTGGGAAAATGACCCCGCGCCTCCCTACAGCCGGATCTGCTCCACCACGGTCAGGCCGTATCCATGGAGGCCGACGATCTTCTTCGGATGGTTCGTGAGCAGGCGTATCCGGCCCGCGCCCAGCTCCCGCAGGATCTGGGCCCCGATTCCGTAGATCCGCAGGTCGCTGCTGGACTGCGTCTTCGCCGGGAGGGGCGCCGCCTTGGGCGCCCCGTTTTCCCGCGCGTAGGACCGGATCTCTTCCACCAGGGTTTCCCCCTTGTCCTCCTGGCGGAGGTACACGAGGATCCCGTTGCCGCATTCGTTGATGATCCGCAGCGCGTCCCGCAGCTCGCCCGGCGCCCCGCTGCGCAGCGACCCGAAAACGTCGGCCACGGTCGATTGCGAATGCACGCGCACCATCAGCGGAGTCTCCGGGTGGATCTCCCCCTTGATGAGCGCGACGTGGTGGTCCTCGTCCAGCAGGTTTTCGAAAACGACGATCCTGAAATCCCCGAATTCGGTGGGAAACTCCGCCTCGGTGACGGCCTTCACGAAGGTCTCCGTCTTGAGCCGGTAGGCGATGATGTCGGCGACGGTGACCATCCGGATGCCGTGGCGCTCGACGAACTCCCCGAGTTCGGGAACGCGGGCCATGGTCCCGTCTTCGCTCATGATCTCGCAGATCACCGCCGCCGGGCAGAGACCGGCCATGCGGGCCAGGTCCACCGACGCTTCCGTCTGCCCCGCGCGCATCAGCACCCCCCCCGGCCGCGCCCTGAGCGGGAAGACGTGCCCCGGGCGGGCCAGGTCCCCCGGCCCGCTCGCCGGATCGACGGCCGTGAGAATGGTCCGGGCGCGGTCCGCGGCCGATATCCCGGTGGTGACGCCGTGCCGGGCTTCGATGGAGACGGTGAAGGCCGTCCCGAAGCGGCTGGTGTTTTCCCCCACCATCATGGGAATGCGCAGCTGGTCCAGCCTCTCCCCCGTCATGGCCAGGCAGATCAGTCCGCGTCCGTATTTCGCCATGAAATTGATCGCCTCCGGGGTCACCTTGGCGGCCGCGATCGTCAGATCGCCCTCGTTCTCGCGGTCCTCATCGTCGACGATGACGACCATGCGCCCGTCCCGGATCTCCTCTATCGCCTCTTCGACCCTGCTGAATCCCAAAATTCACCTCTGCGCTGAAAAAATGTTATTGTATCCGTTGTCCGGGCCGGAGTCATATAAAAGTGCGGGTTCCCCCGCTTTTGCCCACTCCAGTCCCCTTTTGGAACGGAAACGCCAGCTCCCGGGACATCGCGAATGATTCGTGCGACGCTGCTCTACCTCTTTACCGGGCTCTTCATCCTGGTTCTCGCGCCTCCGGCCATCGCCTGGACCCTCCTGGCCCGCCGCGATTCGCTGCTCTACACCCTCGCGCGCGCCTGCATCCGCACCGGTGGATGGATCTGCGGTATCAGGGTCAGGGTCGAGGGGAAGGACAAGATCCCACCGGGGCGGACCTGCGTCTTTCTCTCCAATCACCAGGGGAACATCGACGGCCCGGTGCTGCTCCACGCCCTGCCGCACAACTGGGCGGCCCTCGTCAAGAAGGAGATGATGCGCCTGCCCGTGCTTTCCCTGGTCCTCGAGCGCGCGGGCTTCGTCCCCATCGAACGCCTGAATCCGAAACAGGCGCACGCCGGAATCGACGAAGGGGCGCGGCGCCTGGCCGCCGGCAAGCATTTCGTGGCCTTCCCCGAGGGGACCCGCAGCCGAGACGGCCGCCTCGGCCCGTTCAAGAAGGGGGTGTTCCTCATGGCGATCAAGGCCGGGGCCCCCGTGGTCCCCGTCACGATCCTCGGGAGTTCGGCCGTCCTCCCCCCGGGGCGTTACGCCGTGCGCCCGGGCGAGGTCCGCGTCATCCTCCACGGCCCGATCGAAACCGGCCGCCTGGGCCTGGAGGACCGGGACGACCTCATCGCCGAAACCCGCCGGGCGATCGCCTCGGCGCTCCCGGCGGACGGTTAGGGGCCTTCACTCAGCTTCTTCCCCTTGATCCACCGGAGCGTGTTCTGCCGGTCGGTCGTGACCCCCGTGAGCTGCTGCTCGTAGCTGCGCAGGCTATAACGCAGGAGCAGCGGGTTGTCCTCGTCGTCGAGGAACCACCGCTCCCCCCCGCGTCCGTCCAGGACCTTCACGACCCGCATCCGGACCGGGGCGCCGTTCACTTCCACCTCCGTCTCCGCTTCGCCGGCGACGCGGAAACGGGTGGAGACCCCGTCGAGAACGCACCTCGCCGCCTTCTCCTCCTTCAACTCCCGGAAAATCTTCCGGCTCAGCCACAGGGTCGTCGAGTTGTGCGCCCTCCTGTCCATCCCGGCCTTGAAAAGGGAGGAGGTTTCAAAACCCCTGGCCTCGAGCACCTCCTTTTCGGGTATGAAAACGGTTCCCTGGGACCTCCCGTCCTCCCACTCCAGGAACCGGTCGGGCCCGAAGCGCGCGATGCGGGCCACGAACGTCGTCTCCTGGTGCGGCGACTGCGTCTTCCAGACCAGCACGGAATCCCGGCCGAGTCTGAGCGGGGCGTCCTCCCCCGCCGCGGCCAGGACCGAAATCGCCGCGCAGGCGATGCAGATGCGGATCGACAGTGTCATATCAGAATCCCTGGTCCTTGAGATAGTCGGCCGTGATCCGGGCGCCGCCCGCGTTCCCGAACAGCCCCAGCTGGAAGTAGCGTTCGAAATATTTCCCCAGGATGTCGACCTCGAGGTTGACCGGATCCCCCGGGCCGAGGGCGGCCAGGGTGGTTTCCTTGAGGGTGTGGGGGATGACCGAAACCGTGAAATCCCCCTGGCGCAGCCCGGACAGGGTCAGGCTGATCCCGTCGACGGCGATCGATCCCTTGTAGACCAGGTAGCGGGCGAGATCGCCGGGGTAGCCGAAGGAGATTTCGAATCCCTGTCCGGACGGGGTACGGGCCAGGAACCGGCCGACGTCATCGACATGTCCCTGCACGAAATGTCCGCCCAGCCGCCCCCCGGCCTCGAGCGCCCGCTCGAGATTGACCCTCGATCCCGCGCGCGCCTTCCCCAGCGCGGTGCGCCGGAGCGTTTCCGCCGAGATGTCGCACGTAAAGCGGTCGGTCGCGACCCCGGTCGCCGTGAGGCAGACCCCGTTGACCGCGACCGAATCGCCGATCCGGACGGCCGGGGCGAGCCGGGGACACGCGACCGTCATCTCGGCCCCTTCCGACCCGATCCTCAGCTCCCGGATGCTGCCCACCTCTTCAATGATCCCTGTGAACACCGCCCCTCCCTTTTCCTACAGGTTATCCGAACCTCCGCCGCGATTCAAACTCCCGCCCTCCGCCCCGGCCCCCCGCCGGCGGCGGGCGGCCGCAAAGATCCGCTCGACCTCGTCGGGAGTCAGCCGCCGGTGCTGCCCCGGTGCGAGCCCCCGGTCGGTCAAAAACCCTATCCGGACCCTCCGGAGCTTCAGCACCGGATGGCCCACGAGCCCGAACATGTCCCGGACCTGGCGGTTCCTCCCTTCGTTCAGGGTGACCTCGTACCAGCTGTTGGATCCGGCCTTGAGCAAAGCGATCCTGCACGGGGCCAGCCGGACCCCGCCCGGGATCCGGACGCCGCGGCGCAGCCGCGCGATCGTCTCGGGCGGGGGCGTTCCGCGCACCTTGGCGTGGTAGACCTTCTGGAGCGGACCCCCGGCGGAGGCGACGATGCGGGAGAACTCCCCGTCGTTGGTCAGCAGGATCAGCCCCTCGGTGTTGTAGTCGAGGCGCCCGACCGGAAAAACCCTGCGCCCGGCCCTCACCAGGTCGGTCACCTTGACCCGACCCTCCGGATCGTCGGCGGTGGAAACCACCTGCCTCGGCTTGTTCAGCAGGATATAGACCTTCTGCTCCGGAGGGCGGATCAGGCGGCCGTCGACCTTGACGTGATCGCGCTCCGGGTCGGCCTTTTCCCCGAGTTCGGTGACGGTGCGTCCGTTGACGCTCACCCGTCCCTGGAGGATCCACTCCTCGGCCTGGCGCCGCGATGCCAGCCCGGCCTCGGCGATCAGCTTCTGAAGTCGTTCCATGGCCTAAAGCTGGTCTCCCGCCATCTGGGCAAACTCCTCGAGGGTGGGGAGGTCGGCGAGGCTGTTGAGACCGAAATGGATGAGAAACTCCCTGGAGGTTCCATAAAGGATCGGCCGCCCCACGACTTCCTTCCTCCCCAGGATGCATACCAGTTTTCTTTCAAGCAGCGTCTGGAGGGCGGTGGTCGATTTCTTCCCCCGGATGGCAAGGATCTCCGCCAGCGTGACCGGCTGCTTGTAGGCGATCACCGCCAGGGTCTCCAGGGCCGCCATCGACAGCTTCGCCCCCGGGCGGGTCTTCAGGTAGGCGCGGATCTGTTCGTGATGCTCCGGGCGCGTGGTCATGCGGTAGCCGCCGGCCACTTCCCGGATGCACATCCCCCCCGGCCGCGCGTTGAAACTTTCGACCATGGCCGCCAGCGCCTGCCTTACCGCCTCCGGGGCCTCTTCCGGGAAAATCTCCCGGAACTGCTCCGCCTTCACCGGCTCCTCGGCCACGTAGATGATGGCTTCCATCACGGCCTGCATTTCGTTGCTTTCCATGGGATCAGGCACTTTCCTTCAATTTGGAGATCTGGATCTCCTCGAACGCTTTCTGCTGGTGCAGCCAGATTTCGCGCAGGCGTACCAGTTCGAGCAGTGCGAGGAACGTCACGATGAGGAGGCGCTTGGAGCTCGCCGCGGTGAAAAAGGAGGAGAACGCGAGGGTGTCGTGGACCAGGAAGCTTCTGCGGATCTCCTCGATCTTCTGCTCGATCGTCACTTCCTCCTGGGCCACCTCCAGGACGCGCTGCGACTCGAAGCGGCGGACCACCTCCTGGAACGCGTGCAGCAGGTCGAACAGAGTCACCGCGATGACGTCGTCGCCGTCCTCGAGCACCTCGTCGGGGGGGCGGTTCCAGACGGCGTTCTCCACCTCCTCCCGCGTATAGAGCATCTCGGCGGCGTTTTTGAACTTCTGGTGCTCGAGCAGCTGGTAGACCAGTTCGGTCCTCGGGTCGTCCGCATCCTCCGCCGCGCTCTCCCGGACCGGGTCGGGTGGGAGCAGCATCCGCGATTTGATGAAGATCAGGGTCGACGCCATCACCAGCCACTCCCCCGCGAGGTTGATGTTGAGCTCCTTCATGATCTCCAGGTACTGCAGGTACTGCTCGGTGATGTGGGCGATCGGGATGTTCCAAATGTCGATCTCCTCCCTTTTGATGAGGTGGAGGAGGAGATCGAGCGGACCTTCGAAGGCATCCAGGCGGATGGTGATGCCGCCCCCTTCGGCCCCGGGCCCGGAATCCAGGTTCAGATCTTCACCGCTTTCCATAAAATCCCGATCCGGCCCCTCCGGGCCGCGGACAAACCGCCCAATCAAAAGAACCGCCTGGTCAGGCTGACCGCCTGATCGGACCAGCCGCCTATATCGTCAGCAGCAGCCGTCGCATCCAGTCGATGGGAATAAAGATAAACCGAAACATGCCCATAAACATCATCAAATACAGGAGGAGAAACCCATAGGAGCCGAAGCGCCTGATCGCCCCGGCCGCCCCGGCCGGCAGGATCGCGTAGAGAATCCAGTGCCCGTCCAGGGGGGGGATGGGGATCAGGTTGAAGATCGCCAGCGCCAGGTTGATGACCACGAGGTAGAACAGGATCCCCACCACCGCGGCCAGGATCGTCTGTTCACCTGGAAGACGCATGGTGGCGGCCAGAAAGAAGATCGGCCCCCGCGAACCGGCCATCGCCAGCTTGAGGACCGCCAGAAGCGCGAAGGCGGCGGCCGCGGCGGCCAGGTTCGAAGCCGGTCCCGCCAGGGAGATGAAGAGCTGGGCGCGTCCCGCGTCCCTGAGCCGGGACGGGTCGAAGGGGACCGGCCGGGCCCAGCCGATGACGGGGAGATGGGCCGCCAGCATCAGGATCGGAAAGAGCAGCGTCCCGACCGGGTCGACGTGGGCCCGGGGGTTGAGCGTCACCCGTCCCAGGCTGCGGGCGGTATCGTCCCCCCAGCGCGAGGCCATCCATGCGTGCGCGGCTTCGTGCAGGCCGAGCGAAAAGAGCAAAACGGCAATTTGTATGGCGATGACGCCGGCATTCAGATCGGCCAGAAAATTCACCTCAGCTCCCGCCCCCAGGATCCAAAACCCAACAGCCTGTCAATATATCATACGCGTCGCGGCGCCCCTACCTTAACCTCCCTCCCCTCCTCCCATGGCCGGGACCCGCGTGGGGCTTGCCGTTGGGTTGTCGTAAATGCTAGAATTTGAACTTCTTAGGCAAAGGATATGATCTGGATTCTGACCCTCGCAGCGACCCTGTACCTCGTAGGCCTGCTCCACTCGGTGTTCGGGTTCTACCAGAAGCGGCCTGTTTTCATGCGCCTGGCGCTCGCCATGGTAGCCGTCGCGTTCGTATGCCACACTCTCTTTCTCTTCTGGATCGGTTTCACGCGCCGTCACTTCCCCATCACGAACCTGCCGGAATCGCTCTGTTTCTTCGCCTGGTGCATTTCGCTCATCTTCATGCTGGCAAGCTGTCGCTACCGGATCAACGCCCTGGGGGCCTTCACGCTGCCGCTGGTTTCCGGCCTGACCATCCTGTCCCAGGTGGTCTGGCAGGAGAATCATTTCAGCCCGATGGTGCTCCGGAGCGGATGGGTCTATTTTCACGCCGGCACCGCGTTTCTGGCCTACGCGGCGTTTTTCCTGACCCTCCTTTTTGCTGTTTTCTATCTTATTCAGGAAAAAGAACTTAAAGGGAAACATTTCCGCTTTCTCTACTTCCGCCTTCCACCGCTCCAGCCCTGCGACGAGATGTCGGGACGGTTTCTGTATATCGGCTTCGCCGCCATGAGCCTGACAATCATATCGGGCGCCGTCTGGGCCGAGCAGGCCTGGGGGCGTTTCTGGAACTGGGACCCCAAGGAAACCGCTTCGCTCGTCACCTGGTGCATTTACCTGTTTCTGATACACTATCGTCTTTCGGGCAGGTGGCACGCAAGAAGGGCCGCCTACCTCAGCATCCTGGGGTTCGCGTCGATCCTGGTCACTTTCGGCGTGAATTGGGGGCTGCATGCCTTTCTGTGATCGTCCCGGACCGGCCGCCGCCGGGGTCGCGAGCCGCGGCCGCCGCAACAGGTGCAAACTGCCATGAGCCATCCAGCATGAGCCATCTGGTCGTCGTGGGCCTCAATCATCGAACGGCGCCGCTGGATACCAGGCAAAGGGCCGCCTTCGAGCCCGAACGTCTGGCGGAGGGGATGCGGGAGTTGTCGGGCATCCCCGGAATCCTGGAGGCGATGATCCTCTCCACCTGCAACCGCGTCGAGGCCATCGCCCATGTCGCCGGGGCGCCCTCCGGGCCGGATGCCGTCGAGGCCTGGCTGTCCGGTTCGCGCGGCATCCCGCGGGACGAGCTGCGCCCCTTTCTCTACCGCTACGAGGATGAAAGCGCGGTCCGCCACGTTTTCCGGGTCGCCAGTTCCCTCGATTCCATGATCCTGGGGGAGCCCCAGATCCTGGGCCAGGTCAAGTCGTGCTACGCGGCCGCTGTCGACGCCCGGTCCGTGGGCCCCTGGCTCAACCACCTCCTGCAGGCGGCCTTCAGGACCGCGAAAAGGGTCCGGAGCGAAACCAGCATCGGGGAGTACCCGGTCTCGTCCAGCAGCGCCGCGGTCGAACTGGCCCGGAAGATCTTCGGCGAACTCTCCGGCCTGCGCGTCCTCGTGGTGGGAGCCGGGAAGATGGGGGAAACGGCCGTGCGCCACCTGGCCGAATCGGGCGTCGGGAGCATCTCGGTCGTCAACCGCAGCGCGGAAGCCGCGCGCGCCCTGGCGGAGCGTTTTGACGGCGCCGCCGGCGATTTTTCCCGCCTGACCGAAATGCTCGCCGGCGCCGACATCGTCATCACCTCCACCGGCGCGCCCGAGATCCTCATCCCCCCCCCGATGGTCGAGGAAGCGATGCGCCGGCGCAGGCAGGGCCCGATGGTTGTCATCGACATCTCGGTCCCCCGCAACGTCGACCCCGGCGTAGGCGCGATCGAAAATGTCTTCTGCTACGACATCGACGACCTGTCGAGCGTCGTGGAAGCCAACCTCGGCGAGCGGCTCCGGGCGGCGGGCGCCGCGGAGAAGATCGTGGACCAGGAGGTGCGTGCCTTCGCCGGCAAGATCCGTTCCCTCAAGACCGTCCCCATGGTGCGGGAAGTCCAGGGGCGGATCGAGGACATCTGTCGCTCGGAGCTGGAGCGCTTTCTGAAAAAAGGGGGGGCCCTGGACGCCCGCCAGCTCCGCGAGCTGGAATCGATGATGTCGCGGGTTGCGGCCAAGATCGCCCATCCGCTGCTCGAGGAGCTGCGCCACGGAGACGGCTCGCGCAGCGAAACCGCTCTGACCGAACTGCTGCAGCAGCTGCTGCAGCCGAGAAAGGGAAAACCATGATCGTGATCGGGACGCGGGGCAGCCGCCTGGCGCTGGCCCAGACGGAATGGGTCAGGGACCGCATCCTCGGGTGCTTCCCCGAAACCGAAATCCGCGTGGACGTCATCGGGACCCCGGCCGACCGGGACAAGACCACCTCGCTCCGTTCCGTCCCCTCCGCCGGGGTGTTCGTCAAGGAACTCGAGTACGCCCTGATCCGGGGGGAGATCGATCTCGCGGTTCACAGCATGAAGGACGTACCGACCCTGATCGCCGAAGGGTGCGTCATCGCGGCCGTTCCCGAGCGGGAAGACCCCCGCGACGTCCTGGTGGCCCGCGGCCCGCTCGAGCTCGAGCATCTGCCGCGGGGGGCCCGCATCGGGACCGGGAGCTTTCGCCGGCAGGCCCAGCTGCTGGCGCTCCGGCCCGATCTCGAGATCGTGGACCTGCGCGGCAACATCGAAACCAGGATCGGTAAAATCGCAACGGGCGCGTGCGACGCCGTGATGCTGGCGGCCGCCGGCCTGCGCCGGCTGGGCATCGCCTCCCGGATCAGCCTGCTGTTCGACTTCGGGCGGATGCTGCCCGCGCCCGGCCAGGGAGCGCTGGCCGTGGAAACCCGGGCCGGGGACACCCGGGTCGCCCGCCTCGCCGCCGCCGTCCATCACCCGGAAACCGCCCTGGCCGTCACCGCGGAAAGGGAGTTCCTCGAGCGGATGGGGGGCGGGTGCAACGTGCCGATCGCCGCCTTTGCCCGGCCGGTCCCCGGCGGGCTGGAAATCGAGGGCCTGGTGGCCTCGCCCGACGGCCGCAGCGTGGTGCGCGAGCGGGTGTCCGCCGACGCCCGGACGGCCGCGGATGCGGCCGCGGTCCTTGCCGGGCGGATCCTGGAACGCGGTGCCGGGCGGATCCTGGAGGAATTTCGTGCGTGAGGGCGAGAAGGGAGAGGACGCCGTGACCGTGACCCGAGACCCGCTCAGGGGCAGGACCCTCCTGGTCGCCGCCAGCGCCAAGCTCCTCGGGCCGCTGAAAGCGGGGTTCGAGGCCCTCGGCGCCGAGGTGCTTCCCTTTCCCACGATCGAAGCGCACGAGGTCGAGGACCCCGGGCCCCTCGACGCCGCCATCCGCGCCCTCCCCGATTACGACTGGATCGTCTTCACCAGCGCCTACAGCGTCTCCTTCTTCCTCCGCCGGGCCCGGGAGATTTCGGGACTCCCGCCGGCCGGGCGGCGCCCCCTCGTCTGCGCCATCGGGCCCGGGACCGCCGCGGAAGCCGCCGCCGGCGGCTTCCGCCCCGACCTGGTGCCGGAGGAGTTCGTGGCCGAGGGGGTGTTCGACGCCCTCGCGCGCCGCTCCGGGGGGGAGCGGGGGCTCCGGGGACGCCGCATCCTGATCCCGCGCGCGGAGCGGGCGCGCGCCTTCCTCCCCGAGGCGCTCACGCGCGCCGGTGCGCGCGTCGACGTGGTTCCGTGCTACCGCACCCTGCGCGCGGCGCCCCCGCCGGACGCTCTCGCCCGGCTGGGCGAAAAAACGCCCGACCTGCTCGTTTTCACTAGTGCGTCCACCGTCCGGAATATGATAGAAATTCTTGGGCAGGACGAGGGACGAAAGCTGCTGAGCCAAGCGCGCGTCGCCGTGATCGGCCCCGTAACGGGAAAAGAGGCGGAAGCGAGCGGGAAACGCGCGGACATCATTCCCGGAGAGAGCACGGTGCGGTCCCTGATCGAGGCGGTCGGGGACTACTTCGCCCGCGTATCCCCCACCTCTCCCCCTTGAAACACCGAGGACGCAATACCGGCGCCGCCCGCGCCCGACCAGGATCGTTCATACAAGGAGCTTTCATGCCGAAACGCAAGGACATCAACAAAATCCTCATCATCGGATCCGGACCCATCATCATCGGTCAGGCGTGCGAATTCGATTATTCCGGGACACAGGCCTGCAAAGCGCTGCGCAAGCTGGGCTACGAAATCGTTCTCGTCAACTCCAACCCGGCCACGATCATGACCGACCCGGGAATGGCCGACCGGACCTACATCGAGCCGCTGAACCTCAAATCGCTGACCAGGATCATCGAGCGGGAGCGCCCCGACGCCCTGCTGCCGAACCTGGGGGGGCAGACGGGGCTCAACCTTTCCTCGCAGCTGGCGGCCGAGGGGGTGCTCGAAAAATACGGCGTCCGCATCATCGGGGTCCCGGCCGAAGCCATCGAACGGGGCGAGGACCGGGACGCCTTCAAGCGCACGATGACGCGGCTGGGCATCGAAATGCCCCGGAGCGAAATCGCCCTCAGTCTCGAGGAAGCGGAGCGCATCCTCGAGCGCATCGACCTCCCCTGCGTGATCCGCCCGGCCTATACCATGGGGGGGACCGGCGGCGGCCTGGTCTACAACCTCGAGGAGTTCCGTCTCGTGGTGAACCGGGGGCTGGCGGCCAGCCTGGTGGGGCAGGTCCTCGTCGAGGAGTCGGTGGAAGGATGGGAGGAGCTGGAACTCGAGGTCGTCCGCGACGGCAAGGGGCAGAAGATCACCGTCTGCTTCATCGAAAACATCGACGCCATGGGGGTTCACACCGGCGATTCCTTCTGCTCCGCCCCCATGCTGACCATCGCGCCCGAGCTGCAGCGGAGGCTCCAGGAATACTCCTACGCCATCGTAGACGCCATCGGCGTCATCGGCGGGACCAACGTGCAGTTCGCCCACGACCCCCGGACCGGCCGCGTCGTCGTGATCGAGATCAACCCGCGCACCTCCCGTTCCTCGGCGCTGGCCTCGAAGGCCACCGGCTTCCCCATCGCCTACGTCTCGGCGCTGCTCGCCGGGGGGCTGACGCTCGACGAGATCCCCTACTGGCGCGACGGCACCCTGGACAGGTACACCCCCTGGGGGGACTACGTGGTCGTCAAGTTCGCCCGCTGGGCGTTCGAGAAATTCCGCGGCGCCCAGGACCGTCTGGGCACGCAGATGCGGGCGGTCGGCGAGGTGATGAGCATCGGGAAGAACTACAAGGAGGCGCTGCAGAAGGCGATCCGATCGCTGGAGACGGGGAGGCTCGGCCTGGGCTTCGCCCGCGATTTCCACGAGAAGACCCTGGAGGAGCTCATGGGGATGCTGTGGCACGCCACGAGCGAGCGGCAGTTCATCATGTACGAGGCGCTGCGCAAGGGGGCCACGGTCGCCCAGCTGCACGAGCGCACCCACATCAAGCCCTGGTTCATCGGGCAGATGAAGGAGCTGGTGGAGCTGGAGGAGCGGATCCTGGCCTGCAGGGGGAAGGAATTCCCCGATGCATTGTTTCTCCAGGCCAAGAGGGAGGGCTTCGCCGACGGGTACCTGGCGCGCCTCACGGGCGCCCCGGAAGAGTCGATCCGCGAGCGCCGGCTCGCCCTGGGGCTGGCGCAGGCCTGGGAGCCGGTCCCCGTCTCCGGCGTGGACGGCGCGGCCTACTACTATTCCACCTACAACGCGCCCGACCGCGTCCCGACGAGCGACCGCAGGAAGGTGATGGTGCTCGGCGGCGGGCCCAACCGCATAGGCCAGGGGATCGAGTTCGACTACTGCTGCGTGCACGCGGCCCTGGCGCTGCGCGAGATGGGCTACGAGACCATCATGGTCAACTGCAACCCCGAAACGGTCTCCACCGATTACGACACCTCCGACAAGCTCTATTTCGAGCCCCTCACGGTCGAGGACGTGCTCGGCATCTACCACAAGGAAAAGCCGGAGGGCGTCATCGTCCAGTTCGGCGGCCAGACCCCGCTCAACATCTGCAGGTCGCTCGAGGAGGCGGGGGTGAGGATCCTGGGCACCACCCCCGACACCATCGACCTGGCCGAGGACCGCGACCGGTTCCGCACGATCGTGCGGAAACTGGGGATTCCCCAGCCCGCCTCCGGAATGGCGCGCAACCTTCCCGAGGCGCTCTCGATCGCCGCGGAGATCGGGTACCCGCTCATGGTCCGGCCCTCGTACGTCCTGGGCGGACGCGGGATGGAGGTGGTCCACGACGAGGAGGACCTCACCCTCTACGTTTCCAGGGCCGTGGAGGTCTGGCCCGACATGCCGATCCTGATCGACAAGTTTCTCGAGAACGCCCTGGAGGTGGAGGCCGACGCCATCTCCGACGGCACCGACGCCTTCATCCCCGCCATCATGGAGCATATCGAGCTGGCCGGCATCCATTCCGGGGACTCGGCCTGCGTGATCCCCCCGGTCAGCATTCCCGAACATCACCGGAAGACGATCGCGGAATACACCCGGCGTCTCGCCATCGAGCTCGGGGTCCTCGGCCTCATCAACATCCAGTACGCGATCGCCGACGGTACCGTCTATATCCTCGAAGCCAACCCCCGCGCCTCTCGTACGGTGCCGCTCGTGTCGAAGGTGTGCAACATCCAGATGGTGCAGGCGGCCACGCGCATCATGATGGGGAAGAGCATGGGCCAGCTGGGGCTCGAACGCCGGCACATTCCCCACTACGGCGTCAAGGAAGCCGTCTTCCCCTTCAACATGTTCCCGGAGGTCGACCCGGTCCTGGGCCCGGAGATGCGGTCCACGGGGGAGGTGCTCGGGATGGCCGATTCCTTCGAGCTCGCCTTCCACAAGGCGCAGGAGGCGGCGCAGCAGCTGCTGCCCCGCCAGGGGGCCGTCCTCCTCTCCGTCTCCGACCCGGACAAGAACGAAGCCCTCGCCGTCGCCCGGGAATTCAGCCTCCTGGGGTTCCGGCTCCTGGCCACCGAGGGGACGCAACAGTTCCTTTCCGGGTACGGGATCGAGTGCGACCGGATCCTCAAGCTGCGGTCGGGGCGGCCCAACATCGTCGACGCCATCAAGAACGGGGAGGTCCAGCTGGTGGTCAACACCCCCGTGGGCAAGCGGAGCAGCGACGACGATTCCTACATCCGCAAGACCGCCATCAGGTACAAGGTCCCCTACGTCACCACCATGGCCGCGGCCCGGGCCGCCGCCCGCGGCATCGCGGCCTACGCGCGCAAGGAGGGGGCCGTCCTCTCGCTGCAGGAATATCACGCCGGGATCGGCCGGGAGCCGGGGTCCTGACACCGCCTGCGTTGGGGAGAGAGGGGAGGAAGGGGCTTTTGATATTTATCCCCGAGGCGTTATCGCTTATCATTTTCCCGGGGACCCGCGGCGGGTCCGCTTCTCACTCTGGCGGGAAACAGGAGGGAACCATGCATAGAACAGTGTGTTGGATCGGGACGGTGCTCGCGGCGGTGCTGCTGGCCTCGGGCCTCCCGGCCCTCGCCCAGACCGCGGGCGCGACGCAGACGGCCGGCGGCAGCGGAGGCACCGCGTTCTCCGACATCGATGTACCGCAGGGGGCCCGGGTCCTCGAGGTGCATGTCTACAGCGGAAGATACGTCGACGCCGTGCAGATGCAGTACGCGCTCCCCGACGGGCGCGTGGTGACCGGGCCGCGCCACGGCGGCCCCGGCGGGAGCCTGAGCGCGCTGCGCCTCGATTCCGATGAGGCCCTCGTGGGCCTCTCCGGACGCTTCGGCGAGTACATCGATTCCATCCGGATCCACACCAGCAAGCGCACCTCGCAGCTGCTGGGAGGGTCGGGCGGACGGCAGGATTACCGGATCCAGGTTCCAGCGCGCCACCAGGCCGTCGGGTTCACCGGCCGGGCGGGCAACTACCTCGATGCCATCGGGCTGACCTACGTCCCGCAGATGATGGTGCCCGCCGGGTTTACCAAGACGGCCGGGGGAACGGGGGGGGAGCAGTTCGCGGACCGGCAGATCCCCCTGGACGCGCGTATTTCGCAGATCCGCATCCGGGCGGGGCGCTATGTCGACTCCATCCAGGCCGTCTACACCCTGCCGGGGGGCTCGTTGTACGAGGGCCCGCTGCACGGCGGGACCGGCGGGAGCCTGAACGTGCTCGAGCTCGCCGAGGACGAATACGTCACGGGGATTTCCGGGAGGATGGGAAACTACGTCGATTCCATCGTCATCCATACCAACCGGCGGTCGTTCCCCGCGTACGGGGGGAGCGGCGGGCGCCAGTCGTTCCGGATCGAGGTGCCGGCCGGAAACCAGGCGATCGGATTCACGGGCCGGGCGGCCCGGTACCTGGATTCCATCGGGCTCGGGTACGCGCCCCGCGCCGGGTCCCCGGCGAGGCGCAACACGCGTTTCCGCATCCGCCGCTGAGGGCTTCAGCCCTCCCTGAGATGCTCCACGGCGACCTGCCGGGAGCGGTAGGCTCGGTAGCGCTCCCGGCAGGCCTGGTGCACCCCGGGCGAGGTGCGGGTCACGAACTCGTGGATGACGCGGAACCGGACGGCAAAATCCAGGCCGCAGTGCCCGTCCGCGATCAGGATGCCCGCCTGGGCGGGATTGATCTCCACCGTCACGATCGCCACCGGGATTTCGGCATCCCGATCCTCCTCGCGCATCACCCGGTGCGGAAGAAACGATTCCTGCTTGAGCACCCAGAGCATGCGGTCGATGTCGGCTGCCCGGGCCTCCCCGTCCGCGTAGATCAGCACCCGCTCCCTCCGGGACAGGGCGCTTTCGACGATCCCGAACAGGCACGGGTCGCGCCGTTCGGCCCCCGTGTCGTGGAAAATGCATGAACTCATTCGGCCTGCGGCCTCCTTTCCTTTTCGGGCTCCCTGAACTCGACCTCGATCCCGATCATCGTCTCGACCACTTCCCCGTTTTTGGTCGCCGGAAGGAAAACCCAGCTGTTTCGGACTCCCTCCAAAGCGCGCTCGTCCAGGCCCCGGCCCAGGCCCTTCACCACCTCGAGACCCTGGATTCCCCCGTTCCTGTTGATGACGCCGGATAGTTTTACCTTCCCCCAGGTCTTCGTTTTGCGCGCCTCGGCGGTGGGGGGGATCTCGGGGCGTTCGATGATCTTGGGCGGATTGATCCCGTCCTCCGTCAGGAGCCCCTCCCAGTCGCGGTCCCAGGCCGAGGTGCCGTCGGTGCGTTCGTCGTGCCCCATGTGGCGGATCCCCGCCTTCTCGAGCATCGCCGCGGGGTCGACGCTCTCGAGATCGAGCTGCCCGATCTGGAGGGCCAGTTGTTCGAAATCGCCCTTTGCCAGCGGCTCCAGGTAGAACCGCCGGGCACCGACGCGCACGCTCGGCTCCTCTATGGCGTCGAGTTCGCGGAATGCTCCGATGACGGTCAGCCCCGCATAGCTGTGCCCCATCAGGAGAAAAGACGCCGTGTACCGCTCCGCATCCCCCTCCGCGTCCTCCTGTTCGGATTCGTAGACCTGGCCGATGTAATGCGCTCCCGAGCCTCCGCGGTAGATGAACTCGCCCGGTTGGATGACGAGGACGAATTCCGACAGGTTGATGAAATTCAGCACAAAGGAGCGCTCTCCCGCCACCTCGGCCGTGATGATGGTGTTTTCATCGACATAGGCGAAAGACCGGGCCGGCGCGGCCGCCGGAGCCGCCGCGGCCAGCCCCGGCAGGAAGAGGGCGAGCAGCAGGGTCATCCACGGTTTTTCCGAAATCTTTTTCATGAGCGTCGCTACTCCACCGCGCGGGAGTTCGGGTCCTCGCCCAGCGCCCGCTTGAATGTGTCGATCACGCTGACGGGGGTGGGATCGACGCGGTTCAGATACGCCATGTACAGGCTCACGAAATCCCCCAGGTAAAGGCTCGACAGGACCCGGCAGAGGAGCGATTCCCCGCGGCTCCACACCTCGTGGAGGCCGCCCGCCACGGGGCCGATGACGCCGCGCGTCAATTCGAACCGCCGCTGCACCTGCTGGTGATCCCCCCGGTCCCGCAGGAAGACCGCTCCGACCTCCCCGAGCACCCCTTCGGGGAAACGCCAGCCCACGAGCTCGTTGTGGTTCATCTCCGGCAGCACGTGGTGAAACGCCAGCTGTTTCGCGTTTTCCTCGATCTGCGACCGCCACCGATAGGCGCAGGCGCCCATGACGCCGCTGGAGCCGTAGATCGCCACGATCTTTCCGGCAAGCGAGCGGGCCAGGCCCCTGGCCGGATTCGATCCCGCCGCCGCCCCGGCCCCGCACTCGTCCCGGAGCCCCGCCAGGACCTCCAGGGTCTCCTCCAGGGCCCCGTCCGGCGGAGGGATCACCCGAAGGGCCCCCAGCGCTCCCAGCAGCGTCATCAGGGCGTGCCCCAGCGCAGCCCGCGGGGGGAAGCCCCCGGGAAGGGGGAGCCTCGCGACGCCGTCCGATTCGGCCCGGCGGGAGAGTTCGCCCCCCGAGCTGATGCACACGATGCGGGCCCCCGCCCTACGGGCCTGGGCGTAGGCGCCGAGCGTCTCCTCGGTGTCGCCCGAATAGCTCGAGGCCACGACGAGGGTGCGCGGGCCGACGAAGGCGGGGAGAACGTAGTCCCGGCTGACGACAAACGGGACCTCCATGCGGGCGCCGGCTATGGAGTACGCCAGGTCCCCCGCTATGGCCGACCCTCCGAGACCGCTGACGACCACGGCCTCGGGCTGCGGGCCCGCCGGCAGCGACAGGCGCCCGGCGGCCGCGGCGGCCGCGGCGACATGATCGGGAAAGGCCTCCACCAGCGATATCATCGAATGCGGATCGAGGTCGGCCCCGGGCTCGCTCCGGTCATGAATGGACATCAGGTTCCCCTCTCTTTGACGGCGGCGACGGCCGGAAATTTCGAGATCCCAGCTTATGGCGAAGACCGGAGGGGCGTCAAGCGCTACCTCCCCCTCCCGGTCATGCATCCCCCTTCATCCTGGCGATGATCAGGGTCATATCGTCTTCCTGCTCCTCGGCGAATTTCCAGGCGCCCACCGCCTCCATGATCCGTTCCTTCAGCTCGGAGACGGCCGCCCCCCCGTACTGCCGGGCCAGCCCGATCACCCGCTCCTCCCCGAACTCCTCCCCGTACTCGTTGACGCACTCCACGATCCCGTCCGTATAGGCCACGATCAGGTCCCCCTCCCTCAAATCGAGGGTCTCCTGCCCGTAGGCCGAATCGCGGAAAATGCCGGCGACGGTCCCCCCCGTGCTCAGGCGGCGGAATTCACCCCCCCTGAAAAACAACGCGGGATTATGCCCCGCATTGCAGTAGGTGAAGGTTGCGGCGGCATCGTCGTACACGGCGAAAAAAACGGTCGCGAACCGGTTGTCCATGGTGTAGGCATGAAACTGGCTGTTCGTTCTTTCCATGACCTCGGCCACCGCCCCCCCGGCGCCGGGGCCTTTCTCGGACCTCAGGTTCAGCGCATTGGCCCGCAGCGTCGCCTGCAGGTTGGCCATCAGGAGGGCGGCCGAAATGCCCTTGCCGCAGATATCCCCGAGGGCGATCCCGATTTCGTTCGCCCCCATGGCGAAGAAATCGAAATAGTCCCCGCTCACGGTGCGCGCGGCCAGGCAGACGCCCGTGATCTCCATATGCCGCGTCTTCGGGGGCTGATTGGGGAAGAGGCGCCTCTGGACCTCCCGCGCGATTTCGATTTCCCTCTCGAGCCGCTCCTTCTCCACCCTTTCCCTGACCAGTTGCTGCACGTACTCCGTCATCTGGTTGAACGAGGAGGCCAGGGCTCCCAGCTGGTCCCGGGATTTCACCTGGATCCGGTGGGAGAAATCCCCCCGCTTCACGAACTGGGTGCCGCGATCCAGGCTGTGGACCGCGCCCGTGATCGATCGGGTCAGCCGGACGCCGATCAGGAGCGAGGCGATCTCGGCCAGCAGGAACACGGCCACGATGATCTTCAGGGCCCCGTAGATCGTTCTCGCGGTGACATTTTCCGAGCGGAAAAGATTGTGCATCAGCTTGGGGATCGACACCTCGATGCGGATCCCGTCGGACTCGGAGGGGCTCTTCTCGGTTCCCCGCTCCCAGGATGTCGGGAAGAGGGGGATCTCCCACAGCCAGCTGGCCGGCGGGAGCCCGGCCTCCGATCCGAAGGTGGATTCCAGCACGTGCCGCTCGGGGAAATCGCCCCCGGGGAGCACCGCGTCCATGCCGGAATCGCCGGAGGGCCCGGCCAGCAGCATATCCTGGCCCAGCGCCGCCTTGAGCCTCTCGAGCAGGTACCGGTCCAGCGGGACGGTGACCTCCAGGCTGAAGGGTATCCTGGACTGGAAATCGCTGGATACCAGGCTTTTCAGACACAACCGGGTCCGGCTCCCCTGCCGCGCCGAATCCTCGACGACCAGCCCGCTGAAATCACCGCCGGCGAGCCAGGCGGGGACCCGGTACTCCTCCGCCCGCGGGTTGAAGAAGTCCCGGTCGGAAAGGACCACGGTCCGGCCCGATTGCGGGTCCGCAAAACCGAGCGTGATGGAGGCCGACGGATAGGAACTCAGGAGATACTTGGTGTCCTCCTTCAGCGTCTCCTCGAGCACTCCCAGGTCGGGACCGTTGCTCCCCCGGTCCATGACCCGCCCGACCTCCTCGCGCAGCGACTGGTTGAAAGCGTGGACCCGGACCGAATGGATGCCGATCTGGTTGAAAATCAGGAAATAACTCAGCTGATAATAAAACAGGATCGCGGAAAAATAGAAGATCCCGACGACGATGAGGACGGGGATCGCGCCTATGAAGATGTGGGTCACGACCAGGCGGCGGCTGATCTTCCAGAGGAGGCGGGTGCGCACGAACCGCAAAAACCTCCACAGCTGCCACACGACCCCCCCGGCGAACGCGACCAGCAGGAGGCTGCCCGCCAGGCCCAGGGCGGGGGAGACTCGGTGCGCGTCCCGGGAATAGAACAGGAACAGCAGGGCGCCCAGGGCCAGGAGGATCAGTACCCCCCTCCCCCCCCTTCCCCGGGACTCCGGCGCCGCTTTCATCTCTCCTCCCCGCGCGTTTCCGGCACGGCCGCCCCGCCCGCCCCGGCCCTCTCCCCGATCTTGAGCACGACCGCCCTTTCCGGGCGGAGGATCCTCGCGGCGGCCGCCGTGAAGTCCTCCCCGGTCACCCCCCCGAGGTTCCGTTCAAACTCCCGGTACTCGTCCAACCCCTTCCCGGCCATGAAGTGACGTACCATTTCGAGAATCCGGGCATGGCGCTCCTGCCGGCGGATCCGGTGCATTCCTGCGGCCGCCGCCTGGGCGGCCCGGAAGTCGTGCGAGGCCGGGGGGCGCCGGCCGACCGCGTCCAGTTCCGCCCTCATCGCCTCGAGCGCGCCCTCCCCCCCCTCATCCCCCGTCAGGGCGACGGCGGCCACACTCCCCCCCAGCAGGCGCGGCCGGAGGACGAAATCGGCATGCCAGGCCACCCCCAGGCGGTCGCGCAACTGCTGCGCCAGCCGCCCCATTCCCCCGAGGTATCCCTCGAGCACGCGCAGGGCGTACAGGTCCTCATCCTCCTCGGGAGGCGCCGGGTAGCCGACAATCAGCATCCTCCCGGGCCGGGCCCCGCCCGCTTCGAGGACGCTCCCCTTTTCCAGGGGCTCGACGAATTCCCCCTTGCGCTCTTCCCCCAGCATGCGGGAGCCGCTGAAATCCTTCACGAAGCGGGCGGCCAGGGCGGTTCCGGTCGTGTCCCCGACGGCGGCTACGACCGGCTTGCGGCGGCGCATCGTTTCCCGGTGCCAGAGCTCGAGATCCTCCGCCGTCAGGGCGGGCAGGGCCGAGGCCTCCTCCCCTCCGGTCAGGGCGTAGGCGGAATCGCGGAAGAGAACGCCCTCCATCCCCCGCATTCCGGCATCCAGGGAGTCCTTCCGCCCCGCGAGTTCGGCCGACCGCACCCGTTTTTTCCATGCGACCGCCTCCGGAACAAACTCGGGGTCGCGGATCGCCCGGGAAAGCGGCTCCAGGGCGGCCTCGAAATTGGCGGAGGGGACGGAGAGGAAGACCCCGAAAAAATCATCGCCGGCCACGCTCTCGACCGCTCCCCCCAGGATCTCCACCTGCCGCAGGGCGGCGGGGGGCATCATCGCTTCCAGCATCAGGGCCGTGATCCCGGCGTTCTCCGCGGTCTCCGCCCGTCTCCCCCCCGGGTAGAACAGGCCCAGGTCGATGACGGGGGTCGAGTGGTCCTCCTGGATGTACAGTTCCGGGCCGCGCAGGATCGAGGCCGTCCGCAGCGGGTACTGCACTTCGCTCGGCTCGAACCTCCCCCTCTCCTCCGGGAGGACCGGGGCATAGACCACTTCCTTCTCCCGCTTCCGCTCGGCTTCCTCCAGCGCCGCCGGAAGCAGTCCCTCCAGCGTCTTCTTCACCACGGCCGCCGTGACCGACCGCGCACCGGCCGATCCCGGAAGACACTCCACCAGAACGCCGTTGTCCAGGCCGAGGTAGCGGACGGCCGCCTGCCGGACCTCACGCGCCTCGACCCGGCGCCATTCGGACGGATACGACTGCATCCTTTTCCAGTTCCCGGAAAATTCGCAGCGGGCGAGCAGCGCGGCCCGGCCGCCGACCGTCTCGAGCGCCCGCCAGTAGGAGCGTTCCAGGCAGCCGATCGCGCGCTCCATCTCCGCCCGTTCGGGCTCCCTCCTCTTGATCCGCTCGATTTCGGTCATGACCGCCAGTTCGGCTCGATCGATATCCGCCCCGTCCGTCTCCGCCTCCAGGAGAAGCATTTCCCGCGCGTCCGCAACCAGCGCACGTGCGCCCAGGAGCAGCCCCTCCCGTTCCCCCCACCGCGCCTCGAGCGCCGAACTGCGGCCTCCCCCCAGCAGAGCCGCGAGAACCTCCGTGGCGGCGGAGTCTCCGCCTCCCGCCGCCCCCGTCCGGAAACCGAACAGGATCCCCGCCTGGGGCCCCTCCCTCCGCAGGGCGCGGTAGCGGAACCCCTCCGGCCGCCGTGCGGGACGACCGGACGCCCTGACCGGGGGTTTCGGGGACATGTCGTACAGCCGCACGATTTCGTTGAGGATGTCGCTCGAACGGACATCCCCCGCGACCACCAGGGTCATGGCGGCGGGGGTGTAGGCGGCGGCAAAAGCCGCCCGGATTCCTTCCGGATCCCCGGCCGTCGGTTCCCCGTCGCGCCCCGGCGCCGCCCGGCCCGACCCTTCCTCAAAAAGGGCCGCGCGCGCCGCCTCCCCCGGCTGCGCCCGCCGCGCCCGCGCCTCCGCGGCCAGAAGGCTGGATTCGCTCCTCACCACCTCGGGGTCGAAAGAGGGGTGCCCCATGGCGTCCGCCTGCAGGACCAGCGCCTGACGCCAACGATCGGCCGGGGCCACGATCTCCAGGAGGTTGTGCCCCGGATCGGTGCTCCGGGAGAAAACGCCTCCGAGGGCGTGGACGCGCTGCCGGAAGGTTCCCGCGCCGCCGGACTCCCCCCCGCGGCATACCAGCGCACCCATCAGTTCGGCAAGGGTATCGTCCGCGGCCAGGGGACCGACCCGCGACACGTACGCCCGGACCGCGACCAGCGGCGCCGTGCGGGTTTCGTGGACCAGGACCGTCATCCCGTTTTTCAACACCGCCCGCGCCCCCGGCGCCGCCTCCTCGTACGAAAGGGACTCGAGCAGAAACGGGGCGCGCGGCTCCGGCGCCGCACGCCGTCCGCTGCGCCTCGACTGCGGCAGGCCGAGCGAAACCAGCAGAAAGCCCGCGGCTGCGATGGCGGCGCCGTATCGGATTCTGTTCATGACCGGCCGGCCTCCAACGGCCATGAGGCGCGCTAGGGGAGCGTCAGGCGGTAGACGCCTTCCCAGCGCGTTCCCAGGTACACGCGCGAGGAGTGCTGCGGATCGGGCGCCAGGCAATAGACGGGCGACTCGAATTCGGGCGAAAATATGCGTTCCCAGCTCTCCCCCGAATCCCGCGAATACCAGACCCCCCCGGCGGTCTTGTCCGCGGCCAGGACGCGCCGCCCGGCGCCGTCCAGGAACGCTACGGACGAAATGCTCATGCCCAGCCGGCCGCCGTCGGCCCGGTTCCAGTAAAACCCGCCGTCGCGTGATTCGAAAAGGCCCGCCGAGGTTCCGGCGAACATATGCCCGGCGCCGTCAGGGGACAGGGCGAGGGTCTCGATCGTGACGCGCTCCGGCAACCCGTGCACCGAGATCAGCTTCCAGGTGGTCCCCCGGTCCTCGGAGCGGAGCAGCCCCAGGCTGGTTCCCGCGTAGACCGATCCCGGTTGTGCGGCCGGGGCGACGAGACTCCAGGCCTTCGGACTGAAACGGTAGCCGGGAGGCATGCGGAAGGCGAGCGTGTCCAGGGGCGCGCGGTAGATGCCCTGATCGGTCCCGGCGTAGACGACGGGGCTCGAGGGGTCGGCCGCCAGGCTGTAGACGGTGCGCCTGGCGATGGAGCCCTCGAGCTTGACCCATCCCCGCGCTCCCGCCGCCTGGTGATAGACCCCCTGGGGGGTGCCCACGAGTCTCCCCCTGTTTCCCGGCAGGATCATGAAGGACAGGATCCTCATTCCGGGCTCGATCTGGGAGTGGCTCCAGCGCGCTCCGTTTTCCTCGAAGCCGTACCACCCCCCCCGTCCCGAATGCACCCCCATGGCGAAGCGCCCGGCGCCGCCGGGCTCGGGCAGGATCCAGGAGATCTGCTTGTGGATGAATCCCCGGTTGGACTCTTTCCAGCTGGCGCCGCCGTCCTCGCTTCGAAGCACACCCCGGTATTCCGTTCCGATCAGGATTCTCTCGGGCCGGGCGGGATCGACCTGAACGGCGTTGACCGTGATCCCCTTGTCCGTGAGGGGACGCCACGTGCTCCCCTCGTTCTCGCTCACGTACAGCCCCTCGGTGGTCCCCGTGTAGACGCGCGACGGGTTGGACGGGTCGTTGTAGATCACCAGCGCCCTGATCGTATAGCGGTCGGGGCGGACCTTCAGCCGCGTCCACGACCCGGCCCGGTTGTCGGAGCGGTAGACCCCGCTGCAGGCGCTGGAGTAAACGACCGCCGGGTCCCGCCCGCTGACGGCGATGGAAAACACGTCGGAGTCGAGCGGCATCCCCGCCTCGACCCTTTTCCAGCTGGCGCCGCCGTCGGTGGAGACGTAACTGAGGCGCCAGGTCCCCACGTAGAGGATTTCGGGGTCTTGGGGGTCGATGGCTACCGATTCCGCCTTCCGGAGCCGCTCCCCCCCGACCCTCTTCCAGACCGCCCCCCCGTCCCGGCTGATCAGTACTCCCTCCAGCGTGGCCAGGATCATGTGGTCGGGCCGGGTGCGGCAGATGTCCATCCCCCTCACGGCCCCGGCGCCCGGCGGCAGCGGGACGGCGCTCCAGGTCTCGCCCCGGTCCCGGCTTTCAAACAGGCCTCCCCCTTCGGAGTGGAGATCCCAGGCGCCCGCGTACAACCGTCCCCTTTCGGTCGGATGGGCCAGGAGGGTGTCGATGACGAAGGAGCTGTTTCCGATTCCGGGGAGAAGCGCCTCCCAGGAGCCGCCGTGATCGGACGACCTGAATATCCTGCCGGTGCTCGTGCCCAGGTAGGCCAGGCGGCTGTCCCAGGGGTCCACCAGGAGGGAGCGCACATCCCCCCCGAAGGGACCGATGCGCTCGAAACGCGCGGACTGGAGGCTGGCGCCGGCGATCGCCGCGCTCACGCCCAGCAGGAGAAGGACGCAGAAGAGAACCCAGGAAGATTGCCGGCTCATGAAAAGGAGTATAACAGAAGCTTGGGACAGGAAACGGGGGACGGCCCGGTGGCCGCCCCCCGCTTTTGCAGTGGACTCTGGACTAACGCACCGAGAGTTCGATCTCGACGCGGCGGTTCAGCTTTCTTCCGGCCGCCGTGTCGTTGTCGCCCACCGGGTTGTTGTCCGCGCCGTCCGTGAGGGTCAGGCGGGAGGCTTCGACCCCCTGCGTCCCCAGGTAATCGGCCGCCGCGCGGGCGCGCGCCTCTCCGAGCCCCTTCCGCCCCTTTTCATAACGGGAGCCGTCGGTGTACCCGATGATGTTCGCGCGCAGCTTGGGATCGTTCTTCATGCGCACGGCCAGGTCGTCGAGGATGGCCTTGGCGCAGTTGTCCACGCGGGTGCCGCGCGGGCTGAAGAAGCCGCAGTTGTCCCGGGTCACGCTGATGCGCTCCGAGACGTTGACCGTCATGCTGCAGGAGGCCTTCCCCCCGCGCCCGTCGTCGACTCCGACGGAGACGATATAGCTCCCCGCCCTGACGCCCGTGGCGTTGAAGGTGGCGTTGTTGTCACGCCCGCTGACGGCGCTCCCGGGCCCGGACCAGTTGTAGGTCAGGCGGTCGCCGTCGGGATCGGAAGCCTTGGCCGAAAGCTGCACCGACTGGCCGGAAGCCACATCGAGCGTCGTGGTCTGGCACTCGATCACCGGCGGTTGATTCGGCTTTTCCCGGATGGTGCCCTTGGAAGCGGCCGAAGCGGATGCCTCGCCGTCGCTTGCGGTGCAGACGACCTCGTAGGCCCCCGGGTTTCTCCCTTCGGAACCGAAGGTGATCTGCGGCCCTTCCGCCGCCAGCTTCTGGCCGTTGACGGTCCAGCCGTAGGTCAGCGCGTCGTTGTTTTCGTCCGTCGCCAGGCAGCGCAGGTTGGCGCTCTCGCCCGGGAGGATGCTGAACGAAGCGGGTTCCACCGTCACCTTCGGCGCGACGTTGCGCTTCAGCACGGTGATGTCGCTCGAGCAGGAGACCTCGTGCTTCTTGTCACGCACGGTGGCCGTCACCGTGTATTTGCCCGGCGCCACCCCGGTGGCGTCGAACGTCGCCGTGTCGCCGCTTCCGGTCACCTTGCCGCCGGTGGCCGTCCACGAATAGGTCAACCTGTCGTTGTCGGGATCGGCGGCGTTGACCCGGACCGTGGTGGTCTCATCCTGGAGGATGGTGTTTTTCGCCACCGCGCAGCCGACGGTGGGAGGATCGTTCCGCCGGAGGCCGACCGCTCCCTGCACGACGAAGCCGTGCGGGCTCGCGGGCTCGACTCCCAGGGCCGCGTTGCGGGTCACGTGGTTGATGGAAGCCTGGTAGCCGGCGCCCAGCGCCAGCCAGTCCCGGGGGTAGAACCGCATCCCGACGATCAGGTCGACCGGGTTCTGGTTCGGGTTCCAACCGGGGGTCGTTTCCTTGCCGTAGTAGTTCCGGCCGTCCAGTTCCGCGATCACGCGGTAGGGCCGGGTTACGGGGAATTCCGCGCCGAAACGATAGAGGAACTCATGCTGGTAGTCGGCGTTGGACACCTTGGAGTCACCGTACATGTTGGTGCCGACGTTGACATGGAAGCGCACCAGATCCGACGCCGTCTTCGAGAGCAGCATGGCGAATCCGCCCTGGTAGGCGCCCGAGGACAGGCCCTCCAGCAATCCCTCGCCGTCGCGGTGCCCCGGGATGGTGCCGAAACCGGTAAAGGCGACGCTGACGGGGCGCCCCAGCCGTTCCGACATCAGGCCCAGCCGGAAGCCCAGGCGCACGTCTCCGCGCCCCCTCCCCTCATCATAATTGATGAAGGGGGCCACCTGGCTGGCGTAGGCCTGATGAGCCGGATTCTGGGAGGGATACAACGAAGATCCGATCGGGCGGTTGACCCGGATGCCGTCGGCGTCGACACGCTTGTAGGCTTCCCAGGACCCGAATACTTCGAAGCGGTCCATAACCCCCACAGCCGCCCCAACCACCGCCCGGCCGACCGTGAGTTCACCCGGATCGCGGTTGAACTGATCGTAGCCGAAGGTGAAATTGGCCTCGCCCTGCCGAAGGTTTTCGGCGTCCCAGGTCTTGAAAAGCCCCGTGGTGCCGTCAAGGCTGGCAGCCTTCAGCCTGCTGGTCGATCCATCCTGCGCGAATCCGGGAAGTGTGAATAAAACCAATACTATACTTACCGCTGCTACGCGCATGCACCTACTATTCATATTAGCCTCTCCACTGTGCGTTACCATTCAATAGTCAAACCCTAGTCAAACGCCGCAACCACATGCGGATCGTCTGGTGTTGAAGCCGTCGAAATCAAAGATGCTGTCTTTGCGAATTTCGGGGTCATTATAGCAGCAAACGACTTATCTATCAAAGCTTTAAATGACAGGTCCGCAAAAGGCGCCTTCGGTCACCGGAACAAACCCGCTTTCGGGCCACAAACCCTCTTGCATTGATCCCGGGTTGTGCGCTATTATTCGGCGCCTTTGATCAGGTGGGGTCGTAGTTCAGTTGGTTAGAACGCCGGCCTGTCACGCCGGAGGTCGCGAGTTCGAGTCTCGTCGGCCCCGCCATTTTCAAGGGCAGAAAACGTGACAGGGAGGCCCGCGGGCCTCCCTTTTTTTTGTCCCGTCATCGGGAGGGCCCGGCATGAAAATTTCCGATCTGTTCGATGTCAGCGGCTGCGGCGCCGTCGTCACCGGGGGAGCCAGCGGCATCGGGCTCGGCTATGCCGAGGCCCTGGCCGCCGGCGGCGCGCGCGTGACGCTCCTGGACCTGGACCCCGTGCGCCTCGAGGCCGAAACCGGCCGGTTGCGCCGGGAGGGCTTCGATGTCCGCGGCTCTCTCGTGGACGTCACCGACCACGGCGCGCTCGACGCCGCTTTCGACGAGGCGGCCGCGCTCTACGGCCGGCTCGACGCCGCCTTCGCCAACGCCGGGATCGACCCGGGGGCCGGCTTTGTCGGCGCCTGGGCCGGGTCCGAACGTCCCCGCCTCCCCGGGGGGGCGCTCGAGAACTACACCGACCAGCGATGGAACCGGGTGATCGAGGTCAACCTCAACGGCATTTTCGCGACCGTGCGCGCCGCCGCCCGCCACATGAAGCCGCACCGGCGGGGGCGCGTCGTCGTCACCACCTCGCTCGCGAGCACCCGCATCGAGCCCGCCATCGGGGCGGCCTACATGACGGCCAAGGCGGGGGCGGCGCAGTTCATGCGCACGGCGGCCCTGGAGCTCGCGGCCTACGGCATCACCGTCAACGCCATCGCCCCCGGCTACATCGTCACCAACATCGGCGGGGGGCACGCTCACGACCCGGAGGAACAGGCGGCGGTCGCCCGGGCGATCCCGATGCACCGGGTGGGATTCCCCCGCGACCTGTACGGGCTGGCTCTTTTTCTGGCCTCGCCCGCCTCGGATTACATCACGGGCCAGGAGATCGTCGTCGACGGCGGCTGGGGGCTGGGGGCGGCGGACTGACCGGGCGCCGTCAGGCCGGATCCCGCGGACCGAGCAGGACGGCGATCCGCTCGGTGTCCGGGTGGCTCTTCAGGGCGATGAGGACGGTCATGGTCAGCGGGATGGAGAGGAAGATGCCCATGGGGCCCAGCACCCACCCCCAGAAGAGCATCGAGAGAAAGACCAGCAGGGTGGGCATGCCGAGTTCCCTCCCCAGGAAACGCGGCTCCAGGATCGTGCCCAGCAGGAGGTTGAGCGCCAGGTAGCCCAGGGCGACGAGCAGCGCGCTCCCCCACCCGAGCTGGATCAGGGCCAGCAGCACGACGGGGATTCCCGCCAGGATCGACCCGATGGTGGGGGCGTAATTGAGCAGAAAGGCCAGCAGCCCCCACAGGACGGGGAAATCGACTCCGAGAAACCAGAGCCAGGCGCCGGCCGCGACCCCGGTGGCGAGGCTGATGACGGTCTTGATGGCCAGGTAGCGGTAGAGGTTGGCCGTGAACGCCCCGAACCAGGCGAAACGGCTCTCCTCCATCGCGTAGGCCTTGCGGATCCTCCCCGGGAGTTCGGCCCCTTCGATCAGCATCAGCATCGCCACGAGCAGGATCAGAAAGCCGTTGGCCACGGCGTTGCCGAACTCCCTGAGCAGGTTGGCCGCAACCGTGATCGCCGCCCCGGGGTCGATCAGGCCGAGGATCCCCCTTTCGGGGATGTCGAGCCCCCGCCCCTGCGCCCAGTGGATCAGGGCCGCCGTCTCCATCCTCAGGCGCTCCGCGTAGAACGGGATCCGCCGGGTGAGCGATTCGAACGCCCCGACGGCGACGATCCCCGTGACGACGCCCAGGACCAGGATGACGGCCAGCACCGCCAGGACCGCGAGGACCCGGGGGACCCGGCGGCGCGTCAGCCAGGCCACCAGGGGCGAGAGCGCGATGGCGGCGAAAAGGCTGAGCATGACCGGGGCCACGATCACGCGCGCGGCCTTCATGCCCGCGATGATGACCACCAGGGCGGCCAGCAGAACGATTCCGCCGTAAATCGTGTCCGCCCTGCTTCGCTCCTCCGGCATGGGATCCCTCCCCCGTTCGTTCCCTGTTCTCTTAGATAGGACAACCGGGGGATGAATACAAGCGCGAATCGATCCCGGTTCCTATTCCGAAACGGGGGCGGGCGCCGGAATCCGCGGCGCTTTCAGGTGGAAGACCACCGTCAGGAGGAGGATCAGCCCCCCCGCGGCCATGTACATCGGCCGGTAGCCGGCGACGTCCGACACCCACCCGAAAAGCGGGGACCCGAGCCCCATCCCGACGTCGAACAGGGACAGGTACAGCCCCAGGGCGAAGCCCTTGTTCTCCCGCCCCATGAAGTCGATCACGTACGTACTGAGCGCGGGGAAGATCAGCCCCTGCCCGAAGCCGGCGACGAAGCCGCTGACGATGAAGGCGCCGTAGGAATGGACCGAGGCGATCCAGAACATGTTGAGGCCGATCAGGAGCGCCGAGGGGAGGACCACCCGCTTGCGCCCGTAGCGGTCCGAAACATCCCCGATCCCCACCCGGGTGAGGATGGCCGCCAGGGAGAAGGCCATGAAGAAGGGGCCGATCCGGCCCAGTCCCTCGCCCGAGGCGTAGAGCGCGATGAAGTTGACGACCGATCCCCGGACCGCCCCGTGGGCCACCGGCATGGCGGCGATGACCAGGAGCACCGCCAGGGAGGGGCCGATCGGCAGCCGGAACCGTTGCGCCCTCGTCGCCGCGCCCGCCGGCGCCCTCTCCGGCCGCGCGGCCCGGATCGCCTGCACGCACGCCGCCGTGGCGGCCAGCATCAGGAAACTCGCGGTGAAGACGGCGTCGAAGTCGAAGCGCCGGACCAGTTCCTCCGCCAGGGCCGGCCCGGCCGCCCCCGCCACGATCCCCGCCGAGCCGAGGATGCCGAGCGAATGCGCCATCCGCTCCGGGGGGGAGCATTCGGAGCTGATGGCCATGATGGCGGTGGTCGCCACCCCCCAGCCGATCCCGTTCAGCGCGCGCAGCAGGAGCACCGGCCATCCCGCGCTCCCGATCAGGTAGAAGCCTGGGATCGACAGCATCATCAGCAGCACCCCCCCGAGCGCCACCGCCCGCCCCCCCTTTTCGTCGAGCAGGCGGCCGAACAGGGGGCGCACCATGATGGCGGTGACGCTGTGGATCCCCATGACGAGGCCCACGCGCGCCTTGGACGCCCCGAAGTGCTCGAGATGGAGCGGAAAGAGGTAGAAGACGGCGCCGGCCATGAAGACGAAGAAATAGGCGAGCGAGGCGAGCACGAAACTCCTGCCGAGTAGCGGCGTCCGACCCGCATCCCTGCCCCCCCGACCGCCCCCCCCGTCCATTCCCTTCCCGCCTCCGCAAGAGAGAAAGGGTACCGCCTGGCCGCCGCCGGTTTCAAGGAGCAGATCGGCCGCCTCCCCGGGCGGGGCCGGCCGGAGCCTCTACCGCCCCTTCCCGCCGAAGACGATCTGGCCCCCGGCGCGCCCGAGCAGGGTGATGACGGGCAGGAGCAGGACGTACAGCGCGATCACGCCCCAGTGGAGCGCGTCCGGGGAGAGGGTGCCGGCGGAAAAGTGGAGCAGGACGCCCGCCCCGGCCAGTACCAGGAGCAGGACCGACAGCGCGATCTTCAGTTTGAAGACCGGGCGCGATTTTCCGCCGTACTTGTACCACCAGTGGACGAGGCCCGTGACCGCCCCGGGGAAGGCCATCAGGAACCCCGCCGACAGGATGTGAAACGCGGTGCGCTCGAACCCGGGATTCCCGCTGATATAGAAGAGGGCGAGAAAGACCGGGGCGAAGACGAAAAACGCCTGGGGGAAATGGGCCGAGATGGGGTGCGAGTGAAGGGCGATCAGTTTTTCCGCCCATGCAGGCAGCTCGCGCACCGGCTCCGCATTGCCCTCTCCCTGCTTCACGAGACGCCCCGCCTCCCGGACGCGCTCGAACACCTCCTCGCCGTGCGGCGCGTCGGCGAGCTCCGCCGTGAGATCGGCCCCCGCCTGGTGCGTCCCCATGTGCCGCCCCCCCTTCCAGAGGGCGCTCCCCCCGACGTCGTAGACCCGCCCGTGGGCCGCCACCAGCGCCCCCCGTCCTTCTTTCCCGTTTTCCTTTTCCAGCTCCTCGAGAGTCCTATCCGCCATGGTCCGCTCCTCCCCTTCCGCTGTTGGTTTCGCCCGGAGACCCGCGTGCGGGGATTATACAACGGCGCCCCCCGCGCCGTCAGCCCGGGCGTAACGGGGATTGGTACCGGCACCCATTTCCATGGTCCCTGGGGCACCGCTTATTCTGAAATCACCGCCGCAATCCTGTTTCTACGGAGCATGAACGGCATTACAATGCTGTCTTCAGTGCGTTTCGTGAATGAAGCGGATTAAGCGGCCGGAGTTTTTATGAGCAAGTATCTGATGGTTGATGTCGGCGCCGGAACGATGGATCTGTTGTGGTACGACAGTGAGACCGGGGAGCACTTCAAGGCGGTAGCGCCGTCGCCTGTGCGCACCCTTGCCCGGCAGATCAGGAAATCCCGGGGGCCGCTTGCCCTTGCGGGAGTGGAGATGGGAGGCGTGGTGAGCTCCTGCATCAAAGAACGCGCCCAGACAGACGAAGTGGTGATGACGGAATCCTCCGCCGCTACGTTAAGCCATCATCTTGAAAAGGTGCGTGCATCGGGCATCCGGATCGTGCCGGAAGAAACCATGGCAGGGTATCTTGCCGATCCGAAGTATTCATCCTTCACTCTGGGAGATATTCAGCCGGAGACCATAAAGACCATTCTGACCGGACTCGGCCTGCCCTGGAATCCTGATGCGGCGGTACTTTGCGCCCAGGATCATGGCATGGCGCCGGACGGAATGTCCCATATCGATTTTCGGCATACATTATTTGAAAATATCCTGGCGCCGTCCCCTGATTTCCAGCCGATGCTCTTTCGACAGGATGAGATCCCCCGGTCGTTCAACCGCCTGACCGGCATGGCGCGGAGCGCGGGACCCTTGGGCGCCCGGGAAATATTTGTGATGGACAGCGGCATCGCCGCTATTATCGGCGGCCTGCAGGATGTGCAGCTGAAAGAAAAGGATCCCGTCATCGTTCTGGATATCGCAACCTCCCATACCGTCGTGGCTGCGGTATCCGGCGGGCGGCCGGCGGGTTTTGTCGAATACCATACGCGCGATCTCACCCTGCAACGGCTGGAAGAGCTCATCGTGGGTCTGGCCGATGGCCGCGTCGACCATGCGTCCATTGTCGCGCAAGGCGGACATGGCGCCTGGGTCCGTAAAACCGTCGGCTTTTCCAATGTCCAGACGATTCTGGCAACCGGGCCCAAGCGCAAGCTGCTGGCCGCTTCCCGCCTGCCGATTCTATGGGGCGCGCCGTGGGGCGACAACATGATGACAGGAACCGTTGGGCTGCTGGAGGCGCTGCGGCTGCGCAGACAACTGGCTCCCATACACTATTTGTAGTGAGCATGAAAGGAAGGCGGCCGTTTCATTTTCCCTTCATGGCCGCCGCAAGAGCAAGTGCGAGCTCTTTGGTTCCGTCCTTCATATTGGCTTTCAGTTGCATATAGGGGCAGATGCCGGAGGTAAGAATCAGCCCGTCGGTTACCACGCCGGTTCCAGCAAAAACAGCTCCATCAAGGTCACGCCATGAAGCCACTCCGCACCCGCCTTGAAGAGGCCCGAAAGCGCCTGGGTATTCCCTGGGGCATCATCGAACCGGACTACCTGCTCTCGTGGATTCTGGCAGGTGGGAATTTGAAGGCCTTTACACGCATGGACGGCGCCTGGCTCCGCTCGATCGACATCTCCATCCGCAAAGCCCGCACGGCGCGCTTCTTCGACATGGATACCGGCGAACTCGGCAAGCTTTCGCAGCCGGGCGGATCTCTGTACCAGATCGAGCACTCGAACGGCGGATTGATTACGTTCCCCGGCGGTGTGCCGGTCAAGGATGCGGCGGGAGAAGTCATCGGCGCCGTCGGAGTCTCGGGAAGCACTGTCGAAAACGATCACGCCGTCGCCAAGGCGGGGAGATCTGCAATTGCAGGCAAGTAACACAAAAAAGTGTTGATGAGCTTGCTGGGGATCCGCAGATTGCGCAGATTACATAGGATTGATCTGTGAAAATCTGCGTAATCTGCGGATAAGCATTTGTCGTTGCAACAGCCTCTTAACCCGCTTCATTCACGAAGTGCACCGAAAACGGCATTGTAATGCGGTTCTGGCTCCTTGGAAACAAGATTGCGGCGGTGACTTCAGAGAAAACGGTGACCAAGGACCATTGAAATGGGCCCGAATGGACCCAAGAGCAAATTCAGGCTAACGCCCCGGCGATAATGCGCACACCTCTCCCAGCGTGCCTGTATTCTTTTCCCGGTTTGAGGGATGAAAAGCGTTCAGAGCTGCGCGCCGACTGCGGCGGCGATCGATCGCCAGGCAGACACCCAGGGGCAACTCAAGGGCAGATGAATGACGAGCCTTCGGAATGAACGTTTCACCAGGGCTCCCAGCTTCAGGAGGCGATTCCGCAGGGTGCATACCTGAGCGTTCTGAAGCTCGGTACCGGCGGCAAGTCGCCGAATCTCCTGCATCAACAAGTATGCGGCTGAGGTCAGCAAAAGCCGGAACTGATTGGCCTTGAAAGATGTGCAGCTCGTGCGGTCGATCTCGAGGCCATGGTGCAGTTCTTTGATCTTGTTCTCCATGTCCCCGCGGCCGCGATAGATTCCATATACCCGCTCCGGATTGAACGGTATGTTGGTCACGACATAGCGTGCATTGTCTCTCGGGTCGCGTCCAGGAAAACGTACCACCTCTGCTTTGACCACAACTCGGCGGGGCTCGTGCCAGGTCCTGGCCTTATATTGAAATTCCGAGAACATGGTTTCGGTTTTATTGCTGATCATGGAAAGGGCACGCATCATCCCCATCACTTTCTTGGCCTTGGAGACAAGAACGGAATTGGAGGCGTACCCCACGATATATTCAACGCCTTCATCGTCCAGG